>JAEEGF010616165.1_pt1 | contig 11368 bp, 5 predicted proteins | sample 9134171 | NCBI WGS metagenome assembly JAEEGF01 (sample SAMN16246542, study PRJNA631951) | gut metagenome | biome: gut microbiome; feature: rumen; material: AP-attached | host: Bos | place: Iran: Karaj | collected 2018-10
TGCTGCCTTAGCTTCTGTATCCTCCGGGAAGCGGAATACGCCGATGTTCTCGTTGTACCACTCTTCGTTATCGGACTTGATACCGCCAACCTGCCATGAGCCGTGAAGCATCATTGCTGCAGATCCGTCATAGAGAAGTGCTCTGTCCTGGTTATCATCAGCTGAAAGTGAGTTAACACCATCAGGGAAATATCCCTTCTTAACCCAATCCTGGATCTTCTCACCTGCGAAGATGAATGCAGGGCTTGTGAATGATCCGCCGTTCTCCTGTGTGTAAGCTGCATCGAACTCAGCATTTCCGGAGTGACGTGCTACGAGATACATGTAGTACATGGATCCTGTCCACTTTGAAGCGTTTGCAAGACTGAAAGGAATGATTCCGTTTTCTTTGAGCTTATCGCAAACAGCTTCAAGCTCATCGATTGTTGTGGGAACTTCAATACCGAGCTGTGCAAATATTGTCTTGTTGTAGAAAATATCGCAGCCTGTAAGTCCGCTGAAAGGAATGGCAAGCATCTTGCCATCGTAGGTTGACTGTGCAACAGCAGCGTCAACAAACTCAGGGTGATCATACTTTGCATACATATCTGTGATGTCATTTGCAAAGCCTGACTTGTAGTACTCAGCCATAGGACCGCCGCCCCAGTGACAATAGATGTTAGGGCACTGGCCTGAACTCATTGCTACTACCAGCTGCTGCTTGTAGTTATCGTTCTGCTGATGAACCTGGTTGACTGTGATGTTTGGATAGTCAGCCATGAATCTTGCTACGGCACCTTCTGAAATTCCCTTGTTGGGATCCTCTGTAGAAATGTCCCAGAGAGTGATGGTCATAGGCTCTGTTGTAAGCTCAGGAACGTTCTTGCCATCCGTCTGCTTCCCCGATGTAGCAGCCGGAGCCTCAGCTGTAGTAGCCTCTGACTTAGCTGTATCTGTCTGTGCGCTCTGCGTCTGTCCACCGTCAGATCCGCCTGCTGTCGGAGCTGCCGGCTGGCTTCCGCAGCCTGCCAGAGTAGTTACAGTCAACACTGTTGCAAAGAAAATACCTAATACTTTATTCCTTCTCATACTATACCTCCTATTATTTGTTCGCAGATTATCTCTGCCCCCGATATATCTATAACTCTAAATTAGTTTACGGATTTGCGCTTACAAAAAATTGCTACGCAACACGCAAAAATTGCTATATTGGATGTACAATATGCTTATATTTTTGAAATGAATCTGTTATTTGTATGTTATAATACCCATTAAACAGACAAGTTTTGAGTTTTTCATTAACAATTATTTTATAATTATGGCAATTTTTAGCCTATGGAGGACCCATAAGTATGAAAAGCGAGCTTGAACTATCATCAAGTGCCAAAGAAACCGTCAATCATAAGAAAAACACCAATCTTCGCATGTTCATCAACCGTCTGCATGCTGATTTCCCACCTCACTGGCACACAGACATTGAGATAATAATTCCCAAGGAAGCCCCTTACAAAGTGGTCTGCGGCAATCAGTCCTATAATGTTGAGATCGGTGATATCCTTATGATCTGCCCGGCTGTTCTTCATGAGATATTTTCTCCGACTCCGGGTTCCAGAGTGTACATTCAGGCCGATTTTTCAGGGATAATTACGTTAAAAGAGATTGAGAAGGCATTCAGGCTTATGTCGCCGGCTCTTCACATAAAGAAAAATTCCTGCCCACAGGATGTGTACGACAGGATCTGTAACTATATTGATAAAATAATGCATCTGTATTTTGGTTCTGCGCTGCACTCACAAATGCAGGAAGTTCCCGATGACGACAGCATCCTTACTTTTTCTGAACTCGAACCGTATGTTGAACTTGAGATATATTCTGTGCTTTTACAATTCATTGCATATTGCGGCAAGAATATAGGTCTTTTCCATGAATCGGATTCTGCAACTACCACAGCGACTTTCAAGAACAGCATATCCTTAAGCAAAGTATGCGCATATATTTCGGAGCACTTTACCGAGGATATAACTCTTGAGAGCATTTCTGCATATGCAGGATTCAGCAAATATCATTTCGAGAGGATATTCAGCGATTATACAGGCATGACCTTTTATCAGTATCTCCAGCAGATGCGCATAAACTACGCCCAGACGCTCCTCTCAAATCCGGAGTTTTCAATTACTGACATCTCATATCAGGCAGGCTTTGCCAGCAGCACGGCATTTACCAGAGCTTTCAAGAAAAGCACCGGCTATCCGCCATCTCAGTTCAGGATGCTCAACGAAGCACGGCACCCGCTCAGCGCCAATCCGCACTTCGCAGACTTTGTATTGTGAGTCAGGAATGGTACCTTACCATCCCATAGTTTCCAGCCACACGGTAGTTTTCTTTTCGCGCTCTTTTGCATGCTCGGGGCTGAACTTGCCAAGCCTTAGCTCTCCCCTTATCTCACCATCCAATATATAGAGAATTCTCTCACACATACTGGCCATCCTTCCATCATGGGTAACCATAAGGATTCCGGTGCCTTCACGGTTGATCTCAAGAAAGGCATCGATGACTTCTGTGGCTGCAGCCTGGTTCAATGCTCCTGTTGGCTCATCCGCAAAAAGAATCTTCGGATTCATTATCATACTCCGGCAAATACAGGCTCTTTGGAGCTGTCCACCGGAGACTTCATTTATCCTTCTCTCTGCAAGGTCTCCGATTCCAAACTTCTCCATCAGCATGGCTGCGCGTCTGTAATGTTCTTTCTTATTCTTCCGGTCAGCGTGAACAGCCGGCAGAACAATGTTGTCCACAAGATTTAAGTTCTTGATCATGTTCATCTGCTGGAAGACAAAGCCCATTTCTGTCAGCCTCAGCGCTGCTCTTTCATCCTCATTAAGTCCGGTTAGATTTTGACCTGCAAGCACGGATTCTCCGGCATCTGCCCGGTCCATTCCCGATACATTATATAAAAGCGTTGACTTTCCTGACCCGGAAGGCCCCATGACAGCAATCATCTCGCCCTCCTGCATGCTAAAGCTGACCGCTTCCAGTATGCCTCTTTTCCCAAGTTTAGTTACCCGTAGTAATTCTGCCATATCGATTCCTTTCTATTCACATCCCGCCAATGCACGATCACTCGCCAAGACACTCATAAGCTCTTATACCGTCAACTTCACGAAGGCTTATAAAAAGAGCTGTCAGCGCCGTTATCAATATCACAAGCGGGACCACCGTAAATATGAATGCCGGCTTTAAGATAAAATGAAAGCCATACGCTCCCATTGTGCCAAGAAGAAGTCCCGCCAGAGTTTCGCCCGGTACAATGCCCGCAAAGATTCCAAAGAAAAGTCCTATGGCTACAGCTGCAAGATTTCTTTTTACATAGCGCTTTTTAAGATCGCCTGCCGTAAATCCCAGGGCCTTCATCAAAGAACTCTCACCTCTCTCCTTCCAGATCATGAGGCGGGTCATGAGAAGGATTACTGTAAAGAGTATGAGGCATGCCAGTGTTCCGCATATGACGGAGGCTGAAGATATCTTCCTGATTGTCTGTCCGTATGTTCCCCGAAGATAATCCTCTATAAGAGTGATGCGCAGTCCGTCACTTATTCTGTCAGAGCCTGCAACAAAACCACTCTCCTTGTACTCGCGCACCCAGTCACCCGGTGAGTAGCCATCCTTAAGCGAGAGGTAGATAATACTCCACATCACGCTGCCTGTGCTCTCCGACTTGCTAAAGCACGCCTTTGCACTCTTTCCGCCGTTGGTTATATCGGAGTATATTCCGCATACTCTGCATGTGATCGTCTCAGCTCCTGCGCTGTCACCGTTTCTGATAATCTGAAGTTCATCTCCGAGTTTGATATTCATCTCCCTTGCGTTGAGTATTGATAGGGCTACCTCATTTTCTTTTTCCGGATATCTTCCTTCCGTGTATTTCACAGGATACCTGCCATGGTCTCCGGTCTCTATCATCAGGTCATAAGTTGTGCCATCGGAAAGCATGACTCCATACGCGGAAGTCTGCATCAGGACAAAGTCACTTACCCTCTCATCCTTCTCCAATGTCCCGGTAACTGCATCTACATTCTCTTTTGTATTGGCATTCTGCCTGATATCAATTCTGATCTGGCTCTCTCCAATGCCCATGTATGTGGCAAATCCCGGAGAAGCTATTGTACTGTTCATGTTGAAGGGTACAAGGATGATAAATACCGCTGCTGCCGTGATCACACTGACAGGGAGCAGCAAGCTCTTTTCCCGACCAAAGGCGCCCCGGCCATATAGTGCTTCCACCGCTGATAGCCTGTCCATCCTGTGAAGAGTCCGCAGTACCGACAGAAGAATGATGCCCTCTGCCGCTGCACCTCCCAGGATCGCCCCGGTGATGATCATCGCCATATTACCCGGATTGCCGTACAACTCTCTCATCCTGGCGCCAAGGGGTCCCGAGATGATCATAGCTGCGCCAAGCCCAATAAATGAGCCCGCGGCTGAGAGCAAAAGATATTTCGAAAAGTACATACTGCAGATCCCGCCCCCGGAGATTCCAACTGCTTTCATTATTCCGATTTCTCTTTTGTCCTTCTCAAGCTGTGTCATGATCAGTGTTCGGATACACAAAACAGAAATGAACAAAGTAACAGCGCTGACAAGCAGTATCACAAGGATCATAATTCCGTCGGAAAGCGCGTTCATCATGCGGATAAGAGGAAATGTTATCGTCGGGCCGTTTTCGGGAAGCTGTGCCTCATGGTAGGCTGTTGCAAAAGCGTTTAGATCGCTGCCCTCGCGGAGTTTGAATTCGATCAGGTACTCCTCGCTGCCATGCGGTCTCAGCCTTTCATAATCCTGTTTGCTTACCAAAAACCTCTTGGATGAAGCCATCATGGAATTCATCTGGGAGTCGCGAAGAAAGCCTGCTATGGTAAGCGATTCAGATCCTATATGCATTGTGTCGCCGGTTTCCACTTTGTATTCCTCTCTGTAGCAGACAGGAATGTAGATCTCCCCTTCGCTTGGGAAGATCACGTTGCCTTCAGCATCGAGCAGAAGATCAAACTTATCGCTCTGTGTGCAAAGCCCGTTATCCTGCGTATTTTCAGAGAGAGATTTCTCTCCCAGGCTAATGTCTGAATTCTGAAGGTTCAGAAATCCGGCAATCTGCATTTCCTCTACATCGTTTCTGCCTCCGGCAAATTCCGAGATGTCTTCTGCCGATATGTCACCTGCATGCATCTGCAGGAAATCAGGCGTACCGGCCGTTTCCATGAGCCTGTCAACAGAGCCCATCAGTCCTGCAAACAAGATGATCGAGAGGCTAAGGAGCATGGCCGATGCCGCCATAAAAAGACATGTTGCAGCCGCCACGAATCTCTCGGATTTTATGCTGTTAATCAGTAGTTGTTTCTTCATTTTGTTCATTGCCCTCCAAGGCCCTGACATCTTTAAACAGGTAAAGTATTATTGCTGTTGCAGTAAGCAGTGCACCTGAAACCATGATCACAACTGCTGCTCCGCGGCCAACGCCTACATGTCTCAACTTAGCGATCTCATCTGCCAGAAATCCGGCTCCGCCGTAAGCTACCACATATCCGATCTGGGATAAAAAGCTTATGAGCCCCCAGGCCCTTCCCTGCTTCCTTGGGTCGATGTTGGTTCTGGTCAGGTAGTCCAGACAGTTGTTTGCAAAAGGCAGCATGAAGAAAAACATGAATCCAAAAAAGCTGATGAGGATGATGTCCTCCTTCAGTCCAAACCCGATCATTGCCAGACCTGCGAGCGAGAGAGAGATGCTGAGCACTCCGGAAAAGTTCTTTTTAATTCCGAAGATTCCTATATAAATTCCTGATGCCAGCATCCCGCAGGCACAGATTGTCTCCGCAATGCCCAGTACATCACTGCCGGTAAAATCAAGAATCATCGGTTCCGACAAAATCTGTATGGTACCCATAAAGCACGTCATTACTGAAGATACGATTATCAGGATCAGTATTCCGCGCTTGTCCGTTATGGCTCTCCAGCCTTCTCTGAAACTCTCAACCAAAGACTCTTGTGGTGCTTTGCTTTTAGTGGTTATGCTCTTTTTAACAATCGCCGTACAGATTACTGTCAGTACAAAGGTTGCGATATCTATGATCAGGAGGAGCTTTACATCGCTTACGGTAAGCAAAAGCCCTGCGATAATGGGAGAAACCAGATACCTGGCGCTTCCTGCGATGCTGACCATTCCGCTGGCCCTTGAGTACTCGTCTTTTGTTAAAAGATCTGTCACCGTAGCCCTGTACGCCGGTTCAAGTAGCGATGAAAACACTGAGCTGACAAAAACTCCGATGCAGATCTGATAGAGCTTAGCCTCTCCCCGCATCATACAGATCAGAATGTATATAAGACCCAGCGCTGACAGGCCGTCTCCCAGCATCATGAGAAACCTTCTGTCGTAGCGGTCTGCCAGGACGCCGGCAGGAGCCGACAAAAGCAGTGTCGGAAGAAATGCCAGAAGCGACACCAGTGCCATACTTCCGGCGCTCCCGGTCTGTTTAAACACATATACGCTAAGGCCGAAGCTTGTGAGTCCTCCGCCTATTGCCGATATGATCTCGCCGCTCCAAAGGAGCAGGAATTTATTAAAGTTTGATTTCTGATTCATGGTATGTTTCCTCCTGTTGTGTGTTACGGGTTATACCGACAGGTTGTCGGTCTTATGGTTTAATATATGGGACCTGCTTGCGATCATGCATACAAGTCCCTGTTTATGTTTTGTTCCTGTTATATATGATGTCTTGCTGTGTCACTCTTTGAAAATACTCATCATCACTTTGGCAAGGGTTCCCTCTTTGGCTCCCAGGATGCGCTCTGTGTGGCAGATGAATGCCTTGCCCTTGGATAGCTTGGCCTTTGGCGAAAGCTCTGCCAGATCGTCAAAGGCAAAATTGCTGTATATCATTATCATCTCAGCTGCTTCCACAGGATATTGGGAATTAAATATTCCTTCCTTGTTGCCTTCCTTGATGAGCTTGGCATAAAGAGGCACAACCTCTTTTAACAGTCTCTCCTGCATCTTCTGGTGAAGGAGTGCATTCTGCGGCTTGTGGAGCTGTTCAAGCACTTCAGTTCCGGTGCCGCTCTTGATGTTGAGCGCGTTTATGGTTCCCATAAGGCGCTGCAGGACTGACTTACTGCTGTCGTCTATTATCATCTTAGCCCTGATGATTGCCTGCCTGGTCATCCTGTCCACGATCGCATCAAGGATCTCTTCCTTGCTTGCGAAATGATGATAGAGCGTTCCGCGAGCAATTCCGATCCGGTTGATGATGTCGTTGGTGCTGGCAGCGTCAAAGCCTTTCTCGGCAAAGAGCTGCTCTGCCACATCAAGTATTTCGTTTTTTCTTTCTTCTGCTGTTTTTACAACCCGCATCTGATCTGAGTTCCTTATGAAATTAAGTGGTTTTCTGTTGGAATGATGTCATTTTTTATCCGGAAACACATTACCGACAACCTGTCGGTATTGTAACATGCCCTGAAACATTTGTAAACTGTTTTTCAAATATACCCCACGAAAAAATATCACTTTGGCATCGAAAGCCCGAAGTCATGTTATCAGCTCTTTTTACTCTAAACATGACTCTGATCAACGTTTTTTCGCACTTTTATCTTCGCGCGTCCAAGCCATAAAATAAGCCACAGTTCCAAACCACATAAAAAGGCCCCAACCACATGGACTGTGGCTGAGGCCCTGATCTTAACCTTGATGAGTCAAACTGAAACGTCCCCATTGACTCACAATGAGTCAGACTGAAACGTCCCCGGTGACTCCAAACTGAAACGTCCCCATTGACTCACAATGAGTCAGACTGAAACGTCCCCGGTGACTCATTCATCCTTTTTATTTCTGCGGGACATTATAAACTCGAGAAGTACTGATACTACGACTGAAAGTATCTCAGCCGGAAGGTCATATCTGCAGTGGCCGAAGAGAACGAGGATTGCACCTATTACGTTGAATAGTACAAGTGCAAGATAAAGTGCTCTCTTATCATCCTTATCGTCCTCCGAGTTCTCTGAGGATCCTGAAGTCTTTGAAGCTCCGGAAGTATCTGCCCCCTCTTCATCCTCTTTCTTCCTGCGACGCAGGTAATGAATGAGGATTGCAAGTATTGAAAGGAGCATCATCAGAAGGATCAGCCAGTGGATGAAGCATATGTCTCTGGCTCTCTTTACACCCGCCACTTCTGATGCAAGGGTATAACTCGAGTAGTTATCAGCGCTCATTGTAAAGCTCTGACTCATGACCTTATCAACTGCAACTTCTGTAACAGTCTGTCCGTTCTCATCCACATAGGTCCTGAGGATCATGGATTTACCCGCCATTGATTCATCCCACAGCTCATCCGGTATTGTAACCTGTACTTCCACAGAGCTGTAATCTTCTTCAATTCGTCTCTCAGGCATTCCTCCGATCTTCACATACAGGCTTGTGTCAAAAGCACCGATGATCTTATAGTCAGAAGGCATCACTCCTTCTATGCTTTCTCTGACAACATCTGTCAGTCTCTTATCATCTCTCATGACCTGAACTCTGAATCTGAGATCAGCTGACTCTTTTACTGCTTTCTGTTCTTCTTCTGTGAGCAGCTCAGTTATCATTCTGGCGATATCGGCATTTACTACCTCACAGTCTATGAGGTTACGCTCATCAGCACCTTCCTCTGCCAGGATCTCATCAGTTCCGTCGTCATCATGCCTTGTTCCGACTATGAATCTCGTGATATCAAGCATGTCTTCCTCGTCAGATGTAACAACATCCTCCGCCAGCTCTTCCTCATCCTCGACAACATCTGATTCATCATCCGAACGGCCATTTTCATCACTCTTTGTATCCGATGGATCTGCAGCAGTATCTGTGTTCTTTATTGGTGTCTGAGCATCCTGAGGTGCTGCTTCACTCTGAGCATTTGTAGTTGCCGCTGCAGTAGTCGTCCCGGTGGTAGCCGCCGAAGATGATGAGCTGCTGCCTGGATCACTTGAACTGCCGGAATTACCGGAATCGCTTGATCCGCCTTCTTCTCTTACCGGTTCAATGACAAGTTTGCCATCGGCATAAGTTATTTCATAGTTTGCACTGACATCACTGCTGCCTCTCATTATACGTGCATTTCCGGATATCTTGTTGACTACTTCGCCGGCCTCAGTGATTGAGCCTGCTGCATTGTTTGCCTTGACGGTTATGGAATTCTCAGCTATCTTCTCGCCTGCTGCCAGTGACCCTTCTGTAATGGACCAGCTCTCCTTTGTAAGAGGTTTGCCATCGTAGGTCTTGGAAGCTGAATCTGCAGTGATGGCGAGCTTTCTCTTTGTTATCTTAATCCTTGCTGTCTTTGTAGCTTCCTTGTACAGGTCATTTTCAGGTGCGATGAGAGTAGCTTCAATCTCGCCTGCAGACGCAAGTCCCGCATCTTCCGGATAAACGTTTATCACACCACCGTCGCTGTACTTAAGGCTCTTTTGCAGCTCATCAAATGTATGTCTGTTTCCGTCATATTCAAGGACAAGGTCTTCAGAGATGATTTCCTGAGTTCCCTTGCCCACTGTAAGCTGACCATCCGCATAGGGGGTGTCATAGCTTGCACTGACATCTACTGCGCCCTTCTTTATAACCGCATCTGACGCTGCATTGTTGCAAGAGCCTACAGTTGTCTGCCTTCCGGTCATTGTCACAGAAGCTATTTCATCACCTGCAGCAAGTGTTCCCGCTGTAAGCTTGTAGGTATCCTTGGTCAGTGCAATTCCCGGAATATAATCTGCAACCGCGCTGTCTGCAGTAATTGTGATTGGCCTCGGTGTGATGGTATATGTTCCCACAACCGGTGTGATCAGGTAATTTCCGTTCGGACAACGAGGAGTGATTGTATATGTTCCTGCAGGAGCTGATGAAGAAGCCTCAGTATCAAGTCTTATTTCCGCATCTCCTTCTGAGATTTCAGATCCTTCTGTAATGATGTAGCTGAGCTCCTCTAAAGCCTCGCCATACATGCTCTCTTTATGTGAAGTCTCAACAGTCAGAGGAATCGGCGTAACTGTCAGCTTGCCGTTTACATAGCTCACGTCATAGCTTGAAGATACATCCGTATCACCCCTTACAATCCTTACCTCACCGGGAACAAGTGCCTTTTCCCCGGCGTTGGTGATGGAACCTGTCAGTGCTATTCCGGTTATACTGTCACCCTCTAAAAGTCCTTCAACAGTGATCAGGTTCTTCTTTTCAGTAAGTGTTGCATTTTCGTATGTGAATGGCTGTCCGTTGTATTCTCTCAACAGCTCTTTTGCCCTGATAACAAGACCTGCAGCAGTTATCCTGATCTTACCGTTCACATACCGGATATCATAATTATCTGTACGGTCAGAAGTGCCGTTCTTGATCACAAGTCCGCTTGGAACCAGTGCAGACTCACCTACTGTGAGCTGACTTCCTGTAAGGATAACGGATTCTATGCTATCTCCCTGCATAATTCCGTCTCCGGTTACGGTAAACAGGCTCTCATCAGTATAAGCACCGGCAAAGGTCATCGCCGAGCCATCATAGACCTTAGTCTGGTCCTTGGCAGTCACAGTGATATTTCTCTTGCTGATCGTGATACTTCCATTTTCATAGGAAATGTTGTAGCAGCCGGAAACATCATCATCCCCGGATTTGATCACCGCATCCGATGCCACAGCATCTGAACTTCCGCACTCTGTGCGACTGCCTGTTACGGTAATCTCTGCAACCGTATCACTGCCTGCAAGAGAGCCTGCACTGACAACATAGTAGTCATTGTCTGCATCGCTCATGGCTGTGGTATCTATAGCTCCTGACAGTTCAAGTGCTGCTCCGTCGTATGTCTTGGAGTGATCCTTGGCCTTGATGGTTATATCTCTTCTGGTAAAAGACAATTCTCCGTCAAGATACGTGATCTGATAATCACTTGAAACCACAGCTCCCGCAGCGTTCTTAATCACTGCGTTTCTGACATGTGAGCTCTCAGTCTCACCAACCTTTACCTTGACTGCATCGTTATAGACATCTACTGAGTCTATTGCATCTCCTTCAGCAAAGGTACCGGCTACAACAGAGTACTCAGAATCCTGAAGAGCGTGAGGGGTCGCATCATACTCTTTTGACTTGGTTACGGCCTTGATTGAAAGAGCTCTCGGATTGATCTTAAGTGTCACAACAACAGGCTCAGCAGCCAGATGGTTATCCGACTCAGCCAATGTGATCCTTATCCTGTATTCTCCCGCATGTATGAATGACAGAAGCAGACTGTCATTATCAGGAGTATTCTTAAGAGCATATCTGAGCTCAGCATTCTTAAATACTTCGCCGTCATGATCGCCCTTCATGGTGACAGTAACAGTCTTGGCT
>JAEEGF012271054.1_pt1 | contig 11368 bp, 13 predicted proteins | sample 9134171 | NCBI WGS metagenome assembly JAEEGF01 (sample SAMN16246542, study PRJNA631951) | gut metagenome | biome: gut microbiome; feature: rumen; material: AP-attached | host: Bos | place: Iran: Karaj | collected 2018-10
TTCAATTCGGATTCGCTTAAGGCAGAGGATGATAGAAAAAAAGCGGAATATCTCAGTCGTCACTCTGCAGACACCGCACATTAACAGGAGACATTGCAATGAATGACCAGTCATCATTTTGGATCATGAGTCCGATTAATCATCTGTTTATAATTGTCACCGTTTTCTTCATACTTCTTCTTGTTCTGGCGACCCGTCTTATGAAAAACAGGACCGATCACGCAAAGCGGGCAGTAATCGTCAGTGCCTGCATACTGACTCTGATCGGTTTTATCGTCTATAAAATATTTCTTTCACTTGACAGCGATTTTAATGTCATTACAAGTGAGATGGGCGGATTCAACTGGTGGGGAGAGCTTCCTCTTCAGCTTTGCAATATAAATATGATCATGATCCCTATAGCTGTACTGACCAAAAAACGTCCCCTTCTCAGTTTCTGCTTTTTTGTCGGACCTCTTGGAGCTCTGATGGCTCTTATCATGCCCGGCAACGGTTTTGACGGTTATTCCCTGCTTCTTCCCAGAATGCTCGGATATTACGGGACACATTTCTTTATAATAATCGAAGCTCTTGCAATTGTCACATTCGGTCTGTATCGCCCGAAATTCAGAGATCTTCCTCTTACCGCGCTCGCTCTGCTTGTGATTGCCCTGATCGTATTCGGATTCAATATGCTTTTGCGATTCACCGGACTTCATCCTAAAGCAAATTACTTCTTCTCGGTCGAGACTGAGGGTAACTTCCTTCTTGAAATGTTTTATAAGATACTCCCCTATCCCTTCTTGTATCTTCTCCCTTCAATTGTTATTCTTGGTGTCTATATGGCCCTGGTCACATCCGGTTTTTCTCTCGCGGACAAAATCAAGAAGAATAACTGACTCTGAGTAATTCTCAGTAATCAGATAATGATCATTTATATTTAATTACTTTTGTATTTCTTTGTTTAGTATTATTCGCTTTTTACTATTATAAATCAGCATCTGGAGGTTAGCATAATGAAAAGGATAACTGGATTGATCTGCATAATCCTTATAATTGCATTATTTACCGGTTGTGCTTCAAAAACCGAGTCTCATGGATATGATGAGATTTCAAAGATATCCAAAGGTGCGGGAACTCTTGCTTATTGCGTAGAACAGTCCGGAGGATTTATAGCGGGCAAAAGCGACAGCAATCCAAATGCCGCTGAACACGCATACACCTATGATAACGCAGTTGCATTAATTGCTTTGGCTAATGCCGGTGCTGATTGGCATGCTCTTACAATTGCTGACGCTATTCTTTTTGCCCAGGATCACGATCGTATGTTTCAGGATGGACGGCTGCGTAATGCATATGTCAGCGGTGACCCCAAGAGTGATTCGGGCCGTTCGATCGTAGGGAAAAAAGTAACAGTCCGATTGCCCGGCTTTTGGCAGGACGGTCGCTGGCAGGAGGATTACTATACCGTTTCAACATCTTCAGGTAATATGGCCTGGGTAATTCTCGCTCTATGCAAAGCATCAGAGATAGCACCTGAGGATAATAAAGAGATCTATATCAACGGTGCGAAACGTGCAGCTGACTTTTTATTGACTTTACGTGCTGATAACGGCGGATTTTCCGGCGGTTATGAGGGTTGGGATGAAAACCAGGTTCTTGCCACTTATAAATCCACCGAACATAATATAGACATCGCCTGTGCTTATCGCCTGCTTGCGTCTGTAATAGAAGAAACAGATCAGGTTAAAGCAAATGAATATATTGAAGCATCGGAATATGCGAAACAGTTTGTATTCTCCATGTACGACAGCAAGCTTCATTGCTTTTACACCGGAACAACCGATGACGGAAAAACCAGAAGCGAAGGTGTTGTTCCCCTCGATGCCAATTCCCTTGCCATTTTGTCCTTCGGTAATGATCTGGCTGATAAAGATAAGATACTGGAATTTATTGAAAAGCGGATTTCTGTAGATGACGGTTATGATTTCAGCGCCGGAGACGGTGATGGTATCTGGAATGAAGGAACGGCTCAAATGGCTCTGTGTTATGCCGGGACCGGTGATAAGGAAAGATATGAATCGATTCTGTCCTATCTTGATTCACAAACTGATGAAGAAGGAATAATGCCTGCTGCAAACCGTGACGGGCTGTCGACCGGTTTTCTTCTGGGCGGAACAGGCGACATCTGGGAATTCAATAATGAAGAAAGTATAAGCGCTACTGCCTGGTATTCTCTGGCACAAATGGCCGTTAACCCATTTGCAATGTAATTGATCCTGAAATAATCCCGATCGGTTAACGGAGGTCCGGATATGCACAAACGACAGATCAGAAAAAATCGGGTACCGCCCAGGCTTGGAAACAGCATATGCGGTGTCTGGCCATATGTATTGGCGCTGATTATAAATCTTTCACTTCATATATTTTTGTTCTTTCTTTACGGACGATCACATTTCGTAATTGTAAGACTTATTATATCTTTCATCTTTTTCATTTATCCTTTCTATTATGCTTCTGATGTTCTCTGGTCACTTCGTCCGTCAGTTTGCAGAATTCTTTCAGGCAGAACTCTTATCAACAGAAAATACTATATGAATACTCCCGGTACTTATCCAAACAGCGATGAATGGATGAGCGTCACGGTGAGTATCCCGGTATATACTGAAGAGAATTCCGTCATATTTCAAACCATAAAGGACAGTATGGCCGCATGCAGAAGATATCATGAAATTAGCGGAAAAGATGCTGATATTATTATCTCAGATGACGGGCTTGCTCCTCTAGTCGGAGGCTTATGCACTGATATTATCATTGAAGCTCTTGCCTGCAATAATTACAAAGATCTTAACGGATCTGATGCAAACAGATTAAAAGCAGCAGAACGAATTCGCTTTTATCGAGAGAATGGGATTTCCTTTGTTGCAAGACCCTCATCCAACAGAGCGGGCCTGTTCAAGAAAGCATCAAATCTTAACTATACGCTCAAATTGGGCTCTGCACTTGAAAGCGGTTCTGACCTGGATGCACTTACCCGTAAAGGCGGTTTGTTTGAAGGGGCTTATGCTGAAGGGAAAGTACAGACAAACGATATTATTCTTATGCTGGATAAGGATTCAGGTGTTCCTGAAAGAATAATGGAGGCTATTGTTCCTGAATTCAGCGCAGATGAAGAACTCGCTTATGTTCAGTGTTCAACGGATGCTGTTAATCTATATGACAATTACTTTTCCTATGCTATAGGACATCAGGTAAACAGTCTTTTTCACTGCACATGGCCTTGTAAAGCACTTCAGGGATACTTTGTTCCGCTGATAGGCCACAATGTTTTTCTTCGGAAAAAGCATCTGACAGAAACCGGATTGTGGTCTGAGAATAAAGTTTCGGAAGACTATGATAAAGCAATAGCTTTATATACAGCCGGATATCATGGCAAGTATGCGCAAATTCCCGGTTTGGAATTTACGGAATATGTCAGCCGTGCTTTTTCAGAAGAGACGAGCAAACAGCATCGATACTCATACGGACTCTTTGAAATGCTCTTCGACGGAACCGTTGTGATGGGGAAAAGCAGAGGCTGTGATGTATTTTTCATGATTCTGTATTTTTTCTCCAACATTAACGCTGTAATGCTTATCCCGACTGTATTGTTTGAATGCTTTTTTGGCAATATACACTACCTGTGGGCCGGATTTCTTCTCTGCTCTTTTCTCTTTATCTTCCTTCCCGCTCTGAGAGGAGCTGTTTTGAGAAGATCTTTTTCGAGGGAACGTAAAGAAAACCTGCTTCATGCGTTTATTGTCGCTGTATCATTTGTAGGGCATTCTTTCTCTATGCTGAGCGGAGCACTGCGTTATCTTGCAAATAAGATAAAGCCCATAAGAAAAGCATTTCCGTCTACAAGTGTTGATAATCTCCAATACTGGTTCATTTCTGGTTTGAAGATGATCGGTTCATTTGTTAAGAAAAATCTGCTGTTTATTCCGATTTCTATATTATGTCTGGATCGCGGGATTTTCCTTCTGACCCGGAAAGGAATCGATCTCCCGACCGTTATTACTTATTCATACATATTGTTTGGGGTTATACTTACTCCTGTTATTATGACGCCTCAATTGTTCTTAAGGCCTAAAAACCGGAATAACAGACAAAACTCCGTAAGCAAAAAGAAATAACTGTTAAATCTGTTAAATACGAACAGGAAGCTCTTATGCTCTCAATGCGGCTATAACAAGGGCTTCCATGTCTGAACTGCAGCTCTGGAGGAATAAAAAATGAACGGAACCGTACCTGTTCTTTCAATTGTATGCATGGCGGTATCTCTTGTTATCGCTTTTGGTGTTCCCATTGCTCTTTTTATTTATTTCCGAAAGAAAAAGGGAGCAGACATTCTCCCCTTCTTTATCGGCTGCGCAGTCATGTTTGTCTTCGCGTTTGTCCTCGAAGCATATGCTCATCAGGCGGTATTTGCTACGGAAATCGGAAAAAAGATCCAGAACAATGTATTTGCATATGCTCTTTACGGCGGATTCATGGCCGGTCTTTTTGAAGAGACGGGACGTTTCCTCGCGTTTAAGACCGTGCTGAAGAAAAAACTCGGAAATGACGCAAATGCCCTGATGTACGGAGCCGGGCACGGAGGATTTGAAGCAATTTATCTTCTCGGTATCACTTCGATCAACAATATAATCTATTCCGTGCTTATAAACAGCGGAAGAACCGATATGCTCACAAGTTCTCTTACCGGAGATTATCTTGCGCAGGTCAATAACGCGATTAGTCTTCTCAAGACTACTCCCTCTTACCTGTTCCTTATGGGCGGAGTCGAAAGGATATTTGCTATAGTATTGCAGATAGCGCTTTCCGTGCTCGTATGGTTTGCCGCGAAGAAGAAAAACCGCTTGTATCTGTATCCGCTTGCTGTACTGATCCATTTGCTGGTTGACGGAATAACCGTTATATGTTCCGGAAAAGGCGTTTCAACAATAACGCTCGAAGCAATTGTCGGTCTTATGGCTGTAGTGACAGCAATTATCGCGAAGACAGTCTGGAAAAAAGAAGCTGTACAATGATAAACACAACTCTCTGCTATATCGAAAAGGATGACTGTTATCTGATGCTCCTCAGAAACAGAAAGCACAACGATCTAAACGAAGGAAAATGGATCGGAGTGGGCGGAAAGTTTGAAGAAGGCGAAGACTGCGATTCCTGTCTTTTGAGGGAAGTATACGAGGAGACAGGTCTGAGACTGAAAGAATACACTCTCCGCGGCCTTGTAAAGTTCTATTCCGACAGATGGGAAGCCGAGAACATGTATCTCTATACAGCGACGTCCTGGACCGGAGAGCTCAATGAAAACTGCAGCGAGGGAGAGCTCAGATGGATACCTGTAAAAGATATCCCCTCTCTGAATCTCTGGGAGGGCGACAGGCTCTTTCTGGAAGCGCTTTCCAAAGGAAAAAATGATATCGCCCTGTCTCTTTATTACGAGGGCGATACGCTCAAAAAAGCAGTATGGCATTAATTCAAAAAATGCTTGAATTAATATTATAAATATGCTATATTACTAAAGCTTTATCTGAATTAATAATTGTGAGGTTTCAAGATGTCTACTATTTCTATTGTTCTGACAGTATTCCAGCTGCTCTCCGGGTTAGCTGTTACGGTTATAGTTTTAATGCAGAGCGGTAAAAGTGCAGGCCTTTCCGGCGCTATCAGCGGCGGTGCCGATACTTTCCTCTCCAAAACAAAAGCAAAGTCTCTCGACGCCAAGCTTGCCAAAGCCACAAAATGGTTCGGTCTTGCATTCGTCATTCTGACTCTGGTTCTGAACATTATCGCCTGATTTTTTCTTAAATAAAACAGCGGTCAAGCTATGGCTTGGCCGCTTTGTTTTATATATTCGCGATCTCGGACCTTTTCAGATATCTCCACCTGCCGGGCTTTAATTCTCCAAGCTCAAGATTTCCCTCTTTTATACGGACAAGTCTCCTGACATAGAGATCGCATGCATTGCACATACGCCGTATCTCCCGGTTTCTTCCTTCACCTATCGTGATATCCAGAACAGCGCTCTTTCCGTCCGAGGAAACGACTTTAATATCCTTTGCAGTGACATATACCCCGTCGACAAGGATAGGTAAAGCGAGCATCTCAAGCGAAGACGCGATATTCTCTCCGGTCACGCTCACCTCGTAGACCTTCCTGACTTCTTTGGAAGGGTGGGTCATCCTGTAGGCGAAATCGCCGTCGTTTGTAAGGATGAGCAGCCCTTCAGAATTGATATCCAGTCTGCCTACGGGATATACGCGCGTCTCGAGGCCGGTCAGAAGATCGGTCACACATTTTCTGTTCTTCTCATCTCTCAGAGTCGTCACATAGCCCTTGGGTTTGTTGAGAAGGACATAGACCTTTTTCTCTCCGGCAGAGATCTTTTTTCCGTCTACACAGATCTCGTCTGTTTCAAAATCCGCACAGTCTCCGAGAGAGGCAGCCGATCCGTTGACCGTAACTCTCCCCTCTTCTATAAGCTTTTCCGAGGCTCTTCTCGAGGCAACTCCTGCCTGTGAGAGGAGCTTCTGAAGTCTTTCTTTCAATCGCTGCTCTTCTGCTTCTCTATAAAGGCGTCGACCTTATCGATGACCTGAGGAACCATTTCGATTATCCTGTCCACAGTGTTGTTCGCAGGAGGCGTCACATTGACCATTCTGATATTGCCGTCTTTGATTATGAGAAAACCGATCGGCTCGATCTTCACGCCTGTAGCATTTCCGCCGCCGTAAGGTCTGGTGTCAGCGCTTCTCTTGCTGTTCAGCTCGATTCCGCCGCCGCCGAATCCCATGCTTATTCTAGAGATCGGGACGAGCATCATACCGTCAGGAGTTGTGATCGGGTCTCCGACGACTGTATCTGTCTTCAGGACATTTCTCACATTCTCCATAGTTGTATTCATCAGTCTTCCAATGGGATTTTCTTCCATCTTGAATTCCTCCGTCATATATCTTAAATATTAATTATTTTCTTTATCTTCAGCCGTTTCAGGGATCTCGGGATTCTGTTTAGCTTCTTTCTTAAGTCTCTTCTTATTTTTGAGAAGTATCCCGAGTGCTGCAAATGCGATCCCGAAAGCAAGGGCAAAGAATGCGCCGATCCTAATACTGAAAGCAAGTCCGAAATCGATCTTTGTCTCTTCAGCGCCGAAATCCACATCAGTCCTGACAAAGGTGTCTTTACAGTTGAAACGATCCCTGCACATCGGGGCCAGCGTTGCAATGGATGCGTTTATATATCCGAAAAGTCTTGCGGTCTCATACGGGTCCGCACCTGTCAGAACGAGATCAAGAAGAAATCTGTCAATATTCCACTTCCTGCCGAATCTGCCGATCTTTTTCAGGACTTTCCTGAGGAGCTCGAAGATCTCTTCGAGCGTAAAGTCAAATTTCTTCTTTTTGGGCTGTTCCTCTTCCGGTTCTTCTTCCTTCTTCTTTTTCTTTTCCTTTTTGGGCTTTTTCTCTTTCTTTTTCCCGGGCTTTTCCTTCCCGGGCTTGGATTCGTCCTTGGGAAACAGCTTTATCAGAACGCCAAGAACTTTGGCAGACAGGGAAAACACGCCATCCTCATATCCTATGTCCGCTCCGACAGGTATGAGCATGATAAGCGCGATTATTAAGACGATAATTCCTATGACGATTAAGGCCGTCAAAAAATATCACCTCTCGGTCTCAGTTTCCCTCTATTGAAAGCTGTTCGGTGTTTTCTCTTTCCATAAGCGTATTGATGGATTCCTGAAGCTGCATAATGCCGTCCGAAGACGTAAGATCCGGGAGAGCGGGCAACTCGTCGAGCGATGAGATGTCCATAACTCTCAGGAAGTTTTCCGTTGTTGAGTAAAGAGAAGGTCTGCCCGGCGCCTCAAGCTTTCCCGTAACCTTAATGAGTCCCTTTTCTGCCAGAGATCCGACGGTATATGAGGAATCGACCCCTCTTATAGCGTCGACAGCAGCTCTGGTAACAGGCTGGTAATAGGCAACTATGGCGAGCACCTCAAGCGCGCTTTTGCTCAGCGAAGGAGCTCTTCTCGCCTCAAGGACTCTGTTTATATACTCCCTGTATTCGGGAGCCGAGCACATCTGGACTTTATCGCCGAGACTGAGGATCCTTAAGCCCTTACCCTCATCCGAGTAAGCTTTCGCAAGTTCTGAGATCAAAGATTCAGTCTCTTCATCATTTATGCCGAGACACAGAGAGAGCCTTGCTTTCTCTACAGGCTCGCCTGACGCGAAAAGTATGGCCTCGACAGCGCTTTTTAAGTTCATAAATTATCCCGCGATCGAATCGAGTATCTCTCCGATATCTCCGGAGACATATCTGACCGAATATCCGTTTCCGTATTTTCTGATCTGAATATTCCCCAAGCTGCACAGCTCAAGGATCGAGACGAAGGTCGCAACAAGCTCCGACCTGGAAGCACAGCTCCCATACAGCTTCGCGAGATTGACTGATCTCTCGCTGATCAGATTCCTGAGTATCTCGCTGCATTTTTCCTTTATACTGTAAATGACCTTTGAAGGTACGACATTTTCCGCTTCCGGAAGAACTGCAGCCGCATCATTTCTTGAGAAGGTATCGTACAGTGCCTGAAGAAGCTCTATGGCTTTATGATTGTAACTGTACGCGCCGCTGTTTTCAGGATCGGGCTCGGCATTCTTTGTATAATACAAAAAGCCTCTTTTGGCGGTCTCCTCAAAGAAAGGCACAACAGTCTTTATCTCATTGTAGCTGTCCCTTGCTTTAAGCTGCTCGAGAGAAGTAATTAGGAATTCAAGCTCGGGATTTTCATCGTCTTTCGAAAGTACGCTTTTTGTCTTTATATAAAGCAGATGGGATGCCATCTGAACAAACTCGCTCGCGACCTCCAGATCCATGCTCCGGTATCTGTCCAGGTATTCCAGATACTGGTCGAGAATATCCGAGATCTTGAGATCCCTTATCTCTATACGGTTCTTCTGTACCAGCATCAGAATGAGGTTCAGAGGCCCTTCAAAGTTCTCGAGCGCGTCCCCGTCTTCTCTGACTATATTCTCTATATGAAAATTCAGTTGATCCATAAATTAAATTATATTTTATCAGACCGGAGCGCAAAATACAAGCATACAGTAATCACGGAAGCCTTGCCATCAGCGCGGGGCCGTTGTTTTTGAGCCATCTCTGCCATCTGTCGTATTCGGGGAAGGCTTTGCGCACCTCGTCATAGAATCTCGGAGAATGGTTCATCTGTTTTATGTGGCAGAGCTCGTGTACGACGACGCTGTCCAGCGCTTCAGGAGGCGCGAGCATGAGCAGACAGTTAAAGCTCAGATTTCCGAGGCGCGAGCAGCTGCCCCATCTGGACTTCTGCGCTCTTATCGTGACCTTTCCGTATCTCACACCGATGATATTAGCGTAATACTCAACTCTTCCGGGGATGAGCTTCCGCGCTCCGGCTTTAAGCTCCCCAAGCTCTTCACTGCTCAGTTTCCCTCCCATTTTTTCGGCTATGCCCCTGTTTCTGAGGATACTCGCTCTTGTCCTTCTTATCCAGTTTGACTTTTTTTCGACGATCCTGCGGGCCTGGAGATCCGAGGAAAGGAGCGGCGCCTTAATGATAACGTTCCCGTCATCCGTCACCTGCACCGCAAAAGTCTTTCTCCTGCTTCTTACGACCCTGTAAACTATCTTTTCGGATTCATCCATTTTTTCCTCACAAAAAGGAAGCTGAACAGCTTCCTTAAAGATTATTTATGATATAATTCATCACTTCTGCCCTGCCGGACCCGCTCTGGGCAGAAAACGGTATAAGCTCCGTATCGTCGGAAAGGCCAAGCGTCTCTCTGATGAGTTTCATATTGGACTCGATCTCGGATCTTTTAAGCTTGTCAGTCTTGTTGGCGATCACCGCAAACTTTTTTCCCGAAGACTTGAAGTATTCTGCCATCGTTACATCGTTCTGCGTGGGCTTGTGTCTGGCGTCGACAATAAATATCCCTATATCGTAGGTATCGTTCCCGGCAAAGAAGCTCTCCATAAGTTTTCCCCATCTCTCCTTCTCGGAGGCGGAGACTTTGGCGTAGCCATAGCCGGGGAGATCTATGAAATACACTCTGTCGTCTATCAGAAAATAATTGACATGTACAGTCTTACCCGGCTGGGCGCCTGTCTTGGCCAGATTCTTTCTGTTTAAAAGAGAATTGATGACAGACGATTTTCCGACATTTGACTTTCCCGCGAAAGCGATACCCTTGACGGAAGATGATATAAACTGTTTTTCGGAAGCGGCCGAAGTAACAAATACCGCGTTGTTCAGATTCAAGTTTTTGGTCATTGTCTAAGTCTGATATCTGATTCCGCTGCCGCCTTACTGAGGGTCTCGTTCTTTGTATTTGATTTATCGAAAGATCCGAATACAAAGGGAAAAGCGTCGTCGACAGTCTTGATCGGAATAAATCTGACGTTCTCACGGACAGTATTATCTATCTCCTCAAGATTCGGAACATTGCCCTCGGGGATCAGTATGGTCCTGATCCCGTATCTGTATGCGGCCATGCTCTTCTCCTTGAGTCCGCCTATAGGCATTACCCTGCCTCTCAAAGATATCTCCCCTGTCATTGCTATATTGGCATTCGCGGGAGATCCCGTGAGCGCGGAGGTCAGTGCCATACAGATCGTTATGCCCGCAGAAGGCCCGTCTTTGGGAACTGCTCCCTCCGGGAAATGTATGTGTATATCGCAGTTTTTATGGAAATCCGGATCTATCTTCAGTATAGCGCTTCTGGTCCTTATGCATGTGACAGCCGCTTTAACGGATTCCTCCATGACCTTCCCGAGATTTCCGGTTATCTGAAGCTTTCCGGAGCCGTCCATGACCGCTGCTTCCACATCGAGGACTTCTCCTCCGACCGAGGTATAGGCAAGTCCGTGGACGAGCCCTACTTCATCCGAGAAGTTTTTGTTGTAGTCCTTGTATTTGGGAACTCCAAGATACTTGTCGAGATTTTTGGCAGTTACGCTGACAGTCTTTTTGTCGCCGGAGGCGATCTCGGAGGCTGCTTTTCTGCAGACAGCAGCAATGGATCTCTCCAGCTCTCTGACTCCGGACTCCCTCGTGTAATCGGAGATAACTGATCTCAGTGCCGCGTCGGAGACTCTGAGCGAGGATGTGGCAAGGCCGTGCTTCTTGCGCTGTTTGTTCAGAAGATGGAGCTTCGCTATACTGAGTTTCTCCTCGTCGGTATAGCTTGAAAGCTCGATGACTTCCATTCTGTCGAGAAGCGGTCTGGGAATAGTGCTCGTAGTATTTGCGGTAGTAATGAAGAAGACATCGCTCAGGTCGAAGGGTATCTCGAGGAAATTG
>JAEEGF010204722.1_pt1 | contig 11367 bp, 9 predicted proteins | sample 9134171 | NCBI WGS metagenome assembly JAEEGF01 (sample SAMN16246542, study PRJNA631951) | gut metagenome | biome: gut microbiome; feature: rumen; material: AP-attached | host: Bos | place: Iran: Karaj | collected 2018-10
TCCTTCTGAGTCTACGATAAAGGCAGACAGGGTGTTCAGCTATTGGAAGGAGCTTTCTCCTTTTAACATGCTCTTTAACAATACTTCAAGGCTTATCACTAATAAGCAGCCCTTAACAAGACAGGAGACTCATCTTGATGCTGTGTATGCCACAAAGGCTATGTCCACCGGGGACGGGGTTAAGGGGCCAAAAGTGGCCACCTGACCCCGTCCCTAGGGGACAGAAAAATGCGGCTATTTCTTGAAATGTTTCACAAAAGACAACGGCTTTTTGTACGGGATTTTACGTATTTTGGAGATTTTTGACATTCTAAATCCTTGCGTATCAAGTTGTCGGCAAATTCCCACAGTGTTATAATGAAAGTGACTCACAGTGTAATGAGTAAACTGACAAAGAAACATGATGCCATTCAAGAGAAGGTTGGTGATATTATGGGCGGAAAAGTATTAGATGATCCGGAAGTTGCGGTTTATAAATATGGTTTAGCAAAGGGGATTTCACAAGGTATTTCTCAGGGCGAAGCTAATGCAACCTTTAAGTTTGTGCAAAAGGGAAAACTTACCCTTGAAGAAGGCGCAGCTGAACTTGGAATGACCGTTGCTGAATTTGAGAAAGCTATGACGAAGGCAGGATTCAAACTTCCCGAGACAGTTTAAAAAACATATCAAATTTACAAAGAGCCTTGGCATTTCCATAATGATTGGATTTGCCAAGGCTTTCGTATTTCTTGAAAATGTCCCACTACCTCCGTCACCGGGGGACAAAAATGTCCACCTAACCCCGTCCCCAGTGGACACCGGGGGGAAAAAATTATTTGGTTTCGATCAGGGCGCGGACGAATTCGTAGACGCGGCGTGAGGAAGCGATGTAGAGCTTTTCCTCCGTGGTGTGGATGTCCTTCATGTCGGGACCGATGGAAACGCAATCAAGGTCGTTTATTTTGTCGCCGAGGAGACCGCACTCGAGTCCTGCGTGGATAGCTCTGAGAACGGGCTTCTTGCCGTACATCTTCTCGTAAAGAGCGCACATCTTGTCGCGGAGAGGAGAGTCGCTTCTGTAAGCCCATCCGGGATAATCACCGCTTAACTTAACAGATCCGCCGAATGTTTCTGCAAGGCAGATAACGCGATCGGTAAGCTCTTTCTTAGCGCTTTCAACGCTGCTTCTGATTGAGAAGGTAGCATGAACAGCTTTTCCTGAATCAACCATCTTTAAGATACCAAGGTTAAGTGAAGTTTCAACAAGTCCCTCGATATCGGCACTCATTGCTTGAACTCCGTTGGGAACGGTGAATACAAACTTAATCGCATTGGCAGCATCATAAACTTTGACATCAGAATCAATTTCAGCAGTCTTTCTCAAAACCTTTGTATAGAATCCGGGGTCCTTTGCGTGGAACTCGGAAGCAACATCTTTTGAAAATTCCTCAAGATATTTCTCAAACTTTTCAGCCTCTTTAACTACAACTGAAAGCTTTGTAACACGGGGGATGGCATTGTCTGCAAGTCCGCCGTCTACATCTGCAAGAAGAACCTCTCCGTCAAATCCCTGAAGGAGTCTGCCTGCAAGCTTGTTTGAGTTTGCACGGCCCTTGATGATCTCTTCTCCGGAGTGTCCGCCGAGGAGTCCGCCGATCTCGAGTTCAAAAAGAGTTGCTCCTGCGGGAACAGAAACCTCTTTAACGGGAAGATCGATGTTTGCGCGAAGACCTCCTGCGCAGCTGGTAAGGAAGATTCCTTCATCCTCGGAATCAAGATTTAAAAGTCTGTTTCCTTTAAGCATTGAAAGGTCGATGCCTGCAGCACCTTCCATTCCGGTCTCTTCGTTTACGGTGAACACAACCTCGAGACGGGGATGCTTTAAGGTCTCATCATCAAGAAGGGCAAGTCCTACAGCTACCGCGATTCCGTCGTCTCCGCCAAGGGAAGTGCCTTCTGCATATATGTACTCTTCGGCCCCGCCTACAGCAACCTTAAGGGGCTCTTTCTTCATATCAATATTAAGCTCGGGCTTGCTTACGGCAACCATGTCCATGTGGCCCTGGATGATAAGCGCGGGCTCATTCTCATAACCATCGGTTGCTTCCTTGATCATGATGACATTCTTAAGCTCATCCTGATAGGTTTCAAGACCATGCTCTTTTCCGAAATTAGCGAGATAATCGCTGATGGCATCTACATTGTAGGAACCGTGAGGGATCTTAGTGATCTCCTCAAAATAATAGAAAACCTTTTTAGGTTCTAGCTCTGAAAGTACGCTCATATTTTTGTATCCTTTACTAGTCCGATATTGTATAATCTTATATACATCAATAAATAATACATCAATAATATTTTTAAATCAAACGAGGTTTTTATGAACATTTTCTTCATTGTGCTCGGCGCTGTCCTTGGGCTCATCATTATCTTTATCATTGCGGTATCGGTCATTCTTGCAAGGACCACTGCAAGACCACACCGAATCTCAATAGAAGGCGAGATACAGTACGAAAAAGAGCACGGCATGTGGAAGAACTACGAATCCCTTAAAAAGGAAGAGTACAAGATTAATTCCTATGACGGATACGAATTAAATATGATCTATGTTCCCGCAGAAAAAGAGAGCAACAAGTATGTCATCATCTCTCACGGATACAGCGGATGCCGCCTCGGAAGTGTTAAGTACATGCACCTTTTCAGAGAACTTGGATTCAGTGCTATCATGTACGATGACAGAGGCCACGGAGATAACAAACTTGTTCCCTGCACCATGGGATTCAAGGAGAGCAAGGATCTTATCGAGGTCATTAAGCACGTACGGGAAAGATTCGGCGAGGATATCGTCCTTGGGCTTCACGGTGAATCCATGGGATCAGCCCTTTCCAACAATGCACTTCAGTACGGTTTAAAAGACCTTGGAATAAAGTTCATCGTCAGCGACTGTGGCTACAACGACCTTGAGAAGCTTTTCACTTATCTGATCGGACACAACATGCACCTTCCCAAATTGTTTGTTAAGACCGCGGGATTTGCCAGCAAGCTCCTTTACGGATATGCATTTTCCGAAGTTAAGCCCATTAACTATATCAAGGAGAACGAGATTCCCATCTGTTTCTTCCACGGGGAGGACGACGACTTCATTCCCTGCAGCCATGCCAAGGAGATGCATGAGGTAAACAAGGGATATTCCGAGCTTCACATTGTTCCCGGAGCAGGTCATGCAATGTGCGTGATCACCGACGAAGAATCCTATAAAGAGAAGGTAAAAGCTTTCCTTGAGAAGATAAACATTGGTTAAGATAAATTAATCAGAAATATAGGTAAGTTATTGTTTTATTTTAAGACGCGCTGTGTTATTATGTAGAAAGTCACGACTGTGATAAATTTTTCACAAAGAGGAAACGATATGTTTGCTGACGAAAATGTTATTAAAGTAAAACATGAAATATTGCTTGAAGTTGCAAAGCTTGCCTTTGCGGGAGAACTTGAAGAAAAGAAGGGAGACCTTCCCTACAAACTCCACAAAGGACCCAAGCCACAGTACAGATGCTGTATTTACAGGGAGCGCGAGATCGCAAGAGAGAGAATTGAACTTGCCATCGGACGTACCCTTTCAGGAAACAGCAGCAAGAATATCATGCAGGTTATCAGAAGTGCCTGCGAAGACTGTCCCATTTCCAGCTATACAGTTACGGAAAACTGCCAGAACTGTATGGGTAAGGCCTGCGTCAATGCATGTAGATTCGGCGCAGTAGAGCCCGGAAGAGACCGTTCCCACATCGACGCTCAGAAGTGCAAGGAGTGCGGAAGATGTGCTGAAGCATGTCCTTACAATGCTATCGCGCATTTGGTACGTCCCTGCAAGAACAGCTGCCCCGTTGGCGCTATCAGCTACGACGAGGACGGAATCAGCGTTATCGATGAAGAAAAGTGTATCAGATGCGGAAAATGTATCCACAGCTGTCCTTTTGGTGCCATCGGTTCCAAGACCTTTATCGTGCCTGTTATCGAGGCTCTTAAGGATCCCAATAAAAAGGTATATGCCATTGTTGCTCCCGCTTCTGAGGGAATGTTCGGTCCCGACAGAGGTTTTGCAAGCTGGGAGAAGGCTGTTAAGGCTGTGGGCTTTGACGGTTTCTATGAGGTTGGCCTTGGCGCCGATATGACAGCTTATGCCGAAGCAAAGGAATGGATGGAAGCAGTAGAAAAAGGTGAAAAGAAAGTAACCAGTTGCTGCCCCGCATTTGTAAATTACGTAAAGAGACATTTCTCCGATCTTAAGGACATGATCTCACAGACCGTTAGTCCAATGTGCGCAACATCACGTATGATCAAGCGCGACAATCCTAACGCGATTGTTGTATTTATCGGTCCCTGCGTTGCAAAGAAATCGGAGATAACCGATGAGCACATCGAAGGAAATGCAGATTATGTACTGACCTACAGTGAGATCCGCGCAATATTCAGAGCAAAAGAAGTTCGTCTCGAGCCCTGTCACGATGAATTTAAGCAGCAGGCTTCCGTATACGGAAAGAGATTCGGAAATGCCGGCGGCGTAACTGCGGCTGTTCTTCAGAGCATGAAGGAAATGGGATGCGAGAATCCTCCGGAGGTTTACAAGGCTGACGGCGTAGAAGAGTGCAAGAAAGCCCTTCTTCTTATGAAAGCCGGAAGACTTCCCGAGTGCTTCATCGAGGGAATGGCTTGCACAGGCGGATGCGTAGGCGGACCTTCCGCATACAGTAAAGAAACTGCAGCAAAGAAGAGCAGGGATGAGCTACTCTCAAAGGCGGACGAAAGAAAGATCAGCGAGAATCTTTCAAACAATAATCTCGAAACTATTGAAATGGATAAATAATGAATGCCGTAAGATGGGGGACGCTTTGCGGCTCCCATTTTTTTAGGATAAATGAGTTAACCCAAGGAGACTTACTAAAATGAAAACATCTAACAAATTTGGCGCAAAACAGATTGCTATTACAGGAATACTTCTTGCAATATGTATTGCAAGCCAGTTCTTTAAGAACCTTAGCATCTTTATCACAGGACCCATCATCAACACATGTATCGTACTTGCGGTCCTCTCAACCAATCTTGCTTGCGCAATCGCACTTTGCATCATAACACCGGTCACAGCTTTCTTGATCACAGGTTCACCTATCATGAGCGCGGTTCCCGGGATCATTCCTCTTATCATGGCAGGAAATGCGGTGCTTGCAGTATCTGTTCATTTTCTTCTTAAGAACACTATGCTTTCAAAGGGAAGAGCGGCAGGCGGAATCATTACTTATCTCAAAGCTGTTCTTTGCGCAGCATTAAAAGGCGGGTTCATGGGACTTACCATTTGCCTCTGGCTACTTCCCACATTCATCCCTGAGAAGATGGCACCCAAGCTCCCCACATTTCAGATCACCTTCAGCCTTTACCAGTTCCTTACGGCACTCATAGGATTTGTCTATGTGTTCGTTATTTGGGCAGCCCTCAGATATGTGATCGTTTCCGACAAATAAATTAAGTAATAAACGCATTTTTGCAAGAAAATAAAGATTTTTTGGGCGCTTTTATGGTATTATTGAAATAGCGACTTGCATTAAATATAGAGGTAAAACTGTGCCGGATATATTTAAAGAGTTAGTACAGCTAAATTTCATACCGCTAAGCATGCTGATCTTTCTTTACGTTGCGCTATACGTAAACGGTATCTACGAGAAGGATGTATCAAGATGGTTCTATCCGGTAACGGGAGGTGCTTTCCTGCTTCTTGTCTGCGATAACCTTGATTATCATCTCGTGGACGTCCATGACGGTAGCATGTGGCATGTGGGCGTCAATGTAGTAGGATACAATCTCCGCGTTATGATACTTTTGTTTTTGCTACAGACCGCTATGCGAAACAAGGATATCTACCGCACGAATTTCTTTAGAAACTGGAGAAGGATCGTGCTATTTGTACCTGCTCTTATCATGACATTTGTAACCCTTCTTGCTTTCTTTACAAAGCTGGTGTTCTGGTATGACGAGAACGGCGAATTTACACGTGGACCTTTGGCATTTACACCCCACGTTGTTTGCTTTGTTTACGTTGTGATCATTATATCCTATTGCGGATTTATCACAAGAAAGCAGCACAGAGGAAGAGAGGCATTTGTACTTATCCTGTTTACGATGTTTGCGCTGATAACAACCATCATCGAGTCATTCTCATGGTGCAGAGGTCTTCTTGCGACAGTTATCATTGTTGGCACGGTGTTCTATTATTTGTGCCTTCATACTGAGTATTTTAAATACGACATTTTAACAGGCGTATTTAACAGGACCAATTTTAAGGCCGACCTTGATAAAGCGAAAGCAAAGGGCGGAGGAGCGGTCATGTCCATTGACCTTAACGGTCTTAAGATGATCAACGACATACAAGGCCACCTTGCAGGAGATACGGCTCTTAAGATCATGGCAAAGATCATCATGGAATGCATCAATGATAAGTGTAAGGCCTATCGTATGGGTGGTGATGAATTTACGATCATTGCTGCCGGCGTAAAGGAAGATGAAGTCCACGCCATGATCGACAAGATGCGTGCAAAAATGGAAAAGACCAGTTATTCATTTGCCATTGGTTATTCCATGTGGGCAAAAGAGCAGAGCTTCGAAGAGGCTTTTGCCAAGGCAGATGAAGAAATGTATAAGAATAAAGCCGAAATGAAAGGCGGCGCCGACAAGATCAGGCGCTGATCAAATATATCTACGAAACGAGGAGTAAAATGGAAAACTATTCGATCAACACTAAATGCGTACAGGGAGGATACAGACCCGGAAACGGAGAACCCAGACAGATTCCCATTATTCAGTCAACCACCTTTAAATACAACACCAGCGAAGACATGGGTAAGCTCTTTGACCTCGAGGCAACCGGATATTTTTACACCAGACTTCAGAATCCCACCAATGATTATGTAGCTGCAAAGATAGCAGAACTCGAGGGAGGAACGGCAGCAATGCTTACTTCTTCCGGACAGGCAGCAAACTTCTTTGCACTCTTTAATATTTGCGAAGCAGGAAGCCATATCGTAGCTTCTTCTTCAATCTACGGAGGAACCTTTAACCTTATCGCCGTTACCATGAAAAAGATGGGCATTGACGTTACTTTTGTCAGCCCCACCGCTTCGGAAGACGAGTTAAATGCAGCATTCAAGGACAACACCAGAGCAATGTTCGGCGAGACTATCGCAAACCCCGCTCTTACCGTTCTTGATATCGAGAAGTTCGCTAAGGTTGCACATGCACACGGCGTTCCCCTTATCGTTGATAACACCTTCCCCACACCTGTTAACTGCAGACCTATCGAGTGGGGCGCAGATATCGTTACACATTCAACCACCAAGTATATGGACGGCCACGGAGCAGCAGTCGGCGGATGCATCGTAGATTCCGGTAAGTTCGACTGGATGGCACATGCTGACAAGTTCCCCGGACTTTGCACTCCCGATGATTCATATCACGGAATCACCTACGCCGAGAAGTTTGGCAAAGAGGGAGCTTTCATCACCAAGGCTACCGCACAGCTTATGAGAGACTTTGGATGCATCCAGTCTCCTCAGAACGCATATATCTTAAACCTTGGACTTGAGTCACTTCACGTTCGTATGCCCAGACACGTCGAGAACGCACAGGCAGTTGCCGAGTTCCTTGAAAAGCATCCTAAGATCGAGAAGGTTAACTACTCAGGACTTAAATCAGATCCTTATTATGAGGTCGCGCAGAAGTATCTTCCCAACGGCGGATGCGGCGTAGTTTCATTTGAGATCAAGGGCGGAAGATCCGCAGCAGAAAAGTTCATGAAGGGCTTAAAGATCGCAGCAATCGAGACCCATGTTGCAGATGCAAGAACATGTTGCCTGAATCCCGCAACTTCAACTCACAGACAGATGACAGACGAGCAGCTTGAAGCAGCAGGAATCCCCGCAGGACTTGTAAGACTTTCCTGTGGCCTTGAAGATAAGAAGGACCTTATCGCTGACATCGAGCAGGCACTTGCATTAGTTTAATCTTTTGAATTACAGTATCCGTTGGGTTCCTTTAACCAACGGATATTTTATACAGATATATTTTAGAGAGGTATTTTATGATCGATATCAAAAAATTAGCCGATCCCGAATTTTTTGCGGAAAACAAATTGCCTGCACATTCAGATCACAAATTTGAATTTGACGGTAAGAACGCGTCAAAAACTTCACTTAACGGAGTTTGGAAGTTTAAATATGCAAGAAATCCCGAGGAAGTAACCGGTGGTTTCTTTGCTGAAGATTACGATTGCAGCGCATGGGAGGACATCAGAGTCCCTGCCCACATCCAACTTGAGGGATATGACAAGCCCCAGTACGTTAACGTTCAATATCCTTTTGATGGATGCGAGGATGTTGATCCCGGAGAGGTTCCTACACAGTTTAACCCTGTGGGAAGCTATGTAAAATATATTGAACTTGATCCTTCAAAGGATGATACTTTCATCCTTTCATTTGAAGGCGTGGAGAGCGCGTTTGCTCTTTGGGTAAACAGCGAGTATGTTGGCTACAGCGAAGGCACATTCCTTCCCGCAGAGTTTGATGTTTCAAACTTTGTTAAGAAGGGTGTCAACAAGATCGCTCTTGCTGTATTTAAGTGGAGCTCATCAAGCTGGGCTGAGGATCAAGATTTCTTCAGATTTTCAGGAATCTTCAGAGATGTAAATCTCTATAAATATGCCGGAAACTTTGTTACCGATATCAAGGTAGTAAGCGAGCTTTCAAGCGATTATAAAAAGGCTGATGTTAAGGTTACCGTTCTTTCTACAGGAAAGATCACCGGTAAGCTTGAGATCGTTAAGCTTGGAAGAACAGACCTTGGTCTTGTTCACGAAGATTATCCCGCATATTTTGCGGCAGATGAAGATGGTGAAGTTATTTACAGCAAGGATGTTGAGCTAACCGATGGTGAGAATGTGTTTGATGTAAATGTGAATGAGCCCCTTCTTTGGAGCGCAGAAGCACCTAATCTTTACGAGCTTCGTCTTTGCGGCAACAAGACTTTATTCGGTATTAGAAAGTTTGAGATCGTTGACGGTGTTATGCACCTTAACGGAAAACGCATTGTATTCAAGGGCGTTAACCGCCATGAATTCAGCGGTGTTACCGGACGTGTTCCCGTTCTTTCAGAACTTTGGCAGGATATCGTAACCATGAAGCGTCATAATATCAATGCCATCAGAACGTGTCACTATCCCGACAATTCACCTATTTACGAGCTCTGCGACAGACTGGGACTTTACATGATCTCTGAGACAGACCTTGAGACTCACGGTATCTGGGTTCAGGTTCTTTTCGGAGCCAAGGACTATTCCTATGCGGTTCCCGGTGATAACCCTGTTTGGAAGAATGTTATCCTCGATAGAGCTGAGAGAATGTATGAGCGCGATAAGAACCATCCCGCAATTCTCTTCTGGTCCTGCGGAAACGAAGCTTTCGGCGGAACAAACCTTAAGGCTATGTCCGACTACTTCCACAGCGTTGACAAGACCCGCCTTGTTCATTACGAAGGAGTATTTAACGACCGCCACGTGGCAGACATCAGCGACGTTGAGAGCGAGATGTACACACCTACCGAGGGTGTAAAGGCATTCCTTGAAAAGGATCGCAGCAAGCCTTTCATCATGTGCGAGTACATGCATGCCATGGGTAACTCCTGCGGCGACATGAAGAAATATACCGACCTTACCGAGACTGAGATGCAGTTCCAGGGCGGATTTATCTGGGATTACATTGACCAGTCATTAAACGCCACCGACAGATACGGTGTTAAGTATCAGAAGTACGGCGGAGACTTTGACGACAGACCTTCAGATTACCAGTTCAGCGGAAACGGTATTGTTTACGGTGGCAGCAGACTTCCTTCACCCAAGATGCAGGATGTTAAGTACAATTATCGTAACTTTAAGCTGGACTTTGATTTCACCGGTGTTGTATCAAAAGCAGTGGGGGCTCAGGGCGAAGAGAACTTCGCAAACCTTATCATTAAGAACAATTCACTCTTCACCGATGCATCGGAATATGAGTGTTTTGTTACTGTTGCTAAAGACGGTGTAAGAGTAGCTGAGAAGAGCGTAGAGATTAGCGTTCTTCCCGGAGAAGAGAAGAGATTCGAAAAGGTAGTAAAGATCCCTGTAACCGATGGTGAGATCACTGTTACCGCAAGCCTTCGTACTAAGAAGACCTATGTATGGGCTGAGCGCGGACACGAAGTATCCTTCGGCCAGGTTGTATATCCTAAGTCAAACAGAAAGTCTTATATTGAGGCTGCAACAAGCGAGATCGTATCCGGAAAGGGCGCAAAGGTTTCAAGACCTGATGCACTTCAGCTTATCTACAGCCCCAACAATTTCGGCGTAAAGGGTGAGCATTTTACAGCAATCTTTAACTACGGCGATGCGGGAATGCAATCATACACCTACGGCGGAAAAGAGCTCTTTAAGGCAGCACCCAAGCCTAATTTCTGGCGTGCACCCGTTGATAACGACTGCGGAAACCAGATGCAGATGAGATATGCTCAGTGGAAGATCGCTTCCATGTATCAGAAAGCACTTCCCGGTGATAAGGATCACAGAAATCCTTTGGTTACCGAAAAGGCTGACTCTGTTGAGGTAGCTTACGATCTTAAACTAGCTACCACACCCGAAAGCTTTGCAAAGCTTGTCTATACCGTATACGGCAACGGTGCGGTAAAGGTTAACCTTTCCATGGGTCCCGTTAAGGAACTGGGAGATATGCCTGAGTTTGGCGTAATGTTCAAGGTTGATGCGGATTATGATCACCTTGAGTGGTATGGCCGCGGACCCGAAGAGTGCTACTCCGACAGACAGGAAGGCGCAAGACTTGGATTCTTCAAGGGGCTTGTTAAGGACCAGATGTCTGCTTACATGATCCCTCAGGAATGCGGAAACCATACCGATGTCAGATTTGCAAAGGTTGTTGATGAAAAGGGAAGAGGACTTATCTTTGAAGGACTTTCAGAGAACGGCATGAGCTTCTCAGCTCTTCCTTATTCACCTCATGAGATGGAGAACGCTATGCATCCCAATGAGCTTCCTCCCGTTCACTTCACATACGTCCGTGCCGCTATGGCGCAGATGGGTGTTGGCGGCGACGATAGCTGGGGCGCAAGAGTCCATCCGGAATTCCTTCTTGATGTAAGCAAGAAACTGAACTTCGAGTTCATGTTTAAGGGTATTTAAAATACACCCGGGTTTTGTCCACCGGGGACGGAGTCAAGTGGACATTTTCCGGAAGAAAACAAAAAAATAAATATGATTGAAAATGTCCACTTGACTCCGTCCCCAGTGGACATTGCGCAAATATTAAG
>JAEEGF011879901.1_pt1 | contig 11367 bp, 7 predicted proteins | sample 9134171 | NCBI WGS metagenome assembly JAEEGF01 (sample SAMN16246542, study PRJNA631951) | gut metagenome | biome: gut microbiome; feature: rumen; material: AP-attached | host: Bos | place: Iran: Karaj | collected 2018-10
AGCAAGCTTGGCGCGGCTTTTGGTCTCATTAGGCGGAGAGGACGAGATTCGAACTCGTGGTACACGGATAGCGTACGGCAGTTTAGCAAACTGCTGGTTTCAGCCACTCACCCACCTCTCCGGGGCTTGCCGAAACCGGTCTACGGGAGACCTTTTGGCTCCGTCGATTTCCGACGGGACTGCAAATATAATCATTTATCGGAAAAACAACACTTTCCCGCAACTCTTTTTTTACAAACTCCCCTTCACGGCCTGGCCGACGATGTCGGCGATCCGGATGCGGAGGGGGCGGCAGTCGCCCTTGTCCTCGGGGTGGACCCTGTTGGCGAGGATGATGACCACGGTCCCGGTTTCAAAGTCCACCACCACGCTGGTGCCGGTGTAGCCGGTATGGCAGATTACGGTCTCGGGGTTGAAATACGACCCCTTGATCACCGATGCCCGGCTCTGGCTGTCCCAGCCGAGGGCGCGACCCACCGACGGGTCGTTGTCAGGGGGGACCGTCCTCATCAGGGCGATGGTCTCCGGCGAGATTATCCGCTTCCTTCCGCGAGGCGGATAAAGCAGGGCGTTGCAGATGGCGGCAAGGTCCTCGGCATTGGAAAACACCCCCGCGTTACCGGAATTCCCGGCGTTGAGAAGCCTTGCCATGGGGTCGTGAACCGCCGCCTTAAGCGGCTCTCCGTCAACCACTTGCGTGGGGGCGCACAGGTCCTTGAGCTCCTTGTGGGCCCGCGGGGTCAGGCAGTCGTCTTCCAGCGGGAAATAGCAGGTATGCCGCAGCGACAGCCGACCAAAAACGTTCCTTTCCGCATATTCCCAGAGCGGCTCCCCGGTCACTTTTTCCAGGATGGCCTGCAAGGTGATGAAATTCAGGCAGCTGTAAAGGTAATCCGTCCCCGGCCGGAACCGCCGTCCTGACCCCGTGGCGATATACTCCACCACGGCCTCGGGGCAGGGGCTCCCGTGCTCCGCGATAAATCCTTTCGTATCGCTGACATAACCTGCCAGCCCCGACGAGTGAGTCATCAGGTCCTGTACCGTAATGTCCTCGGTTTCACCAGTTTCCGGGTCTGTCCACGGCTTGAAGGAGGGGATGTAGTCCGACACCTTGTCGCCAGGGCTGACCTTCCCCTGTTCCACCAGCTGCATGAACGACAGGGTAGTCCCCACGCATTTGCTGACCGATGCCAGGTCGAACATCGTCCCGGTGGTCATGGCCACGGTGTCGGGGACCACGGACGAGTTTCCAAAAGCTTCCAGATATACCGTCTTCCCCCTGGAACTAACGCACACCACCGCCCCGGGGATGTTGCCTTCATCAATGGCTTCCCCAACCGCAAGGGCGATTTCCTCCCGGACTGAGCTGTCAAGTTCAACGGGTTTTGGGCCGCAGCAACCCGCAAGCACCGCCGCCGCACAAAGGAATAACTTTCTCATAACTGATCCCATTTTCCACAATATACAAAATAAAGAACACAGAGCCTTGGTTTTTCCCCCCAATCTGGATTGGAATTTGAATTCCACCGCCGGTGTTTTGAAAAACAGCATATTTTTCGGAGGCCGGAGGCCGACCGGGGGTGTTTGAGGGGACCTCCCCTCAATAATAGAATGGAAGCAAATATAACCATGCAGTAACGGTATTTCAGCGGTACGCCAGTGAAAATTCCACCACCGGTATTTTGAAATACAGCAATCTTGGTTATATTTGTCTTCCATGGGACTTATCATTGCGCTATTCCTGCTTGGAATAATCCTGCTGCTGGCGGAACTCCTCATCATTCCGGGTATCGGCATCGCCGGATTCCTGGGACTGGCCTCGCTCGGAGGCTGCTGCTTCTATGGCTTTGCCCACTACGGGACCGTGGGCGGGATAATCGTCACAATCATCTGCTGCGCCCTGGTGGTGGGGATGCTGGTCTACGCCCTCAGGGCCAGGACGTGGAAGAAGCTGTCGCTGGAGGAGGCGATCCCTGCGCCGCCGTCGCCCGCCTCGGAAATAACCCCCGGGATGAAGGGCGAAACCCTTACCCGCCTTGCCCCTTCCGGCACCGCAAGGATAGGCGGAATCTCTGTGGAAGTCCGCTGCCCTGACCATGTGGTGGACCCCGGCACCGAGATAGAAGTAACTGAAGTTCAAGACAATAAAATAACCGTAACACCCATATGGAAATAGCAATCTGGGCGGCCATAGCCGTCGTTCTACTCATCATCTTCCTTTGGTTCTTCCCCGTAGCCCTGTGGTTCCAGGCACTTATCTCCGGCGTCAGGGTCCCCCTGCTCCAGCTGGTTTTCATGCGCTGGAGGGGCGTCAATCCCAAGACCATCGTGGTGGCCATGATAACCGGCACCAAGGCCGGGCTCAAGCTCAAGGCCAACGAGCTGGAGGCCCACTACCTGGCCAAGGGCAACGTGGTCAAGGTGGTCAACGCCCTCATCTCGGCCGACAAGGCCAACATCCCCCTGGACTTCAAGACCGCGGCTGGAATCGACCTGGCCGGACGCGACGTTTTTGAGGCCGTGCAGATGTCGGTGAACCCCAAGGTGATCAACACTCCGCCGGTTGCGGCAGTGGCCAAGAACGGCATCCAGCTAATCGCAAAGGCCAGGGTGACCGTCCGCGCCAACATCAACCAGCTGGTGGGCGGCGCCGGCGAGGAAACCGTCCTGGCCAGGGTAGGCGAGGGCATCGTCTCCTCCATCGGTTCGGCCGAGAGCCACAAGGAAGTGCTTGAAATGCCGGAAATCATATCAAAGGCCGTGCTGGAGAAGGGCCTCGACGCCGGAACCGCCTTCGAGATCCTTTCCATCGACATCGCCGACATCGACATAGGCAAGAACATCGGTGCGGTCCTGCAGATCGACCAGGCCGAGGCCGACAAGAACATCGCCCAGGCCCGGGCCGAGGAGCGTCGCGCAATGGCCGTGGCCCTGGAGCAGGAAATGAAGGCAAAGGCCCAGGAGGCCCGCGCCAAGGTCATTGAGGCCGAGGCCCAGGTGCCCCTGGCGATGGCAGAAGCCTTCCGCTCCGGCAACCTCGGAATCATGGATTATTACCGCATGAAGAACGTCCAGGCCGACACCGACATGCGCGAGAGCATCGCCAAGCAGTAGGGAATCATTCCCGCCCTGGGGAATTTTTGCGGGGGCAACCGGAAAAAGCCAAAGACTTGACCCTCTGAATGAATCACCTGGGGGAGATAATATCGCTTGTTGTTGCGGCGTCGTGGACCGTAACGGCCCTGTTTGCCGACAAGGCCAGCCATCGGCTCGGCTCGATGTATGCCAATGTCCTGCGGCTCGCCCTGGCCTCCGTCCTGCTTGCCATCCTGCTTTGTATCACTGTGGGCCGCCCCTATCCGGTATATGCCGACGGGAAGGCCTGGCTATGGCTCTCCGCTTCTGCGCTGGTGGGTTATGTCTTTGGCGACTGGTGTCTTTTCAACTGTTATCTCAGCATAGGAGCACGCTTTGGGCAGCTTTTCATGACCCTGGCCCCGCCGTTTGCGGCCATTGCCGGCTGGGCCGTCCTGGGGGAGGCGATGTCGTGGAAGGCCTGGCTTGCCATGGCTGTCACCCTCTCCGGCATAGCCATCTCCATACTCGGCCGGGGCGGGGAAAGGCATATCGTGAAGCTGTCGCTTCCCCTGAAGGGCGTACTCCTCGGCCTCGGCGCAGGAATAGGCCAGGGCGTTGGACTGGTTCTGAGCAAAGTGGGCATGCAGTACTATGACGACGCCATCCCTGCCGGGGCGCCGGCTCTCATGGACGGGATGCTGCCCTTTGCCTCCACTATGATCCGTGCCATAGTTGGTGCCGCAGGCTTCTTCCTGCTGATATTGCTGAACAGGGGCCTCCCCTGGCTGAAAACGGCAGTCTCCGACCGGGTGGGGATGAAATATGTGCTCATAATGACGCTTTTCGGGCCTTTCCTGGGAGTGTCCCTGTCGCTGATGGCCGTCCAGTACACCGACGCCGGAATCGCATCCACGCTGATGGCACTGACTCCGGTACTGGTCCTTTTCCCGTATGTCTTCATATACAAGCAGAAAATCCGCCTGAAGGAAATTGTGGGCGTTTTGGTGAGCATGGCCGGCGTAGCCCTTTTCTTCCTGCTGTAGCCAAAAGGCCCGGTGGCGGAGGTCCCCGGGCACGAAAAAGGCGGCGGACCATACGGCCCGCCGCCCTGCGTAATGCTCAGGAAGCCTTATTTCTCCCAGTAGAGTTTAGGATAGGTCTTGGTGGCCTGATTGCCAAGGTCTTTCCAGTAGTAGCCCTGGGTAGGATCGCAGCCTTCCTTCCAGATACCCCAACCCTTCTCTGCATCCTCGGTGGGCCACTCAGGGGCTTCGCCGTCGAGGATCTTGATATCGGCCTTGTCTTTGTTACCGTTGCCAAAGACGCCGTTGGATGTCTGGGGCTGACCCTCGGAAATGACGTAGCAATACCTGATCCAGCTATACATGGTCCTGCCGAGGAACCATCCGGCGACCTGGGCAACCAGGCTGGCATCGCCGGAATTGACGATCAGTCCGGTGCTGTAGCAGGCAGTGATGGTGCATCCCTCACCGTCGCTAACGCCGCAGAGACCGCCGAAGCCACCGGTACTGGAGATGGTGCCGGTGTTGTAGCATGCGATGACTTGACCGGTTTTGTTGTCATTCCTTCCCACGACGCCGCCGGCTCCGGTCCACTGGGTACCCTTGGCCACCTTGAGGTCACCGGTGTTCTTGCAGGCACGGAGGATACCGCGGTTACGTCCCAGAATTCCGCCGTTGAAGCTGGTGCCCTCGATGGAGCCGGTGTTCAGGCAGTTCTCGATGATACCGCCGTCGTAGTTGGTGCCGGCTATACCGCCGCACAATCCGGCCTTGAGGACATTGATCTTTCCGTGGAACTCGCAACCGGTGATGAGACCCGTGACATTGGATCCGACGATACCGCCGCCATGGCCGCCCGCAGCGACCGTGAGGTCGAGGTAGCTGATGCAGTTCTTTACGGTACCGCCGTCATTCCTTGCCGCAATACCACCTGAATACATACCGGCATTGACTATCTTGGAGTCCTTGATGACAACATTCATGATAGTGCCCTTGTTGTAACGGAAGAAGGCCTGCTCCTGTTTCTCTTCTTCAGCGAAATTCATTCCGCTGATTGAGAAGCCCTGGCCGTCGTAGGTTCCTGCAAAGTTGAATTCCGCACCGATGGGGGTGAAGCCGGAAGGAAGCCTGATGTCGGTGGTCTGCACAAAGAGTCCGTTCTCGGTGATGTAGGAGTCGTTCATCTGCTCGGGCTTGTAGACCAGCTTGCAGTCCTCCATGGTGATGACGCCGTTGGCATAGGTCATGTAGGCGAGCGGGGCTACGAGGCGCTCCGATCCCACGTAGATGGCAACCTCTTCGATGGAGCCGTCTGCAGGGACATTGGCGAAACCGTTGTCGGTAACCTGTCCGGCATCGGTTGCGGCGCCGAGGGAGCTCACATAGTAGACGTTATTGGCCTTTACCTCCAGGCGGGAAGCGGTATTGTAGCTGGGCCACTTGATGGTGAGCTTCTTGTTTCCGGCGGCTGCCGCTTCGGTGTTGTCCTTGTTCTCGAGGGTCCCGTCATTGGTAACCTCCACGTTGGCAGCCTCGGCGGCCTCGCCAAGGTCGGAGATGTTCACGGAGATGAGGCTGATGGTGGTCTTGTCCTCGTTGAAGGCGTCGGCCTGGCCGGTCAGGTCCACGGAAGAGGTGCTGGTGGTGCCGTCCTTGTACTTGAGGTCGAGCTTGAGGGTGTTGGTGGAGTTGAGTACGAATCCGAGGATCCTTATCACACCGAAGAGCGTTCCGCTCAGGACGCCGGGCTCAAGCTTGGCGGATACGGTCGAGGCACCCTTGTAGAGCTTGTTGACAAGGTCGCGCTGTCCGGCCACGTCGGAAATCTCGGCGGTGGCTTCCTGAATCTGTCCGGCCTTTCCGCCCACGGCACGTACCACAATGTCGAGCTGCTTTGTCTGCTGCTGGAGTGTTACGTTGAGGTTTGCACCCAGTTTCTTGTCGCCGGTGTAGCAGAACAGCCAGTCAAGCGAAGGAATGGTGGAACCTGCACCGTCGACTGCGATGACGCCGTCCTTGACGGAAACGCCTTCCACTTTGTTGAAAGCGCTGATCAGATGGGTTTCGGTGTCTTTTTCATAGTCCCAGACAAACTTCCCGTCGGTGACGGCGACCTCTTCGTTGTCGATTGTCAGGACGATGTCTTGCGGCGCAGCCACACCTTCCGTCTTTTCTGAGCATTTTGCGGAAAAAGAGACAAACGTGTCCTTCTTCTCAGGGGTCTTTTCCTTGGTGCATGCGCAGAGGGCGGCAATCGCAAGGATAATACCCATGTAATGTCTTGTTCTCATAATAGTTGATGATTAAACAATGTGGTTATTTAAAGAATTGATTGATTTTGTCTTTGTCGACAGTGATTATGGTTGCGGTCTTGGTCTTCACTTCCCGGAGGAAACCCTTCCTGAGGGCCTCTTCCAGGGATCCGTTGTCGTCGAGGAGCTTCTTGAAGGAGGCGTTTTCGCCCTTTGCCTCCTTGTCGTCGGCAGTGGTGAGGGCGCTGTCCGACAGTCCCATGTACCAGTTGCCCTTCATCACTACATTGCCTTTATTGATGACGGAGAAAGCGGCCGAGCTTTCTTCGCTGTAGAACATGTTTGAGCGGACCTCCACGTCGGTGGGGTAGCCTCCCCAGCTGTTGGAAACGATGAATCGGACGTCCTGCTTGGGGACGGATGCCGGGCGCTTGGTGCGGCAGAGGACGTTGTTGTACACCACGCAGTCCTCGGCCGGGCCGGAGATGTGGATCAGGGGCGAGAACCATACCTGGTCCTTGGCCCGTTTCTTGGGCCGGATGCCGTCGTTGTAACTGACGTTGCCATAAACCCTGGTGCCGCCGTTTCCGGCGCTGTAGGTCTTGCGGGCGGAGCCGTCGTCGCAGATAAGCAGGAATCCGCCGTAGTTGTCGTGGCTGTAATTGTAGCGGATGACGGTCCCCAGGTTGTTGTAGTCGGCGTCAAAGCCCTGGGCGTCCCAGGTGGTCTTCTGGCCTATGACTTCGTTGAACTGGATGATGGTGTTGTCCGACGACCAGGGCCACATTCCCGCGGAAGCATTGTGTTCTTCTCCCCAGGGATCCGTGCAATACCTCATAAGGTTGTATTCCACGATGGCCCCGTCGCACGCATCCACCACGATTCCGTCACCGGGCACTTCCTCTACCAGGTTCTCGCGGATGACGACGTTCAGGTGGGGGTACCAGTGGCTGCGGTCATAGTTCCCGGCGAAGGAAATCCCGTTGCGGGTGCAGCGGCGGATCGTGCAGCCTTCGATCAGGATGCCGTCCCAGTAATTGATTATGGTGTTCTTGCTCAGGGTGAAGCGGATGGCCACGCCGGCACCCTGCCCTTTCCAGAGCACGCCGTTGATGTCGTGGATGTCAAGGCCTTTGAGCTCCGTGCCGCAGGCCTTTCCAAAATCCTGCAGGTGGATATTGACACCCATCCTGTCCTTCAGTTCGGGATTGGAACCGTAGTTGGTGATGTCCAGGTCTTCAATGGTAGTATAGACGCTGTTCCTCAGCTGCACTGCATACTGCGACCCGTCAGGGGCGACGATCTTGGGCTTGTCGCCGGTGCCGTATGTGGATACGGTCACCCTTTGTTTAGTGGTGCCGGCAGCCTCGTCGACGATGAGAACCTCGTTGAAGGTGCTTCCCCTGCGGAGAAGTACCTTGTCGCCGGCAAGCAGCTTGATTCCCTGGAGCTTGGACAGGGTTTTCCATGCCTTTGCCTCGGAGAGGCCGTCGGCGTCGTCGCTGCCGGCGGCGGAATCCAGATAATAGGTGGCGGTTTCTGACCTGAGGGGGGTGTCGTCTTCGCCGGGGGTTTCTTCAGGATCGGTTACTTCACAATTCACGTCAAAACGGTGTTTGTCAGAGCATCCGTTGACGGAGGCGGCGATAAGTCCGGCCAGCAGGCAGATTGCGTACTGTATCATTTTCTTCATTTTCTTCATTTTCTGTTTACCATAAGGGGTTCTGTCCCAGCGAAGGATTTATGTAGCGTTCCGTATCGGGGATGGGATAGAGGTACATCTTGTCGTCCCAGTAGCGGGATTCCACCAGCGTCCGCTTGTAGGTGAAGTTCTCCCCGTTCTTGGTGATGTCCACGCCGTAGATCTCGGTGGTCTGGTCGGCTATTTCCCAGCGCCTGATATCCCAGAAGCGGTGGTCTTCAAATGCGAGTTCCACCATCCTCTCGTTCCGGAGTTTGGCCTTGAACTGTGCCACGCTCATGGTGCTCTCGAACGGAGGCATGTTCACTTCCTGGCGGGCACGGACCATGTTCACGGCCTCGATGGCGGAAAGCGGGAGGGACGGCGGGTTCTTGTACTGGAAGTCGCCAAAGGCCTCCACCATTGCTTCTGCATAGTTCAGAAGCACTTCCGAATAACGGAAGAAGGTCCACACGTGGTTTTTCTTGGACGTATTTCCGGCTTTCAGGCTGATGGTCCCGTCCACGTATTTCTTGAGGTAATACCCCGTGAGGGTTGCGTGTTTGACGGGCTTGCCGCTTTTACCGCCGTACCAGCATTCCAGCGGCTCGTCGTACACCCAGTTGGAGTTGTTCACGGCAATGGTCGCCGCGAGTCTGGGGTCGCGGTTGGAGAAGGGATCGTGCTGGTCCCTGGCATCGGTATAGGCGGGGTCCTTTGAGGCGTATGCCGTGTTCCTGACGGGCTTTCCGGACGTGGTCTCAAAGGCGTCCACCAGGTTCTGGGTGGGGCAGTGCCCGGTCTTTCCGCCACCGTCGATTCCCACCGGGAAGTTGGCCGACTCAAAGCTGTTGGAGGGGGCCTCCATCCTTCCCAGGATCAGCTCGTTGTTGAGCAGGTAATTCTTGTTCCAGAGGTTGGACAGCTTGGGGAGGGGAAGGTAGCCGTAGGAGTCGGCCTTGTTGATGAGGGCTCCGGCTGCACGGGCGGCTGTTTTCCATTTGGAACGGTCGTCATCGTCATTGAAAAGGGGACTTGCCGCATATAGCAAAGTCCTGGCTTTCAAGGCCATGGCGGCACCCTTGGTGATTCGTCCGGTCTCGGAGTTGGGGACTTTGTCGTAGTTCTCCGGAAGGTTGGAGGCCACGATGTCGCACTCTTCCGTTATGAATTCCACAACCTCGTCGACGGAGTTTGGAACCAGTTCGTTGGCCTGCTTCTCGGTCAGGACGTCGGTGATGATGGGGACGTTCTTGTACCGGCGCATCAGTTCAAAGTAGAAGTATGCGCGCAGGAAACGGGCCTCATACGGGTAGTAGTTGAACTGGGCCATGTAGGTCTCGTAGGTCTCCTGGTTCTTGAGGTCGTCGAATTCCTGGCCCCTGACCTCCTGGAGGAACAGGTTGACCGAGCGTATGCCCGTGTAGAGGTTGAATCGCGTGTCGAAGGCCTTGGTGGGGGACCAGCTGCCGTTGTTCATGCTGTAGATGTTGCAGAGGTTGTCAACGTAGACGGCCTCGTCGCAGGCGGCGGCGCGCATGGCCCCGTCGATGGTTCCGTAAGCGGAAGGAAGATAGGCGTAAATATTTGACAACGAGCGCTTTACCCTGTCAAAACTGCTATATACATCCTCCTTGTCGTATCCTGAATACTCATTGTAGTCCAGGAAGGAGCAGGCTCCCGCAAGCAGGCATCCCAATATGTAGATCAGTGTCTTTTTCATCTTCTTCCGTTTTTAGAAAGTTATGCTGAATCCTGTCTGGACCGTCCTGAGCAGGGGATAGGATACGCCCAGGACCTCCGGGTCGAGGCCGTCGATGCTGTCGAAGCTGAAGAGGTTGGTCCCCCGGAGGAACAGCTTGATTTCCGGCCGGGACAGCTTGGTGTATGCCTTGGCCGGAATCCGGTACCAGAGTTCCGCATTCCGAAGCTTCAGGTAGGAGCGGTCGGAGATGAAGACGCTGTTGGCCCGGTAGTTGTTTTCGCTGCCGGTGGTTGTGGGGCGGGGATATATCGCCGTTGTGGAGCCGGCTTTCCAGCAGTTGTCCCAATAGGTCCGGGTCAGGTTGGCGCCGTTGACCATCGGGCGGTACATGCCCGTGGTGGTCAGGTTTACGCTGTAGTTCCCCACTCCCTGGAACTGGACGCTCAGGCCCACGTTCCTGTAGGAGAGGTCCAGGTGGAAGGCGTAGTACATTTCAGGGAACGAGCTGTTCCTTCCCAGCGGGACGGTGTCGTATTCGTCAATCACGCCGTCGTCGTTCTGGTCTTTGTACCTGTAATCGCCGGGATAGACTTCCGAGAACATCTGCCGGGGGCTGTTGTCTATTTCCTCCTTGGAATTGAAGAATCCCAGGACTTCAAGGCCCCACTGCTGGCCGGTCATGTGGCCGGTCCGCCTCTGGTAGTCGTACTTCCGGAATACTTCGTTCTGGTTGATGATCTTGTTCCTGATGAGGCTGAAGTTCCCGCCCACGTCAAAGAACCAGTCGCCCACCTTCTTGTGGAAGGAGAGTGCGGTTTCAAAGCCGTAGTAATCGACAATACCTTCAGACGTGTCGGAAAGCGTGACGCCTATCATGTCGGACACCACGTTGCCGGCGCTGACGAGCCGGTCGTAATTCCTGTCATAGAATCCGTCCACTGTAAAGGAAACCAGGTTCCATGCGTCCAGGTCCAGTCCCAGGTTGAACTTTGCCGTCTTCTCATAAGTGTAGAAGGAACTGGGCAGGGAGGATTCCTTCATTCCCGGGTAGGAAACCATGTCGTTGGAGAAGATGAAGGACGACCCCGCCGTGAACTGGTACTTCTCCAGGTCCTGGGTGACATTGTCGTTGCCAACAAGGCCGGCGGAGGCGCGGAGGTTCAGTTTCTGTACGGAAGGCATGCGGAACTCCCTGTCGATACGCCAGCCAAGGCTCATTGCCGGGAAGAAACCCCACCTGCTTCCTTTGGGCAGGCGGTTGGTTCCGGCGTAAGCCAGGGTGAGGGCGGCGGAGTATTTTTCCCTGAATCCGTAGTCCAAGTAGGCGTAGGCTCCCTGGTTGGCGAAAGTAGTCCCCTTTCCAAGTCCGATGGTCTTGCTCAGTCGGTAGAATACTGAACTGTTGAAGAGATGGTCGCGGAACTGCTTCCGGTAGTTGAAACCGGCGTGGATGGTGGTTCCCCGCTTCATGTCGTTCAATGAGGAACTGAAGCCCAGTTCATACTCCTCTTCCCCATACTGGACGGTCTTTCCTTCGTTGATCTCGTCATTTCCGGAGCCGTCGGAGATAAGGGTCCCGAATTTGGTCTGGTAAAGGAAATCCTTTGACCTCTTGTCCTTGTTCTGGGC
>JAEEGF010344261.1_pt1 | contig 11366 bp, 7 predicted proteins | sample 9134171 | NCBI WGS metagenome assembly JAEEGF01 (sample SAMN16246542, study PRJNA631951) | gut metagenome | biome: gut microbiome; feature: rumen; material: AP-attached | host: Bos | place: Iran: Karaj | collected 2018-10
CATTGGATTTTTCGTCGATAACGAATTGCAGTTCCAACGGTGGATTCCGTCCGTCGGTGGCAAGGAGAAGGCGGAGGCGGGGCTAGATTTGTATTTCCGCGTCTGCAAGGAGGAACTGGCGAAGGCGGCGCCCGGCAAGCTGTATCTTGGGAGCCGCTTCGTCGGCTTCAGGCAGGCGGGACTTTTGTGGCGGACGGCGGCGAAATACTGCGATGTCATTACGGTCAATGCCTACGCCAATTCCGTCTATAACATTTCACAGAAAATGTTCGATGTGGGAGCGGACAAGCCGTTGCTCGTCGGCGAATTCCATTTTGGATGTTTGGATCGCGGCATGTTCAAGGCGGGTTTGGCTCCTGTATATGATCAGTCGGAGCGCGGCCGCAGCTTTGAGCGTTTCGCTGAAGGTTGCCTGCGGCATCCATTGATTGTCGGCTGCCACTGGTTCCAGTATCGCGACCAGCCGTTGCTTGGTCGTGGCGATGGCGAAGCGTATCAGATTGGTTTCGTTGATGTCTGCGACAGGCCGTATCGCGAACTGTGCGACGCGGCCCGCCGCTTTGGTGAAACTATGTATGGAATGCGTTCAGCCGCAGGGTATTAGAACCTCCAATAGACTTGTAGCGGTCATGACCGCTACTAAATCGTTGATTGGGAACCACGAAAGGCACGAAAGGCACGAAAATTCAGTCCACAAAACACTCAAAACACTCAAAAAAGCCTCGCAGACGTCGGCCGTGATGCTGATGGCTCCGTTCCAAAAAGGACATGCGGAATGAAAATCATCAAGGTGGCCTCCGTCTGCTCGGCGGTTTGAAAAAGCGCTTCGCGCAGGAAAATGTTATGCAAAAAATCTTTGCGAAAAAACAAGAAAACGAACTATAGTAGTACAATTGAACACGAATGCCTCGCCGCCGTGGCCGAAAATCTGCAAAGGGCTTCGTTACGGATTATGAAATCTTGAATGCTGAAACAACAACGGCCACCGGCGGCTCGGCGGTTTCAATGCGCTTCGCGTGGGGCATTCCAATTGTAAATTGCTAATTATCAATTGTTAATTAATCCACATAGAACACGCGGTTGGGTTTGCGCGGTGCGGCCTGCGGGCGGTCGCCGTCGATGAAGCCGACGGCACAGTGGCCGATGCCTTCCCATTCGCCTTCGACGCCGAGATCTTTCAGAAGTTGTTTGTATTTATCCGTTTCGAACTCCTCTTTCGCGCGATGGATCCAGATGCTGCCGAGCCCAAGCGAATGAGCGGCGAGAAGCATGTTGCCCATGACGAGACTGCCATCGTAAACGCGGATGGGTGAACTCTTTGCAGCCAATACGACCAAAATCACAGGAGCACCATAGAACGGATCGAAACCCTCCGGCCAGCCGCCGATCTTGCGATTGTCGTCCGCAAGTTCGTCGCGTTGCTTTTTGTTTGTGATGGCGACGGTGATGACGCCCTGTCGGCCCATGCCGCTGGCGGCGTAAAGTCCCGCTTCGATGATTTGGTCGATGTCGTTTTTCGACGGCATGTCCGCTTTGAATTTGCGGATGCTGCGGCGTTCTTCCATGGCTTTGATAATGTCGTTCATGGTGCGATCTCCTTTGGATGATTGTTGTTCAAGACTATGCGGTTGATTATATTCAAAAGGTATAACTATCTTGTAAAACACAAGTGTTTAGCATTAGACGTGTATATGAAACAAAAGTTTCATGCATGTTGTTAACATGATGGCATAAAGCTATTTTTCAAGTCAACATGTGGACAATATCCAACTGAAATTATTTTTTCCTCGGAAATCATTTTTTTGCTGTGATGGGGACTTGTTGGGAAAATTGGTATATTCCACTATATTAAAGACTTTTGTGATTTCATGGTTTTTGTAATCGGCGAAACGGATGCTGAAGGGCATGCGTTCCGTTGTGGCAGGATGGGGTGTTTAGACAAAAAGGCGAACAATGAGCGTGGATATGGCGGTTTCCAAAGAAATGGAACGGTTGCACAGCATGCATGGGCCAGGCTTCTGGACATTGGACTACGATGAAAAAGGAGCACTGTTTTCCGTGAAATTCTCGCATGAATTCCGCGCATTGCTCGGCTATGAGGATGAAACGTCCTTCCCAGACAAGATAGAATCGTGGACGGCGGCCATCCATCCGGCGGACAGAAATGACGTTATTGGCGAATTGGACCGGTTGCTGGCGGATCGGACGGGAAAACGTTCCTATGATGTCGAATATCGCATGACGACGAAATCGGGCGAGATGCATTGGTTCCATTGTTCGGGCGGTGTCATTCGGCGGGCGGACGGCACGCCTGAACGTTTCATCGGTTCGTTGACTTATATCATAGATCCCATCAAGCCGGCGTCTTTTGTGGAAAACAACGAGGCGGGACAGACTCGGCAGAAACGTGAGATGGCCTCTTTGGCGTTGCTTCATGATGTGATTCATTTCGGTATCTGGGGCGCGGAGCTTCAGGCGGACGGCAGTGCGAAAAGTGTCTATTGGTCAGATCATTTCCGCCAGATACTCGGTTTCCAGTCCGAAGAGGATTTCCCGAACACCGTGGATGCGTGGCTTTCCCGCCTGCATCCAGATGACATCGAAATCGCGTCCACCCAGCTTGTGAAGCTTGCCAATTCCCCTGAAAAAGGCAATCTCTACGACGATTCCTATCGGATGAAGGTGAAAAACGGCGATTACCGCTGGTTCCGCGCCGTGGCCAGAATCCGCCGTGATGAAAATGGCAAAGCCGTGTCGGTCGTCGGCGTCTTCATCGATGTCAACGACGCCCACGAACTGTCGGAGCTGCAAACCGCACAGCAGGAGAATTTCGACAGAATCATGCATTTGGCTGAAAACTTCGAATCCATCTATGATGTGAACATAGATACAGGGGAATATACGCACACCAACAAGAACGGAGTGTTCACGGAAGATCTGTTGGACAATGTGAAGCTTGGGAAAGAATACTTTGAAAGCAGCGCCAAGAATATCGGACTCGTGGTTTTCATGCAGGACCAGCCGAAAATGCTGAATCTGGTGAATCGCGAGCATCTGTTGGAGGAACTGTCTGAAAAAGCCGTACTCTCGGAAGACTACCGACTTGTGATTCATGGCAAGCCAATCTGGTATCATATGAAAATCGTCCGTGCAGGAGATTGGTCGAAGGAGCGGCGCATGCTGGTCGGCGTCTTCAACAACGAACGTCTCAAACAGCAGGAGGCGGAGCACAAGACGTTTTCTGAAATGACAAACATCCTCTGTGAAAGCTATGATAGCATCTACTATGTTGACATGGCGGACGATAGCTATTTCATGTTCAACAATCATGGTGGCATCATGGAGCGAGAAATGGAGCTGAGGGGGCGGAACTTCTTCGCGGAAGCGCAGAAAAGGGTCAAGACGGTCATCCATCCCGATGATGTGGCGATGGTGGCGAACTTCATCGACCGCGCACATATTGTGACGGCCATTGAGCATGGCGAAGTGATATCGACGGAATACAGGATTATGCAGAAGGAAGAGTGCATCTATTACAGGATGCGCGTGGTGAAATCGCATTCGTTCGACAACCATATCGTCATCGCCGTCGAAAACGTCGATGAGGAGGTGCATGAGCGGCGGCGGCAACAACAGCAACTGGAAGACGCGTTGAGGATGGCGCAATCCGCAAACCGTGCGAAAACGACCTTCCTCAACAACATGTCCCACGACATCCGCACGCCGATGAACGCCATCATCGGCTTCACTGGGTTGGCGGCGACGCATATCGACAACAAGGGGCAGGTACAGGACTATCTGGAGAAAATCTCCCAGTCGTCGGAGCATCTTCTGGCGCTCATCAACGACGTGCTGGACATGAGTCGCATCGAATCCGGCAAAGTCAGCCTGAACGAGAAGGAGGAGAGCCTGGCGGAGATTCTGCACATGCTGAAGGATATCATCCAGGCGGATGTCAATGCCAAGCATCTGGAATTGTTCATCGATACGGTCGATATCAAGGAAGAACGAGTCGTCTGCGACAAACTGCGTCTCGATCAAGTGCTGTTCAATATCTTGTCGAATGCCATCAAATACACGAATACAGGCGGAAAGATTTTCGTGCGCGTCGTCCAGAAGACGATGAATGAACACGAAAGCGGGCTCTATGAATTCCACATCAAGGATACGGGCATCGGCATGAGCGAGGAGTACCTCAAGACGATTTTCGAGCCGTTCACGCGGGAGCAGACCGCCACCGTTTCCGGCATCCAGGGGACGGGGCTCGGCATGGCGATCACCAAGAACATCGTCGATATGATGGGCGGCGAAATCAGCGTCAAGTCGAAGCAGGGCGAAGGGACGGAATTCATCGTACGCCTCGAATTGAAACTGGCGAAGGGCAAATCCATCGGTCCGGTTTACATTGACAAGCTGAAAGGGTTGCGTGCCATGGTGGTCGATGACGACGTCAACAATTGCCTCAGCGCATCCAAGATGTTGCAGGACACGGGGATGCGTGCGGAATGGTGCGCCAGCGGGCAGGAGGCCGTCAGTCTTACGGAGGAGGCCATGAGGGAGAACGACCCGTTCAAGGTCTATATCGTCGATTGGCTGATGCCGGGCATGAGCGGCATCGAAACGACGCGCCACATCCGCCAGATTGTCGGCGACGCTGTTCCCATCATCATTTTGACGGCGTATGACTGGTCGGACATTGCGGCGGATGCCGAGGAGGCCGGTGCGACGGGCTTCATTTCCAAGCCCATGTTCCCGTCGGACTTGCAGCGGGCGTTGGTTCAATACTGTGGTGTTGAAGGTGTAGCCGAAGAAATTGTCGAAGAGGATGAGCTTGATTTCACCGGGCTGAAGGTTCTGCTTGTGGAAGACAATGAGCTGAATCGCGAGATAGCGGAGGAACTTCTGAAGGAGAGCGGTTTTGAGGTCGATTTGGCGGAAGACGGCATTTACGCCGTGGAGAAAATAAGAGCCGCGAAGGAGGGCGACTACGATTTGATACTGATGGATGTCCAGATGCCGATCATGAACGGCTATGATGCCACGATGACTATTCGCAAGATTCCTGGCTGGGACAAGATACCGATCATCGCTTTGTCGGCCAACGCTTTCGAAGAGGATCGCAAGCGGTCGCAGGAAGCCGGCATGAACGACCATATCGCCAAACCGATCAAAGTGAAGGAATTGTTCGAGACGCTGAAGAAATATGTGACAAAGCTTAAAACATAAAGCAAAAGCAAATGCAAGAGTAAAGCGAAAGCAAGAAGGGATGGCTGTTTGGGCGGAGATGTGGGATTGGTGCGAAAAAAACTGCGGGCTGACTTGTACTCTGCAAGCCAGCCAGCATATTATGGAATGACGGCTTGAGGAGAACGATGGAAGCCGTCGCCCGACCATCATATTAACAAAAGGAAGATCAGAATGAAAAAGTACGTTTGCGAAATCTGCGGCTATGTCTATGATCCTGAAAAGGGCGATCCCGAACACGACATTCCGGCCGGAACGCCGTTCGAAAAGCTGCCCGACGACTGGACCTGCCCGGACTGCGGCGTCGGCAAAGACGATTTCAAGCCCGAAGACGAAAAGGAATGATGAAGAATTAATGCGACGGCGGGACGCCGCCGCCACACCGACGGGGGAATGCCGTTGAACCTTCCGCCGCCATGAAACGCATGCGTGTTCATGGCGGCGCTTTTTGTTGCCGTTTTTCTGTTGTCATGGTATATTAGTAAGCGCAGATATTGATATTTATTGTATGAAAAGGACGGTAACAGCATGAAATGGTTATCATACGCCGACAAAACGGCGCTTGTCAGCGGCGACCGCCGCATCAGCTACGGACAGCTCATCAGCATGGTCCGTCGTACAGGCGAGAAGATGTCGGAGTTCAGCAAACGCGGCGACTGCATCGCCATCATCGGCGCGAATTCGCCCGAATGGGTGCTCGCCCTCTATTCGATCTGGAACATTCATGCGACGGTCGTGCCGATTGATTTCATGTCCACGCCGGAGGAAGTGGCGTACATTCTGGACGACTGCACGCCGACGGTCGTCTGGTGCGATGCGAAGACGCAAGAAAAGACGGATCAGGCACTTGCGTTGATGAAAACGGCGCATCCTGCCGTCATGAGACTGGAATCGCTGGCGGATTGCGACGCGACGGAGAGCAAAGACGCCGAAGGCGTCGGCGAAAGCTCCGACGACGAATTGGCGATGATCATCTACACGTCCGGCACGACGGGATCGCCGAAAGGCGTCATGCTGACGTTCGAGAACCTCCGTTCGAACACGGAGGCCTGCTCCACGCAGATCGAAGTCTTCATTCCGGACGACCGCGTCATGGTCATCCTGCCGTTGCACCACGCCTATCCGCTGATGGCCACGGTGGTCATGCCGATGTCCATCAACGCGACGGCCGTCTTTGCGCTGGACATGACGGCGGAAGCCATCATGAAGGCGCTGAAAGACAACCAGGCGACGTTCATCGTCGGCGTGCCGCGGCTGCTGGAGCTGTTCCGCAACGCGTTGATGCGCAAAGTCACGGCGACGCTGCTTGGGCGGATCATGTACCGCATCAGCGTGGCCTGCCATTCGCTGAAAATCTCCCGCATCATCTTCAAGAAGGTGCAGGACGCCTTCGGCGGCCACATGCGCTACATCTCATCCGGCGGCGCCGCGAACGACCCGCAGGTCACGCGCGACTACTACGCCCTTGGTTTCCAGCTGCTTGAAGGCTACGGCATGACGGAAACCGCGCCGATGATCTCCTTCACGCCGCCCGGCCGCTACAAGCCCGGCTCCCCCGGCAAGCCCATCCCCTGCAACGAAGTGAGAATCGTGGACGGCGAAGTGATGGTCCGCGGGAAGAACGTCATGAAAGGCTACTACAACAAGCCGAAGGAAACGGCGGAGGCGCTGACAGCGGACGGCTGGCTCCATACGGGCGACTTGGGCTACATCGACGAAGACGGCTTCCTCTTCCTGACGGGCCGCAGCAAGGAGCTGATCATCCTCGGCAACGGCAAGAACATCAGCCCCACGGAGATAGAGCAGAAGCTCATGGACATGTCGGACGGCGTGTTCGGCGAATGCGCCATCACGGACGACGGCCACAATCTTCTGGCGCTGATCGTTCCGGACATGGACGCCATCGCGGAGAAGAAGATCGTCAACATCCGCCAGACCATCGTGGATTCGGTCATCGAGCCGTACAACGAAACGGCGCCGTCGTACAAGCGGATCGCGGACATCATCATCCGCAACACGCCGCTGCCGCGGACGCGTCTCGGCAAGCTGCGCCGCCACATCATCCGCCAGGAACTGGCCGCCGCCGCGCGCGGCGAAGCCGTGAAAGCGGCTGTGGCCGAGAATCCCGCGCCGGATACGAAGACATACCGCGGTGTTGCCGCCTGCATCGAGAAGCTTGTCGGCAGGAACATCGGTCCGGACGAGCATTTCGAATTGGATCTCGGCATGGATTCGCTGGCGAAGATGAATCTGCTCAGTTCGCTGTCAGCTGATCTCGGCGTGACGCTGCAGGTCGAGACGCTTGCGAAGCATCCGACGGCGCGGTCGCTGGCGGAGGCGATCGACGCAGGCGGCGAAGCCATCGCCGCCGCGCCTTCGAAGAAATACGAACTGCCGAAGACGGGCTGGACGCATGGTTTCTTCCGGCTGTGCATGAAAGGATTCCTGCGGTGCATCTCCAAGCCGGAAATCACTGGGCAGGAGAATATTCCAAATGGACCATGCATTTTCGCCCCAAACCACCAAAGCTCGCTGGACGCGTTCTATCTCAGCGCTGCCATCGACGCCAAACGCTTCCATGACACGTATTTCTACGCGATTTCCAAATTTGTCGATGGTGCGATCAGCGGTTATCTCGCACGGCATCACAACGTTGTTGCGATGGAGCTCAACGGCGATCTGCGGGAGTCCATAGGACTGTTGGAATCGGCGTTGAAGGACGGAAAATCCGTCGCTATCTTCCCTGAAGGTACGCGTAGCATGGATGGATCGATGGGCGAATTCCATCTGACATTCGCGCAATTGTCTATCAATGCGCAAGTTCCTGTCGTTCCCGTTGTTATCGATGGCGCGTTCGATGTCCTGCCGCGTGGCAAGAGTCTCCCTGCCTATGGCAAGACGGTGAAGCTTACCTTCCTGCCGCCGATTACGCCAGACGCGAACAAGACGGCGGAGGCGATTCTTCATGAAACACGGGAGAAAATCCAGGCTGGTCTTGAGAAAAAATAAAACGAGCCTAAGTGATGCGGGCCGCTTCTTGTGAATCAAGAGGTGGCCTTTTTCGTTCTGCCGATGGCGAGCAAGGCGAGATTGATGGCGAAGGCCAGAAAGACCGCTGCATGACTGAAATTGCCCGGCAGGAATTTGCTAAGCAACGAGAGGCTTCCACCAATGATAATCGCGGCGATGACGAAGGCTCGCCGCGATTGCATGCCGAACAACCCCCAGATGACGGGAATGACGAAGGCTCCTGCGTATGTTCCCAATGCCATGAGCAGCACGTTCAGAATTGAATGGAATTTTAGTGTGATCAGAATCGATAGGATGCTGAGAATGATTGTGCAAATCATTGTCAGACGGATGCTTTTGCGGGAGTCCAAATCATCTTGGAATATCTGTGAAAGCAATTCTGCTGCAGTGAACAATGTTGTATCCGCTGATGACATGATGGCGGAAAGGATGCAGAAATATAATGGGATGAGCACCGCTGGATGCGAAAAGAGATTCTTGATGATGACAAAGAAGACGGATTCGTTTCCTGTTCCTTTGAAAACAGGCCCGAAAACGCCGATGTAGGACAAAAGAAAGGCGATAGGCACGAGAACGGCGATGGAGATGATCACTGCGTTTCGCGCGGTCTTTTCGTCTTTTGCACAGAACAGTCGTGAATAAATATCGGGGCCGACGACATACGTGCTCGAATACGTAAACAACATGACCAGAAGCTCCATCCATGTGAATTTCTCCGAAATCAGCGGGGCGGTCTGCGCAGGCATGGCAATCACGCTGTGGATGACATGTTGTTGGAATAAAACAATTGCGACGAGCAGAAGTCCCGCGATGATCAGAAATACTTGCAGGAGGTCGGTCTTGATGATGGACAGTTGACCGCCCATCGCCGTGTAGGCGGTCAATGTCAGGCCGATGGCCAACGCTGCATGTGTGTATGAGATGTTCAAGACGGCCGTTGTGATTTTCGCGGCACCGATAATCTGCGCCGCGATGACGCCGAGCCATGCGATGGCGATGACGGCGGAGGATATTGTCTTCACGTCGTTGCCGTAGAAACTGCCGAGCAGGGCGGGGAGATTGTAGCCTTTGAATTTTGCAAGTGGTTTGACGAGAAAGAGAAGGATGGCCAATCCAAATGCACCGCATAGCATGAACCATGCTCCGGCCCAGCCTTTTTGTGCGGCGAAATCGATGCTGCCTAGAATGGCGGAACTACCGAGAATGGTTGCCAGCAAAGAACCTGCGATTTGGATGGCGCCGCCATTGCGGCCTGCGACGTAGTAGTCCGCCGCCGTTTTTATTTTGCGGATGCACAGGCAGCCAATGATGATGGCTGCTAATAGATAAAGGTACAAAAAGGCAATGTTCATGAAAAAAAGTTACGGCTCTGCGAATCTTCTATGAAAACAAACCAATGTTTTTGTGCTTTGTGTTGCCGACGGCGGGGACGCCGTCGCTACCCCTACAGGCCCAATGGCTCGATGCTGCGTTGCAGGATGCCGGTCATGTGGGCGATGGCGATGCCGTAGTTCGTGAAGGGGATGTTCTGGTCGTCCGCGCATTTGGCGCGGTAGTGCATTTCACGCTCCGTCAGCATGCAACCGCCGCAATGGACGACGACGGCGTAGCGGGACAGATCGTCCGGAAAACCCGTGCCGCTCGTGAATTCGAACTGCACGTCCTTTCCGCAATGCTTACGGATCAGTTTCGGAAGCTTTTCCGTGCCGATGTCGCCGCATTGGCGGTGATGCGTGCAGCCTTCGGAAATCAACACGATATCGCCGTCGCGCAGGCTGTCCAATGCTTTTACGCCGCGGACGGCTCCCGTCAGATAGCCTTTGTAGCGGGAGAAAAGAATGGAAAACGATGTCAGCGGAACATCCTTCGGGACGATCTGCGCGACTTTTCCAAATACTTGGCTGTCCGTTACTACCAGCTTCGGCGGAGCGGAAAGCTTGGCGAGCGTCAAGGCCAGTTCCGTCTCCTTTGTCACGACGCCGATGGCGTTGCTGTCGAGAATGTCGCGAAGCGTCTGGACCTGCGGAAGGATGAGGCGGCCTTTGGGCGCGGCGGCGTCGATGGGCGTCACGAGAACGACGACGTCGCCCGCTTCGATCAGATCGCCGATGACGCGGTTGGAATTATCGTCCTTCGGGGCGGTTTTCGCCATGAGCTCCTTCAGATCATGGATGCCTTGGCCTGTCACGGCGCTGACGGCGATTGTCGGCAGGCCGTCCACGGAGATGGAAGGCGTCGCCAGATCCGCCTTGTTGACGGCGACGACACAGGGTATCTCCTTGGCTTTGATCAACTTGAGAATTTCGGCATCCGCCCCCGTCACGCCAGCCGTCGCGTCGACGACCATGACGGCCAGATCCGTTTTGTTCAACATCTGGCGGGCCTTGCGCATGCGCAGGGCGCCGAGTTCCGTATCGTCGTCCAGACCGGGTGTGTCAAACATCACGACAGGGCCTAACGGCAACAGCTCCATGGACTTGAGGACGGGATCGGTCGTCGTCCCGCGTGTGTCGGAGACGACGGACATGTCCTGTCCCGTCACGGCGTTCATGAGGCTGGATTTGCCGACGTTGCTTCTGCCGAAGAAGCCGATGTGCAGTCTTTCAGACGATGCGGTGGTGTTCATGGTGTTTTCTCATTTGATGCGGGCGGAATCCTGCCACCGCTACGCGGTTCGATTGGATGTTTCTCTGCTACCGTGGGTTACGCTTCGCTTTACCCACGGCTAAATTCCTGTCGCCGCGAAGCGGCTGATGAGGCTTTCTCTTTAGAAACGGAAGTCGCGCTGGCCGTTTTCGATTTCCTGCAGGTGGCGTTTGGCGATTTCGCGGATCTTCTCGTTGGGGACCTTTTCGATTTCCTCCGCGATGAGCTTTTCGCCGATGGCGCGCGTCTCGGGCGTCGCGTAGTCCATCAGATATTCCTTCAGCGTCATCAACGCGTTGGGATGGCAGCAGTTGAGAATCTGGCGGGACTTGCAGAGCGCCATGAAACGGTCGCCCGTGCGGCCTTCACGGTAGCATGCCGTGCAGAAGCTCGGGATGTATCCCATCTCCATGAGCCAGCGGGCGACTTCGTCCAATGTACGGCGG
>JAEEGF010513353.1_pt1 | contig 11366 bp, 9 predicted proteins | sample 9134171 | NCBI WGS metagenome assembly JAEEGF01 (sample SAMN16246542, study PRJNA631951) | gut metagenome | biome: gut microbiome; feature: rumen; material: AP-attached | host: Bos | place: Iran: Karaj | collected 2018-10
TTCAATATCTATAACCTGGTATTCAATGTTTTGAGGAAAGAGCTGCTGGAGTTCCTTCAGTTTCTCCTCACGCCTTCCGGCAACGCCGATTTTCCAGCCTTTCCCGGCCAGAATACTCGCGACTTCCTGCCCCATTCCGGAGGTCGCGCCCATAATGACAGCTCGTTTCATTTTATTCTCCTATGATCCTTGCCATTTCTCCGGACAGCGGAGCATCAATGCAAATGTACCTGTCGTTGCCCGTGGCCTCTCCCTTGGCGTCTTTCCTCCCAACCGGGTGGATAAATTCTATACGCCTGGCATGCAGACAGATGGACCCGTCCCTATTGGACCGTCTGGAACCATACTTGACGTCTCCTTTTATAGGACATCCTATGGACGAAAGCTGGCAGCGTATCTGATGGTGCCTTCCGGTAAGAAGCATAACTTCCAGAAGGGTGTAATGGTCCAGTTCCTTTATTATGCGGTAAAGCAGCCGGGCTTCCTTGTATCCCGCAGGCGGAGTGCCCTTTCCCTTGAAAGGATAGGACTTGTTGTTTTTTTCATCGCGATAAAGATAATCGCGGAGCTCCACCCATCCGTCCTCTATCGCCACACCGTCCGGCACTCCGTCCAGAGGTGTCTGTACCAGAGCCCAATAGGTCTTGTGGACATCTCCTTCGCGGAGCATCTCGTTGATCCTTTCCAGCCCCTTGCCGGTCTTGGCGAAGAGCACGGCTCCGCTAACGGGGCGGTCCAGACGGTGGGCAACTCCCATGAACACCTGGCCTGCCTTGCCGTCTCTCTGGGCTATAAAAGCCTTGAGGGTTTCGCTCAGCGGCTCGTCCCCTGTCTTGTCTCCCTGGACGATTTCCCCGCTTCTCTTGTTGAAGATCAGGAAGTGATTGTCTTCAAACAATATCCTTGAAGAGATATCCCCGAACTCTTCCTCTGAAAGTTTCCTGTATACTGCTGCCTGTTCCAATCTTGGTTTTATTTTACATAGAAGTACTCGGTCCCAACTCCATATGCGTGAAGGCTGCCGTATTTGCCGCCGCCTTGATAATCTTCTGCCCAGGAAACTCTGGTAGCCATCTTGCCATGCTTGGTATTTGCGATAGAATAGCCATAGACAACCCTGCGGACAGGCTGGCCGAGCGCGTTCTTCTGGATTTCCCAGGAATTGCTGACAATAACGACCTTGATGGCATCCTTGCCCTTCTTCTTTTCTGCTGCAAGAGCCTGAGCATTCAGCGAGGCATTCATACTGCCGGCCTTAGGTACAGGCTTGAATTCAAGATTATCCAGGGAATTGCCCTTAATGGCTTCCTTCAGGGCGGAAACATAGGTGAGAGCTTTCTGATAATAGATGGCGAACTGGTCTTTCATTACCCCGTTCTGGGTTTCACGGCACCACTCCACAGGATAGCCTTCGAACAATATTGAGATATTCGTGGCCATATTCAAATCCAACTTTGCCACCCTTAAGGCATCTTCCTCGGCGAACACAGGATCAAGCTTATAATCACAGAAATACGCTTTCCCCTTGTTTCTTGTAAACAGAACCGAGCCGATTCCCATAACACCTTCTTCACTTGCCTGGTTTCCGGCAACATGCATACCTACGTGCATCAAAGGAGGACGGTCCAGATAGAAAGCTCCCGTATTGTCTTTTTTGTAATCACCGTTGTTGATGAGATTCATTATCTCACCGATCTTGACATAGAAAGCCTGCCAGTTGCCGAATTCCTTCTTCAATTGCATCTCAAGCTCGTAGTTCTCTCCCTGCTGCATTTCCTGGAGGGTTTTCCTTACCCACTTGAAACGGGCTGTAAGCTTTTCCGCAAGAGTCTTTGCCTCCGACTGGGATGTCTTTCTCAATCCCCAGGCCACGCTGTTAAGATATTTTCCGGATTCATCATAGTCGCTATAGGATGTTTCCATGGCCATGATCCGTGGGATTTCAGGCCCGGAACCATAAGATTTCACCTGCTCCTTCTGAGATGGCACCCTGGAGGTGGAGGTTGATTTCTGAGAAGAATTGGATGTAGAGGTGGTTGGCTGGGAATCATTGCCCAGTGCATTATCCACCGCATTCTCTACAGCCTTCTCTGTCTTTTCCTTCACAGCCTTCTTGGCTTTATTGAGAACCCCCTTAAGCTGGGCCTGTGCACAAACACAGACACCCAATGACAATATCACAGCCAAAAGAGATTTTAAGAAGAAATTTGTTTTCATGATAGAGAGTTTAAAGTCTTGAACCTATGTTTATGTCTCAAATATAAGAATTTTTATCTAACTTAGATGCTGGAAAAACTGGATTCAATTAATAACCTAATAATCAAATTTCTTTATGAAAAACTTCACCAAAGCATTCGGTATGGCAATTCTGGCTATTGCCTTTATCCTGGTTTCAGGATGCAAGAACAACACTTCCAATGCACAGAAAACCATTACAGGAGTATCAAATTCATTACAGCAAGACATTGAAAACATGGCAGAAGACGCACTTGAACCTAAAGTTGCTGTTGACGGCAACACAATCACTTACGGAGACCATTCCTATACCGTTTCCGGAGAGTTCACCGATTCTTACAAAGTTCCTACTGCATTTGTGACATTCACAAACTTCCCTGCAGACTATGAAGAATTCGAGGCTGTTTACAACGGACTTCTCGGAAAGAGCATCCAGGGAACGGCAGCAATGATCCCTATGGCTATCGAACTCTATGCAAGAGACGCATCGGTCGGAGAAAGATGCCTCAATCTTCTGTGCAACAGTTCTTCTACCGTAAGCAACATCACCCGTATCCTGAAGACCAAGCTGGTTCCTTCCGAGCATGCCCCGGCAAACGATCCTTACATTCAGCGATATATGGCTGCGGCTCTGCTCAAGGGCGCAAAGGCTGACAATGCTTACAGCCCTGACATGCCTTATACCGTAGAGATGGCAGCATCCCCTAACGGAGTTCATAATGTCACCGGCGGAACTGACACGTTCATCTACATTATCGCTCACGGCTGGGACACTTTCCAAAGAGGCGTGGAGATCTTCAAGGCAGACGGAAGCGATATGTACAAAGTCTACAACTGCCCTTCCTGCTACACCCAGTGCAAGAACATAAAGGGTGAATGGGCCGGACTCCAGTAGCATTTGCCACAAAGACCATAAAGACCTCCTGAAATGACAATCAGGAGGTTTTTTTATATCCGGATCATCCACGATTTGACAAAATGGCAGAAAAATGTCGCATAGCGGCAGTGGCACAATGTTGGCTGTTTCTCCATCGCGGAGAAAGATTCTCCCCAAGAATGAATAAACAAAAAAAGGAGATAAAATCATGGGAAAAATTATCGGAATCGACTTGGGAACAACCAACAGTTGTGTCTCAGTAATGGAAGGCTCTGAGCCTACCGTAATCATCAACAGCGAGGGAAAGAGAACAACCCCTTCTGTAGTGGCTTTCACCGGAAACGGAGAAAGGAAGATTGGCGATCCTGCAAAGCGTCAGGCCATCACCAACCCTACCAAGACCATATACTCTATCAAGAGGTTTATGGGCGAGACCTATGACAGGGTACAGACAGAAATCGCCAGAGTGCCTTACAAGGTAGTGCGCGGCGACAACAACACCCCGAGAATCGACATAGACGGCAAACTCTATTCTCCTCAGGAGATTTCAGCGATGGTTCTCCAGAAGATGAAGAAGACTGCAGAAGACCATCTGGGACAGACAATTACAGAGGCTGTCATCACAGTTCCTGCATACTTCTCAGATTCTCAGAGGCAGGCCACCAAGGAAGCCGGAGAGATTGCCGGACTGCACGTAAAGAGAATCATCAACGAGCCTACGGCAGCAGCTTTGGCATACGGACTGGACAAGAAGGAAAAGGACGCGAAGGTTGCTGTATTCGACCTTGGCGGCGGTACCTTCGATATATCAATCCTTGAACTCGGCGACGGAGTATTCGAGGTTAAGTCCACCAACGGTGACACCCACCTCGGAGGAGATGACTTCGACCACGTTATCATCGACTGGATGGTTCAGGAATTCAAGAACGAGCACGCTGGCGCAGACCTCAGCAAGGACCCTATGGCCCTGCAGAGACTGAAGGAAGCTGCCGAGAAGGCAAAGATCGAGCTTTCAAGCCAGACCACAACCGAGATCAACCTGCCTTACATCATGCCTATAGACGGTGTTCCTCAGCACTTTGTAAAGACTCTTACAAGGGCTAAGTTCGAGGCTCTGGCAGACAGCCTGTTCCAGAAGTGCATCGAGCCTTGCCGCAAGGCCCTTTCAGACGCTCACCTTAGCGCAAGCGACATCAACGAGGTATTGCTCGTTGGCGGTTCAACCCGTATCCCTAAGGTACAGCAGATGGTAAAGGATTTCTTCGGCAAAGAGCCTAACAAGAGCGTAAACCCTGACGAGGTTGTGGCTATCGGCGCATCTATCCAGGGCGGTGTTCTGGCAGGCGACGTGAAGGACGTGCTTCTGCTCGACGTTACTCCTCTGAGCCTCGGTATCGAGACCTACGGCGGAGTGTTCACAAAGCTCATCGAGTCCAACACCACCATCCCTACCCGCAAGAGCCAGATCTTCTCTACGGCTTCTGACAACCAGCCTTCTGTAGAGGTTCACGTCCTCCAGGGCGAGCGTCCTATGGCTTCCGGAAACAAGACTATCGGAAAGTTCCATCTGGACGGCATCATGCCGGCTCCAAGAGGTGTTCCTCAGATCGAGGTAACCTTCGATATCGACGCCAACGGTATCCTCAACGTATCCGCTAAGGACAAGGGAACCGGCAAGGAGCAGCAGATCCGTATCGAGGCATCAAGCGGCCTGAGCGATGCAGAGATCAAGAGGATGAGAGACGAGGCAAAGGCCAACGAGCAGGCCGACAAGGCTGAAAGGGAGAAGGCCGACAAGCTCAACAACGCGGATGCACAGGTATTCGCCAGCGAGAAGAACCTGAAGGACTATGGCGACAAGATTCCTGCAGACAAGAAGGCAAGGATCGAGGAAGCCACCAGGAAACTGAAGGAAGCCCATCAGAACAAGAACATCGCTGAGCTGGATAACCTTATGAACCAGCTGAACGAGGCTTGGCACGCTGCCAGCGAGGAAATGAACCGCGCCGCAGGTGCACAGCAGGGCCCTAATCCTGGCGCAGGAACCCAGGGAGGCTACGGCCAGAACACCGGAAACTCCGGCAGCACCGGAACCGGCTCCAACGGCCAGGACGGCGAGGTAACCGACGTGGACTTTGAGGAAGTCAAGTAATCATCCTTGTCCGAATGAAAAGGCGTGTTTCTACGGAAGCACGCCTTTTTTATGTTAATTTCTCAACGATTTTTCAACATCGCTGAGAATTTTTAATTATTTGCGGCGGATTTGATGATTTTTTCATATCTTTGGAGAATCGAATAAGGCAATTTTTTCAGATTAATAATAGAACAACGAATATGGACTGGTTAGAAAAGTACAGCGACCGCATCGTAAGCGCGCAAGATGCGGCAAAAGCAATCCAGAGCGGAATGAACATAGTCTTAGGCCACTCTGCCGCAGCTCCTCAGGAGATTCCATTGGCTATGATGGACCAGAGAGACAGGCTCAAGGACGTGAACATTTACCACATGGTAACCCTTCACCCTGCAACCTATATGCTGCCTGAGGGCTACGGACATTTCCGCCACATTACCAACTTTGCTCACGGAAACACCAGGGAAGGCCTCAACGATGACCGCGGAGACTTCTTCCCTTACTACTACCATCAGATCGGAGACTGGTTCGACACCCGCTATCCGGTTGATGTTGCAATGATTACCGTTACTCCTCCTAACGAGGACGGATACTGCAGCCTCGGTATTTCCGTGGACTACACCAAGCTTGCAGTAGACCGCGCAAAGATGATCATCTGCGAGATGAACGACCAGATGCCTTTCCTGGGCTATGGAGACTGCCTGATCCACATTTCCAAACTGGACTACATCGTGAAGACCTCCAAGCCTATGTTCCAGCTTCCTAAGCCAACCATAGGACCTGTTGAGGAGAAGATCGGCGAATACTGCGCTTCACTGGTTGAGGACGGTGCCACCCTGCAGCTTGGTATCGGCGCCATTCCTGACGCAGCCCTGCACTATATGACCAACAAGAAGGACCTCGGAATCCATACCGAGATGTTCTCTGACGGCGTTGTAGAGCTTGTAAAGAAGGGAGTTGTGACAAACGCAAAGAAGAAGCTTCATCCTGGCAAGCTTGTTACCGGATTCCTTATGGGAAGCCAGATGCTCTACGACTTCGTGGACCACAACCCGGATGTTCTGATGTTCCCTGTAAACTACTGCAACGACCCTAGGACCATCTGCCAAATGGATCATTTCGTATCCATCAACTCGGCTCTTGAGATGGACCTCCAGGGCCAGAGCACTGCAGAGACAATCGGACTGAAGGTGTTCAGCGGAACCGGCGGACAGGTTGACTTTATCCGCGGCGCTTCCTGGAACAGGACCAGCAAGGCTATCCTCGCTTTCCCTTCCACTGCAAAGCACGGGGAACTTTCACGTATCAAGGCCTTCCTGACAGAGGGTGCCGGAATCACCACTCCAAGAGACGATATAGACTATGTTATCACCGAGTACGGTATCGCTCACCTGAAGGGTGCAACTCTCAGAGACAGGGCCAGAATGCTTATCGGCCTGGCTCATCCTAAGTTCCGCGACGACTTGATCAAGGAGTTCGAGAGAAGATTCCCTCGTACGCCTTACAAGCCTTGGGAGGGCACAACTGAAATGGTTTACTAGGTTGACATTTAAACAATAACACAGTATGTACGACAAAGAACGCGGGCTCTATATAGCCCACAGTGACAACGGCCCTATCAGTCTGGTTGGAAAGATGGCCAACCGCCACGGCCTTATTGCCGGTGCTACAGGTACCGGAAAGACTGTTTCCCTGCAAGTTATGGCGGAGAGTTTCTGCCAGGTGGGAGTACCTTGCTTTATGGCGGATATGAAAGGCGACCTTTCCGGAATCAGCCAGGCAGGAAAGCTAAGCGGCTTCATCGAGAAGAGAAAAGACGAGTTTGGCATTCCTGACCCTAAGTTCCAGCCGTGTCCTGTAAGGTTCTTTGACGTGTTCGGAGAGCAGGGCCATCCTATGAGATCCACCATCTCCAGGATGGGCCCTCAGCTTCTCTCCAGAATCCTTGAGCTCAACGATACCCAGGAGGGAGTGCTCAACATCCTTTTCCGCATCGCCGATGAAAAGGGCCTCCTTCTGGATGATATCAAGGACCTTCGCTCCATGCTAAACTATCTGGGCCAGCATGCCGCAGAGTACACCACGATGTACGGCAACATTGCAACCCAGAGCATCGGAGCCATCCAGCGTTCTTTGCTGACGCTTGAAAACCAGGGCGGAAACAACTTCTTCGCCGAGCCTGCCTTCGATATCATGGACCTTCTCCAGATAGACCTGGCAACCGGCAAGGGCATAATGAACGTCCTGGCGGCAGACAAGCTGATGCACAACCCTAAGCTCTACTCCACCTTCCTGCTCTGGCTGCTGAGCGAGCTCTACACCACCCTTCCTGAAGTCGGTGACCAGGACTTCCCTAAACTTGTCTTCTTCTTCGACGAGGCCCACATGCTGTTTGAGGGCACTTCCAAGAGCCTGACAGACAAGATCGAGCAGGTAATCCGCCTGATTCGTTCAAAGGGTGTGGGAGTCTATTTCATCTCCCAGCTTCCTACAGACATTCCTGAAGTGATTCTTGGCCAGCTCGGAAACCGCATCCAGCATGCCCTGAGAGCCTATACTCCTAAAGACCAGAAAGCTGTAAAGGTTGCCGCCGAGACTTTCCGCTCCAACCCTGCCTTCAAGACAGAAGAGGCTATAATGGCTCTTGGAACCGGCGAAGCTCTGGTTTCCTTCCTTGACGAAAAGGGCGCTCCTAGAATCGTCGAGAACGCCAAGATTCTCTTCCCTCTTAGCCAGATCGGCCCAATTGACGAAAGCCAGAGGAGAGACATCATCAAATCTTCCCGCCTTTCAGGCAAATACGACAAGATTCACGAAAGGGAGTCCGCCTTTGAAACTCTCCTTGAACTGACAAAGAAAGAGGAGGAAGAAAAGCAGAAAGCCAAGGAAGAAGCCGAGAAGCAGAAACAAAAGGAAAAGGAAGAAAAGGAAAAAGCCAAGAATAAAGGCAAGAGCGGCCTGAGCAAGATTTGGAAGGCCATCATCACCGCCCTGACCGCAACTCTTGCAACCATCGTAGGCAACAAGCTCACAGGCACAAAGAGCAAGACCAGCGCCGGCAAGAAGATCATCAAGAACACCACTACCGCCGCCACCCGTCAGATTACCAGAGACATTCTTGGCAATCTGATCAAATAATCTGTTTCAGAGAAGAAACCAGAGACAAGTCGGCCGGCAGCCAGGCAACACTGTCAAGTTCATCTGCAGAAAGCCAACGAGAAGACTCGTGCTCAAGCAGATGAACTTTTTTTGTTTTCAGGCTGCACAGAAAGCAGTGAAGGATCAGGTGGAACTTTGGATAGTCGTATTCAACTGTCTGGAGGAAGGAATCAACTGAAATGTCGGCATCCAGCTCTTCCTTGATTTCTCTCTTAAGAGCATCTTCAGGGCTTTCTCCCGGTTCGATCTTGCCGCCGGGGAATTCCCAGAAATCCTTGAAATCCCCGTAGCCCCTCTGGGTTGCAAAGACACGGCCGTCCTTTTTTATGACGGCCGCTACTACTTCTATGGTTTTCATCTGATTACCAGTCGTATTTCAGGTGCTTTACGGTTCTGTTGTCTTCTATGATCTTCTTCAGGGCATCTATTCCCATCTGGAGGTGGTCTTCAACATAGTTTTTTGTCACGATGTTGTCGCTGGCCTCGGTCTTGATGCCCTCAGGTATCATAGGCTGGTCGGAGACAAGGAGCAGTGCTCCGGTAGGAATGTGGTTGGCAAAACCGCAGATGAACAAAGTGGCAGTTTCCATATCCACACACATTGCCCTGGTGGTGGAAAGGAGAGTCTTGAAATGCTCGTCGTGCTCCCAAAGCCTTCTGTTGGTGGTGAATACCGTTCCTGTCCAATAGTCTTTGCCGTGGTCTCGGATGGCTGAGGAAATAGCTCTCTGGAGCATGAAGGCAGGCAGGGCCGGAACAATCAGAGGGTAATAGTCGTCAGAAGTTCCTTCTCCCCTGATGGCGGCAAGCGGAAGGACCAGGTCCCCTATCTTGGTATGCTTGTCTATGCCGCCGCACTTGCCCAGGAAAAGGCAGGCCCTTGGATGGATTACTCCCAGAAGGTCCATGATGGTGGCGGCGTTAGGGCTTCCCATTCCAAAGTTGATTATGGTAATGCCCTCTGCGCTGGCATTTGGCATGTTGCCTTCTTTTCCCACAACCTCAACTCCGAACTTCTCGGCAAACATATTCACGTAGTTGCCGAAGTTCGTAAGAAGTATGCAGTCCGTGAAATCCTCCAGTTTCCTCTTGGTATATCTCGGCAGCCAGTTTCTGGCGATGTTTTCCTTCATTATCGCGGCATCGGGATGGGCCAGCGCATTTTTCTGTTCCATAACTATGATGTATTAGGTTCCTTGCAAATATAGTAAAAGATAGCTACTCTTCTTCCAGAAGTCGGCTAGGAGAATCAGTGTCTATGGATACGGCATCAGCCTCCACATCGCGGAGTTTGCGGTTTATCTGGTTGGTGCGGGTGGTGATAAGCTTGTCCATATCTTCCAATCCCCCCTGGATCTTGCCCTTGGCCTTCTCCAGCATGTCCCCGAACTTGCCAAACTCAGTCTTTACCTCTCCCAGGACTTTCCATACGTCGCTGCCCTTCTTCTGGATGGCAAGTGTACGGAAGCCCATCTGGAAGCTGGTAAGTATGGCAGAAAGGTTTGTAGGGCCGGCAACCGTTACGCTGAACTCCTTCTGCAGGCTTTCCAGCAGGTTGTTGTCTCTTGCCACCTCCGCATACAGTCCTTCAAACGGCAGGAACATAATGGCAAACGGCGTGGTCTGAGGCACGTTGATATACTTGGAGATATTTTTTGCCTCGTTCTTTATGGCTGAGCAGAAATCCCTTCTGGCATTCTCCATAGCATCCTTGTCTGCAGACTCATACGCATCCAGCAAAGCGTCATATCTGTCTTTAGGAAACTTTGAGTCTATCGGCAGAAGTATAGGATTGCCGTCCTGGCCCGGAAACCTTACGGCAAACTCCACTACGGCGTTTTTGTCTTCTCCGGTATGGGCGTTGGCTACATACTGGCCCGGTGCAAGATACTGTTCCAGAAGCATCTGAAGTTGCACCTCGCCGAGTCCGCCACGCATCTTCACGTTTGAAAGAACTTTCTTGAGCCCTCCAACATCCTTTGCCAGGTCACGCATCTCGGCAAGGCCGTTCTTGACGTTGTCCAGCTGGTTGCCCACAGTTTCAAAGCTCTTGCTGATGCGGTCGTTGAGAGTCTTCTCCAGCTTTTCCTCAACGGTGTCCCTCATCTTGTCCAGACTCTTTTCCGTGGTCTGCATCAGGTTCTGCTGCTGCTTTTCCATAGACGACAGCCTTTCTTTCTGGCTTTCCTCCATAGACTTAAGCCTTTGTTCCTGCATCGTTTTCAGGCTCTCGATCTGGTCTTTCTGGCTCTCACGCATATCCTTCATCCTCTCCGAAATCTCTTCCCTCTGCGATGTCTGGGCCCTCTCGTAATCATCCTTGTTCTCCTTGTGATAATCCTTAAGGTTCTGGCTGAGATCCTTCATAAAGCCCTCATTGTCTTCTTTCAAGGAACGAATCATCCTCCCCTGCTTTGATGAAAGGATGAACAGCACCACAAGCGCCACCACCAACAGCGCGAAAACCACATAAATCAATACCTCCGGCATAACTCCAAATTTTTCCAAATTTACAAAAAACTCCCGACCTCAATAAGAAGTCGGGAGCTTTTGTGTTTTGTTTGTTCGGGTATTCCTATCTGATTTCCTTCAGAAGGCCCTTGACAGCTGCTTCAAGCTGAGGGTCCTTGCCGGAGAGGAAGTCGTTGTAAGGAAGTTCAACCCTTACGTCAGGCTCGAACTGCTTGTTCTCGGTAACCTTGCCGTCTGTTCCCATTGAGCCGATCATCGGGATACCGAATACGATGGTAGGGTCGATCTGAGTCTCCCACCATACAGCTGTTCCGGTGCCAGGTACAGGCATACCGTAAACCTTGCCGATGCCGTTCTGCTGATAAACGAACGGGAACATGAAGGCGTCTGAGTAGTTGCCCTCACAGGTGAGGACTGCACTCGGCTTCTGCCATCTTCCAAGAGGCTCGCCGTCGTCCAGAAGATTTCCCTGAGGAGCGTAGCGCATGTAGG
>JAEEGF011241449.1_pt1 | contig 11366 bp, 6 predicted proteins | sample 9134171 | NCBI WGS metagenome assembly JAEEGF01 (sample SAMN16246542, study PRJNA631951) | gut metagenome | biome: gut microbiome; feature: rumen; material: AP-attached | host: Bos | place: Iran: Karaj | collected 2018-10
GACTCGAACTCGCGACCTCCTGCGTGACAGGCAGGCATTCTAACCAAGCTGAACTACCGGACCAACCAGAAAAAGAACTCTATTGCTTTGCTTTGCGGGTGCAAAAGTACAACCTTTTCTGAAACTGACAATATTTTTTTTGCGTTTTTTTTGATTTTTTTCTTCAAAATCAACGCATCGTATTGATTTTTAATAATTTAACAATTCATAGAAACCATCACCCACATAATAGCATGGCATCCCTATCGTTTGGGCTTGATCCAACCATTTTTCGGCCAGATAGCGAGGCACGGTGCCGTCGACAAGCAGCATCTTGGCATCATAACCATTTACAACCGACTGGATGTCAGGTCTTTGTTTTCCTGTCACCAACAGATAATCCACGGAAAGACGGTAGTCGAGGCTGTCCTTGCTTTGATAGGCGTCGTCCCAAAGCGCCAATAGCTTTCCGTCGAACGAAACCAGATTGGATTTCTTGACGAGATAGCCGTTTGAGAAGTCCTCATCGAGACCGACCACCTGCGGATGCGACGAAAGATGCTGACGGGTCCAGGCCCCACTGAGGCTGTAGTCGATAGTGGATTCGTCATCCATCAAAGCGGAGTCGGCCAAAAGCACATGGTCCCCTCCCCTCACGAAGTCGACAGCCGTGTGGTTGCGCAGGCTGAACACCGTCGCCGCCTGCTGGCCGTCGGTGTTGTACAGCCGTATCGTCACCGAGACCATCACCAACAACAAAGCCGAGAGGATGGGGATGAAAAGGCGACGTTTTCGCATGGACACCATCAAAAGCAGCAGCACGAAAGCCAGCAACAGCATGGCAAACTCAAACTCACTAACATACAACCCTTTGATGATAGAGTACGGAAGATGCTCCACCTGCTCCACCACCCAATTCATCACATACACCGCGCCCCACACTAAGTAACCCACGAAAGTGCTCACATAGGGGATCCACGACACCAAAAGCAGCACCATGCCGCTGATGACCACGATGAACGAGATGGAGGTCATGAAGAGGTTGCTAAGCCAGAAATAGGTCGTGAACTGGTTGAAATAAAACAAGGTGAAAGGAATCGTCGCCACCTGTGCAGCGAGTGCAACGGTGGTGATTTGCCAAGCCCTGTCAAGTAATTTGTTCTTGACATACAACAAGTTATAGAGAGGATGTTGCAGCACCACAATGCCAACAACCGCCGCATACGACAGCAGGAATCCAATCTCAAACAAGTTGTTGGGATTGACGCAGAGCAAGATGAATGCCGATGCCGCCAACGAGTTGATGATAAATCCTTTGCGGTTGATCATCTCGCCGATGACGACGAAACTGATCATGAGCGAGGCGCGGAGGATGGAAGGCGAGAGGCCTGCGATGAGAGCATAGAACCATATCAAGGCCAGCAAAAGCACCTGCTTGAGGGTCTTCTGCCATTTCTTGCGGTTGAGGAAGCCCAAAAGGAAGCCTGCCAGCAGGTAGATGATGCCGACGTGCATGCCCGACACGCAGAGGATGTGCATCGAACCAGCGGCCACATAGTTCTTGCGCACCTCGTCGGCGAGGTTGTCGTCGTAACCCAGCAGGATAGCCGCAGCCACGCCAAACTCGTTGTCGCTCAAGCCACTCCGCTGCAACGATGCCAGCAAGACATCGCGAAACCAATAGGAGAAGGCGTAGATGGGATTGGCGTTGTTGGTCTGAAGGTCGATCCAGTCCTCATCTTTCAGATAGGCCTGCCCCGTGATGCCTTTGCGATAGAGATAAGCCCTATAGTCGAACTCGCCGGGGTTCATGGGTGGCGACACCTCGCGAACGGGAGCAGGGATGGCAATGAGGTCACCGTAACGCAAGGCGAAAGCCGAGTCGGTCTTGGGGAAATAGGCCATCACCTTGCCTGTGACGGGGCGTGAAGGCATGCTGTCGCCAAACTGGTATTCCAAGGCGAGCACCGTACGGATGGTGTTGGGTCGCTCGGTGGGATAGTCGTAGACCCGAGCCACATAATAGCGAGCGCCTGCCTCATGGTTGCGGAAGTAGTCCTTCTGCGATTCGGCCTCGTGCACACGCGTCAGCGCATAGCCCGCCATGAGGAGATAGCAAGCCATGATGATGCCGAAGAGCCATTGGAAACGGTGGCTTTTCGTGAATACCGACGTGAGGATGGCGAAGACGAGCAGCGTCAATCCTACGGCCATCGTAACGATAATGGGGAGATGTATCGGCAGGCACACGCAGCACCAGATACCCAAGGCGAAAGGAATCAGCATCCTTACGAAGGGGTATTTGGCATAGTCGTTCATCGCGAGGCCTCAGTTCATTTGCCTTTCTTCATCTGTTGGTCGAAGGCACAGGCGTCTTTCAGGCGTTTGCGCAGCGGCAGCAGCAGCGTCACGCGGGCCTCCACGTTCTGCAGACGGCGCTGGCCCAAAGTCTCATGCTCGATGTCGCCCCAGCCTTGGAACGTCACCGTCTCGTCCACCTCCTGTGGCGAGAAGTTGTTCAGCACGCTCATGCCGTAAGAGAGGTCGAACTTGAGGAACAACCGTGTCTGTTTCACCATGATGCGGCTGCAGATGCCCACGCCGGCCACCGCGCTAAGGTCGTAAGGCGTGATCGTGGCCTTGTTCAGCTCGCTCTCATAGCTCACAGGGTTGTAGCTCGCGTCGTCGTAGGTGCGTTCCCAGCGCAGGTCGCCGTTGAGCCACACATCGAAGCGGGGGGCGACATAGAGGTAGGGCCTAAAGGTCTCTCCATAACCCAGATACCAGGTGATGGGGATGCGTACCTCCACAGCATTCATCCGCATGGTGTAGTCGACACGGGCGGTGGATGTGGTGGTATAGCTGGTCAGGAACTCAGTGGCGAAGACCTCGTTGGTGCCGCGCATGGCGTAGGAGGCATCGAGGCCCACAGATACACGCTGCATGGTGTTCCATTCAAAGGCAAGACCGCCCGTAGGAGCCAGATAGGGTTGCAGCATGGCCTGCGACACCGCCGAATATAGCATGTCGTTGGCGGCAAAGCTCCCCGTGATGCCGATGCTGAAAGGGCTAGTGTTGCGGCAAATGAGGCTCTTGCTCTTCAAAGGCTTGGCGAACTGGGCTTGCAGCGAAGCCACCGAAAGAAGAGTGATCATCAAGAGAAAAACTCGTTTTTTCATGGCTTCAATGGTTTTGAGGGTCAATTAAAGAATCGTTATACCAAGTGCAGGTCTCAGCCATGCAGTCGTGGTCCTTGAAGATGAAGATGGTATTGACAGGATAGACCGTAGGCGGCACAATGGAGTCGTTGTATTTCATGATCTTGTAGCCGTACATTAGGTCTTTCACTCCCCTGTTGGTCAGCGTGCCCGACAGCAGCACCGCGTGTTCGGGATGGCCTTCGGTCTGAGGTGCCTCATGGTAATACATCGTGAAATCGTTGCCGCTACCTGTCAGGTAGACAGGGGTGATCACCTTGCAATAGGTCTCCTCCGAACTCATGCTGATGTAGTCGGCAATCTGCAGGTACTGCTGGTTGATCTTATGGTAGTGTGTGATAGGTGACAATTGTCCCGCCTGTGGTGCAAAAGGCGGCTGCAGGTTGGTGGCCACATATTGGTGCATCGACTTGAACTCCATGTCGACCACGGGCGGCTGGTCGCCGAAATAGACGTGCTCCTCGCCAAACAGGTCGAGCAGGTCCTCGGGGAGGTATTCGGTGATGAAGGGGATGTCCTGCGGGTCGTTGACCAGAATCGTCTTGTCACCCTCTTTGAGGCACGACGGCAAAGCCAGCACGACCAGGGCCATCCAAACGAAGCGTTTCATAAAGGCATGTTTCATAACGCACTCCTTTCTTTATTTCATTAACGGACCACTGCCACTTTTCGTATGAACGTCCGTCCGTTGTTTTTCAGTACAAAAATATACAATCCATTATTATGATCGGGCATCACATAGCCCATTTCTTTGCAAGAATCCAAATCCACGCTGAAAGTGCCCGTTTTCTGACCCATGCTGTTGTAGACTTCGACATCGGCATTACCACTTAGTTCGCCGAAATGAAGGACAAGATGACCGTCGGAAGGATTGGGAGACACCTCAAACACAGGGAGGTCTTCCTTATCGGGCAAATCAAAGTATGTGGTTTGGAGAGCAAAGTCGTGCCGAACAGTATCGCAACGGTTGATGGCAGTGGCATGCAGTAAGACTGGTTGCAACGACAAGGTGTGGATATAAAGTTTACATCCCTCGCCATGTCCTTGCGGCACGATGCGCCAATTTGGACAATCCACCTGCCATAACACCGTGTCCACCTGCGTCCGCGCGTCATCAAAACGAAGCGTGTAGTCGTAGATGCCGATATGCGTCTCGCTGCCGCCGATGGGGTTCGACTCGCCAACAATTTCGAAGTCGGGCGAAAAGTTCATGTCGAGATGGAGGTAATAAGAGCTATCGCAACCAAAGACGTTGACACCCAAACGTTCATAATAACCCGATTCCGAGTATTCCACGCCATAGTAATCAAACACATCCACATCGCAAAGCACATGCGTCTCGTCATGGATATCGCTCTCGCCCACATGAACCATCACAGACTTCGATTCTGAGACAGGCTGCTGATTAAAGGTGTTGATGCCCTCGATAAAGGCCGTCACCTCATAATCGCCAATTTGGGTGTAGGTGTGAGTCGTGTATTGTCCTTGCGCCTGTGCTTCGTCAGCAAAATCCCAAAGAACATTGCGTATTTCATAGTTCGTCTCCACATTGAAGCGAAGCGTATCGTCCACGCATGCATAATATCCACTTTTCAGCACCTCGCTCGGCGTCTCGTTAACGTAAAGCTGGCTACGCAAGTCAATGATATTCGAGCCCACGCAATAGGCATAACCCTTCACCTCACCGAAACCGTAGACATGTGCCATCAGACCCATGCGGCAGCGCAGATGATGGATGCCTGGAGCGATCCACTTCCGTGTATAATAATATTGATGATTACCGGCAACAGGCCGAAAATCATCTGGATCCATCAATTGATTGTCGAGATAGACCCTACGGATGTCCTTGCGCTCGACGACGATATTGACATAATGGTGGTCAATAGGAGCCGAGCCATGATCGAACGTGCAGAACGTGATTTCATCAATCTTCAATTCGACAGGCGGAATCCATACCATGGACGGATCACCATTGTCGTTGCCCACTGGCTCCAACTCGTCGCAGAAGGTTGTATTATAGAGGTAAACCACACTCGGTTCGGAGGTCTCAAGATAGCAGGAGCCATCCCACCCTCTGAGATCAAAGACATACGACTCGCCTTTGCGCAGCTCGGTCAGCCAATGACCATTTTTTTTGACGACATTTCCATCGGCCGACGAAGTCACCTTGACAAAGTCACGGGCGCGTCCATTTGAAGTGGTCACAGCGAAATGCCTTCCCCAGGCGAAGGTAGGCTGCGCCTGTTCAAAGATATGGTCTAAGCCTCCGTTGGGGATATCTGGAACCGTAGTCAGCGTGTTGCCATTGAAAACGGCAATCTTTTTCCCACTGGATGCTTTCACCTTCGAGCCTGAAAGATCGTGTGCCCCCTCTCCATATTCCGACCTCACAGAATACGTCTGACCCGCATCTAAGGTAACTGAGAAGGGATGGTATGCTTCGTGCCCCGTGATGGTCTTCACCGAAGGAGTTATTTCAACCCGGGTGTTATCCTCTGTCGCCACCACAAGGAAGGCGCTTGTAAACTGGTTGCTGATTTCTTCATGAATGATTTTGGACTGCGCGTCGGTTTGCACAATATACTCCGAGCCAAGGCTTTCGATGGGCAAAACAAAAGTGGCGTCAAACGAGTTTTGTGCACAACTTGCCGTATAAACCGATACTGTGTCGGTCGTGACCAAAAGCAACCCTTTATCGGCCACCGTCTCGTCCTCCACATTATAAGCCTGTTCATCAGGGATGCCAACGAATTTCACTCGAGCCGACTCTATCGTGAAGCTTTCCGACCATCCCGTCCGAGGATTCGTAATCGTGCCCGAACAATTGTGTCTCGCACTAATCATCACGCAGTTATGCACCCATCCCCCATAGTAGTTATGCTCATATCCATTCAGCATGAACGAGAGCCAAAACTCTTTGCCTTGAGTCGAGGTCTGGGCCGAAACGGAAGCCACGGCCAACAGCAGGAAGAGCAATATGGACGACTTTCTCACCATGTCAAACTAACGTTGCAACAAGAGTTTTCGTATTGCCGTTGTCTTTTCCGACTTCAACAATAGATAATAGAGCCCATCAGGGACATCGGGCATTGTATAAACCATATTTTCGACACGATTTCCATCCACTTTGAAAGCGTCCACCTTTTGGCCGATGCCATTGAACACCTCGATTTCGGCATGACCCTGCACATCGTCAAGATACACATTGAAACTACCGCTCGTCGGGTTGGGGGCAATCATGAAACCAGAGAATGGCTCGTCTTCTTCCAAGCCGTAATACGAAGTCTGGATGAAAAACTCTTGATGTATGGTGTCACAACGGTTGATGGCCCAAGCGTGCAAGGTGACAGGTTCCAACAAATAGGAATGAATGTAAAGCGTACACTCCTTACCTTTGCTGCCATGCGGATCCACATGCCAATTGGGGCAGTCGATCTGCCATAGCACCGTATCGACACTCGTCCGAGACTCGACAAAATCAACGGCATATTCGTTCACGCTGATGTGGGTCTCTGTGCCGCCAATAGGCCAATGCGTGCCGACCACCTCAAAATTGGGAGTAAATTCCATGTCGATGGTCAGGATATAGGTGCTGTCGCAGCCGTAGATACTCGTGCCAACTCGCTCATAATGACCCGACTGCATATAGTCTACGCCATAGAAATCGAAGGCGTCGACATTGCACACCACCGTGTCGGCGACGTGATGCTCAGGCTCGCCCACGTGGATGGCCACCGACAGGGTGTCGTAGACCGTCTCCATCGAGAACTCGTTGGTGCCGTTGATGTAGGCCGTCGCCACATAGTCGCCGCCCGAGGCGTATTGGTGCGTCACCTCAATGCCCTGATCTGTCTGACCATCGCCGAAGGTCCAGCTCACCCCGTTGATGGGATAGTTGGTCTCCACCCTTAAGTCGGCACCTTCGTCGTTGCACATAAACACGCCATGATGGTAGAACTCGCTCAACAAGCCGTTGACGAACAGCTTCTGCTTCAAGCTGATGACGTTGGCGCCTACGCAATAGGCATAGCCGCGCGCATCGCCGAAGCCGTAGACGTGGGCGATGAGGCCCATGTCGCACGACAGGTGATGGGTGCCGTGGCTGATGCTCTTCCTGACGAAGCTGTAATCCGACGTGCCCTGCACGGCATGGAAGTCGCTGGCGTCGATGGCATGGCCGTCGAGATAGACTCTACCCACGGCATCGTTGTCGACCACAATGTTGACGGAATGGCGGTCAATAGAGGCAAACTCGTATTCGCTATTGAAGGTGCAGAACGTGATCTCGTCAATCCTTTGCTCCACGGGTGGAATCCATGCCATGGAAGGATCACCAATGGTAGACGTTGCCGGCTCGTAGGGTTCCTGTCCCGTCGTGTTGTAGATGTACACCATGCTTGGCTGTGTGGCTTCGAGGAAACACGAGCCGCTACTCGACCGCAGGTTGAACACATACGACTCTCCTCTTCTCAAGGTGACAAGATGCTGTCCGTTGCGCGTCACGACATTGTCGTCGCCCGCCGAGGTGATCTTCACGAAGTCGCGCGCACGGCCCTGCGAGGTGGTCACGGCAAACTGTTGGCCCCACGAGTCGACAGGCAGAGCCTGCTCGAAGATATGGTCGCGACCGTTGCCCACATCGGTAGGGATGCAGGTCGTCGTGTTGCCATTGAACACCGCGATTTTCTTCTCGTCGTGAGCTTGGACGATGGAGCCCGAGAGGTCGCGCCAGTTGTCTTCATAGTTCGACCTAACGAAGAAGGTCTCCCCTGCATTCAGGGTGATGGTGGTCGGTGACCCCGGAAAGCCCAAGTGATGCTCCGTCTCGATGCTGGGCGTAATGTCGATCACCGTGTTGTCCTCCACGGCGATAATCAGGAAGGCCGTCGTCATGATGTTATCATCAAGCGGCGAATCGGCGTATTCCTGGTCGAAACACTGGACGATATATTCCGAACCTAAGCTCTCGACAGGCAACACAAAAGAGGCGTCGAACGAATAGGTGGCGATGTTGCTGATGTAGACCGACACGGTGTCGGTGGCCCGCAACACCAACGACTTGGTGTCGACCACCTCCGAGTTGTCCTCGTTGTAGGCATACTCCTCGGGGATGTCGATGATGGTGATGCCGTTGGCGGTTACCGTGAACGGGATGGCAGGCAACGAGCCATCAGGCTTGGCGATGGTGCCCGAGCAGGCGCGTTTCGCACTGATCATCACCGTGTTGTCGACCCATTCTCCGCCATTATACTTGTAGCCGTTCTCCATATAGGAAAACCAGAATTCCATGCCTTGCGTGGAGTTTTGGGCCATCGCGAAGAGACCGCCCAACAAAAGCGCCATGGTAAATACAATCCGTTTCATGTCATTTCAGTTTTTACTCCGCAAATATAGCAAAAAATTCAATTATCCAAATAAAACGACTTATTTTTTATCTAAAATTATAATTATTCCGTTTTAAACGAATTACTCATTGCACAATACCACTTTTCTTGCCCATGTTTTTCCAGCCTGTCTTGCCACGATGAGATAGATGCCGTCGGGGAAGGATTGCATATCGAAAGTATGTGGGGGGTTTCTGTCGGCCTCCACGAAGAAGGATTGCATTTGCTGCCCCATTCCGTTGTACACCTGCACCTCCACCCTGCCCTGCAGGTCGCCGAAATGCAGGCTCACCTCGCCGCGAGTCGGGTTGGGGAGCACCTCAAAGCCTCCGTCTTGTTGGTTCTCGTCCACGTCATAATACGACGTCTGGATGAAAAACTCCTCATGGATCGAATCGCAGCGGTTGACGGCCCAAGCGTGGAGGGTGACGGGCTCCAGCAGGTAGGAATAGATGTAGAGGGTGCAAAGTTTTCCCTTGTCGCCGTGTGGCACCACGTACCAGTTGGGGCAGTCGATCTGCCATAGCACGGTGTCCACTCTCGCGTGTGGCTCGGTCAGCTGCACCTCGTATTCATTCACACTGATATGAGTCTCGCTGCCGCCGATGGGCCAATGCGTGCCTTGTATCTCGAGGGTGGGCGTGTAGTTGATATCGAGGCTCAGCTCGATGAGGCTGTCACAGCCCGAAGGGGTCTCGTAGGAGAAGGTGTAGACGCCACTTTCAAGAAGCGGCTCGTCGTCCCACACCATGGTGTTGCAAGCCACCGTGTCGATATGGGAGAAGATATTCTCACCCACCTCGACTTCGAGATAGGTGGTGTCGCTTTGGTTGGCGCCGTTGGTGATGGCGCAGCCGTAGGTGCCCGACATGTCGGCGGTGGCATTGTGACGAACGGGGTTCTGCTCATTCGAGGTCCAGGTGCCGCCCACCATAAACCAGTGGTATTCAGACCCAGAGAGTCCGTTGGCGGTGAAGGTCAGGTCGCCACCCACGCACACCGGCGAATCATAGTTCACCAGAGGCGGCAGGATGGAGCAGTCGGTGGTGGCTTCGCCGTCGGTCTTGCTGAAGTGGATGTTGCAGGTGCGGTTGGAATAGTTGGTGATCAGCAGGATATAATACTCGCCCTCCTGCGCGTTCCTGATTTGGCAGGTCTCGTTCCAGTTGGTGGAGTAGCTGCACGACACCACCTTGGCACGGGTCAGCCCGTCGGGACAAGGCTCCAGGGGGTCGTCGAAAGGTCCCCAGCAGCAGAAGTCGATGTCGACCTGGGGCGTGCTGTACATATAGATGTCCATGTTGCCCGGTTCAAGGATACGCATATAGTACCATGCCGGGTTGGGGCGCGTCCTCAGGCAGTCGTAATAAGGGCCTGACTCGCCCGTGCCCGCGTTGACGCCGGCGGGGAACTCATAGAGTCCGTTGTCGGTGCAGAACGGTTCGGAGGTATTGCAGAAGTTGTTCTGGGTGACGGCCCTCAGGTTCTCCTGCTTGAGCAGGGCCACAAACACCTCCTCGGGCAAGGCGACTTGCCATGTCTCAAACAGGTCGCCGAAGGCATCTTTGTCGAGAGAGGCATAGCTCGCAAACTCGGCATGTTTCATCTTCAGGAAGGCTTCCAAGGCGGCTTCACCGCCGTCGCTGTAATGAGCGACGACGCGCGACGACGCATCCAGCGAAACACCGAAATCATCGCTCGTGTGAAGGGCGAAGGCCGTGAACACTCGCTCGGTGAAGCCGTCGGCCATCGCATCCCATCCCGTGGTCTGCGACAACCCGTGCTTGCCCAAAAGCAAGGTCAACAAAGCGCAAACGACAATAGCTATTCTTTTCATGGCTGTGATATTATCTCTTTCTCAATGCGTTGCAGATGGCATCGGCAGCTTTCTCGGAGGCACCGGCGTTGCCCAAACGGTCGCGCAGCTCGTCGTAGTCCTCGAGCAACCGACGTTGGCGTTTGCCATTGTGCAGCAACGACTCCAGCTCGGCGGCCAGGTTCTCTTCATTCAAGTCGCCCTGGATCAGCTCCTTGACCACCTCCTTGTCCATCACCAGGTTGACCAGCGAGATGAACTTCACCTTGATCATCGACTTGGCGAGACGATAGGAGAATCCTGTGGCCTTGTAGCACACCACCTCGGGCACGGTGAGCAGCGCGGTCTCGAGGGTGGCCGTACCCGACGTGACGAGGGCGGCACTCGAGTTTTGCAGAAGCTCGTAGGTCTGGTTCTCGACAAAGAAAGCGTCGGTATTGCCCATGATGCCCTTATAGAGTTCCTTGTCGAGCGACGAGACGCCGGCCACCACAAACTGATAGTCGGGGAAGCGCGGCATCATCTTCAGCATCACGGGCAGCATGCGTTTCACCTCCTGCTTGCGGCTGCCAGGCAGGAGGGCGATGATCTCACGTTTCTCGCCGAGGCTGTTGCGGCGGAGGAAGATGGAGCGGTTGGTCGTGCCATACTTGGCCATCTCGTCCAAGAGCGGGTTGCCCACATAAGTCACGTCGACGCCATAACGCTTGTAGAACTCCTCCTCGAACGGAAGGATCACCAGCATCTTGTCGACAGAAGCCTTGATCTTGCGCACACGACGGCGTTTCCAGGCCCAAATCTGCGGCGAGATGTAATAAATCACCTTGAAGCCCTTCTCATGGGCGAACTTGGCAATGCGGAAATTGAAGCCGGGGTAGTCGACCAGGATGACGACATCGGGCTGGTATTCAACGATATCTTTCTTGCATTGCGCGATGTTGCGCAACACCTTGCGCAGGTTGACCGCCA
>JAEEGF012247158.1_pt1 | contig 11366 bp, 1 predicted proteins | sample 9134171 | NCBI WGS metagenome assembly JAEEGF01 (sample SAMN16246542, study PRJNA631951) | gut metagenome | biome: gut microbiome; feature: rumen; material: AP-attached | host: Bos | place: Iran: Karaj | collected 2018-10
CTTCTTCATCAACCAGTCCGTCGCTTATCGCTGCAAGGCGGTTCTCCTCGTTGAAGTAATGCTCGCGCACTTCTGGTCGGCTAGCCCTGTTCCCTATACGTCTTTTGATGTTGCCGTTGGCATCCCACAAATATTTGTCGGGGCCGATATGGGTCACTGTGTGAGGCTGCTGCTGATTAGCATAGAGATATTCGTCGTGACGGTCGAAACCAGAAATTTCCCCGCCTATATTATTTTGTCCGGTAAGAATATAGTCCATTATCTTTCCTGCAGGCGAATACGTCATTTCAAAATGATAACCTGCATCTAGAGCACTATTTCCATCAGATTTCACAAGACGGTTGAGTCTGTCGTACATGTAGTCGTATCTGTAATGGAATTCACCGTCATTGTTTATGCCTATTATATTATATACATCGTCATATTCGTAGTGGACATCCTGCAAAACGACATCCGTGGCGAAGCTACGCATGCGCGACAACTGCAAACTAAGCGGATCGTATTCATAGTGGTTGTGAGTACCATTGCCGTACTTAACAGATGTCCGGTTCCCGTACTTGTCGTAACGGATATCTTCTACTATGGTTTCATTGTGCTTAATCATGCCTATTACTTTTCCTGCCAGATCATACTTGTACTCAACAAGATCTTGATCGGGATATTCTATTCCAAAAACACGTCCCCAGGTATCGTACTTCCATCTGGTCTTAAAAGTCATTAGTTGCCTGTCGGGCGTTGCAAAGTTACGAACATTTTCGATAAGATCACCCATTTCGTTGTAGGAATATGTCTGCAGGCTCACTCCGTCCTGTCGTTTGGTAACAAGACCGGCATTCAGTCCGTCGTTGCTTCTTCCATATTCGTAGTAAACGTTCATATCCTGATTATCGGGGTAAAGTATCTTCTTGAGTCTGTTGTATTCGTCGTATTCGTATTTTATTGAAAGTCCCGAATTAAGAAGTTCTTGTGTTGCCTTTGATAAGAGGTTTCCTGCATTATCATAAAAGAAAGTTGTCTCGCCTGCATCGGGATGGCAACGCCAAACAAGATGTCCTAGCATATCGTATTTATATTTGGTAACAGCACCTTCAGGATCTTTACTGCTAATCAACTCGCCCATCGGAGAATATTCAAACGTAGTGGTTATATTGCCCGACTCACTTGCTTGTACTGTAGCTGTCTGCAATCCGCGGGAATCGGTATAGGTTATTTGTTCTCTGCTTAGAGGATAGGTGGTTGTTACAAGCATTGCCTGATTGCCCATTACGTCAATTGATACGTTGTATGATTTTTCAATCGTCTTGTCATCAGGAGTTGTTGTTTTCGTTACGCGGTCCAAGCAGTCGTATTTATACTTGGTAGGATTTTCAAACCTAGCACTTAAGCAATCGTCTTCTCTCGACACCTCGGCTGGCTGATAGCTACTTATCACTCTGCCGTAATCGTCGTAAACATTCTTGCCCGACACTACATACCTTACTTCTCCGTCCACCACGGCTTTGCGAGCATTGAGCATGGTTCGTCCCAGACCGTCGCATATTGTATGAGTTACAAATGTATTGCCATCAATAAATCTATCTTTATGTATAACTCTTGCCCAACGGGGAGACTGATTTCTCAGTTCGTCCCAATATTCGAACTTCAGCGAATATTCCTGATTCTCGTCTGTTGGTGCTTTTATAGTCTTAATTTTACCGTCGGAATAATAAGTATATACAGTTCTTGTTCCGTTAGGAGCTATAACTACAGTGGGTTTTCCAAACCTGTAATCGTATTGCGTCAATTGTGTTGTAACACCAGAAGCTTCAGTTACCGATGAAAGATAAGTATGAATATCGTCGTATTCATATGTGGTATACGCCCTATGTCCACCTCCATTTTCAGGATATGTAGCCTTTACAAGGTTTCCGTACATGTCGTATTCGAAGTCGGTAGAGGCATAGGTGCGTTCGTCTATATAGTTGTCGACTTTGGTTATATCACCGTAATTGTCGTATTCGCGGCTCATCTTTCGTATTACCGCATCGCTGGCTGACTTCACGGTCATGACTTTTATCTTGTCAAGGAAGCGATGCTCGCCGAATTCATCTGGAGAGTAATAATCCATTTCAGCCTTTACCAGTTCGTCGGGGTTATACTTGCTTACGTACTGTGAGATATTACCATATTTTGTATATACGTAGCTCTTTTTCGAAACGAGTGTATTCGACTGGTCTATGCCGTAAACGGTAGTCAGTTCCGATTCAAGGCGAGGATACACCTCCTGTTCGCTGCCACATTCGTTTTCTTCCACTACTTCTCCTGTATTCAACTTGTTGAGAGTCCAGTTGTAGTCGGTACTAGTCTGCAAATTGTCGTGGTCGTCGAGAACTTCGTCCTTGTATTTCAGACCGTGGCGCAGTCCGTTTTCGGTAATATAGTATTCCTTTTGCTTTCTTAGCACATTATTCTCTTGGTCGACAATTTTTGTTGTCACTTCGGCAAAGCCGTAGCTTTCGCGCTCAATGCGGTGGTATTTCATGCCCGAATACTCGAACTGGTAGTGCAGTTCGTCGCTACCGTCCGCAAAGTCGCCATCGTTGTCGTATACCGACAACTCCGACATTATCCACTTACGGTTGGGGTTGTCTATATCGGGGTATAGCATCGAATAAGCCATCTCGTATTCGCCAAGAGCTGGGGTGGTAACTTTCTTGAGCAGGTTGCGCTTCTGCGGCTTTCCGTACTGCACAGAAATTCCATTGTCCCTAACCTCCAGTATGTCAATAGCACCATCACCGTTTACATCCATAAACCTCAATTTCTCATTGTTGAAACTATACGATAAGTCCGCGTAGAGACTTCCCACTATTTTTATATACGTTATTGGGAAACCGAACGAACCCGAACCATTTGCCGATATATTAAATGTCTTGTTATCCGACAGCGATTCCGTTCCAACATTTACGGTTATTGCATCGCCGAAACCGTTTCCTTTGTTTAATCTTACTGATAGTGTGTTGCTAGGCGACGCAGAAACAATATCTACCAATCCGTCCGAATTAATATCCATCATTGAGCCCATGCTCTTGCTTTCGTTTTTATTTGCGCCAGCACCTCCCGATATGGAATAATTTCCTTTGTTGAAACACAATGGCAAACTGCAGTTAGTCGAATTACTTAAACTTCTCGAAACATTATCAATAGTTGCTAATGGAAACGAACTGGAAAACTTGTAGCCAAGGTTATATTCCACATTTATTTCTCCAGTTATAGGAGCAAAAGTTACAATGTCGGGCAATCCGTCTGAATTAACGTCAATATAGTTTTTCAACATATTGTTCTCCGATTCTGTGTTATTTTGGCCTAAACCTAAGCCTGCTGTAGTCTTGATATTCTTTTCTGTAGATTTTGTATTTGTTCCCTTTTCTTTAAGAGTAACTGGTTTGAAAGATACAGACGTATTAGCTGATTCTAATTTGCCTTTGTTGTGATTGGTGTAAACATCGTCATCTCCTTCAAATGTGAAAATGTTATCTGACATATCACCATTAGGCAAAGTATATTGTATTGTTTTTGTTTTAACAATATCGGGGTAGCCGTCACCATTCATGTCCATCATATCTCCGAGTCCAAATGTTTCAGTCTTTGTATTGTTGTAGCCCACAGAAGAAATGCTCACACCTGCCGATGCAGAAATCGAATTACTTATGGTTTTGCTTACCTTATTTATAAAAGGGAATCGACGAGATCCGAACGGACTGCTAAAATTTGGTAGGCCATCACCAGATTCAGCAATTCCGTTGCTTTGATTTTGATTCTGTATTTCATTAAAACGATCCATTATGGTCTGATTGCTATTTAAACAACCTATTGAACTGCAATCTACAAAAACACTATTGCTATTATCTATCCATTTACCTTTTACCACATCAACATGCATGGGCTCAAACTTCGGATTGAGCATAGCTCTAATATCACTGGTATTAATATTATCATTCATAAAATTTTCCAGATTCTGCGCATAGTTAGCATTCGAAGGATTCATTCCTCTCAAAGTGTTACCCCAAGAGTCTATTCGCCCTTCTATTTCCTCGGGTTCTATAGGTGATTCCACGTGAAGATCCTTGAAAGGTATAGGAGCATATGGATAATAGGAACCTTCTACTGGGTTATCAACAAAAACAGTATCCTTGTACGAAAACTGCCCCCAACCACGATACAGGTTGCCAAATATAAGCTTGTTGTCGGGATACTTTGCATAAAAACCTGCAGCAAAGACATTTGGATGAGTATTAACTTTAACCTTGCAATTATTTATATTTAAGACTTCTTCTTCTATTAAATTAACTTCGCCGTTAACTGTGTAGTCGAAATATACATCTAAATAATCCTCGTTTTCTTCTAAATAATTGTCATCTATATCAAAAGACATTATATTATCTTGTCCTGCGGATAATCTTTCCTTTGCGATTAGATTATTATTACACTTAACTGTAAGATAAACCTCTACGTCGTCATTTATAAATGTATTTATGAAATCTATTATATTATATTCATGATTATTCTCGTCAACATATACAATACTATTTTCATCATTTTCATTAACATAAGGACATACAGAATAGGAACCCCTTGGTAAAGATACCGGCCGCGACATACTGATCTGCTGGGAATACATGCTCATGTCGAGCGATGGATGATAGGTTGTTGTATCCCTTGATTCTTCTGGAACATTATCGATAGATTCATAATTGATGTTGCTTTTAAATGATATGCTGCCCCAGTCGACATTACTATTCGACATCAGCCTAAAATATAATTGGTCTTTTTCTTCAACCCTCAAACTACCATTTGCTGAGATTGTATATATATATTCGTTTTCATTATCGTCATAAGTATAATCATCACTTGTAATCTCTCGGACACTAAACTCGTCATCGGAAATCCTAATAGGTCCAACAACACGAGGTTCAAAATAATAAGAATCTCCATCTTGGTGATATACATTGTGTATTACCGAATATGTCAAGTCATCACTCATTGGATGATTTACCTTAAGGGTAGCAGACCAGTTAACTGTTCCTGCGCTCGGAGAAATAAAGGGTTTTCCGTCCTGTATTACAGCATCTGTCGAATAGTTGTATTTGAACAACTTGTTCCCGTTTGCATCAGTAGCGTCTCCATTATTATTATCGTAAATAGTGCGAAGATCATCAGGTAGACTTTGTCGTTTTACTTTTATTTCTACATCAAATTGATTAAAAATATCACTGGTTTTTTCATTAAATGGATGAACGTGAAACAATACATGCCCTCCTTTACCTACATTGAGTGATCTTCCCCAACCTTGTGGACTAGTTGGAAGGTCCTTGTATGCTCCTTCGTAATAAATGCTATCTGCATTATACCACAATATTCCCGTACTTCCCATACGTCCTGAAATATTTGGATTATCTGCACCATAAACTATAATTTTATAATCGAATTCGGCATTCATCGGGCTTCTCCATAATATCACAGGTTCTCGTTTCTTCTTAATTTCTTTCGAATCGTCTTCTGGTTCGTCTGTGTTTGCTCGACCCCCATACGCAAAACTGTAGCAGTCATCATAACTTGTTTTTGCTTCTGAACTTTCGGGCATATCCAGACTCCTGCTCATACTATAAAAATGCGGAACATTGGAATACTGACCATTGTCGTCGGGGAAATTAAGCAAGACATCGTCGTCGGCGACATAATCAACAAATCCATCGCCATTAACATCCATAAAATAATTGGAATTAATTGTTTTTGTAGTCGAATGCGAATAACTTGCCATAGCAGTTGCACTGGCGTAGCCAACAAGTAATTCCCCACCAATGGTATGCGTCTGGCTCGACGACTTAGCAAGCTTACTCAACGAATTCAAACTTACAGGTCGTTCAAAAATGATAGTACCGGGTTCATCGTTTTGCCATTTTCCCTTGTAAAATTTCATATCTCCAACTACTGTCTTTTCTACACGGTCAACAATACCGTCACCATTGAGGTCGATAAGCTGTGCTTTTTCGTTATTTATGTCATAAGTATAATGATAATTGGCACCAATAGTGTTATTTTTGAGTAAAAGTTCTCCATCGTTGAAACCTACACAGGCACTTCCACCTCCTGCAACCGAATAGCTTGTGTTCTTGCTTATGTTAGAAAGTCCTATATTTCGTCGTAGATATTCTCTTATATTATTAATACCTAATAGGGTTAGACCTTGTGATACGGGTTGACTTTGTGTATCGTCAAAATCTACATTCAATTCGTTTATATCACCAAAAGCGATTTCATTTTCATCGTAATAATCGAAGGTATGTACATAAAAGCCTTGCTTCTGTGTGCCGTCAATTTCTTCATTTAACATGCTACGGTCGGTAATTTCGGCTATTGCCTTAAGAACCTTCTTCGACAATACTCCCTCCTCGTATTTAAACTTGTAGCATTTTACAAATTCTCTATTGTATTCAATTGTTATTTTCGAGAGCAGTTTGTTGTCGGTGGTAAGAAAACCATATGTACCTGATAATTGTGCCACGAGAGGCTCTTCTTCATATTCAAAAATTACACGATATGGTCCTTCTTCAGAACCTTCATACGACGTGTAATTTATTTCACTAATACGCATATATTTTATTCCACCTAGGAGCTCAATCGAACCTATGTTATAATTATATTTCACGGAATTTCCGTGTGGGTCTATCACCTTATTTACACCCCATACTGCAATATTATTGTCGGGGGCATTTCCTGCCAGCGAGTGTTGCAACTGGTCGCCTTGCTCCTCATCGCCATATATATACTTAACGCCATTACGGTCTGTCACTTCCCACCAGTAGTTCTTGGGGGTATTTCCATGTCGTATTATCTTGTCGAAGCTTCCTTCTTTCAGGTACGCATATTGCCTTGTTCCTTCTGCGTTCCTTTCAAGATCATATGAAACTCCGCCTTCTACATACAAAGGTTTGTGACGCGTAATTATTGTACTGCTAGGATCGTCCGGATCCGTACTTTCCTCAGCCACAACTATAGCCTCGCCGTTCACAAGGTACGATTCGGTTTCCAATCCCCTTTGTCTTTCTTCATCGTAATCGTAACGGGGCACTCCCCAGCGGGTGTCAACAGTTATGCTCGGTATGTTGAGGCTCCAGCCGGGGCCCATGATTCCGTCCTTAACATCGCTGCTGTAAGAGATGGATATCTGCGGTGCCATGCCGTTTCTTCCCGCCGGTATCTGTATCGGAAAGTTCATCGAGCAGCTTCCGTTGTTGTTGGCCGTTGGCGCCTGCATTATGTTCATACCCTCCAATGGATTGGCATACTCTATGCCGCGTATGCTTGTGTTTGCATAGCCGCTCGCATCGGGAATCTCGGGCTGCGTAAGGATTCCGTTTATAAAGTCGGTAAAGTGGTCGGTGCTGGTTACTACAAGCTGGTGCTCCTGGTCGATGCTGTCGACTGGCATGCATACCCACTCCATGCGGTCCTCGTCATAGAAGAACGTACGTATGTCGTGCGGACTGTAGCCGGCGGGTATGAGCAGGGTGTCGTACCCTATGCTCAGCTGCAACGGCCTGTTGAACTTTCCGTGGGGAAGGCAGCGGTAGCCTCCGTAGGTCGACGTTACGTTTACAAGACCGTAGTCGAGCGCGGGCAACTCATTGTCGCGCAAACCACGTACGGTTACGTCCTTTTCGGAACTTACTGCGCCCACAGGTATATCCAAAATGATGCTTCCTGCCGAAATCCTGCACGGCTCCAAACTTGTGATCTTTCTCTCTATGAACAGGATGGCATCTGACGATTCTGCGTCAAATGCTTCCGCATTTCCATAATTCCCACTTGCTTTGTCGCCGGCACTTTCCATACCCGATGGTTCCGCCATAGTCTTACTCAAAAAATCATACTGCAAATCTGAAGACTTGCTCGATATCCTATGCAACGAAATACCAAGCGACAAAACTATAACACCTATAATAACGGTTATTATATCCCTATTATTCACAACTTTATTTATTTATTTTATTAATACTTACTAATATACTACTATTGATATTGCCTGCTTGTCGGCAACTGTACTTACTTCAATTATGTATGCTCCAGGCTGCTCTATGCGCTCCCTCAGTTCATAATGGTTCTGTCCTTCTACGCTTGTGCTGGATATCGTCTTCCCGTCAACGCCCACTATCCTTATGTCTATTTTCTGGGCGCTGGCAAGATCGACGGATACAACAAAGTCGCCATAGCTTGGATTAGGGAACACGTTGAGTCCCATTATGCTCGGATCGACATATGCATTGTCTGACGGAATGCTGCCCTTGCCGTTACCTGCGGCACCGCCTTCCTGTGCTGGGACATTGTCACCAGCATTGTAGTTGTCAGCTTCCGCATATTCTTGCGTAGTAGTCTTTTCGCGCAATTCATCGACAAATACCTTGGCAAAGCAGAACCTGTCGCTGCCGTCGCCGTCGGTATCCCATATTATATTATTATAGTAATAATAGCCGTCAGCATCGACAGAGTCGGGTGCATATACCTCCATTTCTCCTGTGGCATACGAAAGGCTGTCGGCACGGAGAATTAGAAGCCTCGGCATAAGCGAGTCGAGTTGGTCACCGTAATATTGTTTCATGTTCACAGGCAGAATGTGGAAGTCGTGTCCTATAACTGATGCCTTCCACTCCTTGCGCGGACAGACGTAAAATTCCGACCCGATTCCGGAATATATGGTATCGGAGGTCGAATTTATCGAATCTCCGTTGCTTGTTATAACAAGATAGTTGCCATCTTCCAGTACAACCTCGTTGTTCCTATTGTTTTCACACAGGCTGCCTACATACACGGTAAGCTCCGACGAGGCGCAGTTAGCCCCGCATTGCTTCTGGTGCAGGCCATATCCGTCGTCGCGACACAGCACCGCCATATCGCACTGATGCTCCTGATTCTCGGATATGCGCCATATAGTGTCGTTACCAGATGATATCAAGTCGACTCCATTTATCGTTATGCTATGCTTCATAGCAATATAGCTGTACACCTTGCAGATGTCTAAAATGTCCATTGGCTCGTCGAAGAACATGAACTCCGAAAAGCGCCCGCAGAACCGTGTGGTATCGTCTCCTAACAGACGTATGTGCGAACTGTCGCATATGTCGATGCCCTTCCATCCGTCCATGTGAAGATTGACAACCGCCACAGGTGTGGTTGTGTCGGCATATGTTATCAGACGACCACTCCGCTTGCGTAGCGTCTGCGTAGTAAAATGTATGTTCTCCAACGAATCAGGCACTATGGCCCACAACGTCTGTGGAGTGCTGCTTCCAACAGGCTCATACACTACGAATATGTTAAGGTCGGAGTTGCTCCTCATCCTATAGGGAACAATAACCCCCGATTCGCCGTTCAGATACGGAATGCACGGATTGTAGTTCATATAGCCGTCGATGACAGACTCAAGTATGACGCTGTCGCCGTTTTCATGCTTCGACACCATCTTTACAATGCTGTCATTTTCAGACTCTGCCCTCACCCATACGCTCGGTGCGACAAATCCTTCCTGTGCATAAATGGTTGCACCCGATAACAAAAGCGCCAATGTGAAAGCGCAATAAAAGAACAAAGTTTTCCTGTATGCCCTCATATAAAATGTCTTATTAAAGTTATGCCGGCAAAAATATTATATTAACTTTAACATTGTTGAATAAAATTTTTAGATTATATCTTATCAGAAACTTTTTTAAACAATATAGATGAAAATTTATATAATATGCAAAATTACGCCACCGATGACCTTAAAGAAACCTATTATTTAAATTTGGAGCCTAACAAAAAAAGCAGAAATACTTGCTTCCTGCCATAAAACATTGGAAAATACAAGTATTTTCGCCTTTTAGACTGCAAGACTATCAGCCTGCGAGCCTGCGAGCCTGCGAGCCTGTTAGCCTTCAATCACTTCCTTCGCCTTGTCCATATATGGATCGTCTTCGAGCAGAATCGTGTTCGCTGCGTTGAAATCGAGGACGTAACCTGCAATCTGGTAGCGTAAAACCATTTTCAGATATTTTTGCGAACGTTCGAGGTCGGCCTGCGAATACGAAATGCCGTCGCTCTTTATTCTCGCAAGGAACTTGCCGAACATGCCGTCGCCTTCGAGGAAAGCGTCAAGGTCCTTCTTCGTCGTAATATGCGACATCCTACTCCTATTGGCATCAAAATATTCTACACAGAAGTCGCTTATGACATTTGCCTTGCTTATTTTCAAAAGCATATCCGAAACATAGGAGGTATCGTGCTCCACAGTTATGTCGGGCATAAGTCCGTCGCCCTCGTAAACCTTGCGCTTCTTGCCAAGCGTATAAAAGACCTTGGTGCTGTCGACAGTCTGCTTGTTTCGTCCGTAGCTAAGGTAATAATTCTCAAGGTACGACACATAGCCGTCCTTGTAGCTGCGCTGTATGCATCGTCCCGACGGCAGATAGTAGCGCGACACTGTGAGCCTTACCGACGAACCGTCGGCCAGATTGAACATCCTTTGTACCAAACCCTTGCCAAAGGTAACATTGCCAATAACCGTGCCAATGTCGTAGTCCTGAATAACTCCCGCGGTAATTTCGGACGCCGAAGCCGAATTTTCGTTCACCAGCACCGCCACCGGATAACCCGCACACATGCCGTTACGTCCCGACGAATACACCTCCTCGCGCTTCGAATTGGCGCCTTCGGTATATACAAGCAGACGTCTGTCGGCAAAAAAGTTGTCGAGAATCTGCTGAGCCGCATACATGAAACCTCCACTATTGTCGCGCAGGTCGAGAACAAACGACTTTACCTTTGTGAGCATCAGCAGCTTAAGTGCATTACCGAACTGCTCTGCTGTATTGCTGCTGAACGATGTCACTTTTATGTAGCCTATACCGTCGACATTGGCATAATACACGCTTTCGACCTCGACGGGTGCGCGTCTTACGTTGTAATCGAGCATTTGTCCGTCGCGCAATATCTTGAGGCTCACCTTCTTGCCTTCTTCGCCAAGAATACGTCCACGCACGCTGTCGTTGCTTACGCCTATGCCCGAAATTGGACGGCCATCAACATCTATAATTCTGTCGCCGGCCTGCAGTCCAGCCTTCTCGGATGCACCACCAGGAATTATATTGGTAATCATCACAGTGTCGTGCAAAACGTAGAAACGTATGCCAATACCAACAAAGTTACCAGTAAGTTCGGTCTCCGCCTCGGCGGTTTCCTTGGCTGTCATGTACGACGAATGCGGATCGAGGTTGTGCAGGAAATCGGAAATCATGACATCCTCGATGCTGTCGCGGCTGAGGTCGTCGACGTAATAGGTTTCGATAAGGTTC
>JAEEGF011318465.1_pt1 | contig 11364 bp, 9 predicted proteins | sample 9134171 | NCBI WGS metagenome assembly JAEEGF01 (sample SAMN16246542, study PRJNA631951) | gut metagenome | biome: gut microbiome; feature: rumen; material: AP-attached | host: Bos | place: Iran: Karaj | collected 2018-10
ATATTAAAGACGAAGCAGATATTTATTGGAACTAATTTTCTACTAGAAGTTTACGTAGAATTGTGTTATTATAGGTAACTGACTGACAATCCACGGTTATGGCGAAGATGCACATAACCGTGGATTATTGTCGGTTATAAGATGATTTTCGCTTTTTGGTTTACATAATTATTCAAATTTGAACATTCCTATCTGCAAGTGTTTGCAGATGGTTTATATAAAGAAAATTTAGGAGGTTTTAGCAATGGGAAAGTATATCCTTAAAAGATTGGGCTACATGCTTGTAGTTCTTGTAGTTCTTTCTTTTTTACTCTTCCTTATATACAATCTTGTGCCTAATAACAGAGCATATACAGATGCGAAAGCTGAGATGATGACTATGAAAACTCGTCTTCGTAATGCGTCTGAGGCAGAAAAAGAAAAGATGTTTGAGGATTTGTATGTTGAGTATCAGAGACAATACGGTACTGATACAAAAAATCTGGCTGTAAAATATTTTAGATGGATTGGTGTTATGCCCAATTATTACGGGGAGTATTCAGGTCTTTTACAGGGAGATTTCGGTTATTCTTATGAGCACAAGGACGACGTTATAAACGTAGTTCAGGAGCCTATGAAGAATACCATCTTTATAAATATTTTTGCTACGATCTTAGCTCTTGCAATTACAATCCCTCTTGGTATTGTATGCGCAGTTAAAAAGGGAAGTAAAGGTGACCAGGCCATGCAGGTCTTCACAATTATCGGTTATTCACTTCCTTCATTCGTAACAGCAATTGTTTTCGTTTGGATATTCTGTTCACTTCTTGGATGGTTCCCACCTAGTGGTATGAAGACACCAGGTAGTAACTATACAGGATGGAAGTGGTTTACAGATAGAATGTATTACATGGCTCTTCCACTTATTACTATGACATTCTGCTCACTTGGTTCTATGACAAGATACGTAAGAGCTTCTATGATCGATGCTCTTTCACTTGACTGTATCAGAACTGCAAGAGCAAAGGGTGTTACAGAAAAGGCAGTTATCTATTCACATGCTTGGAGAAATGCGCTTATTCCTATCGTTACACTTGTAGTAGGATGGTTCCTTGGTATCTTTGGTGGATCACTTATCTTTGAGAACATTTTTGGTATCAATGGTATGGGTAAACTTATGATCTCATCACTTCGTACACAGGACTTTGATGTTGTTGTACTTTTACAGCTTTTCTACGTTGCAATTTCTCTTATAGGTAACCTGATAATTGATATTGTTTATGGACTTGTTGATCCAAGAGTCAGAGTAAGCGCCTAAGGAGCATGGAGATTGATATGAAGAAGAATAATTTTTTTGGCCGCCTTTGCGGCTGGGCTAGAAGAGTCTTCTTTGGCGGAAGCAGAGAACTTGCAAACTCCGTTGATGTAGAAGAGGTAGTAAGCCCAATCGGACAGATATTTAGAAATTTTATGGAGCGTAAGCTTGCAGTTGGCGCTCTTATAGTAGTTATTGGTATGTTCCTTCTTGTTTTCATCGGACCACTTTTTATGCCAAACTACTATGACTCATATACAGAAGTTACACAGAAAAACGTAGCTCCTACAATGAGCATGTTAAAAGTTCCTTCAGAACTTAAAAATGATATTAAGATGATAGACAGCTATGGTAGCTTTTCAGTAGGCCTTTCAAATGCAGGTAAGGTTTACGTATGGGGAGCAACTCAGCTTGGAACAACAGGTATTGATATCAGTGATATCCCTGAGTCAGTTCAGAACGATACAATCGCTTACGTAGCTGCAGGTATTGACCATATCATTGCTATCAGTGAAACAGGTAAGGTTTATGGTTGGGGTTCCAATAAGCATGGTCAGTTCATTACAACTGATAAGGAAGTACTTGAACAGCTTGAAGAGGCTGAAGAGTCAGTTAGTGAAGAAGAACAGGCAATTCTTGAGGAAGCCGGAGCTGAAGCTTCTGTAGAAGATGGCAGCGAAGCTTCTGAGGACGCAGAAGCAGCATTAGAAGAAGCATCAGATGGCGAAGCAACTGAAGTTGCTGCAGCTACAGCTTCATCAAATGGTGAGAACATCATTCCTATGCCTGATGAACTTGTAAATGGTACTATCGATGTTGCCAACATCAAGAAGCTCGTTTGTGGATATCAGTGTACAGCAATCCTTATGAATGATGGAAAGCTTTACATCTGGGGTAACATGAATGCTTACCAGAACATCAGCAGCTTTGTTGATAAAGATGGTCTGGTAGATATTGATTTTACTCTTAACTATGTAGTTGGACTTACCGAACAGGGAACATCAATTTACACAGGTAAGAGAGGTCTTTATGACCAGTATCGTGCCAATATCAATGAGAGTGCTAAGGCATCCAAGAAGTTCCTTGGAAAGAGAAAGATTGTTTCTATCTATGCTACAAACAATCACCTCTGCGGTATGTTAAATGATGGAAGCCTTTTCTTTGCAGGAAACTTCCCAGTTGACTCAGTTGCTATGCCAGCTCTTCATGATGGCGAGACAATAGTTCAGCTTGAGGCAGGAACATATCACTATACAGCTCTTACTTCAGAAGGAAGAGTTCTTTCCTGGGGAGGTTCAACACTTCACCAGACAGATGTAGCGGGGAATGTTGATGGAAAGACTGCTAAGGTATTTGCAGGAGCTTTCCAGAGCTATGCAGTTGATACCAATAATTCACTTATAGGTAAGTGGGGCCTTAAGGGTTACCTCTTCGGAACAGATGGTTACGGTGCTGATATTTTCCAGCGTATTATCCAGGGTGGTAAGATGACCATGACAATCGGTGCTGTTGCGGTTATTATTTCAACAGTAATCGGTATTGTAATTGGATGTCTTTCAGGATATTTTGGAGGAACTGTTGATATCATACTGATGCGTGTAGCTGAGATCTTTTCAGCTATCCCATTCCTTCCATTTGCACTTATCCTTTCAGCTATTATGGCTCAGATGGATATTTCAGAGAATCAGAAGATTTTCATCCTTATGTGTATCCTTGGTGTTCTTACATGGACAGGACTTGCAAGAATGGTAAGAGGACAGGTTCTTGTAGCTCGTGAGAATGAGTATGTTACAGCTGCTAAGGCTATGGGTGTTAAAGAAGGCAGAATCGCATTCAGACATATCCTTCCAAATATTGTTTCAATCATTTTTGTTACACTGACACTTGATTTTGCAACATGTATGCTTACAGAGTCTTCTCTTAGTTACCTTGGTTTCGGTGTTACTTATCCAAGACCAACATGGGGTAACATGCTTAACGGTGCTAACAATTCAACTATTATTAAGAACTACTGGTGGCAATGGGTATTTACATCAATCTTCCTTGCTGTTACCTGTATCTGTATCAACATTGTAGGTGACACACTGCGAGATGTAATGGATCCAAAATCAGACCGTGACAAATAAGGGAGTGTAAGAGATGGCTTTATTAGAATTAAAAGATTTACATACCTTTTTCAGAACAAAAAAGGGAATAGTTAAAGCAGTTAATGGCGTTTCTTACTCAGTTGATGAAGGAAAGACCATTGGCGTAGTAGGAGAGTCCGGTTCCGGTAAGAGTGTATCTGCTATGAGTATCTTGCAGCTCCTTGACGGAAACGGATACATTGATAGCGGTGAGATCATGTTTGATGGCAGAGATCTTACCAAGCTTTCAGAAAAAGAAATGTACAAGGTTCGTGGTAATGATATCTCAGTTATTTTCCAGGAACCTATGACAAGCCTTAACCCTGTCTTCACTATTGAGAGACAGGTTAGTGAGCCTTTTATTATCCATCAGGGTATGAACAAAAAGGAAGCTGCTGAGAAAGTTGTAGAGATGCTTTCTGATGTTAAGATTCCTAACCCTCACATTGTAGCAAAGCAGTATCCACATCAGCTTTCAGGTGGTATGAGACAGAGAGTAATGATTGCAATGGCACTTGCCTGCAAGCCCAAGCTTCTTATCGCTGATGAGCCTACAACAGCTCTTGATGTTACAATTCAGGCTCAGATTCTTAAGCTCATGAATGATCTTAAGAGCGAATACAATACATCAATCATTTTCATTACACATGACCTTGGTGTAATCAGACAGATTGCTGATACAGTAGCAGTTATGTACTGTGGACAGGTTGTTGAGCTTACAGACGCTGAGACAATCTTCCATGTTTCAGAATATTCACATCCATATACAGAAGGACTTATGATCTCTATTCCAAGACTTGATACTCCTTCAAATCAGAAGCTTGACGCTATACCGGGTGCAGTTCCTCACCCACTTAAGCTTCCTAAGGGATGTAAATTTGCTCCTCGTTGCAAATACTGCACTGAGAAGTGCCTCAATGAGGAACCACCACTTACAAAGGTTCGCGAGGGCCAGCTTGTAAGATGCTTCTATCCAAGAAAGGAGGATCGTCATGCCACAAAATGATAAAGTCCTTCTAAAGATTACTAACTTAAAACAGTATTTCCCAGTTGCTAAAAAGGGAATGTATGTAAAAGCTAATGACGGTATTTCACTTGATATCTATGAAGGTGAGACACTTGGTCTTGTAGGTGAGTCCGGATGTGGTAAGTCAACTTTTGGACGTACACTTTTGCAGCTTTATCGTCAGACCGGCGGTAAGACAATGTACTATGGAACATCTCTTGATGAACTTGCTCCTAAGTATGTTAAGAAGACAGTTACAAACCTTACTAAGCTCAAAAAGAAGATGAATGAAAATCAGGCTGAGTATGAAAAGGCCCAGAAAGAGTATGATGCAGCTCCTGAAGATAAAAAGCTTCATCTTCATTCAGAGTTAACAGCTAAAAAGAAAACTGCTGAAGATTCTTACCTTAACATTGTTAATCTTATTGGTGGTTTCATCGTAGCTGATGATCTTGCTCCAATTGAAAAAATTTACGGTGAAAGATATGCTGCTTGCGCAAAGCTCAATAAAGATATTGAGAAGCACAAAACAGCAAAGCTTGATGTTGATGAGCTTGAGTATGTTGTAAATAAAAAAGCGGATAAGGCTTCTGATAAAGAAAAGAACAAGCTTTTATCTCTTAAAGAGAAGGCTGACGCTGTTCAGAAGGCTGTTGATGAAGACAAGAAGGTTATTGCTGAAATCGATGGCAGAATCGAGAACCTTCGTGGAAATTATAGAAGCAATCCTGAGTTTGATAAGCATGAAGCAAATCGCGATGAGGGTATTGACCTTGCAAGACTTTCTTACAACGAAGTACGTCTTATCAGAAATCAGCTTCAGTACATCTTCCAGGATCCATATTCATCATTGAATCCTAGAATGACAGTTGCTTCACTTATCGGTGAAGGACTTATGGCTCATAAGTTCTGCAAGGGCAATAATGAGAGAATGCAGGACGAAGTAATCAAGATTATGGAAGACTGTGGTCTTGCAGGATACTTCGTACATCGTTTTGCACATCAGTTCTCCGGTGGACAGAGACAGCGTATCGGTATCGCACGAAGCCTTGCTGTTAATCCTAAATTTGTTGTTTGTGATGAGGCTGTATCAGCTCTTGACGTTTCAATTCAGTCACAGATCCTTAACCTTCTTCAGGAGCTTAAGGAGAAGAAGAACCTTACATACCTTTTCATCACACATGACCTTTCAGTTGTTAAATACATTTCAGACAGAATCGGTGTTATGTATTTAGGTAACCTGGTTGAGCTTGCTACATCAGATGATATTTTTGCTGCACCTGCTCATCCTTATACAAAAGCGCTTTTAGAGTCAATTCCTACAACTGATAGCAAGAAGGATCTTGTAGTGCTTGAGGGAGATATCCCAAGCCCTGTTAATCCTCCTAAGGGATGTAAGTTCCACACAAGATGTAAGTACTGCACAGAAATCTGTGAGCATGTAGTTCCAGATTGGGAAGAGGTTTCACCAAACCACTTCGTTGCATGTCATCACAAATTAGTTTGATATAATAAGTACAATTACAGAAAACCGCACTAGCTGCGGTTTTCTTGTAAATATGATTCATAATGTTGTTTTAATGGCCATATAAGAGGTAGTAATATGGGATGGAATAGAAAAGTTGACAAGATATTTAAGGCCCGAAATGAACAAAAGAAAATAGAAGAGCCTGATATCTATGCAGACGAGTACTACAATCCGGAAGAAGACAGAAAAGCATATGATATAGGTGATACCATGGAAAAAGGTGATCTCTTTGCTATGATAGTATCTGCGTGGATAACGATACTGCCAATCTGCCTGGGACTGCTTCTTTTCATTGTACTTTTAGCATGGCTGATGCTTGGTTTATAATATGATATTAGCCCGAAATAATAGTTTCTTATCATAAGAAATTGTTATTTCGGGCTTTTTTATGCTCTATATACGCAAAATTTCATATTTTTTTAATACAATAAGGTTAACTTTCTGGGGTATTTTGCGATATAATAATAGAAAGGTAGATTATATCTACGTTTGAATTATTAGACTATTCGAGAAAGGAGGAAATATGTGTATGACAGCTACATGCGATGCTAGAATGGAAGTCATGGACTGCATTAGAAGGGATTGCGAAGATGAATATTATCCTGATCCTGAAAAAGTTGCTCATATCACTGGCTTACCATTGGGGGTAGTGTTTGATTTACTCATTGAGCTTAAAAACCAGGGTTGTCTTGGAAAAAGATGATCTTTATATTTTAATGGAGAATACCATGGAAGAACAGCAAAATTAAAGGTCCAATGCTTTTGATAGCATTGGACCTTTAATAATTTACAGCATTTCTACAGGCTCGTGAGTAAAGTCAGCCTTCCCTTCATTGTAAAGTGTCTGAACGAAGTCAATTGCTCTTTGTCCTGATTCCTCTATAGGTACATTCTGACTATAAATGTATTTTATGTTATCACCTGTGTTAAGTAAAAAGTCAATTTCTGTGCCACTAATTTGTCCATCACCAAAATCAAGTGGCTTAACTTCTACAGATGTGACTTCTTTTACAATTCCATTTCCAAAAAGAACTCTCATTAGAAAACCTCCTTCTTATAAGTGGTATTATAATCATTATTTTATCACTAAAACTATGTAATTGCGATAGTCTTTGGATATTTCGCTGATTTATGCTATACTTACATTTGTGTTACAAATCTTGTAATAATTTGTGAAAGGAATTAAATAGTGGCGTTTCGCCATGATTATATATTTATGCAACCATTAAAGTATTTACCGGCTATTGCGGCTTCAATTTTAGTATCATTTTCTCTTTTAACAGGATGCGGTTCGGCTGACAAGACAGCAGTACAGGAGACAGCAGAGAATTTCCTTTCTATAGTTAAGAGCGGTACCAATGAAAATATAGAAAAGTATGCAAGTCTTGAAGTGGCTGAAGGAGAATTTGTTAAAACCTTTGATTCAGAATATCTCAAAGAAAATTTTAAAGAAGGTTTTGTTACTTCTGAAGTAGATGAAGAAACTCTTGCAAAAGTAGATTCTTTTTGCTCACTTTTTTCAGATATGGTAACTGAATATTCTATATCTGATGTAAACGTTGATAAAAGCGGTGTTGGACATGTTACCGCCATTATAAATACAGCTTTTCCTATTGAAGTAGTTGATAATGAAGAGGCTCTTTTGAAGATAAGCGAAATGGCAGAGAACTATTACGCAGAGAACGAAGAGACTATCAAAGCCCTCTACGAGGAAAAGACAGAAGAAGAGGTAGAAGAGATTGTCTACAACGATATGATCGTAAAGATAATCGAAGTGTATGAAACTTTGATAAAAGAAGCTTCTCCTGAATCTTATGCCATAAGGCTTACAGTTGAAAAGAATTCTGAAACGGATTCTTGGTTTGTTACGGATGTTTCAACATATGACAGTGCTATAACCGGTGTTACAACGGCTGCAACTGAGACAGCTACCACTAAAGAGGCTTCTATAGAAAACTCTACTGAGGCGTCACAAGAGGATTTATCAAATTAAAGATATTATTAGACAGATTATAAAATGAGCCATGTTTTACTGTGTTAATTGCAATAAAACATGGCTCATTATTTGTATTATAAATAATTTTTAGTCGGACTGCATGTCTTTTAACTTGTTAGCCTGATGGAAAATCTGAGCTAGTATATTTTTGAAGCCATCAAACTTTTCAACTGCCTTGTCAGAGGAGCGTACACCTTCGTTTGATAGAGAGGCAACTTCCTGACTTGTTGCGGAGAGATTTGAGATACTATCGTTTATTTCTGTAGTTGATGAAGCAATTAGTTTCATACCTTCACCAATTTCTGCAAACCTTTTTAGCATCTCGGTTACATTTTCATTTATGCTGTTAAAATTATCACCTACAGATTCAATCATATCATTTTGTTCTGAAACGGAGGCTACAGTATCATCGATGCTTGACATGGCTTTCTGAACATCTTCATTGAGTTCATTAATAATATTAGTGATCTTTGTGGAAGCAATATTTGTTTCATCTGCAAGTTCACGTACATCATTGGCAACTACAGCAAAACCTTTACCGGCTTCACCTGCTCTTGCAGCTTCTATACTGGCATTAAGAGCAAGGAGATTAGTCTGTTTGGAAATAGACATAATAGATCCTACAATTTTTTGAACTTCTTCAACTTTGTTTATTACAGCCTGAGTAGCATCTACAGTAACCTGACTTTGTTTATTTACATCTTCAGATTTAACTTTTAGATTTTCAATTACTTTAACACCTTCTACTACAGCGGCTTGAGTGCTTTCAGATGCTTCAGTCATATCTTTTCTGTGTTGTTCTGTTGTACTTGTTTCTTCCTGGATTTCCTGAACTCTTTCAGCCTGCTTTGTGATAGCCTGCGCTGTACTTTCCATACTGGAGGCAATATCTTTCATACCTTCATGTTGTGCTTCAATAATGTCTTGAAGGTCTACCATATCTTCTTGTGATTGATTGAACAGATCAGTAATAGCATTGGCTATTTCAGCCATCCTATTGCCGGTTTTCAAAGTTTTTTCGGCGTTCTCTGTTATTTTAGCGTTGTTTTCATCATTAAATTTGGTTAAAAGTGTAACTGTAGCGATGCAAGCAATAAATGCTAGGGCTAATGTAATAAATGCAGGAACATGTACCATATCAAGTTGTCCGTTTGACACAAACGACTTTATACAGGTGATTAAAAATGATAGAGAAATTGCAGCAATGCCGGCCTTACATAGTCTTATGTTTAGATAAGCCATACTGCTAAAAAGAATAGGAAGTCCAAAGGCAAAGTATGAAATATTATCTTCGGCTATAAGAAGAACAAAATAGAAGAGAGTTGCCCCTCCCATGATAAGAATGCAACCACGTTTTACAGTTGGAAACATAAACTGTCCAATAAATATCATTGCCCCACCGAGCAAGACATTCGCAATTATGGCTATCTTGCCAACTGATATTCAATCACGGAAGATATTAATTACTGTAAGGATAAGGCTGCTTAGTAAAATTACAACACATACGGAAAATGAAGTACTATTTGCTCGACGATACTGTTCAGGACTCATAGATTTAGATTCCTTTCTTTATACAAAACTGATTGAAAAGCTACAGTAATTTTATCATACAGAATACATATATTGACATATTTACGTTATTAAAAGTTATAAAAAAAGGATAAAGTATATCATCTTTATAAATATTAATGAAAATATTATCTTTTATTAAGATTATAATATAACGCTATATTGTAAAATATTATTAGCATTTTATGTAAATATGCTAATAAAGTTAATTGTCAAACAATTCTAAGAGGTGCAATTATGAAAAAAATGAGCTTAAGAAGCAAAATGTTATTGTGTATCTTACCGGTAATGGCTTTGGCAATGATTATTTTAACGTACATAGCAGTTCAGAAATTATCGAGTAATCTACAAACTGCTAATACAGAGACTATGTATAAAAGCGTAGAGGCAAATACGAATAATGTTGCCGGCAAACTTGAAATAATCAAAACTACCTGTAGCAATATTGCAGAGATGGTGTCAACTTCATATCAGTTTGTGGATATGAACAACTACAGAGGGACTCTAAGTAAGATAATAAATCTTAATGATTCTATTCTTGGAGCAGGACTTTGGTTTGAACCCAATACCTTTGATCCTAACGAAAAGTATGTAGGACCATATTGGTACAAGGATGGGGGAACAATTGTAGAAACCTGGGATTACAGTAATGAAGAATATGACTATTTTTCTCAGGAATACTATCTTAATGCAAAGGCTCTATCACAAGGACAGGCTACTATAACAAACCCATATTATGACGAATCTTCCGGACTTGTTATGTCCAGTTGTTCTGCTCCTATTTACAATGACCAGGGAGAATTTGTTGGATGTGTTACTGTAGACATGGCACTTTCAGGTATACAGGATATGGTTTCATCAATATCCATAGGAAAGACAGGAAAAGCAATACTTCTTTCCTCAGATGGAACATATATTTTTACGGATGATCAAAGTAAAGTTTCCAGCGCTGTAAAAATGCAGGAAGATCCCAATGGAGCAATTGCAGCAGGTGGAAATACGGTAATGTCAAACTCATCGGACTCCCCTGCAATGGGAGCTATGTTTTTAAATGATAAAACAGTTCTTTTGACATATATGGATATTCCGGAAGTTAAATGGAAAATGATCATTACCATGGACCTTGATGAGATAGAAGCTCCGGTTAAAAAAGCTACCCAGGCTCTGATTATATTGATGATAGTTGCACTTCTTTTCAGTGCAGTTATCATAACGATTTTTGTCATGAGTATTTCAAAGAGTATAAATTGTGTTAAACAATTTGCAGCTGTACTAGCAGCAGGAGATTTTACAGTAGAACCTATAAAGTGCAACAGAAATGATGAGCTTGGGCAGATGAGCAAAACTCTGAACCAAATGTTTGAAAACAACAAAGATGTTATAACAAAGATATCAGATGGTTCTGTTCAGGTTACTGACACTACGTTAGGTCTTGCCAATATGGCCAATGAACTCTCGGGGCAATTTAGTAGTATTCAAACCAATATTTCCGGAGTGAATGATGCAATGATGGCATCGGGAGCAGCAACAGAGCAGGTTAACGCATCTGTTGAAGAAGTAAATGCTTCAGTTCAGCAACTTGCTTCAGAAACAGAAAAATCCAGTGAAGATGCAGTTGAGATTAAGAAAAAGGCAAGCGGTATCGAAGCACAAAGTAAAGTTGCTTACGACAATGCAATCAGTATTGCTGAGCAGAGAGAAGCAGATCTTGCGGAAGCAAATGAGAAAGCAAAGATAGTTGAACAGATTGGAACCTTGGCAGATACAATCGCTGAGATTGCTGACCAGATTAATCTTTTATCTCTCAATGCAAGTATAGAAGCAGCCAGAGCCGGGGATGCAGGA
>JAEEGF012067491.1_pt1 | contig 11363 bp, 12 predicted proteins | sample 9134171 | NCBI WGS metagenome assembly JAEEGF01 (sample SAMN16246542, study PRJNA631951) | gut metagenome | biome: gut microbiome; feature: rumen; material: AP-attached | host: Bos | place: Iran: Karaj | collected 2018-10
CCTCTATCGTCTTTGCAAGGGTGCTGAAATCACGCATCTCACGATATCTTGGTCTGTCGGCAGAAGAGATCACATCCCGGCCTATGAGATCAAAGAGTTCTTCCAAGGAAGTCTTACCAGGTTCCCACTCGACGCCGAACTGAAGGCGCCCCAGAAGTGGGACCACCGTGTTATTGGAAGGATTGATCTGAATGACCTGCTCAAAGAGGTGGTTGAGTTCCTTGAGCCTTGAATCCACACTGTTGCGCTTATTAAGCGACTGATCCATCGAGATATTGTAGATAGATCCCCTGATGATGTAATGTCCCTCATGTTCTGCCACAGCCTGCGCAACAAACCTTAATATATTGCCCGCGTAGGTGTAATAGAATGTCTCCACATTCCTTGTGCGCTCCATGATATCTGCGAATTCTCTGTACTTTTTTAAAAGAGGAGACGGTGTGTTGTAAATCAGTGCATCCGCTTCTTCATGAGAATAATTTCTGGAAAAGATCTGATTCTTATAGGGATCATTCATAAAAAGAGTCTTAAAGTTTTTGCCGTCATCCTCAACAACTTCAAGCGGTTGATCCGTGGCTCTTGCACTTACGCTGGCCACATCATAGAAGTGCCTCCACTTCCTCTCCTCGATTGGGATGTTCTTTTCTTTAATATGTTCAAAAAAGTCATCGATGGGCATGGGCTTCCCATAGTAATAACCCTGAAGCTTACCGCAGCCAATTGACTTCAGGAACTCCACCTGCTCTGCGGTCTCAACGCCCTCGGCAAGGGTCATCATATTGATATCCTTGGCCATTGTGATGGTGGATGTCATGATCGCCTTGGATTTCTCATTGATATTGGACAAAAAAGCCATATCAAGCTTAAGAGTGTCAAAGGTGTAATCCTTGAGAAGGTTAAGCGATGAATAGCCGCTTCCGAAGTCGTCCATCCACACTTCGTACCCGGTCTTTCTGAAATTGTCGATGATCCTTGTCATGAGCTCTGAGTCGGATACGATCATACTCTCTGTAACTTCTATATGAAGGTAGTCCCGGGGAATGTCATACTTTTTGACGAAGTTCTCCACCACCTTAAGCATGTCGACTTCTTCAAAATCAAGGCGCGAGAAATTAACCGAAACAGGTACGGCAGGAAGGCGCCTTAATAGCCTGTCCGATATATCGCTGCACACCTGCTCCAGTATAAAAAGATCCAGCTTGTGTATCTGCCTGTTCTCTTCAAGGGCGCCGATAAATTTATCCGGCGCAAGGAACCCCAGTTCCGGATCTATCCATCTGGCAAGTGATTCAGCTCCGCAGAGCTTTTCAGTCAGCGAGCGGATCACCGGCTGGTAGTAAACCTTTATCCATCCGTTTTTTATAGCATTGTCAATGTTTTGAGTGACATAGTCTGCCATTGATGGGGCCATAAAAGCATTCTCCCTTTATCTGTAACTTCCGTTAGCTTTCTTGAATTCCTGTTTGTACTCGTACATGTACTTGTCAGCTCTCTTGAATACCTCTTCCACACTTTTGTCGTAAGTTCGATTGTAATCCGACATTCCGAAAGAAGCAGAATACCTGCAGTATTCACTGACAGATTTGTTCTCATAAGCCTTTTCAAACTCATACTCAAGGTCGTCGATCAGCATGTTCCTGCCAAAGTAGTCCACGTTCCTTAAGATGACCACAAACTCATCGCCGCCTATCCTGTACACAGAAGATTTCTTATATATATTGCACACGATATTTGAGCAGCCCTTTATGTACTCATCTCCCCGCTCATGTCCGTAAGTATCGTTTACGTACTTGAGATTATTTATATCTATCATAACTATGGCGAACTGCAGCTCCGGATTGCTTGCCATCTCAGCCTGAAGCTTACTTACTGCGTCATCGTATGCCACCTTGCTGCCAACTCTCGTAAGAGGATCTTTATAAGCCGTCTCGCTGATCTTATTGATCTCCGTCTTAGCTCTGTTGAAATTGGACATGTAATATGCGCTGTCCTTGAGGGACATGACCAGAGCGTTGTAGAGTTCATCTATCTCATTGTGTACATGGATGTTGAGTTCCTCCATGCTGTTGACATTATTGAACCTGTCTTCATCTGAATCAAATTTGAAAGCCTCGATGCACTTTGTCATCCTGTTCAGCGGCTTAAAGAGTATTGCGGATAAAATGAGATTGATGGTTACAAGCACACCGATAATTACAGCATTAACTACGACAAGAAGCTCGATGATAAAATCAACCCCCTTTGCATACATGGCATTAAGAGAGAAATCGACACATGCACTGCATACGTAATTGCCATCTTCATCAAGGACAGGGCGCACATAAGTTACGATACTCGCGCCATCCGATTCGACTATATGCCAGACGCATTCATTCTTAATCGTCATTCTCTCAAAGTCATCACTAAATACAGAAGGAGCAATTACTATATCGCCTATAGTCTCCTCACCCAATTCAGATACTTCACCGGTGATGTCTTTCTCAATTTTCACTATAGTTTCGCCCAGTATCGAACCACTGTTCTCATCCTTACTGATCCTGTACACATACATATGGCGCACATCGGGATAACTGTCACGAAGAATGTCATAGAAACTGATAAGATTCCGATATTCCTCAGATGAATAATTGTTTTCCAGATAGTAGTCGATCATATCTGTTTCAAGTCTCTCAGCCATCAGTCTGGTCACACCCTCAGCCATGAGGACATGCTTATCAAGATTTATATTCTCATATCTTCTGAATGACACACCGATAATACACGTGCCCAGAATCAGCAGACTGACCACAAATATAATAGGTATTCGTATTCTGAGCGTCATTAGTTTTCGCGCGATTTTTTTCATATGAAGTCCTCAAGGTATACCTAATTAATAGTATAACGAAATTAAGTAGACTTGCATATTAAATAATCATAAAAAAGTTAATGCTAATTTAATAGAATTAGTTTTTTACCCGACCTGCACTTTGTTTGAAAATTTGTTTAAAAATTCTGTTTGAAAATATTTGCTTATAAATTGTTGCTATAACGAAAAAGTTTTCGTATAAATAACTAAAGGAGGCAATGATATGACTGATAACAATAACAAAAGAATATATCCCACAAGCGGAATTAACGATAAAGAACTTTCTAAAGTTGCCGGCGGAAGCGGCGTGGTAAATTCAGGGCCGGATTTGAAAAGAGCTACATATAACGGGCAAATTAACCCTTCCAATTCCGGTGCCATGCCAAGAGATCATAGCGGCGATCTCGGCCATATCAAAAAGTAATTTACTGTGTGATATGCAATTGAATATTTGAAGAACATCAAAAAGAGAACCACTGGTCTATGGCCGGTGGTTCTCTCTTGCTATATTGTTCATTATCTTCCGGACTATTACAGCTCCCTGTCTGATGCCAGAAGTATGCAATTCCACCCCATCTGACAGTTGATGATCCTGGTATGCCTGAAAATAGTCTTTAATATCGCCTGTGCCAGATGCGTCTGCATGGATATAACTCCGGGCTTCTCATTCAGCATGTTAATTGCCAGTATGCCTTCTTTACTCATTATCTGCTTCGTAAGCTTATAGATTCCTTCTGAAGAAAACTCCTTAGGTGGCCGATTCCCCACAAATGCATCAAATACCACAGCGTCGTATTCGGTCGACATACTGCCTTCAACTGCTCTCTTCGAGATATATGATGCACCATCTCCTATATGCAGCAAAACCCTGTCGTCATTTTCGAAGAAAAAGAACTGCCGGGCGAGTTCAATCATCTGAGCATTTTTTTCGATCACAGTAATCATGCCGTCAGGTACAGCTTCAAGGAAATACTTCGGAAACGACATTCCGCCGCCGCCAATGAGAAGTACATTTTTGATGCCTTCATAAAAAAGAGATATCTCTTTTAAAGAACGCATATAGTAAAACAGCGGGTCCCTTCTCATCCCGTCATCAAGATAAATACCGGACTCACGAATATCATCATACAAAAGAAGCCTTACCGGCCTGCCGTCCTCTATCTTGTCCTGAATTACTATATGTCCATCATCCGACTTAAATACTGTTCTTGGTTTTATAAACAGCCAAAGCTTTTGCAGTAGTGTCATTTTCTGTCTTTCTTATCATCTCATACCGATATTAAAAACCTGCCAATTTCATTAATGTCATCTGAAATCAGAATATTCTCAAAGTATTCTTTTCTACCAAATCCGTTTTCAATGATATTTCTTATAACCATCCTGAATGGTTCATAGTATCCGTCAACATTAAAAAGGACAATCGGTCCCCTTATCACATCCAGACTGGACAGCGAAAGAACTTCAGATATCTCGTCAAGTGTTCCTATTCCACCGGGAAGCGCCACAAATGCATCCGCGAGTTCAATCATCGTCGATTTCCTCTCTGCCATAGATGATGTCTGAATACATTCTGTGAGTCCTGTGTGTCTCCTTGCCAATATTAGGGGGACATCCGGAAGGACCCCTATTGCCTTTCCACCATTCTCAAGTACCGAATCAGCTACCACTCCCATGAGTCCCTTGTTTGCCCCGCCGTAGATAAGCGTGTTGCCGCTTTTCCCTATCCAGCTACCCAGCTGTTTTGCCGCTTCTGTGAAATTCACGTCATTGCCTGATGATGATCCGCAGTATACCGCAATATTCATTGTTTTCTTTCCTCGATTTCTGCTTTTTCGAAAGCTAAATGCTTTATCTTTTCAAATTCTGAGGGGCAGATACGACTTATCTCTTCATTATCAACAAGCCTGAATCCATCATAGCTGAACCTGGGGGTTGTTGCGCAGGACATAAAGCAGTATCCATCCTTCTCAACATTTTCAGCAGCAAATATCGCCCCTTTGGGTATAACCGCCATAGCTGTCTGTCCGGAATTCTGCCCTATGACGCACGTCTCAAGCTTACCATCTGTAAGCATGGTTATTTTCAAAGCACTGCCTTCGTGGTGATACCATATCTCATCACAGTCTATCTGGTGAAAATGCGATATATCCTCTCCTTCGAGAAGAAAATAAATGCTCCCCATGAAGGCTCTGCCTCCAAGATCAAACGGTGAGGTATAGACTTCAGAAAACCAGCCGCCCTCAGGATGTCTCTCCAAATTGTATTTGCTCTTAAGCTCCTCAGATCTGTTCATTTTACATGCCATCATTTTTTCGTTCATAAGCTGATCTCCAGTTTTAGTATCCATCCTCATCAGTTTTTTGATCCACTATTCTCTTAAAATCAGATCTGTAACATAATAAATTCTTTGTTTTCTCCTACAAATTGAATTATACACCATTAGGGCTGACATCCTCTGCCACAATTTGAAGAGAGCTTTTCCTTGAACAAATTAAAATAATCGTTTTATCAAATTTTAACATCCCATTATTAGTGTATTTAGTTTTTTTCATTCTGTAATAGAAAGATAATGACAGCTGCCATGCATCAGAATGGTGGCAGAAAGAATATCAAGCAATCTGGATACGATAAAAGAAGATTTAATAATAACAAAACCGCCCCTGGGTAGGAGGCGGCTTTTTACGAAAGGGGCGTAGATTATGGGAATCTACGTCCACACGGTTGTTATAACATAAAAGCCAATCATCATGGAAGATAACTGGCTTTATTTAGAGGGTAGAGTTGCTCTAGTGTTGCGTAATACCCACCACAAAATATAGAACAACCGCTTGTATACTAAAATCCTTTTATAAGAATATTCTCTATTTCTTGCCTGCATTTCTTCGAGCCTATATTTGGCAAAACTGACCCAAATATTCCTTCAAATCTACATCTCATTTCGTAATCATCAAGCAACTCTAATACTCTGTCACGTTCTTCAACACTTAAGATGATTTCTTCTCCCATATAGACCTCCAATAAATGATTAAAGATTTATGCTTTTATTCGCCGTCCTGCCTGTTCTATTACAAATAGAACTATTCACATAACCCGCGTTTATCAAACACTTGTTCGTGTTTGTGAACTGCATTGTTTCCTGAATCATATCCCCTCAATCTATATTCGCATTCAAGTCTGCGATTCTACTTGTAGTTAATTCATCTGCAAAAATCGCTAGGGTAACCATATTAATCAATTCTTCATGTTCTACAGAATTATATGAAATCTGAACTTCAGGCGTCCGTATTTCGGGTGTAATAGTAGCTATTAAATTGTTCTTTGAATCATAGTATTTCAAGCATCGGTTTAAAAAATTCAAAAAACTTTGGTACAGCCATTTTGGTAACCCCTCCTATGCATTTCTCACATATTTACACTTCGGATAATTAGAGCATCCGTAAAACTGATTCCCCACATATGCACCTTTACGTGCAGTTCGCAACATTAAATTGCCGCCACACCATGGACAAATTTCGCTTGTACTACCCTCATTTATAACTTTAATATGCTCTGCTTTAGTTTGCTTATCGGCATCAGTAAGCTTCGATAGTTTTGAGCATATGTCCTGAATATCAGCATCGCTTAATACATCTGGGTTACTATTCCAAATTTTTTGATAGTTCTATTGAGTTCATTAGTCTGACAAACATATACATTAGGATACGAGACAGAGATTTCTTTAAGCTCACAATTCTTACTGAAAACAACAATAGAAAAAGACTGCACTTTCCCAATAAAGTTCTCTAATGCCTTTATGTGAGCGTAATTCTGTTTTACAGGATTATAGAAATGGTTCTTTTCAACCTTTTTCTTGCCATACCAGGTCTTTCCGGCATAAAGCGTACTCGTCCAATTTGTATTCCTATCATCTCCAAAAATATAACCGGCATAATTCTTACTCTCTATCACAAACAAGCCTTTGCTTATTACATAGAGTACGTCAATCTCTGTAGTAGAACCATCTTGACGCGGAATATAAAGATTGCGCAGACACTTTCCTTTATACCCGAAGAAATTGATAAAATCCAGTCTTGCTTCTACTCTACCCTCGCCAGCTTTACCTCTTATGTCATTGAAAAATCCTTGTAATAATCCCATGTAATTTTGCTCCATCTCTTATACACCAAGTATCGCGTGCAAGATGTTTTTTATCCATTCATTTACAAACATACTCACCCTTGGGTAATACCGTGACATCAATAGATACAAAATAATGATGATTATCACAAAAATTATAATGGCGAATCTGCTTCTAACCGAAGCACTCTTTTTTCTGGCAGTTCCTATATCATGATTCATTTGATGCTGAACAGGCTTTGGTACTTTTCTGTGCGACTCGACTTCTGCCCACATAGCATCAGCTGCTTCCTGCCTCCTTCGCTTTTGTTCTTCCTTTTTGTTGCGGATAATCTGTTGACGAGTTTTATAATCATCTTTTATAGGCATACCACAGTATGAGCAAAAGACACTGTCTCCATTTATTGTTTTACCACATGATGGACACTTCATACTAATTTCTCCAAAACAGTCTTGAACAGATAATCATCTTTATGAGTATTCAATACACAATTACACATAATTGCTATTAAATAATCATTAAGAAAGTGAGTTTACTTGAAGTATACCAAAAATCACATGCCATGAAAGAGCAATGTCTTCTTATAACTATTCTCATGCCAACTATAGTTCACTTTACTGTTATTTATATACTATCCCCATTCTAGCTGCAACCTATCCATTGAAGTCTGCATAGCCACAGCCGGTATTTTTACTTTCTATAAATACTCAGACTGTAGACAAAGTCCTAATCCAGACAGAATACTTTTTTGTCAAAATTGTATTAGTTATATCATCCTGCCTTTCCCGGGCCGAGTGATTATAGCCAAAAGATGCACTTACCCGGGAAAGGCAGGATGCGCGCCGTGAGAATTAAATACGAATTTTGTGGTAGCATTATAACATTTGGACTTTGTCTACAGTCTGAGCAATTAATGCATTGTATAAAATGCTTTTGTACCATACAGAGAAGTTTGTTGCGATGGCACCCCGATATGTTTTTTATACCTGTGGGGGCTATTTTAAAATAATGGTTCCTATAGTTACAAAAATTGATCCCAGGTTAAACGAACATTAATTATCAAGTGATAGTTTTGATCTTTATTACTGTTAACAATAATCTGTCCTGCAAGTCGTCTTTAGATAGGCCAACATTAACTTACAAAATTGGGGTTATCATCGAAACAAATCTTTATATTGGTACACCCCATTGTATGCAACCAATGAGACTTCATTGATAACATCTGATTTTTTGCTGTTTTTGTAACCATAGACAGCAGATTTAAAAATTGGCCCCCAATTTGGTATTTATCACAGAAAAAGAAATAAGCCAGAATACTTATGTATTCTAGCTTCTCGGGTTGGGCTGTTATAAAACAGAATACCTCGTAGCGGAATCGAACCGCTGATTCTGCCGTGAGAGGGCAGCGTCTTAACCGCTTGACCAACGAGGCATTTCAAGTCGCCGTATCGTGGCGACTTGTTTATATTATTACAAATCAGAATTAATTGCAAGTACTTTTTTCAATTTTTTTCAAAAATTTTGCGAGTACTTACTGGAAGCCTCTCTCAGACTGCCTTTATGGCCTTCTTCGGGCACTTCTCTACGCAGGTTCCGCAGTGTGTACACTTCTCCTGGTCGATATGTGCCACATTGTCCTCAACGGTGATAGCGCCTGCAGGACAATTCTTCTCACAGATGTGGCAGGCGATACAGCCGATCTGGCAGTACTGGTTGACAAGTTTACCCATATCCTTGGACTTGCAGGAAACTACCTGAGTTGCCTTGTATGGGATAAGGTCGATGAGGTGCCTTGGGCAGATGTCAACGCACTTGCCGCAGGCCTTGCACTCCTCTTTGTCAACAACAGCCACTCCGTTCACCACATGGATGGCATCAAACTGGCAGACAGATACGCAGCTTCCGCCGCCAAGGCATCCAAATGAACAGGTCTTGGCACCGCCGCCGGGAGCCTGGGCTTCAAGCCGGCAGTCTGATACTCCGTTGTACTCATACTGGGTCTTGGCCTTATCACAGTCACCCTGGCAGTGGACATAAGCCACCATCTTCTCTGAGGCTCCTGCCTCAACACCCATTATCTTAGAAATAGCTTCCGCCACGGCAGCACCGCCTACAGGGCACTGATTGACCGCAGCCTCTCCTTTGGCTATCGCAGCTGCACAGCCGGAACAGCCGGGGAATCCGCATCCGCCGCAGTTGTTTCCGGGAAGAGCTTCAAGGACAGCCTGTTCTTTTTCGTCCACATCAACGTGCAGCTTGAGGTCTGCGACTCCGAGAATCAGTCCGATAACAATTCCGACGCCTGCAACCACTGCCGTTGCAATGATTATTCCAGTTACCATTGTCATTATCTCCTCTTTATGTGTAATCCGCTAAACATGCTTACTTGAGTGCAGAAAATCCTGTAAACGCAATAGCCATAAGTCCTGAAGTAAGAAGAACAAGAGGCATTCCTCTGAAAGGAGCAGGGATGTCATTGTACTCCATCTTCTCACGAAGTCCCGCAAGGATCACGATCGCAATCGTGAAGCCAACTGCTGTGGCAAAGCCGCAGACAACACTCTCAAGAATGGAATATCCGTCAGTTACATTGTTGAGTGCCACACCAAGAACCGCACAGTTTGTGGTGATAAGGGGAAGATAAACACCCAGTGCCTGATAGAGGGATACCACAAACTTTTTGAGGATCATCTCAACAAACTGAACCAGCATGGCAATTACAAGAATAAACACGATTGTCTTAAGATATGACAGGTCAAGGGGATTCAGTATGAATTTGTAGATAATACTGCACACCAGAGATGCCATTGTAATAACGAAAATACAGGCAGCTCCCATTCCAAGAGCCGTATCCGTCTTCTTGGAAACACCAAGGAAAGGACACAGGCCAAGGAACTGGCTTAAGACTACGTTATTGATTAGGGAAGCTGTTATCATCAGCCCCACAAGATTTACTATTGTCTCTCCCATCAGCCCTGTGCCTCCTTCTTAGCTTTTTTTTCTGCAGAGATCCTGTCTGCTGCTGCCTCTTCGGCAGATGAGCAGCATCCCTGTCCAAACTTGGATGTATCCTTGCCCTTTTTGGCCATGTTCATCTTGATCTTGTTCATTATGGCTATAAGGAAAGCCAGTACAAAGAAGGCTCCTGCCTGCTGGATGAATATGCTTATGGGCTGATAGCCTGCAAGGAACTGTCCAAACGCCCCGGGAACAACTGTCCCCTCGCCGAGGATCTGTACGTCAAATGCTGTTCCTGCTCCGATGAATTCTCTTACGAGTCCGATACAGGTAATGGCACAGGTAAATCCGATTCCCATTCCTATTCCGTCGAAGAATGAAGGAATGATCCCGTTCTTGCTGGCATATGCTTCCGCTCTTCCGAAGATGATACAGTTAACAACGATAAGAGGAATATATACGCCAAGTGCTGTGTTGAGTGCCGGAAGATAAGCCTTCATGAGGAGCTCAACCAGTGTAACGAAAGATGCGATTACTACAATGAATGACGGAATCCTGACTGTGGAGGGGATTGTCTTTCTCAGTGCTGAAATAACCGCATTACTGAGTGCAAGTACAAATGTTGTGGCAAGTCCCATTCCTATGCCGTTTATAGCTGAAGATGTAACAGCCAGTGTGGGACACATACCGATCATCAGAACCAGCGTAGGGTTCTCAACTACAAGTCCGTTGAAAAATCTCTCTGCAGGAGTGTTCTGTTTAAAGCCCAGAGCGCCTTTTTTTGCTTCCATGCTCATCACTGACCTCCTTTCAATACGTTATCAAAATATGAAACAGCTCCGTTCACACCTTCAGTCACTGCTCTTGATGTGATGGTAGCTCCGGAGATTGCCTCGATCTGTGTGCTCGCATCAGACAGCTGACCGCTCTTTACTACTGTGAAATTCGTCTCAGCCTTGTCTTTAAACTGCGGAACGATCACCTTCTCGGCGTTCATTCCAAGACCGGGAGTCTCAGCGATCTTGATGATGGAAATGCCGTTCACATTGCCGTCATTGGTTATTCCAACCGTGTAGGTAATGAAGTCGCCGTAGCCCTTTGACTTTACCTGTACGACATATCCGAGAGATGCTCCTGAGGAATCTTTAGCCTCTTTTACGCTCTCGATAGTCACACCTGCGTGATCGGCAGTTACTGCAGCAGCGCCTGCCTCATCAACTGAAACGTCATCAAAGGTTGCAGCAGCTGCAAATACCGACTGATTGGCCTTGTCCTGTGCAAGCTTTTCCTGATAGGCTATAGGGTCCTTGGTAACCTGATATACCAGACCAAGAAGAACACCCGCAACCAGTGTGATAGCAAAAAGGATTAAGGCGTTTTTGATCATAGACTTTGTATCGTTCATGCTTTCTTCGCCTCCTTCTTTGCTATTTTCTTAATACC
>JAEEGF011488263.1_pt1 | contig 11362 bp, 9 predicted proteins | sample 9134171 | NCBI WGS metagenome assembly JAEEGF01 (sample SAMN16246542, study PRJNA631951) | gut metagenome | biome: gut microbiome; feature: rumen; material: AP-attached | host: Bos | place: Iran: Karaj | collected 2018-10
TATTTTGCTGCAGAAACCAACTCTGAGCTTTTGATAAAGGCTGGTTGGATAATAGAAATGAATCCGGATGTTGAAGTCCCATTCAGACTATTTGAAATAGCAGAGCGTTCTCCTGCTAAAAAGGCAGAATTAGTTAAAAAAGTACTGAATGAATCAGTTAATCTCTTAAATAAGTCTGGAATATTAGGTAATCAGTTCTCACAATATACTAGAAAGCTCCAGAATTGGGTTAATAAAAGAAATGCTTTACGTTTGGTCAGACAAGTTGTTGCTAGACTCGATGGTGAAACTGTTGTTCCCGAAATTGAACAGAAAATTATGGTTGCTGTCAAACAGCCATTGTTTAAAGAAGCATTTTTAGAAGCACTGAATTGGCCGCTTTCTGATATTGTTAAGTCTAGAATTAAAAAATATCTGGGTATTACTGATGTTGTCAGTGAAGAACCAGATAAAACAAAGACAGAAGAAGTTACGCCAGAATCGAAGACTACTCCAGAAAGTACAACACCAGCTTTATCTAATTTAGAAATGCTGGCAAATATAACTCCTGAAGATGCAAAAGAAAAACTGAACAATATTATTTCTTTCATTACCAAAAAGGAATCTGATTTAAAGATTGCAGCTTTTCAGTGTTTAACAAGATGCAGATTAAGTGGGGCAGAAGATGTTGCTGTTAGCATGATTAAGAATCCAGATATTTCACTAGCTACAGCAGCAGTAGAATATCTGAGTATTGTTAACCCCGATTGCGTATTTCCTTACTTAGGCTATTGTCTGAATGTTTCAGATATTGGAATGAAATCTGTAGCTCTTGGTATATTGAAGAACTATGATTATAATCAGGCAGTTTCTTCTTTGCGAGCCATGCTTTATTCGCTCGACGATAAACAGCAGAGTATGGCTATGGAATGTATCGGTCAGTTTGATTTCGCCTTAATCAGAGATATGCTCACTGAATTTCTTTGTTTTGATTATCATGAGCACTTGATTGAAGCAGGTCTCTGCCATTTTGCTGCTAACCCCTCTTCTGATAACGTATATTCATTATATAAGATTGAACAGGCCCATCCTGGTCAAATTGCTGAACAGGCCAAAAAATTAAGAGAAGCTTGTCCAGAATCGACAGAAGAAATGGCTTCTTCTTTAGATGAAACCCAAACAAAGAAGGAAGAATCCAAAGAAAAAGAAATAAAAGCAGCAAAAGAAGCTGAACTTAAAGAAAGACTGAGAATTGAAAAAGAAAAGAAGGCAAGCAAAAGACCTGCTTATGCTTATCGTTCTCCTGTTGAAGTTCCTGAAAGAACTTCAAAACAACAGCTTATTGCTATTTGGCAAGGCTTATGTGATTTTGTTCAATCTAAGGCTTTGCCTATAACTATAGTGATATTTTTAATTGTTGCTCCAACTGTTTATTATGTATTCTTCTATTCTGGAGCTTCAGGCGAAACAACTAAAAAGGGTAGTGTAGTTGTTTGTGACCCAGTAATAGCAGAAGGGCTGGTTGCAGAAGTTGATGACGGTGTTGTTACTGTTAAAGCAACCAATGGTGTAACTTACATATTAGTTCCTTTAAAAGATGGTTGGAAAATCCCAGAAAAAGGAAAACTTATACGAGGTTTGTTTGTTCCTTACAGAATGTCTTCAAATGGTGACGTCGCCGCTCATTTAGGCGATGCTGGTTATATGTACATTGATAAGTATTCTGAGGAATTTATTGGGGATAAGGTGAAATGAGCTCTGAGAAAGCCTTAGAACAAGAGAATAATCTAGCGCTAATTCAATTGGTAAAAAAAGGTGATACAGAAGCCTTAGATAAGTTGTTAAATATTTATATTCCTCAGTTAAATTCTTTTTTTCATTATATTCATGTGCCAGAAGATATTATTGAAGACTTAATTCAAGAAACTTTCGAAAGAATGATAAAAAAAATAGATTCTTTTGATGAGAGTAAAAGGTTTTCAACCTGGCTAATGACAATAGGAAGAAATATCTATGTCGATCAATATAGAAGAAAAGTAAAAGGCGAAGAAATTATAGCTGAGGAAAGTAGAGATAATATCGGGAGTGACCCTGAAACAGAAGTAATTGGCAAAATAAGTGTGGAAGAGCTATTAAAATCTTTATCTGATAAAGAGAAGTTTTTAATAGAAATGAGAATTTTTAAACAAATGCCCTTTGCCGATATTTCAGAAGTAACTGGAGAATCCGAAACCTCTTTACGTTCTAGATTTTTTAGAACTCTCAACCGTTTAAGAAGTATTGTCTAGCAATAATATTTCTTTTTGAAACAGCAAAGATTTTTAACCATTACTAACCCAAATCAAGTATTGTTTTAGAAAAGTTATAAATTACTGTCTACTTTAGATGAAGGAATATTTTGGGTTGGATAGTTTATTGGTTCATTGCTACGCATATCTTCGTTGGATATATCATTTGATAATATTTTCTTTTTAGTATTTGATGCGTTTTCTTTTGATAAATCAGATTTTAAATCAACTGATTCAGATGCATTTGTAGATAATGAATTTGAATTATTTGTTGATCGGGTTTCTGTAAGTTTTTGTGATGAGGAAACGGAGTTATTGCCAAGAACAAGAGCACTTAATGCTAACGACCCGGCAAGACCAACGCCTACAATAATAGAAGCTGTAGTCAGACTTGATTTTGCTGCCCCAGAGGAAGCTATAGCTGCTTGTTTTGCCTGCATTGCTTCTTTTAAGTTTGCAGCAATTTTTGATTTTAGAGCTAAGCTAGCAGCAGGAATAACAGATTGCGTAGAAGCCTTTAAAGCTTTGATTGATTCAAGGCTTCTACGACATTCAATGCAAGTTTCAAGGTGAGCAGAGGCTTCTAATGACAATTTTTCGTAATTGCCATTAGCGGCTATTGCTTCATCTATTATCATTTTGCATTTATCTGTTAACATTTTTCTTTTTATTTACTATTATTTATTTTATTTATGCAGGTGTCTATTGAGCTAATGGTTTCATTAACTGTTTTTGTAAAATCATCAAAAACATTTTTGATAGTTTGCACGTCTGCAGTAAATTTTTGCATATTATTATTTAATTCATTCATTTGTTTAGAAACTTCGGCATATTTGGCTTGAGATTCCTTTGAGGTTGGATTTGCCTTTATTTCTTTAAACTTTTTCTTTATATTTTCTATTTCTTTGAGTGCATCTTCTTTTATTTTTTTGTCGTTATCATTGTTTGTTGGTGTTTTGTCAAGGATTTTTTCAAATGTTCCAAGAGCATCACCCATATGGTCAACAGTGTTTGATATTGTTTTTTCAGCTTGTTTAATTTCTTCTTTAGATAGAAGCTTCAAGTTGTTTGAAGTGGATACTTGAGCTGAATTATTATCTTTTTTAGTTAAATTTTGAGCAATATTCAAAACTGGATTGCTATTAGAGCTAGAAGAAGTTGTAGTCTTGGATGAAGATTTAGAACTACTTGATGTTGATTTTGAATTAGAAGAAGATGATGTTTTGTTTGATGAAGAATTAGAAGAACTAGACTTCTGAGATGAAGATACAGAAGATGCTTTGTTTGAAGATTTAGTAGCGCTGGTTCCAGAAGTATTAGAATCACTTTTTGAACTGGCTGTAGTTTGAGTAGTTGCAGTTCCTGAAGCTACTTTGTTTCCAGCAGAGTCTTTACCTGCATTTATCAGACTATCGCCTATGTTTTCTAGTTGTGTTCCAAAACCAGCTATACTAGAAAGAGGGCTGGTATTACTAGCTATTTTAGCAGTACCACTAGCGGTTTTATTATTGTTACTAGAAATATTACTCGTTCCACTCGCCGTACCCGAAGAATTACCCGACGATCCCATAGCATTGCTTATCTCATTCGTTATCGAAGTAACAGCGTTAACAACTCCTTGAACTACGCCAACGACAGCTTTTATGACAGTACCAACGCCTTTTATTATAGAACCGAGTATATTTGTAAGACCAGAGAAAATTTTGCCTAAATCAAGACTACAACCTGTAAGAGTTATAGAAATGATAAGCATGAGACTTAGGAAAAATGAGCCTCGTAAGATTTTTTTGAACATAAATAACCTCCTGTTATTTTCTAAAATAAATACGAAGTTATTTTATGTTTTGTTGCAAAAAAATAAAAAAATTAATATTCTTCATCAGAATTAATTTTTAATTCTGTATGCCAATTCTGATTTAATCTTTTATCGTTCCAAATAGCGTTGAAAAATTCAGGATAAACAATATCATAAAAATCAGCAAGAATAACATCTTTCTGATTTTGTCTAAGTTTTTCGCCAATTTGTTTGTTGTCATAATCTTTGGGGTGTAGCACGTCAACCAACTGAAGAGTTATCTGGTAGTAAAACTGCATTTTACTGCTATCAACTTCTGTGGTAATGCCAATGTCTTTAATTTCAAAAAAGTTAATGTTATTTGATAATACCTTAGAAGTGGTTTTTGAATTGAAGGTTTCTTCTCTTATAAGAGTATAAGGTGCAGATTCCCCTTCTATTTTATAGGTTATTTTTGAGGGAATACGATTGTTTTCAGCGTTTTCATCTGTAGGATTCTCAAAAATATCACTGTAACTTTGGTGAATTGGAAATGAGTAAAACTGGTAAATGTAATTTGGAGCATCGCCACTTTTAGTAAGAATATTACTGAAAGAATAGATTCCCGCGTCTGGAACTTTAAAACAAGCCATTTTTAAATCGGCATATATTTGCTGCAAAATATTTCTTGCTTTCAGGGTGGTTTCTATTCTAAGCATTCCTTTTAATGATGTGTTGGTTCCCGAACGTAACATCATGAATACTGGTCCTAAAATGAGCATGAGACAGGTGGCAGCAATCATTAATTCGACAAGTGTAAAAGCACAGCGGTTTATTCTTTTCTTTTTTAGTCTTACCATTTGGGTTTCCATACTATATTTGATTCTAATATGATTGACTCTTTGCGAAACCATACTTCTGCCTTACTCATATTTTTGGGAGCAACAGTAACTTTTATATTTATATATTTGCCGCTACTGTTAGGGGTAAGGTCTATTCTTCGTTGGAATGATTCCGCATCGGCAGGATACTGTAAGGCAAGTTTTGGATCAAAAGTTATATTCGTAAATTCTCCTATTTTATAAGGAGCTGGACATAATTTATGGTTTTTAGAGATAGCTAAAACTGTTTCATAGCCTAAACCTCTGAAAACTTCTATGGGTTCTCTAGCCAAAGAAAAGCATAAAGTTTCGTAATAGGCATCCATAGAACTCCTATTAGAGGTTTGATTGAGCATAAAAATAGAAAGAATGACAACCATCATCAATGCCATAGCAATGATGATTTCCATTAATGTGAAAGCTTTTCGTTTATTAATCATTCGTTTTCAATAACTCTTTCAAAAGTAACCCAATTTGCTATATTTACCTGATATACATCTCTTGTCGGAGCTAAAGCTTCATCATAGGTAATTTTATGGGAGTCTGTTTCCTTCCATTGTTGTATATTCAGATAATCAACTGCTAATGACCCCTTTAAATCTAATTTATCATTAACTACGATTCTGCCATCGGACCCCATATTTAATCCTGAACCATCAGGACCTTTCATTGAAATAAGGGCTGCTTCTATGGTTTTCGAAGTATTTATTATTACATTGCCATTTCTGGCAAATAATACTACTACGCTGTCTTTATTAGCTTTTTTTATGGCCCCTTTTATATTTATGTTCCTTGCGATTAAAACACCGCTGCCTTCAACTGTTATGTCGCCATTTTCTCCAAGTACAACGTCACTAGAACAATGAATAATTCCTCTTAGTTTGAGCTTATTCTTTTCTAATATGCCTAATTCTTGCAGTTCATCAAGTTTATTTAAGTCGTTTACATATCTTTTATTAAAAAGATTAAAGTGAGCGAATGGATATTGAGATTCGTAAGGGGTACTTCCCGAAGAATAATCTCTATGATGAAAATCATCATTACTTTCAACTGGAGGTTCATCTTTTAACTGGTAGGAGTATTCGTTATTGATAAAAGTAAAGGCTCTTGAAGCTATTGACGGGGTTTGATTGTCATCATGAGCCATAATAAACTTATATAATTCCTCATAATTGTAGTCTTTTTGAGAATTTTTAAATTCATCTGAATCTTTGCCAGAATAATACTTGATGTTGAAACAGGGGATGGGATCGTTTCTAAATTTATTAATAAATTTTGGATCTTTATTCATATATATGGTTTCATCTATAGGTTCTTTAAAAGTGTGGCCCAAAACTTTTTTTTCAGCAGTTCCTGTAACGTGTATTTTACAATCATATAATTCAAGGATAAAATAAGCATAATTAAAATATTGTTTCCTAATGTCTGAATCTAATATTTCATTAAGTTTTTCTTTTGGGGTTATCTTTATGCCATCATAATAATTGTTACTGTTGTTTGTAACAAATATATTTAAAGCTTTAGCGTTTTCAGAAGCCATGTTTCTAAGATTTTTTAATTTATCAGTATTAATGTGTTCGTCTGTTATTGGAAGTTTTTGCTGTTTGAATAAAGCTTTATGACCTGTTACGGTAGCATTTACTCCCTTTGGCGAAAATCCTTCTTTTCTTACATTTTCTTCAGTCGTTTTTATGGCATTGAGTCTTACATCTCTTTCAAAAGAAGGAAAAAATATGTCGACATCTTTATCTTCAGCATCTAACGAAGACAAATCTATAACTTTATTGCCATTAGGAATAAAGTCTTTGGTTTTATCAGACAAATTTAAAAAAGTATAGTGGTCGTGGTCTGTTCCGAAGTGAACTTTGCCAAGAGTCGAACCACTGCCGGCATTTATTTCTAATTGTACTTTTTTGTCTGGATTCAAACTGAAACCTAAATCAGAACTATTACCTAGAAACTCATTTTGTCCTTGTCTGATAAACAAAGCGTAGTCAAGAACTCTGTTACCGGCATAGTTTTCATCTCTTTCCTTCTTACTGAGTAAAGAGACAACCTTGTAATCATGGTGTCTAACTATTGTACAAGCCCCTGGGAAATTCTTTTTGTATTTATCTTTGGCTTTGGCTGTTGTAACTATTTCTATTGTTCCTATACCTTCATTTTTATAAAAAACATTTCCTTGATAGTTACAATTTCTAAAGTCTACAATTCTTGCTTCAGCAGTAATATCCATGCGATCGCCCATGATGTTTTCAGCCATTTTTATGGTTGCAGGGATATCTATTTTTATGCAGTTTGAACTAGTTCTTTTGAAATCAGGTGCATATATAGAAGTTCTGTCTATTATTTTTCTTAAAATAGAGCTTCCGTCTAAATCATCGTAACTTTTACTATTAGGATTGTCTGTTTTGTCATAAAGGTATTTAAATGCTTCTTCTTGAGCTGCAGCAGCTATTTGTCTTGCCATTTCTGAGGTTTGAAAACGATGAACTGCGTTTTGTGCGTTTCTACTGCTTACATGAAACTGAACAACTAAAATACCAAGTATAATTAGTGTAAAAAGGACAAAGAAAACAGCTATACCTTTTTTGCTATTTGTCTGCCTTTTTAATCTCATTTCTTAAAACCTTTTCAAATCAAATTATAATGGTTGCCAGTTTTCTATTCTTTCTTTTAAGAATTTTATGTGAGTAGCAGTAATTTTTTGTTCCAATTCGATTCTAGAACGTTTGGCGTCTTCATCGCCATGCTTTTCTGCCAAACTATACCAGAAATATGCTTCTTCTAAGTCTTGTTCAACACCTTCACCATTTTCGTAGAGTGTTGCCAAACTAAATTGAGCATTGGGGTGGTTTCTTTCTGCAGCTTTAGTATACCATCGGGCAGCTTGTACAAAGTCTTGTTTTACATGCATCCCACAATAGTACATGAAAGCTATGTTAACCATTGCCTCTGCATCGCCTTTTTCGGCTTTAGGCAGGAATATTTCTGCTGCTTCTTTATAATCACCTCTAAGATAAGCTTTAGAAGCTTCTTTAAGGTTTAACTCCTTTTTACAACAACCAGTTGCAAAAACCAGCAGTACTGAGAACAAAATTATAAAAGCTGTAGTCTTTTTCATTCTGATTATTTCCTAAAGAGTTGTTATTAAAATCCTATATGTTTTTTAGCTATTTGTCAAAATTTACTCTATATTTCTTATTTATCAAGAAAAAGTATTTCGAAGAAATAAAAAAAAATATTAAAAAAATATAAACTAGTGAATTTTAATAGAAATTTTAAGAAAAACCAAGAAAATTTATGAAAATTGCCAATAATTTCCTAAAATTAAAGTGTTAAATGAAATTAATCCCACCGAAAGATATATTAAGAGGACTAAGACGAATCGGATAACCCCCCTCTTGGCCTGAAAAATTAAGGAGCAAACCTAAATGAAAAATATAAATACAAAAAAAAGAAATAACGTTCTCTACGATGGTATTATTTGGTTCGTCTCTAAACCTCTGTTTACTACAGTGTTCTTCCCGGAACGCTTAGTAGAAATAAAGATAAATAGATAAAATAAGGAGGCAGATATGTCCTGTATCGATGAATTAACAAATAAGGTGCTAACTTCTGTTGTTGGAGTAAATACATCAAATACTGTTTCAAACACTGAGTCATCAGAAAATGCCGGCAATGATTTCGAATCAGTAATGATACAAGCTCTTAAAAACTGCAATGGAAAGCGCCCAGAACATGTCTGCTGCTGCGGAAATCATTCTGTTGAAGAAAATGAAGAAGTACGTGAAGAAATTCCAGCAGAATCTGAAGTAGACGATAATAACCTGGCAGTTGCAGTTGAAGAAGCAGAAAAGGCAGACAAATCTGAAGCAACAGAAGAAGAAAAACTAACTGCTGGTTCCTGCTTCACAATGTTTATTAGAATCAGCGCTCGCATTTCTACTGAAGTTGGTCATGCTATGAGCGGAAAATTCAGAGATACTACTTTGGCTTTCGCAGATGCGCTTAAGGCAGACAAATCCCACAATGAAAACTTATTGAATGTTTACATGAAGAAAACAGAAGATATGATTTCTTCACAGACAGAAGAACTGAAGAATTACCTTAGCTCTTACTTAGACAATATGTTTTCTGCAGTAAAAACTTCTTTAAGTGGTTTAAATTCAACTCTTCTATCTTCTTCTAATTTATTAGGAAATTCGTTCTCAGACTACACAAACTTATTGAGTAACTCAAGCTTGTTAAGTTCTTCAAGCCTTTTGGGTGGTTCAGGCAATTCATTGGCTTCATCATTACTTTCAAGCTTAACATCATCTTTAAATAACTATTCAAATTCTTCTAGTCTTGCTGGTTATTCTGCTATTGATGCAGCAAACACTCAATTAACTGCTTTGCTTAGCGGTACTTCAAATTATTCTTATGGAATAGGAACCAGCCTTAATACTAATAGATATGCTGGCAGAAATCTATCTATTATAAAGAGTTCAGAAGTTGAAACCTCTGGAACCGGTGGATTGAAAATGGTTGACACCAAGGGTAACAATACTACTGCTGTAGCTTCTACTGGGATTGAAATAGGTGATTCTTCTTCTAAGACTCTATCTAAAGCCAGCTCTTCATCAAGTAATTCTGGAGCTTCTTCAAGCTCTTCTAAGGATTCAAGTGTAGCTGTTGCTGTAAATGCACCAGAAACTGATAATGATTCAGATGTTGAAGTTAAATTGGTTAGCAACAGTAGCGATGACAGGTATGTAGAAGCTTTTAAACGCAAAAATCATATTATGGATTTGTTCAAAAATATGATTCTCAACTCATTAAATTCTCAGGAAGATAATGACAATGGAATTAAGCATATTGACGCTAAGATCAGTGTCTCAATCGTGTAATTTTTCTCTAAAGCCTCCCCTTGAGGGGAGGTGGCACGTAGTGCCGGAAGGGTGACTTAACTAGCAGTAGTCATTGTTCTATGTGTCGGCCAGCTGCTTGCTCAACCTTATTCTCCTCCGCGGTCTCTGTGGATTACTACCTTCGAATAATCTTTGAGGGAGCGAGCCTTGTGCGGAGAATAGAAGGTCTCGCGTCTAGCTGTCCGAACTTGAGTATAAACTATTATAATTAAATCCTACCCCCTTTCATAAAGGGGAATTAATGGGGATTTTTCTAAATAACGAACGACAATTTCAATCCTTGAAAGGGAATTTGGGATATATATTTACTAGGGCTAGAGCCGCATATTGCGGCTCTCTTTTTTTATCTGATTACTGTAAATAAGGCCTGTTTTGTATTGTAGCAAAGAGTCAGATCATTGTTGTCGTAAGGTTGTAAAACAGTTTTTAAATAGTCTTTGAATCTTTCTCTTGTTGTTTCGCTAACTTCTTTTATGCCACTTTTTTTGAATAAAACATTACAGGCTTCATCAACGTCTTTGAATATCCATCTGAATGGGCGCTGAATGATTTCTAGCGAGGGGAGCATACCATGGTCTATCATAGCATAGTAAATCATAGCAATACGTAGGCGTTCCATTGGTATGTCGTATTCACCTAGAATCGTTCTCATTTCATCGTCTAAATGTGAATCTGCATGTGGAATTAGAATGATTAACCTTTTTAGAGTAGCTTTATAGAGCTTTTCTAAAGTTTCACCTAGTCTTGCCTTGTGCTCAGAATCAGTAGAAATAACCCCTAAACCGCTCATACATAAAACAGTATCGAATTGAACCTGAAAATTAGATTCTAACCATCTGCTTTGTACACATTCTATTTCGGGAGCATTTTCTTTTTCTGCCTGGAGTTTTAATTCTTTTAGCATTTCAGAAGAAAAATCGGTAGCGACTACTTTGCAACCTCTTAAAGATAGTGGAATTGCGAAGGTGCCTGGACCGCATGCAACATCAAGAACGGTTTCGCCTTTTTCCCATTTAAACTTGTTTAAGAATTCTTCTGATTCTGCTCGGCCCTTAGGTGAATGAGCAGATTTTGAGAGGTTTTTGGCTGCAGAATCCCAATATTCCGGAGTTTCTTTTGAAGAATTGTCACCATAATTAAGTGCCAATCTATGTTTGTAAAAATCTCTTAGTTCTTCAAAGTCTTTTGATCTCATAGATTTTTGTGGATTTCTCTCTAGTTAATTAATTCTTTAACTAAAAATTATCAAATAATATAGTCAAAAGCAATTTTTTTAATGTTAATGAAATTATGATTCAAATGGTCTTACTCTAAGTTTTACGCCTAATTCATCGCATATTTTCTGACAGAGCTTTATTTTTTCTTCAGACATTACTTTTTCAACAACAGTAAAAACTACATTAGGAACATATTTTTTTGCTTTGGCTGCAAAATCTTTTATTGCTTCATAGGATTGAATTCCAAATTTAGAGCGAGTTAAAGCTAAGTATTCTTCTGCATTTGGTGCGTTTAATGAAATAGAAACGG
>JAEEGF011326066.1_pt1 | contig 11361 bp, 7 predicted proteins | sample 9134171 | NCBI WGS metagenome assembly JAEEGF01 (sample SAMN16246542, study PRJNA631951) | gut metagenome | biome: gut microbiome; feature: rumen; material: AP-attached | host: Bos | place: Iran: Karaj | collected 2018-10
ATCTGATCCCTTCTGTTGAAAGATCGTTGCCCTGTTGTCCTACGCTCAAATACAAAGCGATGGTAAACGGTCAAAGGGAAGGATGGATCGATTTTTCCGCAGAATATTTAAAACAGAGCGATAAATTCGACCGTCCTTCAGGAAAAGACAAAGTATCGGCTGACGATCTGATGCTCGTGTATTTTACCTCGGGAACGACGGGTATGCCTAAAATGGTGCAGCATGTTCAGTCTTATCCGCTCGGACATATACTCACTGCGAGATACTGGCACCAGGCAGAGGACAACGGACTTCATCTCGCTGTAGCTGATTCCGGATGGGCAAAATTTTCATGGGGCAAGATCTACGGGCAGTGGATATGCGGCTCCGCACAGCTCGGCTACGATATGGATAAATTCGTTCCTGACAAACTTCTGAGAGTCATGGAAAAATATAAAATAACTACATTCTGCGCTCCGGCTACGATGTACAGATTCATGATAAGGGAGGATCTTACGAAATACGATCTTTCCTCGATACATCACTGCTGCATGGCCGGAGAACCGCTGAATCCTGCCGTATTCGATCAATGGGAGCAGCTCACCGGTCATAAGCTTTATGAAGGCTTCGGGCAGACCGAAACGCCCGTGCTGATGGCAAATTTCAAATGGATCACGCCGAAACCCGGTTCAACCGGAAAGCCTTCGGCGATTTACAATATAGCGCTCGTCGATGAAAACGGTAAAGAAGTCGAAATAGGCGAGGAAGGCGAGATCGTTATCCGCGGCGCGAAAGACAACCCGCCCGTAGGCCTTACCGCCGGGTATTTAGGCGATGACGCCGCCAATGAAAAGCTCTGGCGCGGAGGCGATTTCCATACGGGTGACAACGCATGGATGGATGAGGACGGCTATATTTGGTTTATCGGCCGCGTCGATGACGTTATCAAGTGCTCCGGCTACAGGATCGGCCCGTTCGAGGTGGAGAGTGCGCTCATGACACATCCCGCCGTGGTGGAGTGCGCCATCACAGGCGTGCCCGACGACATACGCGGAATGGTGGTGAAGGCCACCATCGTGCTCGGAAAGGAATGGAAGGACAAGGCCGGCGACGAGCTGGTGAAGGAGCTGCAGCAGCACGTCAAGCGCGTGACTGCGCCCTACAAATATCCCCGTATCGTGGAATTCGTGGACGAGCTGCCCAAGACCATCTCGGGCAAGATTCGCCGCGTGGAAATAAGGAAAAAAGACTCACAAGCCTGATAATGCCCAGCATGAACGCCAAGGAAAGAATTGTGGTGAAGGTGGGCAGCAACGTGCTCACCCGCGCAGACGGCAAGCTGAACGTCTCGCGCATGTCGGAACTGACCGACCAGATTGCGTGGCTGCGTGCGCAAGGCTACGATGTCATCCTCGTGTCGAGTGGTGCCGTGGCTGGCGGACGTGGCGAACTGAGCGTTGACCATCGCCTCGACAGCGTGGAACAGCGGCAGCTCTTCTCGGCCGTCGGACAGGTGAAGCTCATCGGTCTCTACTACGACCTGTTCCGTGAATGGGGCATCCCCGTGGGACAGGTGCTCACCATGAAGGAGAATTTTGAGCCCGGTGAGCAGTTCAAGAACCAGCGGGCATGCATGGAGGTGATGCTCGAGAACGGCGTTCTCCCCATTGTCAACGAGAACGACACGGTATGTATCACCGAGCTGATGTTCACCGACAACGACGAACTTTCAGGACTCATCGCCCAGATGATGGGTGCCTCGACGCTTATTCTACTGAGCAACATCGACGGCATCTTCACCGGTGCACCCGACGACCCCCATTCCGAGCTCATCAGAGAGGTGCCTGCGGGCACCGACCTGAGCCAGTTCATCCAGAAGAAGCACAGTGAGGCAGGCCGCGGAGGCATGGAATCGAAGTACGCCACGGCAACGCACATGGCGCAGCGCGGCATCCGCGTCGTCATTGCCAACGGCACGCGCCCCGGCATCCTGCAGGCACTGATGGAGGGAGAAGACGACATTCCCCACACGGCATTTGTACCCAACACGACGAAGTCCACCCATTAAAACCGAAACATGTTATGGAACTGAAAGAAACATTTGAGCGAGTGAAAGCCGCCAGCCGCCAGCTGGCCCTGCTCAGCGACGAGCGCAAGAACGCACTGCTTATGGCCGTGGCCGATGCCATTGGCCAGCATCAACCGGCGCTGTTGGCAGCCAATGCCGAGGATTTGTCGCACATGGAGCGCAGCAATCCCCTTTACGACCGTCTGCAGCTGACCCCACAGCGACTGGAAGCCATCGCCGGCGACATGCGCCATGTGGCAACCTTGCCGTCGCCACTGGGCATGGTGCAGAAGGAACGCACGCTTCAGAACGGCCTGCGACTGAGACGCGTGAGCGTGCCCTTCGGCGTCATCGGCGTGGTTTACGAGGCTCGTCCCAACGTCACCTTTGACGTTTTCTCGCTCTGTCTGAAGAGTGGCAACGCCTGCGTGCTGAAAGGCGGGCGCGACGCAGCACGTTCCAACGAGGCCGCCGTTGGCCTCATCCACGACGTGCTGCGCAGCGAGGGCGTCGACCCGTCGGTGGTTGAGCTGCTGCCCGCCACCCATGAAGCCACGGCCGAGATGCTCAATGCCGTGGGCTACATCGACGTATGCATCCCGCGCGGAGGCAAGAAGCTCATCAGCTTTGTGCGCGACACGGCCCGCGTGCCTGTCATTGAGACGGGTGCCGGCGTGGTGAACACCTATTTCGACCGCGACGGTGACCTGAAGATTGGACGCGACATCGTGAACAACGCCAAGACGCGCCGCGTCAGCGTGTGCAACGCCCTCGACTGCCTCATCGTGCACGAAAGCCGCCTGCACGACCTGCCTGAGCTCTGCGCACCGCTCATCATCAGCAACGTCATCCTGCATGCTGACGACAGTGCGTGGCAAGCCCTGAGCGGCAACTATCCCGACGAACTGCTTCGCCACGCCTCGGCCGAGAGCTTCGGAACGGAGTTCATGGACTACCAGATGGCCATCAAGACCGTGGCATCGCTCGACGAAGCCCTGCTCCACATTGCCTGCTACGGCAGCGGTCACAGCGAGGCCATCATCACGCAGGACGAGAATGCCGCCCGCCGCTTTCAGCAGGAGGTGGACGCAGCCTGCGTCTACTGGAACGCTCCCACAAGCTTTACCGACGGCGCACAGTTCGGAATGGGAGCCGAGATTGGCATCTCCACCCAGAAACTGGGACCGCGCGGCCCCATGGCTCTCGAAGAGATGACCACCTACAAATGGCTCATTGAGGGTGAAGGACAGACACGTCCATAGGTCTGCTCCCCCACCCCACGAACCCCATCACAACCCATTAACCCCATTAAACCCACACCCATGCGTACATTCATCAACGTAGAAGACATAGGTCCGCTCAGCAAGGCGCTGGCCGAGGCCATGGAAATCAAGAACGACCGTTTCAAATACCAGCATCTGGGACGCAACAAGACGCTCATGATGATCTTCTTCAACAACTCCCTGCGCACCCGCCTCTCCACCCAGAAGGCGGCCATGAACCTGGGCATGAACGTCATTGTGCTCGACGTGAATGCCGGTGCCTGGAAGCTGGAGACGGAGCGCGGCGTCATCATGGACGGCGACAAGAGCGAGCATTTGCTCGAAGCCATCCCCGTGATGGGATGCTATTGCGACATCATCGGCGTCCGTTCGTTTGCCGGACTCAGCGACCGCGAGTACGACTATGCCGAAACCGTGCTTAACCAGTTCATCAAGTACAGCGGCCGTCCCGTGTTTGCCATGGAGACCGCCACGGTGCATCCCCTGCAGGCCTTTGCCGACCTGATAACGATTAAAGAGCACACTGCTGCCGCAGACGCACCGTCGCGGCGTCCGAAAGTGGTGCTCACATGGGCGCCCCACTGCCGTGCCCTGCCGCAGGCCGTGCCCAACTCGTTTGCCCAGTGGATGAATGCCGACCCCGACATCGACCTTGTCATCACCCATCCAAAGGGATATGAGCTCGACCCGCAGTTCATTGGCGACGCCCGCGTGGAGTATGATCAGCGCCGGGCCTTTGAAGATGCCGACTTCATCTACGCCAAGAACTGGAGCAACCCGGGCGTGACCAACCCCGCCGACTATGGAAAAATCACGTGCGACGACCGCTCATGGACCGTCGACACGGAGCACATGGCGTGGACCAACAATGCGAAGTTCATGCACTGTCTGCCCGTGCGACGCAACCTGATTGTGACCGACGACGTGATAGAGTCGCCCAACTCGCTGGTCATTCCCGAAGCCGCCAACCGCGAGATTTCGTGCTCGGTGGTGCTCAAACGGATGCTCGAGGCGCTCTGAACCGCCAACCTCAACGAGTCATTACGGCACCCTTGACGAACAAAAGGGTCGGAAATGAATAAAAAAAATCTAGATTATTCTCGCGAAAACTGGCGTATTCCGCGAGAATAATCTAGGTTTTTTTTGACGCTTCTGCCAAGATAGAGTTCTCCAGTCTTGCCATGTCGGAGCTTTCTTCGCACCGTCATTTGTAGGCAAGCACAGCCTCTCTGTACAAAGAAAACGCATACTTCGTTTTGGCAATCCACGCGCATATTTAACAAATTTCTCACACAAGAGAAAACAAATGTTGTTTGTTTTCTTCTCGCTTCATCGATTTTTTCGTACCTTTGCAGCCAAAATGGAAAAAACATGGAAAGATACAACATCATAGCCGCCGACAAGACCGGCTCCTTCCAGGAGCGACTGGCCAGGCTGTCGCTGAGCGTTGCCCAATACCTGGACAGCGAGAAGCAGGCAGGCCGACAGCTGCATTACACAAAGGTTTTCCTGAGCGATGCCCAGAACCAATACCAGAAACTGGTGGACTCAGTGCTCTATCAGGAACTGCTGGGCGACACGGCCATCAGCGTGGTGGAGCAGGCTCCGGTGGACGGAAGCAAGATTGCGCTGCTGATGAAAACGGCCGAGGGCGAGCCCGACTACCTGTTCCACAGCCTGCGCCTGACCGACGGCGAGACCAAAGGCCTGAACTCATACACACAGGCCATCATGCTTTTCGAGAAGTACCTCCGCATCATGAAGGCCCGAGGGCTGCAGCTGGCCACCCACTGCGTGAGGACCTGGCTCTACGTGGGCGACATCGACAACAACTACGCCGGCGTGGTGAAGGCACGCAACGACATATTCCAGCGCTACGGACTCACCATCGACACCCACTTCATTGCCTCCACTGGCATTGGCGGACTGACGCAGACACGTTCGGCATGCGTGGCCATGGACTTCCTCACCTTCCCCAACATACGGGAAGAAGACAAGACCTACCTGAAGGCGCTCGACCATCTGAACCCCACCCATGAATACGGCGTGGCCTTCGAGCGCGGCACCCGGCTGACGCTGAAAGACCACCAGCAGTTCTTCATTTCCGGCACCGCCAGCATCGACAAGCACGGAAATGTCATCTACGTGGGCGACGTAATGAAACAGGCAGCACGACTGCTTGAGAACATCGGCGCGCTGCTGAAGGGCGGCGGAGCGCAGATGTCGGACGTGAAATACTTCATCATCTACCTGCGCGACCTGTCGGACTATGCCCCCATACACGACTTCATGGCGCGAGCCTTCCCGCAGGTGCCAAACGTCATTGTGCAGGCCAAGGTGTGCAGACCTGAATGGCTCATCGAGATGGAGTGCGTCGCTGCGAAGAGCAAAGAGTGACAACAGGAGGGCAAAATAGTATCACCTGACAAGTGAAAGCAGAACGTGAGACGTAAGGGGTTTTGGAAATATGGGGTCTATGGCGTCGTCTTCGTGTGGGGGATGGCATGGCTGCTGTTTTTCCTTCTTAAATACCAGTATCACTTCTTCTACCAAGAGCAGAACCAGTTGTTTCTGCTCTCGCGCGAATACCTGCTGACGGGCATGCTGTCTACGGGATGGCTGTCGCGGCAGGTGGGCGATTTCCTCACACAGTTCTACTACTACATCGGCGCGGGACCGGTCATCCTGACGGGGTGCCTGCTCGTGCTGGGCGACCTGTTGCGCCGACTGTTCCAGCAATGGGGACTGCTCAGTCAGTGGTGGTCCACCCTGCTGGCCCTGGCTGTTGCGTCCGTCTTCGCCGTGTTCAGCCTTCACCATGGCTACAAGCTCAGCAACATCATTGCCGCCATCGGCATGGCGGGACTGCTCTTCGTTGCCATGCTCGTGGCGGGGAAGAAACGGTGGCGGCAGGTGCTGGCATCGGTCTTGGCGGGCATCGTGGGCTATGTCGTCTTCGGTCTGCCACAGTGGGGAAAGCTGCAAAAACCCAATTTCTATCTGGAAAAACAGCTCGCTGCCGACAACGAATACTACTTCGGGAACTACCAGAAACTGTTCGCCATGGTGGAAAACGACCCTGAACCCACGCCCGAGATGACGTTCTTCTACAACCTGGCCCGCGCAGAGCGGGGCGAGCTGCCCGACTATCTGCTGCGCTTTTCGAATACCGACCTGGGCACCTTCCACAAGATTGGACCCGAGACGCCGCGACTCGTCATCAACAACATGAACGAACTCTATTGGGTGCTCGGCGACATGACGTTCTGCGAACGGGCGGCCATGATGAACAACGTGTTCTCGGCCGACAACCGAAACGTGCGCATGATGAAGCGTCTGGCAGAATGCTCGCTCGTAAGCCGCGACACGCTGGCCGCACAGAAATACCTGCGGCTGCTCAGCAAGACGATGGTCTACGGCCCCTGGGCACGCAGGAACATGAAGCAGGCAGAGCCTCGCTACGTACAGAAACAGGCCTTCGTGCCACAGCGCGACACCATCAACGTGACCGACAACGCCCACTTCATCATGGTGCAGTTGCTCGACCACAACCCCGCCAACATCGCCGCCTTGGACTACATGCTGTGCAGCGACCTCCTGCTAAAGGACATGGACAGCTTCAAGCGCGACTACGACCGCTACTGCGCCCAGCATCCACGCGCGAAGAAACTCTACCAGGAGGCCCTCTGCATCTGGCTCGCCGGCACACAGGCAACGGAGGAACAGTGGAAGCAATACATCAGCATGCCCGACGTGGCCCGACGCTTCGCCCAATACAACCAGCAGCGCGGCAATCCGCAGTTCAGCGACACCTACTGGTACTATTTCGACAAAGCCAAGCCCCCGAAGTGGGAATAGCCGCCTAAGGTTACGAGGAAAAGCCAGACCAAGATATGGAACGGCCACCTAAGGTTCCGTAGGCTGCGGTACCTCCGCAGCCCCTCCCCCACCAATCTCAAGAGAAATGAAAAAATACTGCCTCTATCTCATCGCCCTCATCTTGCTGACCGCCTGCACCCAGAAGCCAAACGGCAACGTCGGCATGGCCAGCCGTCAGCCGGAAATCTACCCCGACTACACCGACGTCACCATCCCGCAGAACATCGCCCCCATGAACTTCCTGGTGCGCGAAGAGGGATGCGAGGCCGTGCAGGTGGAGGTGAACGGCGACGACGACGGCAGCCGGATCGTGGTCAACGCCAATGGCAACGAGGTGGTGTTTGAAATGGATGAATGGAAAAGTCTGCTGCAGAAACCGCACAAGAAACCGCTCACCGTCACACTGACGGCACGCATCAACGGACAGTGGATCCAGTTCAGGCCCTTCAGCTGGACCGTTGCGCCTGAAAAGATAGACCCCGTGCTCACCTACCGACTCATTGAGCCCGACTACGAGGTGTGGAGCAACGTGGAGCTGTGGCAGCGAAACGTGGAGAACTTCGACGAGAGCACCCTGTCATCCTATAAAGAGGTGGGCGACAGGTGCATGAACTGCCACACCTTCAGCAATCAGGACCCACAGCTTTCCATGCTCTATGTGCGCGGCGAAGGCGGCGGGGCATTCCTCAACGAAAAGGGAAAACTCACCAAGCTCAACATCAAGGACGAAGGCATGGTTTCGGGAAGTGTCTACTTCGGATTCTCGCCTTCGGGGCGCTACATCACCTTCTCGTCGAACATCATCATACCGGCTTTCCATACCATACCCGGCAAACGTCTGGAGGTGTTCGACAGCAAAAGCGACGTCTATGTGGCCGACCTGCAGACGCACACCATCATCTCTTCACCGCTCACCTCAGACAGCCTCGCCTTTGAGACATTCCCCACATTCTCGCCCGACGGACGGTATGTCTACTTCTGTTCGGCACCCCATGTGGACCTGCCCGGCGGCATCAAGCAACTGAAGTATCGCCTCTGCCGCATCGCCTTCGACAAGAAGAGCGGGACATTGGGCGAAACCGTCGACACCCTCCGTCTTGCAAACCAAGGCAATGTCTCGGTCTCCCACCCCCGCATCAGTCCCGACGGACGGTGGCTGCTCTACACCGTGTCCGACTACGGAACCTTCCCCATCTGGCATCCCGAAGCCGACCTGCGACTCTTGAACCTGAAGACCGGAGAGATTGTCGAGATGAAAGGCGTGAACAGCCAGAAAAGCGACACCTATCACTCATGGAGCTCCAACAGCCAATGGTTTGTGTTCGCATCGAAACGCGACGATGGACTCTACGGAAAGCCCTATTTCTGCCACGTTGATGCTAGCGGACACGTGAGCAAGCCGTTCTGTCTGCCACAGAAAAATCCCAGCCGCTACGACAACATGCTCAAATCGTTCAACGCTCCCGAACTGGGAAAAGGTGCCCTCCCCTTCAACGCCGCCGACGTAGCCCGCGCCATGAAGCAGCAAGCTACGCCATTCCACCTCCACCCATAACCGCCTCACCCTGCACCCAGGCAGTCCCCTTGGCCGGCGATTTTTCTCATTTAGGTCGGATGCCATCCGACCAAGCTCGGTGCTTTTCACCCCCCCCCGTAGTCGGCACTTGTCCGTCGACGTCCAACCACCCAGACGAACACCCCCAAAAACACCCTGACAACAAGCTTTTTTTTACATTTTATACAAGAAAAATTACCAAAGCAAAAAAAAAGCAAGATAATATAAAAATACGGCAAGAAAGTATCACGTTTACAAAAAAATAACACTTACCTTTGCACGGGAAAAAACGAATACTCTGTCAATACAACCTGTGACATGCACGACACAGGACCTCGCGACATACCTAAAATAACGCTGACCACACATTATCTATACGCAAAGAGAGAAAATAATTTGTGTAAAGTGGTATTACTATGCACTACAATGTGAGATGTCAGTACGTCTGTTGGCTGCTTCGCGTTGAATAGATCAGAATATATTCACATCATAATAACCTAAGAAAGTACTTAAGTATGAATCAAGTCTTTAGAAAGACAGCCTTGTTGGCTGGCGCGTGCGCTATCGTAGGATTGTGCTACACGCCCCAGGCAATGGCTGAGTCTGCTGTAAAGTCCGTACAGGCTGTGCAGCAAGACCGCAAAGTGACAGGTACTGTTGTCGACGCTATGGGGCCCGTGATTGGGGCTTCCGTTGTGGAGAAGGGTACAAGTAATGGTACGGTTACCGATCTTGACGGTAACTACACTCTGAGTGTGAAGCCAGGTGCCACGCTGGTCATCAGCTACATCGGCTACAAGACACAGGAGATCAAGGTGGGCAACGAGGCCCGCATTGACGTCACTATGGAAGACGACAACACCTCGCTCGAGGAGGTCGTGGTCGTCGGTTATGGTGTCCAGAAGAAAAAACTCGTCACCGGTGCTACCGTGCAGGTGAAGGGTGAGGACATCGCCAAGCTCAACACAACCAACGCGCTGACCGCCATGCAGTCGGCATCGCCGGGTGTCAACATCACCCAGAGCTCGTCGCAGCCGGGTAAAGGTTTCAAGGTGAACATTCGTGGTGTGGGCACCATCGGTGAGTCATCACCGCTGCTCATCATCGACGGAATCAACTCTGGAACTGCCGACAACGGTCTGAACGGACTCAACCCGAACGACATCGAGTCAATCGACGTGCTGAAGGACGCCGCCTCGGCCGCCATCTACGGTGCACGTGCTGCCAATGGTGTGATTCTGGTCACCACCAAGCAGGGTAAGGCCGGAAAGATCAGCATACAGTACGATGGTTTCGTGGGATGGTCGAACGCCTACAAGGTGCCCGGACTGGTGAACGCACAGCAGTACATGCAGATCATCAACGAAACAAACTTCAACACATACGGTACTGCCACTGACTGGTCGAAGATCGTTCCGCAGGCCATTCTTGATCAGGTGAATGCCGGATGGCAGGGCACCGACTGGTTCAAGGAGTATGAGAACAAGAACGCCATGCAGTTTAGCCACGCCGTCAGCCTCACTGGCGGTACTGATCGCTCGAAGTTCTCCATGAGCCTCAACTACAGTTTCAACGAAGGTATCATGGGTGGCGACAACGCTTCCGACTATCGTCGCTATGGCGGCCGCATCAACTCGGAGCATGTGTTGCTCAAGGGAAAGACCCACGACGTGATTACCATCGGTGAAAACCTTTCTTACTGGTATCATCGCTCGCACGACCTCGCAGAAGGCAACGGATACTGGAACATCATGCAGGCAGCATACGTTGCAAGCCCGCTGGTGAAGCCTTATCGCGAAAACGGCGAACTGGCCAGCTACGGACAGGACGGAGCAGGATACAGCTCGATGATCTACTCGAACCCGCTGAACCACTTCCTCAACGGTGGATTCAACTCCATCAACAAGAATCGCGACTTCGGTGTAGGCGCCACCATCTACTGGATCATTGAGCCCATCAAGAACCTGCGCTATCGCGGACAGTTCAACACTGGCTACAGCGGAAGCAACAACCGCAGCGTAAGCCTTCCCTATTCTTCGAGCAACACCAGTGCCAGCGATGGCTACAACCTCTCGATGGGTCAGAACCAGGGAAGCAGTTTCTCAATGGACAACACTCTGTCGTACATCCTGCCCCAGCTTGGCAAGAACAACATCGATGTGATGGTGGGTCAGTCGTTCGAGCGCAGCAACTGGAGCACAGGCATGAACATGAGTTTCAGCGTACCGCAGCAGTTTGTCAACTCACTCGTACTCAATGGATGGGACTACAATATCCCATCGAACTATTCGGCCGACTACCTGCAGGGACATGGCGGTTATGACAACCCCATGGCAGGCAGCATTGCTTCGTTCTTCGGACGTGCCAACTGGAACTACGACGAGAAATACATGGCAACAGCCATCATCCGTGCCGACGGTTCCAACAACTTCCGCCGCGGTAAGCGCTGGGGTTACTTCCCCTCATTCTCGGCAGGATGGGTCGTATCGAACGAAAGCTTTATGCAGAGCACATCTTCGTGGATGGACTTCCTGAAGATTCGCGCCAGCTGGGGTCAGAACGGTAACTGCGCCATTGGCAACTTCTACTACCTGTCG
>JAEEGF010102426.1_pt1 | contig 11360 bp, 10 predicted proteins | sample 9134171 | NCBI WGS metagenome assembly JAEEGF01 (sample SAMN16246542, study PRJNA631951) | gut metagenome | biome: gut microbiome; feature: rumen; material: AP-attached | host: Bos | place: Iran: Karaj | collected 2018-10
TCGAGACAGGCGAGGCACTCGTGTCGGTGCTCGACGAGAAGGGCGCGCCTACGGTGGTCGAGCGTGCGAGAATCCTGTTCCCTTTGAGCCAGATAGGCGCTATTTCGCCTGGACAGCGCGATGAGGCTATGCGCCGTTCGGCTCTCTACGGCAAGTACGACAAGACCCTTGACCGCGAGAGCGCTTTCGAGGTGCTTCTGGCGGAGTCGGAGGCGGCAGAGCAGCAGGCTGCGGCGGAGAAGGAGCAGAAGGAGCAGGAGAAAGCGAGCGGCAAGAAAAAGTCGCTTCTCGGCAGGATTGGCAAGGCGCTGGTGACAGCTGTCACAGCCACTGTGGCAACGATTATCGGAACAAAGGTTTCCAACAGCATAACCGGCAAGAAGACCAAGACCACGAAGAAGGACATAGCCGGACGTGTGGCCAGGAACACTACGTCGGCTGTCACACGCCAGATTACACGAGACATACTCGGCAATCTGATGAGATAAAGCCTGATATAAAGCAAAAGAAAAGCCCGAATTGAAAAATCCGGGCTTTCTTTATTTGTCTGTGTCCTGTCGGCTTACCATCCGAACGCCTCAGTGTCGGACATCCATTGTCCCTGGGCTTTGAGCACCTGCTCCACGACGTCTCTGGCGCAGCCTCGGCCGCCTTCACGGTCCGATATGTAAACCGAAATCGCCTTTATCTCTGGCACGGCGTCGGCAGGGCAGACGGGGAATCCCACCGCCTTCATGCACTCGTAGTCCGGTATGTCGTCGCCCATGTACATGATTTCCTCCAGCTTCAGGTTGTACTTCTCGGCGAATTCATTGAGCTTGCCGATTTTGTTTTTCGCGCCCATGTATATCTCGTGGAAGCCCAGTCCGCGGAATCGCGCTTCTATGGCGTCGGTCTTGCCGCCGGTCAGTATGGCGAGAGGGTAGTTCCTTATGGATGCCTGGTGCAGCGCGTATCCGTCCTTTGTGTTTATCACTCTCATAGGCTCGCCGCCGGGGTAGAGCGGAATGTGCGATGTTGACAGCACTCCGTCCACGTCGAATACGAACGCCTTGACGTCTTTAAGTCTCTCCTTGATGTTCTTTTCCTGTTTCATTATGGTATGTTGTTATTATTCTTCGTTTATTATGCCTTCGGCTATCTCCTCGTACAGTTTTTTGTATGCAGGGTAGGCTTCCAGAGCCTTGATGTGCTTGTCCATCACGCTGTGGTCGTTTCTCGCTGCCGGACCGGTCTGCGCGTCCTTTGCTGTCAGGTGGTGGAGCTTCTCTACGGTCTCCTCCAGCAGCGGCAGCATCAGCTTGAAGTCCAGCCCTTTGTCAGCCATCAGTTTCTCGGCTATGCGGCACATGTAGTTGCTGTAGTTGCAGCAGAACACGGCTCCCAGGTGCAGTGTCATCCTCTGCGCCGAGTCGCACGGCTGCACGTTGTCGCTCAGCGTTTCGGCTAATCCGCTGATTTGTCGTGCCGTCTCCTTGTCGCATCCTTCCACGAAGACCGGTATCTTCCTGAAGTCCACCTTCTTGCTTTTACTGAAAGTCTGCATCGGGTACATCACGCCGTAGCTTTTCTTCTTGCCTCGGAATATGTCCATGCTCACGCTTCCTGCCGTATGCAAGTGTATGCCGTCGTGCGCCGCGGTATTACTTATCACGTCCTCCAGCGCGTCGTCCTTCAGCGAGTATATGTAGAAGTCCGCTCCGTCTTTTATGCCGGCGGCATTGGTTGTGTAATCCGCGCCGATTCGCTCAGCCAGTGTTTTGGCTGACTCTTCCGTTCTGCTGTAAACCTGCATTACTCTGATGCCTCTCTCGTGCAGAGCCAGCCCGAGCTGCGTGGCTAAGTTTCCTGCGCCTATCAGTGTGACGGTCATCGGTCAGAATTTCTCGTTGTGGAACTTGTCGTAAGCCAGCTTGTCGTATTCATACGGCTTTCTGTCCTGGTCCTTGTAGCCTATGGCTATGATGTTCAGCACCATGTACTGCTCCGGTATGCCGAGTATTTGTCTCACGTTGTCCTCGCAGCTGTTGCCGTCCTTGTCCTTTCTGCCTTTGCACTGCACCCAGCATGAGCCCAGTCCGAGATCAGCCGCCTCGAGTTGTATGATGATGGAAGCTATGGAAGCATCCTCCACGCAGGTGTCGCAGATTGTGGTGTCGGCTGCCACGACTATGGCGAGCGGCGCTCCGCTCACGAGTTCCGCGCCCGATTCCTTGGATGTGGACAGCGCCTGCAGTGTGGCTTTGTCCTCCACCACGATGAACTCCCATTCGTTGCATCTCTTGCCGGCTGGCGACATCAGCGCCGCCTTCTTTATCGCCTCTATTTTCTCAGCCTCCACAGGTTGCTCCTTGAACTTTCTGTAGCTTCTTCTGTTTCTCAGTAATTCTAAAAAATCCATACGTTTTATGCTTGTTTTATCTCTTGTCAAAGATAGTCAAAAAAGAGCCAAGGGGATTTATAAATTGTAATATACTTTGTGTATATTTGTCTTATGCCTAACGCAGGCGTATAAAAGTTTTCAGGTTATGGAATATATAATTTCGATAAGCAGCAATGAGCAGGCGGACAAGAACATCGCGCTGACTAAGGAGATTCTCGAGAAAGAGTTCAGTAATGTGAAATTCTCTTCTGTCATAAACACAAAACCGGTAGGCGAGGGTTATCCTCAACGCGACTTCACCAACACGGCAGTCTCGCTGACAAGCCGTCTGAACGAGGACGAGATGAAGGACTTTCTGCGCAGTGTGGAGGAGAAACTCGGCAGAACTCCGGAACTGAAAAAACAGAAAATCGTGCCGGTGGATTTGGACATCATAATCGTCGGCCACCAGATTGTGCATAAGGACTATGCCAATTTCTCGTTTCTCAGGAAACTCATAGCCGAAATCAGACCTTTTGTTTAGTCTTACAAAAATGTGCTTATGAAGAGGGTTATAGAAGAATCAGAACTTATTATAAGAGACGACGGCAGCGTGTTCCACCTGAACATGAAGCCGTCGCAGCTGGCTGACCGTGTCATCCTTGTGGGCGACCCAGGGCGTGTGGAGCTTATCGCTTCGAGGTTCGACAGCATTGAGTCGCGCACATCCAATCGTGAGTTCGTCAGCGCCACAGGCTCGTATCAAGGCAAGCGCATAACTGTGCTTTCCACAGGCATCGGCACCGACAACATCGACATCGTCATGAACGAGCTGGATGCCTTGGTCAACATCGACCTCGCCACACGCACAGTTAATGACACGCTGCGCTCGCTCACCATCGTGCGCATAGGCACTTGCGGCGGCATGCAGGAGGATGTGCCGCTGGGTTCGTTCGTGGCTTCGGAATATTCCATAGGCATCGACGGCGTGCTGAACTTTTACGCCGGCAGAGACGCTGTCTCCGACCTCGACATGGAGCGCGCCTTCGTGTCTGCCACAGACTGGAATCCGCAGAAAGCCGCGCCTTACGTCGTGAAGGCCGACGACGAACTGACCGACCGCATCGCTGCCGACGACATGATACGCGGCATAACCGTCTCGGCCAACGGCTTCTACGCGCCTCAGGGCAGAGTGGTGCGCCTGCAGCTCGATGACCCCGATGTGAACAGCAAGATACGCGCCTTCCGCTACGGCGACCTCAAGGTCTGCAACTACGAGATGGAAGGCTCGCTCATAGCCGGGCTCTCGCGCATGATGGGACACAAGGCGCTGACAGTCTGCTGCGTCATAGCCAACCGCTTCGCCAAAGAGGCCAATGTTAACTACAAAGGCGGCATCGAATGTCTGATAGACAAGGTGCTGCAACGCATTTAAACCAACTTATGAAATCTGACAATTATAATGATACTATCTGTGCGGTCAGCACTGCGCAGGGTGTGGGCGGCATCGCCGTTATTCGTGTTTCGGGCTCGCAGGCTCTGTATATTGTGGACAAGGTGGTGCGTCTGCCCAAGGACCGCCAGCTGACCGAGGTCGAGGCTTATCATGCTGTTTACGGCACGTTCTACGACGGCGTGCGCGACATCGACCAGATTGTGGCTCTCGTGTTCCGTGCGCCGCGCTCGTTCACGGGCGAGGACGTCGTGGAGATAAGCTGCCACGGCTCGGTTTACATCCAGCAGGAGATTGTCCGTGTGCTGCTTGACAACGGCTGCCGTCTGGCTCGTCCGGGCGAGTTCACACAACGCGCTTTTCTCAACGGCAAGATGGACCTCAGTCAGGCGGAGGCTGTGGCTGACCTCATATCGTCGCGCAGCAAGTCGGCTCACCGTCTGGCGCTGAACCAGATGAAGGGCGGATTCTCAAAGGAACTGGCGGAACTGCGCGGGCAGCTGCTCAAGTTCACGTCGCTCGTGGAGCTGGAGCTTGACTTCTCCGACCACGAGGACCTCGAGTTCGCCGACCGCACCGAGCTCAAGGAGCTTGCGCATAAGATAGAGGACAAAATTTCGTCGCTTGCGGGCAGCTTCAGCGTGGGCAATGCCATAAAGGAAGGCATTCCTGTGGCGATAGTGGGCGAGACCAATGCCGGCAAATCCACTTTGCTCAATGCCCTTGTGGGCGAGGAGAAAGCCATCGTCAGCGACATCCAAGGCACGACGCGCGATGTGATAGAGGACGTGGTGAACATCAACGGAGTGCTGTACCGATTCATCGACACAGCAGGACTGCGCCAGACCACCGACACGATAGAGAACATGGGCATCGAGCGCACCTACCAGACAATGGACAAGGCGGCTGTCGTGCTGTGGATAATCGACTGCCAGAAGGTCACAGAGCATATCGAGTGGCTCGCCGAGCGCATCGTTAAGCACTCAAAGGGCAAGAAACTGCTGCTCGTGCTCAACAAGTCCGACAAGATAGAGCAGGAGGAGAAAAAGGCGCTGGACAACATCTTCAGCACCTATGATGCGCCCAAAATCTACATTTCCGCCAAGCAAGGCATCGCGCTCGACGACCTGCGCAAGATGATAACCGAAGTGGCGGAACTGCCCGAGGTTGGCGACAACGACGTCACCGTGACCAACATGCGCCACTACGAGGCACTGAAGAACGCCCTGGCTTCAATCCGCCGTGTGAACACCGGTCTTGCCAGCAACATCTCCGGCGACTTCCTGTCTCAGGACCTCCGCGAGTGCCTCCAGCACATCGGCGAAATCACTGGCGAAATCACCACCGACGAAGTGCTTGGGAATATTTTCAAGAATTTCTGCGTCGGAAAGTAGATTCTGCGTGGAAAAATAGGTTTAGTTTAACTCTCTTTATCTATAAAGCGGAGTAAACTAAACAGCTATATATGATATGTAAAATTCTTCAGAAATCGTTCAATCTCAAAAATTAATATTATGGAATTGACAGAACAGCAGAAAGAAGCTTTAACTTGCATTATCAATTTTGCAAATGACAAGGATCAATCCATCTTTATTCTAAAGGGATATGCTGGAACTGGTAAGACTACTATAATTAAAAGTCTGATACCGAAACTGCAAGGTCTTGGCAAAAAAGTTTCTCTTATGGCTCCAACAGGACGAGCTGCTAAGGTATTACGCGAAAAAACGGGATATAATGCCTCGACCATACATCGCGGTATATATGCCTTTGAAAATATGCAGGCAGTCAGACATGACGAAAGTGGTAAACTGATAGAAACTAACCACACGAAGAATAAGGAGTTGCGAAGCAAAGGTTCTGATGATTTGCAATTTTGGTTTGATATCATCAAACCAGAACCCGGCGAGGACCCATCAAAAAATATTTATATTATTGATGAGTCTTCCATGATTAGTTCAATGCCATCATATAATGAAACGCTTCATTTTGGAACAGATATACTCATAAACGATTTGTTGACTTATGCACAATTGAATCTTAGCGGAAAAATCATTTTTGTGGGTGATCCTGCCCAGCTACCTCCTGTTGGAGATAACAAATCTGTAGCACTGGATGAATCTTATTTCAAAAACAAATCTTATGGAGTTTCATGCTATGAATTAACAGATGTATTAAGGCAAAGTGGAGAAAGTTCTATTCTAAAAAATGCCATGATGATTCGTGATTTATTAAAATCTGATTGTCGTAACAAACTTGCTTTTGAAAGGAAACAAGGCGAGGTAGAAGATATGTCGTCAGAACAAGTTATTGAATCATTCTACGAAAATACACCGAATCCACAAATCGGTGAATCGATAATCCTTTGCTATACCAATTCACTTGTAAAAGAATATAATGAAGCCCTACGACGTCGATATTTTCCTGGATCAGAAAATGTAATGCAAGGCGATATACTCCAAGTAGTAAAAAATAATGTAAATCCGAATCTTTCAATAGAATTTTTCAATGGCGATTTTGTTCGTGTGCTTGAGGTTTCTGAGAATATAGAAACTCAATCTGCATCCGTTTGGACTGATGTTTCTGGCACAAGGGAAAGAGTTACCATTTCAATAGATTTTAGAGATGCAGTCCTTCAGTCTGAAGATGGTCGCCAAACAAGGTGTAAAATTGTAGATACATTATTAAATTCAAGAGAACCCAACCTGACGCCACTCCAAAGTGTTGCTTTGTACATAAATTTCCGTATGAGGCATCCTCATCTTCGTGGTAATGAAGAGGCTTTCAAAGAAACAATAATGCAAGATCCTTACTTTAACGCAATTCAAGTAAAATATGGATATGCAATAACTGGACATAAATCACAAGGTGGAGAATGGAAAACAGCATATGTTGATTATACAGGACGAGCTGGTTTGAATAACGAATCTTTACGCTGGGCTTATACTGCAACAACACGTGCTAGGCAAGTACTTTATGGTGTGAACATGCCAAATGTCACTCCTATTTCTGGACTTAAATTCAATCCCATTGCAAAATATGGGAAACCGGCAAAAGAGGCGTTCTCATTTGCAGAAGCATCAGGTGTAACCTTCTTGTCTGCGGCTGCAACAGCAGCCCAAAAACAGAAATATCTTAGCGTAAAAGAGAATTTAGACAATATAGGTTTCATGTTAAAATCGGTACAATCATGCCAGTACGATGACAAATATTTGATAGAAACCCCATCTGGAACAGTAACTGTTGATTGTTACTATAATGGTTCAGGTTTGTACACGCGTTATGTGCCTCAATGCCTTTTGCCCGAAAACGAAGACATAATAGACGCTTTTGAAAATGATAGCAATATGCAATATTCTATTGATTACAATCCATCCAGTGAAGCCTTTAGTATATTGTACAAAAAGATTTTATCTGTTTGTGATGACATGGATATAAAAATAACTAATATTGTTGAGCACTTACCACAATATTATATTGGCTATTATTTTAAGACCTCTGGAAAGTTTTCACAAATTCTTTTTTATTTTAAAGGAAATCATTCTATTTCACAAGCACTTCCCTCAAGTGACATGGGGGGAGAGGATGAAAAATTAACGAAATTGATTCAAGCACTACAATAACAATATGTCAGTAAGAGATGTTACCAATTTAAGAAAAGAAGGCAAACTTAAAGAAGCCCTTGATTTAGCACGTCGAGAGTTAAATGAAGATCCTAATGAATGGACTCGTATGTCTTTATTCTGGGTTCTTCGTGATATTGCAATGAATAAATCAGTTCCAACCAATAATTTGGAACAAGCTCGAAACTGCCTTGATCTAATGGAAAAACTTCTTCCTGACATGATGGATGACAATGGAGCTGGTGAAAGAGCATACCAAAATTTGTATAAACTCATTTTGCCCAATGCAAATGAGGTTAAGCAAATCTCAGATTTGTCAAAAACAAATCCTAACGAGGCTTATCAAAAAATCTCAGAGAAATTTGGGGCAGATGCCAAAAATATTGATCCAAAGTTTCATGAAGATTTTGGCTGGATTGTGTATAGATATATGAAAGCGAATAGTGAACAACTCACATCTATTAAGATTCGTTGCTTGCTAAGAGATTATATGCAGCTCCAAAACGAACGTCCCTCTTTGTTACATTCTATGATTCTTAATTATGCCCTTAATTTTTCTAAAGGCCATTCTGATTTTAGTTTCTATAAATTTTTTATGCTCTGGGGAGCCAAGAATCTAAGATATGATGATTACCAAGAAGGATGGGCAGATGGTCACGATATTCCTTCTTTAACATCTCGTATATGTAAAGCTATCATAGATTCTAAAGAAACGTTTGACGTTTCAGGTTTTGTTTCTCAATTCGACAGACAAAATGTAATTGTTGAAAACTTGCGTCAATCTTACTTTTGGAGACTTATGAATCTTCAGAAAGAAAATAAGATTGACGAATTGTTTCAAGAATTCATGAATTATGCAGATAACTATTCTGGGTTAGGCCCTTCTCATTGGCACTCAGAAATATTGAAAATTGCCAATCGATTCATGATAGATGAATACGCAGCAAAATTTATACCATTTATTATCAAATGGGATGGTTTGGGTAATTTCCGAAATGAAGATTGGGTTAAAGAAACAAATGATGAAGGTAAAGAGTTCCCATCATTAGCGGTAAAGAGCGCCAAAAAGTGCTTTGACATCATAAAAGCAACTACAAAAGAAAATATTCCAGACACAACCTTAGCTTGGTTAAAAGGCGTGTATGAGAAGGTAAAGAATTGCGATCCTGATGACGATTGGAATGTTAGAAACTATGCAACAATTTGTGCTTGGTGTGGCGACATAGAAGGAGCAATAACTTTATACAAATCACTACTTCTGCATATGGGCGAAAAATACTATTTGTGGGCAGAACTGGCAAATCTGGTATCAAACAATAACGACTTATGCATAGGACTTTTACTGAAAGCAAAAAAAATTGAGAAAAATGATGATTTCTTAGGTGACATACATCTAAGCCTTGCTTCATTGTGGCAAAAAGAAGGTTATAGTTCAATAGCAATCAAAGAACTAGAAGCGTATGCTTCACATCGCAAAGAAAAAGGCTGGGCGGTTTCTGATAGATACCGTGAACTGATGACTAATATGGTTGCTGGTTCAGATACATCAACAAAAGTTGATTTCAATTTGTATATAAGCAAAGCGGAGGATTATGTTTATGGTGATTTTGATTGGGTAGATTTTGTCATAACAGACAAATGGATGTCAGATGAAATAGAACGTTGTAATCTGTTTGACGGAAAAGAAACAACTTTATGTGTAAAAACAAAGAAATTTCCCATTCTTAAAAAAGCGAAAGTTGGTGATGTTATTCAATTCAGATGTAATATCATTGAAGAAAAACAACTAGATACATCTTCGTGGATGCATCGCACAATTACAGTAAAGAAAACTATTCCCTTAATTGCAAGAAAGACTGAGAAGGAGTCATGGTCAATATTACCAGTAAAATATGGAGTAATAGATTATGTCAATGAAAATAAGAAAATTCTCCATATAATAACACAGAACTCCAAACAAACTTACTCAGAATACAAAGGTAATCCACTTCCTATTGATTCATTTGTAAGGTTTAGAGAATATGAAGATAAGCGTAAAGACGAAACTCGTATTTGCGTAACAAAAGTGGAGCCATGCTCTTCTAATGAAGCATTGCAATTTATGCCTAACCGCATTGTGGTGGTTGACGATGTTAATACTTCAAAAAAATTATTTCATGTAGTTCTCGGTCCTGGAAAGGTAAGCGATGTTGTTCGTTTTGATCAAACAAACATTCGTCCAAATATTGGAGATTTCTTACGTATATCATATTGCATTAAAAAAAATAAGGAAGGTAAGAAAAGGATAAAGTTCTTAGATATCCAGACCTCAGATGTTGGCTGCAAAGGTGTTAAAGGCACTGTTACAGGGCGATTAGAGATGAAATATCATGGAGGTTATGGGGTTTATGACGAAGAACCGGACTTTGCATTTATAAAAGATTTCTATGTTCATCGTAGTATTCTCAAGAAGTATAACATTACTAAAGATTGTGATGTTACAGCAAAAGTTGTACTTGGAGGTGATGACAAATGGAAAGTTTACGATTTAGATTTATCATAGCTGAGACGTAAGAATAATGTATGCCACATCATGGTGAGACACAAGGTGTCAGCCATAAAATCAAGACCGTCGAGCAGGTAAGTAATGCCAGAAGCATCACTCCATCATGGTTCAAGAAAGGCATTGAAGCAGCTCTGCTCGCTCCTACTGCAGTTAACCAGCAGAAGTTTTCGTTTGAGTATGTCGGAGAGAAAAACAACTGCCACCAGATAAGAGCCAAGAAGGGATTTTCCATGATTGGCTATGCAAAGATGGATTTAGGCATAGCTAAATACCACTTTGAAATTGGTGCTGGAGAAGTAAATTTTAAGTGGGTTTAGAAAGGTATTAAGCAGATAAATCGGAATTTAGCAGAATAAACATAAAGTATATTCAGCGAATTAAAACATCAGAAAGGCTCAAATACAAAGCCAGTAAAGCATTCAAGTGATAAGGGGCAGAAAACTCATTATCATTCTACTCGAGATGGCGAAAAGATGCATGGTGGAAAAAATGTACACTATGTTGACCGTTCAACTAAGAGAAACAAAAAATGAGAACTAAGAAAAAATTCAAAAAACTCTGGATTGCCTCTGTTGATATAGAGGCAGCTCCCGGTTATGAATTTAACGATCTAATTGATTGCAGCGAATGTAATGAAACTTTACCAGCTTATAATGGAGCATGGGCTAATGTTATATTGCAATCCGAGACAATCAAAGAAGCACTCAATCTTATTGAGCAAGGTTTGAGTGAAAAGAACTTCATCGTTAAGTTTATTGATAAAATAGAGAATTTATATTTTCTTGTAGAGGATAATGATGTCAATGTTGACATCATTAGAGAGGCAGAATGGCTTTATTCATCAAAATTTCGTTTTATGATAAGCGATAAACTTTGGCCGTATCTGAACGAATGTAACACTCCAGGATTATGAATAATTGGAATTTATCAAAAGTATGGACAGCATTAATACTGTCCATACTTATGGCTGTATCTTCTTGCGGTTTACCGTATTGCAAAAAAACACCATTTTCAAACAATGATTTAGATTGGATGAAGCCATATTCAGTTGGTGATACTCTTGTTTTTTTCAATAGAGAAAATATAGAATTTGATACGCTCATTGTCACTAAAAAAACGATTAACAATCCTACTAATAAAAACATATTTGATATGGAAGGTTGTAATTGGATGGAAGGAGATAATGAGTATAAAGCAAATGCTGAATATCAAATTGAAGCATATCATTCAGGTGAAAAATATAAATGCCTATTCATATTAGAGAAGAATTGTGATTCTAAACCTGCGGAAGTATCTTTGGCTTTTTGGGGAAGATATACTAAAAAAAACATATCAACAGGAAATGTCGTCAAAGATTTGACAATATTTCCTCAATATAAA
>JAEEGF011289122.1_pt1 | contig 11360 bp, 5 predicted proteins | sample 9134171 | NCBI WGS metagenome assembly JAEEGF01 (sample SAMN16246542, study PRJNA631951) | gut metagenome | biome: gut microbiome; feature: rumen; material: AP-attached | host: Bos | place: Iran: Karaj | collected 2018-10
CCCAAAATGATCGCTCCTCGGTGTCCGTTGGTATCGGGCTTCAGCGTGGCCACATGGTCGATGGCCTGCTGGATGAGCTGGGCGCAGTCGCCTGCCTGCCAGTTCACCCTTACTGTCGCCTGTACGTTGGGAATGGCCTGCTCCGAGGCGTGATAGCCGCAGGTGGAGTAGTCCATGGGGATAAATACCTCTTTCTTGGGTTTAGGCGCAGCCTGCAGCACGGTGGCTAGGCACCATGCTGCAGACAGTAGCGATAGAGTGATGATATCTCTTCTCATCTTGAAAGGATCAGTTCTTATTCTGCCAACGGGTCGAAGGTACCTGCTGCACCACCGTTGTTATAATCCTCCCAGCCGATGGTCTGCGGCAGTGCCTTGTTGGAACTCTGCGCACTGTTGCTCAGACCAAGGATATAGTACTTGGGACGGAAATTCATGTAGAGCAGGTTGTGCTGGGAGTCGCGGGCATCGCCGTATTTGATGGTGACGTTGAGGTTGGTCTCGTACCAGGCCTTCAGTGTCTCCAGCTGTGTGTTGACATCCTGCTTACGGAAATCAATACCGGCAGGGCGCTCTACACCAGCCTTCAGCAACGGGTCGCTGTCGTAGGTTGTGCCACCCACGCCGAAGCTGCTGCCCGTGGCAAACTCGATGTTCTCACGACGCTGGTTGTTCATCGGGGTGAAACCTAACCATGTGCAGGTGTTACCGCCCCAGCCCGTCAGTCTCCAACTCGGATTGAGCGTCTCCTGTCCCACACCGCCGTCGAAGAGCATCCATCGGCGCAGGTCGTCGAAGCGCTTGCCCTCGTAAGCGAACTCTATCTGACGCTCGTAGAGGATGGCACTCATACAGGTGGCCTGGTCGCTGGCAAGATTAGCCTGCAGACCATAGTTGTTCTCTGCCGTATAGCCGGCACGCTGACGGATCTGCTGCAGATAGGTGACAGCCTCGTTCATCTGTCCTGCCATACAGGCGGCCTCTGCCAGGTTGAGCAGTACCTCGGCATAGCGCAGTTCGATGAGTGGTGCACCGGAATAGTAGGGCGCAGCACCCTTGTCCGAGCCTGTGATATACTGATAGAGGCTCGATGAGTTCACGTCAAGGTCGTCGCTCTTCTTGCGGACATACACACCCACCTTGCTGCCTAGCAGGTTGTCGGCGCCGTAAGAGTCGCCGTTCTCAGGATCGCCGGCAGCGTTGAGCTCCGTATACCATACATAGTTCCACAGTACGAAGTTCTTGCCGTCGCCAGGGTTGTGAGGGTCGATGCTGCTGGCATCGCCATTGTAGGCCCAGCGGAAACCGGGGAAGGCAAAGGTGCGGTAGAAACGCGGGTCGCGGTTCATGAAAGGATAGAGATCCTCCATGGGGAGTGACGAAGTCTCCAGTTTCGAGTATGGGTTGGTATACTCTGCCGTGCTGGCAGGCACCTTACCGTCGGCCATGGGGAACATCTGGATCAGTTTCAGTCCGGCTTTCTTGCCGCTGCCGCCGGTGTTCTTCGGACGGACGGCCTTCTCCCAGGTGTTGTTCTTCTGGTTGTCGAGACCGTCGCCCTCGATGTTGTTATAAAGAGTGACAAACACGGCCTCGGGGTTCTGGCCGCTCTGTAGGAACTGGGCGGCGAAGTCGGAACCGTTCACATTGTTACCGCTGCTATAGAGACCATAACCACAGCTGTTGATGGTGGCGAGGTCGGTCTTCATCTGTTGATAGGCCTCACGCCAGCGGCTCTCATCGTTTGCGCGGTTATAGATAGGACTGCACCACCAGAGCAGTACGCGCCCCTTCAGGGCCAATGCCGTACCTGTGGTCACACGTCCCCAGTTGCTGCCTGTCCATCCCCCATTGGTGGTCTTGGATGCCAGCATCTTCGCTGCACGGTCGAGGTCTTCGAGAATAAACTCCATCGTGGCCTTGGCTGAAGAGCGCGGGGTATAGTTGCCCTCCACGGGTTCCTGTACTTCAGCCACAAGGGGCACACCACCATACCAGCGGAACAGGTTGAAGTAGGCCCAGGCACGGAAGAAATAAGCCTGCCCTAAGAGCGGTGCTTTCTCTTCTTCCGACAGTTTGCCGTTCTCAATGCCTCTGATGCAGTCGTTGATATTACGGATACGTCCGTAGACAGAGGTCTGGATATTGCCGTCGCCTCCCTTGAAAAAGTCGGGCACGGCGTTCTCGCCGCTCATGGAGGTGAGCTCTATCTGCGGGTCAACGAAATAGCTGAAACCGGTGTATTCTTCCGTCGACTTGGCGCAGATGTCAGCATTACCCATAGAGACGGGGAAGTTGCGGTTGATGGTGCCTTCTGCATCGCCCACGACGGGCAGACACCAGGCATAGATGTCGTTTAGACGACCCTCACAACCCTCAGTATAGTCGTAGATGCCTTCGTTCACATTATCGAAGTTCTTCTTCTCTTTCATGAATTCCTCGCTGCAGGAGGAGAGAAGGAGTATGGAAAGAAGGAATAAGTAGAAATTATTTATCTTGGTAATCATAACTCTTAATTCTTAATTCTTAACTTTTAATTAGAACGAAAGATTCACGCCCACCGTCCACTTACGCAGGTTCGGATAGCTGCCATAGCCACCGGCCATGGGGTTGGTGAAACTGTCGGGATAGGGGTTGTAGAAGTTGATGAGGTTCTGTCCTGTCACGTTGATGCGGGCACTCTTGATGCCGATGCTCTTAAACCACTGCTTGGGCAGGGCGTAGGCCAGTGTCAGACGGTTGAGGGCTACGCGGGCATTGCTCACGCGCCAGAAGCTCGACGCAATCGAGTTGATGCTGTAGGCGAGGCTGGGATAGTAGGCCTCGCGGTTCTGAGCCATCACCACATTGCCGCTGCCGTCGGTGATGTCCTGATAGACATACACATTGTCGGGATTCCAGAACGAGGGGAAGTTATAGAACTCGATGTTCGACGTGGAGGGCACGCTCAGGGCCTGGCTGGGGATGGTGGTATAGCCGCCCCAGGTGGCTCCGAACTGAGCGGTCAGCGAGAGTCCCTTCCAGTCGGCGCCGAGGTTCATGGTGAAACCGTAGATATTACCACGGTCGCCCAGCTGAACGAGGTCGTTCTCACGGTCTACCACGCCGTCAGGACCAGCGTAGGTGCCTGTGGCCTGATCGTACGCGCCGCGTACATCCTTATAGATCAGCATACCTGGGCGCACCTTGTCCTTTGTCATACCCATATAGCTGGTGATATTATATTTCTCGAAATACTCCTCGATATCCTGGAACGAACGGAACATACCAATGCACTGCATGCCCCACAGACCGATGTCGGTACGGCCGCCAGGCTGGATGCTGTGGTAGATGTTCTTCGGGTCGGTCTCGAAGTCCATCACCTTCACCTTGTTGTCGCTGTAGCCGGTATTGATGCCAACCTTATATTTGAAGTCCTTGCCGATCTTGTCACGCCAGGTCAGTGAGAGTTCCCAGCCCCAGTTGTCCATCTCACCACGGTTCACCGATGCCGACTGCGTACCGATGGTAGCAGCCACATCCTGACGCAGGTTGATGAGCATCTCGCGGTTCTTCTCGTAATAGTACTCCAGACCCACGGCCAGACGCTTGTTCAGTACTTGGAAGTCGAGACCGATGTTGGTCTTGTACGACTTGTCCCAATGCACGTCGGTATTCACGGCCGAATTGTTCTTATTGATGGTGATACGGTTGCTGGAGTCATTGCCTGTGCCTGTGCCAAGCACGATACCGCCGTTGGCATCCTGGGCATACACCTGCATCCACTGCCAGGGGGCGCAGTTGTCACGGCCCGTGAGACCCCAGCTGGCACGGATCTTCAGGAAGTCGATCCATTTCAGTGCCTCGGCGTTCTGGAACCACGGCTCTTCGCTGATTACCCAACCAGCTGAAACGGCTGGGAAGTAGCCGCGCATGTTGTTGGGACCGAACTTGGTGTAGCTGTAGTCGGTACGGAAGAGGAACTCCAGCAGATAGCGGTCGGCGTAGACATAGTTGATACGTCCGATATACGACAGCGATGCACTCTCTGAACGGGTGAAGACGGTGGTCATCTCACCGGTGGCGGAGTTGTACTGGCCTGTTGTGAAGGGGTAGGGGTTCTCGCGCTGGCCCTGCAGGTATTCATTCTCCTGCTCCGACTTCTCAATCGAGAACAGACCGCTGATGTCGTGCTGACCGAACTTACGCTGGTATTGGGCGGTGAAGTTGATCTGGTAGTTGTCGGTACGGGTCATCGTACGATAGAGCATGTTGCCGTTGTTCCGCTGTAAGCCGAGGAAATTACTCTCTGCCAGGTAGTCGAAATTGGGATCATCACCCGAGGTCGGCGTGTACAGATGCTTGCCGGAACCGTAGCGGTTGACCATCTGGTAGATGGTGAAGTTCGAACCGTATTGGTTGGTCTTGTCGTTGTTGATGCTCTTGGCATAGGAGAAGCGGAATTTCAGACCTTTCAGGGCCTTGAGCCAGCCCATGTCGATGGAGAGACTTCCGTTCAGCGTGGTGTTCGAGGTCATGGTACGGCTGTAGTCGCCGTTGTTCTGGAGTAGGTCGAAGTTGTAGGCCTGGCTGCCGTGCTTCTGACCGTTGCTGATACCATAGGAAACCATCGGATAGCCGTTGATATATTCCGGCAGATAGCCCGGACGGGTGAGCAACAGGTTATAGTCCTTCTCATCGCCGGAACCGCCCACCTTCACCAGGGGCTTGTTCTTCTTGCCATAGTCACCGCTGACGGTCAGGTTGGCCGACAACCAGTCGTTGATCTTCACGTCTACGCCGGCACGGTAGTTCCAGCGGTCGTAATCCAGCTTACCCAGGTTGCCGTCTTGCTTGAAATAGCTGCCGCCGGCGAAGTAGCTCACACGGTCGGTAGCACCGCTCACGTTCACGGAGTGCTTCTGTTGGAAACTGCTCTCCCAGTATTTGTCAAGCAGGTCGTAGTTCAGGTCCTTCATGGCCTCCAACTCATCCTGCTGATAGAGGGCTGTGGTGTGGTTGAGGCTGGTATTCGTGGGGTCTGCGGCTGCGATGGTGTTGTAGAGCCGTCCCCAGTTGTAGGCACTCAGCATCTTCGGACGGGTCACCTCGTCGTTGATACCGAACGAACCGCTGTAGCTGATGCTGGGGGCACCCATCTTACCCTTCTTGGTGGTCACGAGGATGACACCGTTGGCGGCACGGGCACCGTAGACGGCGGCGGAGGCGTCCTTCAGCACGGAGATGCTCTCTATTTCAGAGGCGTCGAGGTTGTTGAAGGCTTCGGCTCCCAGGTTCTGATAGCCGTTGCCCACCTTCACGTCGTTGGGATAGATATAGCCATCGATGACGAACAACGGCTGCTGTGCGGTAGAACCGATCTCGCCGAGGGAGTTTACGTCGCGGATGGTGATACGGGCATTCTCACCGGGACGGGCATCGCCGCCGCTTACAGACATACCGTTCACCAGTCCGGAGAGCGACGAGGCGAGGCTTCCGTTGGCCAGGTCTTGGATATCGTCCATCTCTACATTGGCCACCGAACCGGTCAGGTGAGCCTTCTTCTGTGTACCGTAACCCACGACCACCACCTCTTCGAGGCTCTGGCTGTCCACTTGCAGCTGGATCTTGCCGCCAGGCTTCACGGTCTGCGGCATATAGCCGATATAGGTAATTGTAATCTTCTCTCCCTTGGGAACAGAGATGCTGTAGTTGCCTTCGAAGTCGGTAATAGTACCCTTCGACTTGTCGCTGGCCAGTGTGACCGATGCGCCGATCACGGCCTCGCCGTTCTCGTCGACCACCTGTCCTGTCACGGTCTGGTTCTGTGCTGATGCAGTGAATAGTGAGCAGTGAATAGTGAATAGCATCACTACCACTCTCAGCCATTTTCTGTTTATCTTGGTAATCATAACTCTTAATTCTTAACTCTTAATTCTTAATTCTTCCTTCTTCCTTCCATCACGGCAGCCATCTCGGGTCACCGGTTCTCAGACTCAGCTGCTCGGCACCCTGCGGGGTGAAGTTGCCGTTGGCGGGATCCTTGAGGGCGGGGTCGCACTGAAGTGCACTCTTACTGTCGTCGTATTCCGACTTGGCACCCTCCACAGAGTCAGGCGCACCCTCCAGCTCGAAGGTGGCATTGCCGTTGGCATCGTAGGTGCAATAGGTGTTGTTGGCAAACTTGATGTCGCCGCCGCCTCTGCGGCCGATGATACGGCGGGGTACCTGGGCGCTGCCGCAGTTCACGAAAATATTGTCCGTCACGATATAGTTTGAGGTGGCACGACCGTCATAGCCACCGTGGTTACACATCTGACCGCTCTTGCAGAGGTTATACATCGTCGAGTTCATGATGTTGATCGAGTTCGAGGTATAGCCGGCACGGTCGCAACGGCCTGAGTTGTTGTAGCGGATCAGGTACTTGAAGTCGCTCTCGCCCGTGTTCCAGATGGTCGAGTTGCTGATGGTGAAGTCGTTGATGAATCCGCCACCGTCGTAGATGTAGAAGATGGAGTTGTTGCTCATGCCCACCGACTCAAGGTGCACCAGGCAGTTCTCCATATAGAAGGTCTTCAGACAGTACTTCACCTTGTTGTCGGACAGCATCATGCCCTTCACACCCGTGAAGTTGCAGTTCTGTATCGTGGTGGGATCTTTGATCTGGTTGTGGTTGTTGTTGTCGGTGTCGAGGATGCCTTCTGCGGGTGTGGCACTGAAAGCCAGCACGGGCTTCGATGTGGCTGCGCAGTCGAAGTTCAGGTACTTCAGCGAGAGTCCGCCGCAATACTCCAGGCTGCCGCTCTGACCGTAAACGATCGTGGCGTAGCTGGTCTTGCTGGTAGTACGGAGCACCACCTTGTGGTTGCTGAAGTCTACGATGCCGTCCAACGTATACTGTGCGCCTGGCTCCAGATCGTAATACACGGCCTCGTCGCTCTCAGGCACGGGGTTGTCTGTGAAATATTTGCTCAGCTCACTGCCGGCAGGGATGGTGGCGTAGGCGTCGGCGAAGGTCGAGAAGAGCATCTGCGTGGCCTCGCTGGCATCCGAGGTGCTCGATTTCTTGCTGCCCAGGGCCTTCAGGTCCACACGGTAATTCATGTCTTCCTCACGCTTCACGGTCACGCTGCAGCCGTCCACCAGACTGTCCTTCACGATGGGGGCATCGAGGTTGGTCGCGTCGTAGAAAGAGAACTGATAGCCACCGGCTCCCATCACGACGGGCCATGAGATAGTCTGCGTCTTGCCGTCGGCACTCGGGGTGATGGTGATGCTCTCCGCGCTAGGTGAGGTGAGGGTCTGGCCGCTCACGCCGTTGTCGAAGCGCTCGTCATCGTCGTAGCCGTCGGTGGCGCACGCTGTGGTCAGCAGGGCCGCTGCACCCAGCAGCAATCCGCTTCTGCACATCCAGGCGAACCCACGGCTCCTCCTTGATTTTTGATTCTTGTTCATACAGAAAATTAGTTATTTAAGTTATACATGTATACTTTTATTAATGACGCACCACCTTATATTATGTAATCACTTGCACAGGAAATAATACACATTCCTCCACAAAAACGCATCAAAACGCACGAATTCTGAAAAACATGTTGTATCTTTGCAGGCGATATGGAGAAAGAAGAGAAATACCGTTTGTTGACGGAACAGATCAAGGCTCTCATTGAGGGCGAGACGGACAGCGTGGCGGTGATGGCCAATGTCTGTGCGGCGATACACGAGACGATGGAATTCTTCTGGACAGGATTCTATCGGGTGAAGGATGGCGAGTTGGTGCTGGGACCGTTTCAAGGACCTGTGGCCTGTATGCATATCCCCTTCGGGAAGGGCGTCTGCGGCTCGGCCTGGCAGCATAGGGAGACCATCGTAGTGCCTGATGTGGAGCAGTTCCCCGGCCATATCGCTTGTAGCAGTCTCTCACGTTCGGAGATTGTCGTGCCTGTCTTTTCTCAGGCTGACGAGGTGGTTGCCGTGCTCGACATCGACAGTAAGGAACTCGCTACCTTCGACGAGACCGACCGTCAGTATTTGGAGACAATTTGTGGACTTATAACAAACAGGTCGGTTCGTTGCCAGATCTCTGGTGCGACAGCCTGAAAGCCTATTATCCAGGCCGTACGGACGAGGAGCATCTTTACAGCCATCATAGATCGCTTCTGCTGGTACATCCGCGACCTAAGAGGCAACGCAATAAAGAACATTACTTTCCCCCAGTTTTTTACAAGGCCTTCCAACACTTTTTCCATGGCTTCCAAAAAAGTGTTAGAAGGCCTTCCCGCAAAAATTCTGTGGCCTTGTAGATGTGACTATCCCTCACCATGGACGGGCCGTAATGTCATCGACGATGACATTACGGCCCGTCGCCCACGACATTACGGCCCGTTTTTCTTGACAATACTCATAGGAAATAAAAAAAGTCGGACTGACCAAACATCAGTCCGACTTTTTTCTAAATGCCTTCATGTAAAGGGCGGCAGTCCATTGGAAAAATTACTTCTGCATGGCCTTTACGCCGTTTTTGATGACGAGGCCCTTATAGCTGGCATCGACACGCTGGCCAGCAAGGTTGTAGATAGCGTCGCTGACGTTCTGCTTGGCAACCTTCACAGCCTCAATAGCTGTCATGTACTCCTCCCAGGTGGGGAAGTCGGCCGTCATCTGGGCCTTGATCTCACCGGCTGACATGCCAGAGTTCTTGATGAGCAGACGGGCGAAGTCGAATGGGGCATCGTTGTCGTTCCAGTCCCAAGCCTGGTTACCGCCGAGGCAGATGTATTTCAGGTCGGCACCGTTGGAGAACAGACCCTTCTGGGTGTTGTCGGTCACACCATTGGCATTGACGGCATTGGCCATCCATTCATTCTTCAGTTCGCCATCGAAGTAAACCTTGGCATTCTCGCCCTCGAAGACAGCGGTGTAGTAGTGCCATTTCTTGTCGGCCAGCCAGTCGGTATCGCCATGATAAAGGGTGTTGACCCCCTTCACATTCTGCTTGTCATCGTAGTCGGTCCAGCCGGCGCAGTTCACCTGCAGCACACCACGGTACTGGCAAGCCAGCATAGGCCAACTGTTGGCTGTGGCAGGGCCTGAGCCGTAAGCCGTGAACAGCGGTGCCCACATATAGTCGGCAGATGCTGCTTCAGCCTGGGCACGTACCCAAACGGCGATGGTCAGGGCCTCGGTATTGGCAGAGTGAGCCAGAACATCCTCAGGCAGCAGGCAGTAGCTGGTGCGCTTGGCAGAACCGTCGTTGCGGAAGAAGTCGCCGAAGGGCTCGCCTTCCTCCTCAGTGCTTGCAAACTGACCTTTACCAACGGCCTTCTCACCCTTCCAGGTCACACGCTCACCCGTGGTGTCGTCCTCATAAGTAGAGAAGTTGGTGGTGTAGACGTATGCAGCCTCGATGCCGCCAATCAGATCCTCAGCGGTCTTGCCCTCGTGGAACTCGAAGCCACCGAAACCGATCTGTGACGAGTGCTGGAATACCCAGTATTCCTCGCCAGCCTCGACGTCGAAGGTCAGCCAGCCCCAGAAATTCTGGTTGCCATTACCAATGACATACTGACGCTCGATGGCCATAGCATCGGCTTCTTCCTTCATCTGTGCCATCTTGGCGTCGAACTCTTCCTGAGTCTGGTCTTCAGCCTTACCCTTTGCCAGAGCGGTCTCGTAGTTGCCATAGATGTAGATGTGGTGAACAGAATCGACCTGCTCGACGCTGAGCAGCTTTTTCTTACCATCGGCATCGTTGACACCATTGATATAGCCGGAAGCCAGCAGACGCTCAGCCTTCTTCGTGGCAGCATTTACCACGAAGGTTTTGCGGTTGCCCTTGTTGGCCCATACCTTTACCTTGAAGGCACCTTTGGCAGAAGCGGTAAATTTGTAGTAGAGACCAGTGACAGGCATACCTACTGAGCCGTCTGGCTCATAGTAGACGTAATCGGCCTTGTAGTTGCCCTGCCAGACTTCGTCCTTGGAGTTCTCAACGGCATTCATCTGTACATAGGGGTTACCGGTTCCTGCAATGTACCAGAAATCGATGTCGCCCTGGCTCTTGCGGTCCCACTTGATATCGTTCCAAGCCTCGACAGAAGCCACCTTGTAGATGTGCTTGTCGGCATCGATAACATCACCGATGGTGATCTGCTGACCACCACCATCAGCATTGGCGGGAGTGGTACCACCCACGGCGGTGACGGTAGCCTTGCCGGCTTTCATCGTAACGATCGACATACCATCGGCGGCATTGTTGGCCACACCACCATCCTCGCCAGCTACAGCGGCGAACTCAGGAGCGAGCTTACCATCGACGATGGCGTTGTAAACATCCTGCGCATTGACTGTCAGAGAACAAAGCGCAACACTGATAAGCGTAAAAATTTTTTTCATAAGCGTTTAATATTTAGTTTGTTAATTATAACTCTATCAGTAGTTTGTGGTAAAAACCAGTGCCCAAAGGTACGCATTTTCTATTGAACATTGACCAATGAACATTGAACATTATCTTTTTTTAACTATAAAGGCTTACTGGATGCCGAAATCCTGCTGTTGCTGTTCTACTTCCTCGAGCATCTTGCGGCGCTCGGCTTCGGTCATCTTGGGAGAACTCGCGGGGACAGATCCCGCGGGTTGCGCTTCACGACTCACGGGACCTGTCCCCGTGAGTTCCTGATAACACATCTTGCCCTCGTAGGGGATGCTCGTGATGGTGAGGGTGTCGGCAGCGGGGGCGTGAATGCCCTCGAAGGTGCTGCGGGCGATGATGCGGATGGGACCGGCCTTCTGGGTGCTGCGGATGAGCACAGGGGCAGTACCCCATTCCACCTGACGGGGATTGGCGGCGATAGAGGCATCGCCGATGATACGACCCTCGCCCTCGACGGTGAACGACACATGCTCACGGGCCAGACGACGCACGTTGCCGTTGTCGTCGGTGATCTCGGCCACCACCACGATGAAGTCGCTGCCGTCGGCCACCAGCTTGCGTCCCATCTCATCGGCCACCAGACGGATCTTCGTGCTGCGACGCGAGGGCATCTTCTCTACCGTGCAGACGACACGGCCGTCCTTGATACCTTCGGCCACGAGCTTCACACTCTGCCAGGATTTCTTGGTGTAGCTGAGGTTGCGGGCCGTCCAGAAGTCCCAGAAGTCCTTGAAGACAACGGGGGCGTTGGGCTGGTCATTGGGATTATGCACAACGGGGAGGGTGGCGGATTTCCAACCGTTGAGGGCGGTCAGACGGACGCTGTCGCAATTGGTGAAGATGGTGACATCGGAGGGGGAGAACTGGGTCATCTCATGGACGATCGTCAGGAAGGGCTCTGCCTGCGATTGCGCCTTGAACATCTCAAGGGCGTATTTCGGCTGGCGGAA
>JAEEGF010794058.1_pt1 | contig 11359 bp, 10 predicted proteins | sample 9134171 | NCBI WGS metagenome assembly JAEEGF01 (sample SAMN16246542, study PRJNA631951) | gut metagenome | biome: gut microbiome; feature: rumen; material: AP-attached | host: Bos | place: Iran: Karaj | collected 2018-10
CACGAAATAGCCTTTCGGAGGGCAGTATGTGCCTTCGCGGTTCCCCCAGTAACCCGGAATCAGCTCCTGCGCCAGGAAGTAGGGCACCGCAGCCTCGCGGGGCTCAGAGTGATAATGTATCTTCATCTTGCTTGCCAGGTCGAAGCCGGCAAGTTTGTAGAAATCGATATTGCCCTCCATACAGAGCAGGCCGACTCCCATCTCGCGAGCCTTCTCCAGGGCATATTTCAGCAGTTGAAGGCCATAGCCCTTGCGTTTATAGGCAGGATCGATGCTGATGGGGCCGAATGTCCAGGAAGGGAAACGGCTGCCGTCGTCGAGGACTATCTCAGCTTTTGAAAACATCACGTGGCCGATGATGCGTCCGCCCTCCTCCATCACGAAGTCCAGCTCCGGAATAAAATCAGGATCGCTGCGGAAGCAGTGCAGCACATAATGCTCGAGGCATCCCGGCCGATAGACGTTCCAGAATGCCTCCCTGGTGAGGTTCTCAACCTCGCGCCAGTCATGAGGATTTTCCAATCTGATAATCATAGTGTCTTAGGTGGTTTCAAGTTCTTCAGAACATCCGGGTTATGCGCGATGATGGCGCCGACCTTCGGGCAGGACTCCATCTCAGCGCAGTCGCCGCAGGTCCCTATCCCCTTCCCAACCACACACTGCCGGACGGCGCAAAGGCTCTGACAGAAGAAAGTCTTCACCCCATCCACACGGCAGCCCTCGCAGTTGATATGCTCCGGCAGGATCGTCGCATTGTTCAGCTCAGACCACAGCTTCGCCGTCCGCTCACGCAACGCCTGGTCATTGTTCTTCGTCGCAATAAACGCATCGCACTTCTCGCAATCCAGTCCGCAGTATGCAATAAGTGGGTTCATAGGTTCTCGCTGAATGTTCAAATAAAGGTAAGGATTTTTCCTAACTTTGACTTATCTACATATCGAAACGAATATTCATTTCGCATTTCGACAATACTTTTGCTTCATATATCCACAGCAATGAACAAGACTGCCCGCCTCATAACCATTTTGATTATTGGAATGATATGCTGCATATCCTGCACGCATCATTCCAAATCCACGTATCGTAACGATCCGGTAACAGAGTCTGATTATGACGGAATAGATGTCTCGCACCATCAGGGAAGAATCAACTGGGGAGAAGTCCCGAAAGTGAAATTTGTCTACATAAAAGCCACCGAAGGGGCGACATACTCCGATCCGGATTATATACGAAACATAGATGGAGCGCACCAGGCAGGATTACTTGTCGGATCCTACCACTATTTCAGAACAACCAGTTCTGCACATAACCAGTTCGACAATTTTCGAAATGCCGTAGAAAAGGCTAAGCAAGACCTGATTCCGATGGTCGACATTGAAGAACGCAAAAACTGGACACGGTCTCAGTTCCAGGATAGTCTAAAGGTATTCATTCACCTCGTGGAACAGTACTACGGCAAAGCACCGATTATCTATTCTGTCCAAAACTTCTATCGTGATAACGGAGCCCCCGAATTCAATATTTACCCTTTAATGCTAGGCAGATACAATAGCGACAATCCTCCTACTTTCAAAGGGAAAGGGCACTACACTATCTGGCAGTATAGCGAAACAGGGAAACTTCCCGGAATTCCCAAACAAGTCGACTTGGACAAGTTCCATCCCGAATGCTCGATTGATGATTTGATGCTGTAGATTATCATTGAATTATAAGGCAAAGATCATTATCTTTGCGAAGAAATAGGATAATACATCAAGAACGCAGCAATGCGTGCCAACCGAGCTTAAGGGAAAGAGCATCCCGGCTGCCACGGTGGCGAGCGAAAGCAGATGTGGGCATACGCCAAAAACTCAAATAGCTCATCGAGACTGTAGATTCCTTATGTGCCCTCGGCACGTAAGGTTTTTTGTTCTCAGGCAGCAAAGTCTTGTGCTTGTCGTCATGCCCTCCAGATAAGTTAAACTATTAATTGTACGAGCATGAAAAGACAAGAGGCCACAACAACAGACAACTGGACAGCAAATGTAGACGAGATTTTCAGGAAGCACGGTTTGACACGAAACCCTTGCTATGACAGAGCCGGGCAGAGCATAGTGCTCATCCCCAGGCGCCTCAAAAAGAGTAAATCAGGTTCGTGCTTCAGGAACATCCTGCTGCACATCCCCCACTCTTCCACATCCTTCCCGGAGGAATCCGGTTACACATTCGAAGACCTCAACGCAGACGAGCAATTGCTCATCGACTACTATACCGACGAACTGTTCTTGCCGGAGCAACCATCAGCAAAGATCGATAGCGTAGTGTTCCCCTACTGCCGCCTGTACTGCGATGTCGAACGGCTGATCAACGATCCACTTGAAAAGGAAGGACTTGGCATATCCTATCGCAGACGGACAGATAATCCCGCGCAGCAACCGAGCTCATTCAGCACTCTGCAGTCGGCTTTTCCCCTTTATGCCGACCATCATTCCCTGGTCGCCAAGAAACTCGTCAGTATGGGCGACGGCACACTGCTGATCGACTGCCACAGCTTCTCCAGCATCCCAAATATGCTGAACAGCAATCCACCCGACATCGACATCTGCATCGGATATAACGACGATGAAACAAGGCCTGACAATGCAGTCCTCGGCGTCATCGTCCGGCACTTCACCTCACTTGGCTACAAAGTCGGCATCAACACCCCTTTCTCCAACAGCAAGACATTCTCCGTGCCTGTGAAGTACAGCTCGGTGATGATTGAGGTTAATAAGCGGTTGTATATGGATGAGCGGACGTTGGGAAAAACGGAAGGGTTTGACAAGCTGAAGAGAGAAATATTGGAGTTGTACGATTTGCTGTAGGAAACCGGAAATGAGCAATAGGAGCCAACTGCCTTCGGAACAACACTCCGGGAGCAGAGTGCGTCCGGGTGGCGGATTTCACTTCGTCCGCCTGTTGCGACGAACTCGCCCTTTTAGTCTCGTGCTTTCAGCACTCGCCTAACGAGGCTCAGACAGCGTCGCTCCCGGGCGGCGGCCTCAGCTCATCCTTGTTTCCGCCCTCCCGCAATGCTCCCTACGTCGTTGTCAGAAAGGCACTGTGATTGGCCGTTTTGTGTGCTATTATTGTTACTAGCAACCGAATGAATGAAATATAATAAGGCCTGATTTCTCATCAAGGGTAACGGTATGGCATGCTATTATAAATCCGGTACGTTCAATAATGCACTGAAAAGACAAAGTGTATGTATTGATTATTCCGTTACTGGACGAATTGAAAAGCCATAACGGCGGTTGCTATAATATTCATCCGAATCAGACAAACTAAAGAACAAAAGCCAGGCATAGTCTGGAATATACGAATATAAGGATGATGACCAGTAGTAGCCGTGGAAACCAGCAGTGAAAAGGTCGCCTTCATCACGGTAGCCTGCCGCAGGAAGGAATATACTATTTCCGTTTACTTTGCTCTTAACCTCATAACCTCTTTTGCCACCTTGGGTTGTCCAAGTCCAAGTACACTTCTCTAGCAATTCCATTATTTCGGCATTTGATGGAATTCTCCAACTATTCCCCCAGGTTTCTCTTGCCGCATCATCGAATGCTTCTAATTGAGACTTATAATCAACGGGGCCATATCCACTAATCGTATTATATTTAGAGAATATAGGACCATTTGCCCCAAAATCACCCGTATAATAGCGAAGGTTACTCAAGCCATATCTATTTTTCTCTGATATCTCTGCCCATGCATAATAACTGCCGTAATCACTCGGTATTGAAGCGCCCAAATTACATGTTGCCCATTTTACACTTAATCCCAAGTCCACCCATTCATGGCCATTGATAACACCGGTTGTCGTTGAACTCATAATAAGTGGTGTAGTTTTAGACGAAGGCACAGTCTCCTCCACATTTTGTAATGGATTAAGTTTCTGATATAATTCTTCTCTCTTACCTTCAGTAACAGTAATTGTACTTGAATAATCACTGTATCCTTTCATAACTAACAGGATACTATGTTCTCCAGGTAAAATATCTTCTAGCACATTCGGCGTGGTAAGTTTCGTTTCTTCCCCGTCTAACCATATTGTTGCACCTGGTGGTGTACTAGACACTTCTACAATACCATAGGTTTCTTGCTTTGGTCTATATTTCTGCATAACTTCCAGAGCTAACACATCGTTAGGATTCAGTTCCAATATTGCCTTTGCTTTATCAAGGACACCTTCTATTAGCCCGTACGATTCAAGAGTATTCATCTCAATGTGCAATCTTGAGCATTGTAATGCTTTCTCTTGTAATGCCTTAACCTCATCATTTTTCTCTAAAGGCTCACATAATTTAGCTGCTTGGTCATATATTCCTGCCCGAAAAGATTTTTCAGCATTCAAGAAGGCGTCTTCATATTCCACAACTTTCGCCCTAGCTTCTATGGCTTGAGGAGCATTGGGAAAACGTTGTGTAAAGACACGATAATCTGATATTGTTTTGCATTTAGCAAATTCATTTGCCAGATACTTCTCTCTTTCTTCTTTGCATTTATTTAATGCTTGCCTTGAATTCCTATCATTAGGGTTTATTTTCAGTAATTCATTGTAAAGCGATTCTGCTGCGTCATAGTCTTGATTATTAAAATTAGCATTAGCAGAACTATGCAGATTCAAGCACTCTTTTGCCATCCTTAATTCATCTGAATACTGTCCAGGATAAACAACCTCAAGTGCTTCAAGTAATATGATAGCATTCGAGTAATTACCTTGATTCATCTGCATACGGACTCCCTCCTGGGATTGAGCCCCTAATGGAATAGTAATTAGTGCGATGAGCAACCCGAGGAATAAATGTTCTATTTTATAATGCATCATATCTGGATTTTAACGAGGTATATTGTTTGCTACCATATTTCTTGAGGTCATCTAGATTCTTTTTTGCTTGATTGTATATTTTGTCATCAATGGTATCTACACTCTTAGCAAGTTCCATTGCGCGAATCAGTTGATCCGTCTTAGACTCCAAAATAGTCATCTCGCTCTCTGAGATAGAACTTGTAACCACTGTAGTGGGTACTGTGGGTGTAGTGGGTGCTATGGGTGCTGTGGGTGCTGTGGGTGCTGTGGGTGCTGTGGGTGCTGTGGGTGCTGTGGGTGCTGTGGGTGCAGATTTATGGGATAATAATGTAGTGGCAATAATTATTATAGCCGCTATCAAGAGAACACAAATTGTGGTCACTAAAATAATATTCCTCGTACTTCTCTTTAGATTATCTATTTTATTATTTGCAGATGAAGAAAAACGGCCAGACGGATATCGATGTAGGTAACCTTTATACGACTTCACTGTATTTATTTCTTGTGCTGCCTTCCACACCCTTGACTCCTCTAATTGAGCACGGATATTTGCAATAAGTAATTTTGCCTCAGCAACGTGAATACTACCGGGATGATGCTTAATGAAACTATTAAACGCTTTAATCGTTTTCGAGGATTGCGCCCTTTCCCATTCATCTGATTCATCATTAATCGTATTTAAGCATAATTCAATCGGCTTCAAATCATTAATGTCCTTGGCGGACAAATACTCCTTTAGGATAGTCAGACACTTGTCTATTTCGGGATTCTTCAAAGCGATTAACTCACTATATATCTTAGAAGACATAAGTGAATGAAAGTCAGATGCTGTGAATAAGAGTCCCTCCGAATCTTTCAGATTATATATTTCAACGAAGTCTGGCCTTTCGGTAATTCCTATCAGACTAATATATATTATCAACTCCGAGAAATAGTCAAGCTTTTCAGAAGAAAAACGATTATTTCTGCGTGCTGGATGTTGATAATTGATTAATCCAGTTATTATGTCCGGGAAATCTTTTTTCATTGAAGGGACATACATAGAGTCATAGTCAACCAGGAATAACTGACCGGTTTCAGTTACCATAATATTCCCATGTTGCAAGTCCCCGTGGGCTATATTGTTCTTATGGAGAGAAGCTATCATCTCCATAAAAGAATGAACAAGGTCCTGTATCTTTCTTTTCTCTTGATAATGTGCGCAGATGTAATTCTTTAGGTTCATTCCATCTACCCATCTCATTTTAGTGATAGGATGAGACTCACCTTTGATAATAAGTCCTTTTTCTGCATACGCGAATGAGCAGAAAAACGGCAATTCAGCATCTTTGAGCGCATCGCTAATAAGGGAGTATCTTATCTTGGAATCCTTAATAGGTATATGCCAACAACGGAACGCCCACTTCTCACCTTTGACTAAACATGGGAAAACAACAGTATAACCACCTGTAAATGAAAGCAACCGCCCTCTAGAGTCTTTTAGGAACTTTGCGTCCCTAAAAAACTCATCTTGTATTAAAACTTTACTTTGTACGCTGGCTTTTATGTCGGAAATCTGAATCATAAAAAACTACCAGCCTTTGGCAACTTTATCTGCTGCACTATTATAATCCGCAGCTACTTTGCGATACCCATTGTCTTCCCATTTCTTGGAAAGATCCTTCAGGAGTTCTTCTTTAGGATCAACAACAGACTGCTCCAGTGGTTTAAGTTCAGTAATGGAGTCCTTTCGATGGAATTCCCTAATCCTGTCAGACAAAAACTTAAGTTCAGTGTCACTATCCAGTTTCGAAAAGATAGAGGATGTCCCCTTAGAAGAAATATCCTCAGAGGAGAATAGCATTGTTTCCGTATCCTCAAGATTCAACTCTCTCCAAAGGCCAGGATACTTAGCAAGGGCAAGAATACTTGTATAAATCACAAGTTCCGAGAAGTAGTCGATAGTCTCATTGAGAGAGCGATTCTTCCACCTTGCCGGATGCTGATACCCAGCCAACCCTTTTATATCATCCGTGAAACCATCCAGCGCCGGTACATACATGGAGTCATAATCAACTAAAACCAAGCTTCCATCATCTCTTACCATGATGTTGCCATGCTGCAGGTCCCCGTGTGCAAGATGATGCTTGTGAAGGTCGGAAACCATATCTTTGAACCTGTCGGCCAGTTTTCTCAGAGCAGAAGAATCGTTAATATGATTCGAGATGTAGCCTTTTAGGGTTTTGGCATTAACCCAATCCATCACAACAATTGCCTGCGACCCCTGAGCTGTCATAAGCCCGTCGGGAATATAATCAAAACCTACGAAATATGGCAATTGAGAGGCGTGGATGGCTTCAGATATGAGTTTGGTGCGTCTCTGAATATCGGCGATGTTGACATGCCAACACCGTACTGCATATTTCTTGCTCGCGGTTTCATAGGGAAAAACCACACAGAAACCGCCCGAATACTTGATTTGACGTCCATTCTTCTTCACCGGGCTTCCGCCAGCAAGCATACGGGCTTTCACCATCTGTGGAGTGTTGATGGATGCAGAATATTCAGAGATTGTTGATACTGACATAACGCTACTTCTTAAAGTAATCCCTGATGGCGTCGATTATATCCCGACTAAGTGAGAATGTTCTTTTCTCAAGCCCTCCTTTCCCTTTCTTGTATTTCTTCACAGACGCTTTTACGGCTGATTCCAAATGATGCTTGAACTGAGGGTCGTCCAATTGAGAAAGTTTAATATGAGCATCTTCTCCATCAGACTCAACCTTATTAGAGCCTTCTATATCAGGGCCTGCTGTCACCGGAGGTACTTCACTAACGTTTGTTTCAAAACTCACTTCGTCGGCAACTTTTTCGTTGGCAATCAATTCCTCGATTGAATCAATGCACCTCTCAATTAGATTCAGCTCATCCGACTTGTCCTGCTTTATAATAACTAAAGTACTATCGTCGTTGTGCATACCCAGATCGCGCCATTCTGCCACTACAGTTTCAAACTCCTCATGGGAATTCACCCCGCTTAGGCGATCTACGAAAACGGATTCGTTTCCAGTCCCTTTGTTCTTCAACAGGAAATCAGAAAAAGGGTCTGAAACAAGGAGAATCATATCTCCAGGCAACAACTTACCGGTTTCAGTCTTAAGAGTACCTTTCCCTATCTTCTTGGGATTACTATCGTAGAAATCCGGATAACTATCAAAGGCCTCTACATCCTCCGACGTGATAAGTTTTTCAATATGGCTTTCACGAACAAGGATAAAACAACTATCACCAAGAACGTCACAAGCCCATTCATCATTGTTAAAGCGAACGCCTACGATTGTAGCCCCAGCAGAAAGGCCTCGTGCAATTGAACCTTTAGCGCGCCAAGGATTCCGACCAGCCTTTTCTTCATCATCAAGGTAACTATTGACTTTGTCATACCAGAGTGGAGACAGCTCTCTAACAGATTCCAGATTAGGAACCCAATCAGCAGCAGAAGTATATTTTTCAGAAAGGATCTGAGCCCAATACTTTTGAAAAATAGATTGGCTCATACCATCGGACACCGCGATAGATTTAGTGTCAGGGTTAACACTAAACCTATCTTGGCAATCCGAGAAACGTTCGGCCTTCTTGTGAGTTATGAAAGCACTAACGAGCATCTTTAAATATCTCTTTGACCCTTGCTTGAACCAAAGTCGATCAGACTGATAAGCTGAACGCCATCAGCCTCGAAAATGCAGCCCCTGGAACCATCCTTAACAGGAAGTTCACGGGCCTGAGCAATTGCTTTATAAGCATCCGGAACAACGCTGGAAATCTTGAAGAGGAACTTGGACTCATCGCTGGTGCATTCTTCAAGCGAGTTGGGGAATACCTGGTTGCGGCCTGCTGCGCGAATAAGAGCGTTGAAAATAAGAACGTTTCCATCAGCAACGGAAAGATTCATGATGCTTTGAGCGACTGAGATCGTTTCTTCCATACATTCGGAGACATCCTTTCCATCGTAATAAGGCACACCATCGGAGATGTTAATAATGACAGGGGCGGGATTATTGGGTTTGTCCTGCATCCACTTTTCGATAATGGCCTTCGCCATTTCGAATGCGCCCTTCATATTCGTCGCTCCATCTTTTATAATTGGCTCTACCCAAATGGGCATAGGATAATCTACCTCAATGATGCCACCGGCCCCATCTGACTCTTTCTTCTTAATAGTCTCGACACGGAGAGGATGTGCATCCAGTTCTCTCAGATAGCCAGAATTAAGTTCTTTCACATCGTGGTTGTACCCAATAACAGAGATGAAACAACGGTTCTTAGGACTTTCCCCGTCAAAGTTTTTCTGAATGATAGTATCAATGACACGATTGACTGCCTTTGTGGCAAAAACTGTTTTAGAGTCGTTCCCATCATACTTGGATAGCATTGAACCTGATTGATCTATCAAGATGATGAGTAATCCGGGAGTTGCTGAACTCCATTGCATTTCATAGGGCATAGTACATTAAATTATTATTGGTTATCAATTACAAGAAATTGTAGGCCATATAGTATCTAACTCTCAGTAGGCTCAGTATCGCATTAATATGAAATTCGGAGTAACAACTGATCCACATTCACATTGTACTATCTGTGTTGCATAACATGCGAATTGTCAAGATTCGCTTAAGAAATAAAACCAAACGTTATCAATATGTTATGATGAACTAATATAATATTCAAATATACATTATTTTATGTTTATTCTCAATCCTATACCATCATTTATTCAACATAAATCTTAATCTATTAAAAGTATAATGTCATAATGCCTTTCTATGAAAGAGTCATTAATAACACTACAAAATAAACTGAGATTCCTTATCGTTGCAATGGACCGCAACTACATAAGTTTTCGCGACAACTTGCAGCGCTACATCAACATTCTCAGTGAAGGCGACAAAGCCCTGAGAGAGAAGTATCACAACTTGGAGGCTGAAACAAGCGGTCCAGTCGTTTGGGCAAAGCAATTAACTTCTTTCCGTTACGAAGCTTAAGTATGAATATGATTAATAATGCTTTATCTTTACAAACAATGAAAGTCAGCAAAGATTCACACGAGAAGACAGACCAGTTGGTTGGACGCAGAGTTCGCCTGATGGACAGCAACGATACCGCCATTGTTGTCCGCGTGGAGAATGGGATGTATTGGCTAGACATAGACGGATTAGAGAGGCCTGCCCACAAGAGCGAATTCGTCCTGGTTGAAGAGCAGCAGGACATATTGCTTTATTCCTCAACACCTGCCATCAGAAGCAAAGATTCGCAGCAAAGCAATTCTGGCAGCAAAAGGACTGAGGTCACAGTGGATCTTCACTTCGAGAAGATTCCTGGGCACGAATACGCATCAAAGACTGAAGCGCTTAAATTCCAACTGGATTATTTCAGAAGGATACTTGACGAAAACCTCAAGCACAGAGGAATGCATATCACATTCATTCACGGGATTGGAGATGGCGTGCTCAGGGATGCAATCCGCAACGAGCTTCAAAGCAAAAAGTACAAGAATAAATGCAGCTGCACATTCAACTCCAACGACAAAACAAATGTCACTATTCGTTAATCACACAAGTCAGTACTGAACAATTATGAAGAGCATTTACAAATTTATGGATCTTGGCAATGAACTGCTTATCTTGAAGGTTGCGGTCGGAGGCTGCGATTGCCTGGCCCTCATAGACACCGGCGCTGAATCTTGCGTTATTGACGAGGATTTTGCAATCGGCAAAGTACGGTTGAACAAGCCCGTAAACATTAGGATTATGGGTGTATATGGCTCCGATACTGCCACGAAGGCTTTTGAAGAGGTTTTCGAATTCAAAGACCGGATGGGCATCGTGAGCCATATACCGGTGAAAGGACACGCCACTTATCTTCCTGATTTATGTCAGTATTATAAGGAACGCTGCGATATCCCATTTGCAATGATTCTTGGCAGCAACTGGCTTCGAGAGAATAGAGCAATCATAAACTACGAAGACAGAACTATAGCAATCTAACTGTTGTTCTTGTCGTTTTCCTTTTTCTGCGTCGCCCGTAAGCGAGCTAGTTGTTTCCGGCGTTGAGCTATCATCTCCTCTCTGGAGAAAGGCTTCTGCTTCTTCAAGGATTCCGCTAAGCCCTGTTCGTTCTTCAGGTGAGAATCGCTCTGATAATACCTCTGAGTTTTCTTGTCGTAAATCATAACCAATCAACATCTACAAATCAAACTTGCTCTCGTCTTCTTTCAACTTTTCATATTTAGCTTTGTTCAGACGGAACTGAGACGCTATGCGGCCGGGGCGTTTCTTGGCGGAGCGTTGATAATCATCCAACTCACAACACATATCGGCTAAGACCATATGTGTGGCAGAAGCACTTATTTCACCCTCATCTTCTTCTGGTCTCGGAACTTCTTCCAGAATACCGGAAGACAAGACTTTGCGTTGGAAGTTTCTGCGATCGAACTTGGTTCCGAGGATAATTTCGTATAGGCGCTGAAGATCAGGAATGGTGAAAGTATCATCC
>JAEEGF011939537.1_pt1 | contig 11359 bp, 4 predicted proteins | sample 9134171 | NCBI WGS metagenome assembly JAEEGF01 (sample SAMN16246542, study PRJNA631951) | gut metagenome | biome: gut microbiome; feature: rumen; material: AP-attached | host: Bos | place: Iran: Karaj | collected 2018-10
GTATGCCACCCTTGATCTTTATGCAAACGCTTTTATCACTCTCAATATCCACGCGAGAAATAGCCAGATCAAGAGTTGAAAAGAACTTTTCTTTTTCAATGGGCTTCAAAATATAATTTATGGGATTTACATCAAAAGACTCCAGCGCATATGAGCTCTCAGAAGTTGCAAAAATGATCTGGGCATCCGGCTGATTCCACCTAAGTTCCCTGGCAGCCTGTATTCCTGTAACCATTGGCATAACTATATCCAAAATGTAAATATGCGGTCTATAATGCTCGCACTCTTCTATGAGCGTATCAGGATGATCAAATATCCTGACCTGTGCTTTTATAGAGTTTTTCTTCAAGTAGTCCTGAAGAAGGACATGTACCTTTTCCCGATCAGACTTGTCATCATCACATATAGCAATACGTAATTCAGAATCCTCAATAAAATCCTTATTTTCCATATAACCCCCTGTAATAGTGTGATTGACTATATCAAACCAATTATATCAGAGTTTTTCATTCTTAAAGTCTCATTTGCCCTCAAGTCTGCGCTTTGCATCAGGATTAGTACTGATAATCTGGGAAAGTTTTGAGCATGTATTCATTTCATGGCTAATCTGTAGTCAGATCTTATTAACCCCAAAATATCACAACAAAAAACAGACCTTATCACTTGCACTGATAATGGTCTGTTTTACACTTACTTTTGGATTTGTGAACAGTCATTTGGCTGACTTATCCCGAAATTCTCTTATCTTATTGTTGGTAAAGCCGGCTCTTTCCTCTACAATCTCTTGCAGTTTGTATCCTTTCCAGCTCTTGTATTCTTTGTCTTTAATCCTTGCACATAAGGTCTTTTCTTTATCCATATCATGGAAAATACATACATTATCATGCGAGACATTAAAGACGCTGATAATATCTCTGTACTCATAATACTCTGAGTCACTATCAAAAAAATAGTTTTTGTACGCATTCAAAAAATCCGGATTAAATATCAGTGTCTTCTCACTTTCAAAAATAGCATTATACAAAATACCTGCCTCCACAAGATCTTGGAAAAAATGGCTCCCGTAAGATAATTCCGGGTTATATCCTGCCTTTGAATCAGCTATTTCGCAGACTGCGTCAAATTCACTTATGTCTGAAAAAGTGGTTGGGACCCCAAGTTCCGGCGAGGATGTGCCTACTCTTCCAGGTACCATTAGAAGCATATGTCTTCCCTTACCGCGCATTTTCCAGTTGATATTTCCAATGGCTTTGGCTATCCTGTACTTCTCCTGATATGGCATCCCGTAATACTTTACGGGATCTACATATACTATTATGTCAAGCTTTTCTGCTCTGGAAAGTCCCATTGCAGATTTTCTGCATTCGAAAAGAATATTTTCATTTTCAATATCTGTGGGAATCTCCATTCCCTCTGTATCCTTAAAGACCTGCAAAGGCCTACACTGCAGAATATTTATGACATAGTCACCGCCCTCAGAAAAATTCATGGTAAACTCTATGTCCACAGGATGCCTGTACTCATTTTGTATAACATGCAGAATTTCCTTCATCTGACTCATCAGCGTATCTTTTCTTACTATACCCTGACACGAAATGAATTCGATATCCCTGTCCTCTCCTCTGTCTCTGAACATCCTCTCTGTATCAGTGTCGTGCTCCAGAAGAAGTCTTTTAAGTGGGAATGTAAGGAATTTCTCGATATCCTCAAGCGATATCCTCTCGAGCTTTCTGGATACCCTGTTCATGACTTCAAGCTTTCTCTGTGAATACTGATGCTTCTCTATCGAATTTCTTGAATTGGTTGCAAGCGGTTTATCAAGGCTTACAAGTCTTGGATATGATCCTTCAGTCCTGTCCACAGCCGACGTCCCAAGTCCCATGACAAGCCGCAGCATTCCCGCAGACTGGTCAAGAGATTCCATGAACTTATATGGGCTGTAGGAATAACCCACGCCGGCTGCACATGGCATATAGTATTCACCATAATATGAACCTGAAACTCTCTGCACCAAAAGAGCCATCTGCTCATCTCTCTCCTGAAGTCCTCTCCTGCTGCGGTAATCAAGGGCAGATTTACTCATGGTGCTGGCATAAACAGTGCGGATTGCGTTTTCAAGCTCCTCAACTCTCTGCTCCATGGTGCCTGTGTTGGAGCAAAAAACGGACTCATATTTTCCTGCAAAAGCATTGCCAAAGCCGTCCTCAAGGATGGAGCTGGACCTGACAATTATGGGGTCCTGACCGTAGTATTCAAGGAGTTTTTGGAACTCTTCTTCCATTCCCCTTGAAAACTTGCCCCGCTGAAGCTGCTCGGCAAACTCCTCAGCCACGGAGAAAAACTCCTCCTTTGTCCGCTGTCTGATTCGCAAATCCCAAAACTGGTTATCAACAATAAATGTATAGAAAACATCAGAGCCGATATAAAAGGAATCGTGGGGCTCCAAAAACTTAAATATTTCAGGTCTTCTGTGCTCTATGATCTTACGGGCCAGCAGCATACCGCAGGCCTTGCCGCCGATCATTCCTGTTCCGATCATCCTGTCCTTTACCGCCAGGTAGTCGTCCGGAGCAAAAAGCTCCTTGATCATCTCTCTAAGGCGCGCATCCCTGGTCATCATGATCTTGCACATAGTGCTGCAGTTCTCTGTCACATCCTGCCCCGCCTGATGCAGCAATCTGGTCAGGTTAAAGAACCTGTCCCAGCTGTCCATGTTATCCGAGTCCGTCAGTGAACCGTTTCTTCCCAGTAACTGGTAGAAATGACTTGCCATAACACCGTCCAGAATGGGCTTAAAATCCCCGGTCTTGGGATTGTAGCGCTGTGGCAGGAACATTATCTCCGAGTATCTGTTCCATACCTTATCAGGCCTCACATATACATTTTCATTATCGGAATATACATCCAGAAACAGCTGCGTTGTGTCCCTGATCTTGGCAATAGCTCTAAAGGAGTGCTTGCCGCGGATGAGAGGGAAAAATGCAACAGTATCCAGAATAAAAAGATATGGGCATGTCACCTGGAAAAAATTACCCATCATAAGATCTGTTGCCCAGGCAGTCTGAAGCTCGGAAAGACAGTCAAAGACATAGAATGCATCTCTGCCTTCTCTGCTTATTATTTCATGTATCTCTACGGTAAAATTCTCAAATCTGTGATTCAGCTCAACATTTACGATCTTAAGCCCTTCCTGCTCCTGCAAAAGAGGCTCGTGGGCAGCAAATCTTATATAGATGAGATTCCTTTTGTCTGCTATTGCCTGCTTTACATACGGCTCTACAAAGAGCTTAAACTCACCCAGATCATCTACCCTCCAGACAACGTTGTCTCCAAGCCTTATGTTATCAAAAACCTGATCCATCTGTGGTATTCCAGAACACACCCTGTCAAATGCAGCCATAGTACTCCTTTCCGGCATAATCGCTCTGCTTGATCCAAAAATGCATAACTATCAGCCCCCAGAACTCGGAAACATAAATGCTTCTGAGTTGACAAATATCCGCCTGTTAGAAATAAAAAAGCAAAGATGCCCTGAAATCTCAAAGCACCTTTGCTTTTTATACAATTTATTCTATCACATCTATTCAGATTTATAAATGTTTACAGGCTCTTAATTGCGTCTGTCTTGTAGATGAACTTAACGCTGCTCTGGGCATCATCGTTTGAACCGCCGAAGGTCTTGTAGTTCTCACCTGCCTCCTTAATGGCGTTCATTCTGTCTGCGAAGTCAGACAGATCGCCGTCAAAGGCTTCATAGAGCTTCTTGATTCCTTCCTCGTCGAGTTTGATAACACCGTCCAGAAGTTCCTGTACACCGTCATCAAGTTTTCCGGCGCCCTCATCGAGTTCCTTTGCACCATCGTCAAGCTTAACAGCACCGTCGTTAAGTTCTTTAGCGCCGTCATCAAGTTTCTTTGCTCCATCGTCAAGTTCGATCACGCCATCCTTGAGTTTGCCAGCGCCTTCATCAAGCTTCCTGGCTCCATCGTCAAGCTGTGAAACACCATCATCAAGCTTTGCTGCGCCTTCGTCAAGCTTCTTAGCTCCATCGTCAAGGTCCTTAACACCAGTCTTGAGGGTACCTGCTCCGGCATCGAGTTTCTTTGCACCGTCGTCAAGGTCTTTGACACCGCTCTTAAGAGTACCTGCTCCGGCATCAAGCTTCCTGGCTCCATTATCAAGGTCCTTGGCACCGGACTTAAGTTCTCCGACACCTGCATCAACCTTGCCTGCTCCTTTTTTGAGGTCCTTAGCGCCTTTGTTTAACTGACCTGCACCTGACTGAAGCTGTGATGCACCTGATAAGAGTTCCTCATTTTTATCTGTGAGTGTTGTTGCACCATCAGAGAGCTTATTTGCGCCCTGTGACAGCTGTCCAAGGCCGTTGTCAAGGGTTACAGTTCCGTCGTAGATCTTGCTGATTCCCTGAGCCATTGCTGCGTTGCCGCCCTCCAGGTCCTTGGTTCCCTGTACGAACTTCTCGATCATGTCGATCTCATCCTGACCAAAACTTATGCTGCCTGCCTGTGCCATGATCTTGTCTATGGTTGCTATTGAAGCTGATGTTGCTCCAACAAGCTGCTCATATTTCTCGACTGCCTTTATGCCCTGTTTGAGCTGTGCTGTGCCCTTCTGGTACTCTTCTATAACGCCCTTAAGATAATCCAGCTTGCCGCCTTTCTTTGTCAGTTCGTTAAGCTGTGCCTGCAGCTGTTTTATGGTCTCTTCCTGTTCCTTGATAGTATCTTCCTGACTCTTAATGGTCTCAGCCTTTTCGCCAAGCTCAGCGTCTCTTAAACTGATAGCTTTATCCTTTTCCTTAAGGGCCTGCTCGGTGAGAGACAGATCGGAATCATCATCGTCATCTTCATCGTCGACGAGTACTACTTTATTTTTGCCACTTGATAAAGTCTTTGCCTTTGAACCTGAAATGATTTCTACCTGTTCATCATCTGAATCATCATCTGAAGAAATATTGTCACTGCCATCGGCTTTTTCATTGCCACCGGCAGCAAGTTCATCGTCGTCCTCGTCTGCCCTTTCTTCATCCTCATCATCAGTGGTGCCGGCAGCATCTTCATCAGCATCATCGCTATCATCAGCTTCATCATCAGTTGTGCTGTTATCATCTGATGAAGAATTATCTGTTGTCAGGTTAGAATCCGTATCATTTCCGGAATTGTCTTTGCTGTTTGCAACTGCATCGCCGGTTGTAGCCGCATCAATGTTATCCTTCTCATCGTCAGAGGTATTATCTTCTGTTGTGCTGTCGACAGCTGCCTGATCTTCATTGCCATTATCTGTGCTACTTGCAACATCTGATGCAACATCTGATGCAACATCTGATGCATCATCCTTGCCCTCGTCCAGCTTATCTTCCGTTGATACGGCATCAGCTGCATCATCTTCGCCTTCATCTGTATCATCTTCGACAGAGCTATTATCATCGCCAGCATTATCATCAGCACCGCTGTCTGTATTGTCATTGTTATCATCTGCCTCAGCATCTGATATTGTATCATCTGAAGCATTATCTCCGGCATCATCGCTTTCAACCGATCCTACTTCAGCCTCAACCTCAGCCTTGTCGTAGTTAGCCTCATCCTCAACGCTCATGGCCTGAAGCTGTACTGCATCCTCCTGAACAGCTGCCAGTGCTGCCTGCGCACCTGCAACCAGTGCTTTGGCATCACCCTCGCTGATGGAAAAACCTGCCAGCTGAGCAAGCATTTCCTCAACATCTGAATCCCATCCGCTTCCTGTTTCAAGGAATTTCTGAGTCTTAACCAGTTTGGCCCTTGTGCCCGCAAGCTCGGTTATGCCTGTCATTGCTGTAGGTATTGCCATCAGCTTCTGTTCAAGCGTCTCAGCTCCCTGGCGGATCTGTGTTGCCCCTGCAGCAAGCTTATCGGCATTCTGAACAAGGTCCTGATCCTCCATGCCCTTACGAAGCTGTGCGGAACCGCTCTTAGCTGAAGCTGCTCCCTTTGCAAGATCTGCCGCTCCGTCCTTAACCTGTGTTGCGCCATCTGTATATGCTGTAAGTCCTTTGTAGAACTTCTTCATTCCGTCATTGAGAGAACCTGTTCCATCAAGAAGTGTTCCTGTTCCTGCATAGAGCTGAGCAGTTCCCTTCTTAAGCTCTGATGTACCATCCTTGAGCTTACCTGTTCCGTCGGCCAGCTGTGCTGTTCCATCCTTAAGGTCTGATGCTCCGCCCTTAAGCTTTCCTGTTCCGTCGGCCAGTTTTCCTGTTCCATCCTTGAGGTCTGAAGTTCCATCCTTAAGTTTTCCTGTTCCGTCGGCCAGCTTTCCGGTTCCATCCTTAAGCTCTGATGTGCCATCCTTAAGCTTACCTGTTCCATCGGCCAGCTGCGCTGTTCCATCCTTAAGCTCTGATGCTCCTTCACGCAGCTTGCCTGTTCCGTCGGCAAGCTTACCGGTTCCATCCTTGAGCTCTGAAGTTCCATCCTTAAGTTTTCCTGTTCCGTCGGCAAGCTCCTTGGTTCCGTCCTTGAGCTTTCCTGTTCCGTCCTTGAGTTCCTTAGCGCCGTCTACGAGTTTTGTGGAACCATCATTAAGTTCACTCATGTCGTCCTTCAGATTGCTGATCTTGTCTGAGTCAGTGAGGTCAGACATTCCAAAATCCGAGAGGATATCTGAACTTGCCATGGTGATGGTCATTCCAAGTTCGAAGTCATTGGTATCAGCTGAGATCTCGAAGGAATTGGATAACTTTTCCTTGATCTCATCACCGTCCTCAAGCTCATCCCACTTCTCATCTGAGATATCAAGACTCTCACGAAGTCCGGGAACCGCGATTCCCATGACAACATAGTTGCCGCCGTCAGAGATGATCTTACCGTTTGTTATCTCAACGTTCTCAAACTTGTCAGCATCCAGCATCATTCCGGATACTACAGCAAAGGGAGTGTAGACATCGATCTTCTTGCCCTTTACATCCACAGTCTGCTTTGAATGGTTGTCATAGTCAAATTTTATTGTGACCTTTCCGCTCTTTCCTGCCAGCTCCTCTGGAGAAATCTCTTTTCCATCCAGAGTATATGAAATCTTCATTGTCACAGGAAGCTCTTTGTCAGTTGTGCCCTGATAGTAGATGTCGGCGCCATCCGCATTCCAGGTCAGTGTTCCGTCTCCATTATCTGTAAATGTCTCATCTCCCTTTACATTGACAATGTCGCGAAGCTCTGTTGTGTCCTTCAGTTCAGATGAAGCTGTTGCATTCTTGAGCCACTCACTTACGATCACGTCATTTACGCTGCCGTTGGCGTTTGCAGTCACATATACCGTCTCAACCTTATCAGCGTTTGACTCTGACCCTGCAAGGGATGAATTCTTTAAAACGCTCTCCTCCAGTGCAGCCTCAGTCTGTGTAGCGGGCGCAGCAGGCGCCTCGGTGGCCACCTTCTGGCTGCCGCAGGCAACCGTCATGACAGCCATCATTGTTGCCATTATTACTGATAAAGATCTTAATAGATTTTTTCTAATCATGATGAATATCCTCCTTAGGATGAAGCTTTACTTCATGCCACTCTATGTCTGTGAAACAGGTCACTTACGTGGTCACTGTTTTTTTTTACATCCCTCATTCCCAGTGTTGTCCTGATAATGAGGCCGTCAAAGATCATGTACATTGCGGGAAGAACCAGCAGTACTGTAAACATACTGATTATTGCTCCTCTTGCCATCAGCATGCAAAGTGATCCGATCATGTCGATACTTGATATAAGTCCAACGCCGAAGGTTGCTGCAAAGAAGCTGAGGGCGCTGACTATTACGGACTTCATGCTGGTTGAAAGAGCTATCAGCGTGGACTCCTTCTTGTCATGTCCGGACTTTCTCTCACTGATGTATCTTGTGCTCATCAGTATCGCATAATCAACGGTGGCTCCCAGCTGAATAGTTCCGATTACTACCGATGAGATAAAAGGAATTACCGTACCGGTGTAATATGGAAGACCCATGTTCATAAATATCGCAAACTCAATAACAGCAACCAGTATAAATGGCAGTGTTATGGACTTAAGTACAAATGCAATGATGAGGAACACAAGTCCGATGGAAACAAAGTTTACTACCTGGAAGTCGTGGTCCGTGATATTGATCAGATCCTTGGTACAGGGCGCTTCGCCCACAACCATGGCTCCGGGATCGTAACTCTTTACTATCCTGTTGATATCATCGATCTGCGCATTGATCTCGTCAGAAGCAATCTTGTAATCAGTTGTCAAAAGAACCATCTTCCACTCGTCACTCTCAAGATCCTTTAAGAGGTCATCCGGAATAAAGCTTCTGGGGAAAGCAGGTCCCAGGATTGAATCTGTTCCAAGCACCGATATGATGCCGTCTGTATTCTTGAGCTCCGTTATCATCTTGTTCATGGTTGGAGTATCCAAATTCTTGTGAATAAGGAGCATGTATGCCGAATTCATATCAAATTTCTCATCGACCTTGTTGGCTCCCTGAACACTCTCAAGCTTGTCTGGAAGAGTCTGGGTCAGGTCGTAGTATACCGATGTATGATTATTGCCATACACCGCAGGGAAAATCAATACAAGGAAAATGATAAAAAATATCAGGTAATGTCTGGCTACAAACTGAGGTGCCTTCACAAATTCTTTTACTATAGGTTTGTGTTTTGTCTTCTCTATGGCATTGTCAAATACAAGTATCATGCTGGGAAGGATCGTTACACATCCCACAACGCCGAACACAACACCCTTGGCCATTACTATTCCCAGATCCAGGCCCAGGGTGAAGCTCATAAAGCACAGGGCCACAAAACCGGCAATTGTTGTAATGGAGCTTCCTATAACTGACTGGAAGGTAGCTGTTATGGCATTGGCCATGGCTGACATCTTGTCGTCATTATGTGCCAGCTCCTCCTGGTAGCTGTGCCAGAGGAAAATCGAGTAGTCCAGTGTGACTCCCAGCTGAAGCACCGCACTCAGCGACTGTGTGATAAAAGAGATCTCTCCGGCGAACACGTTAGTTCCCATGTTGTAAACAATCGCCATACCTATACTTAAAAGAAAGAACAGCGGAATCAGGTATGAATCCATGGTCAGGGAGAGAACTATGACAGCCAGGAGAACTGCTATTCCAACATATATCGGTGTCTCTGCCATAGCCAGGTTCTTGGTATCCGTTACTATGGCGCTCATGCCGCTCATGAAGCACTGCTTGTTGGACACCTTTCTGATATCCTCTATGGCCTGCATGGTTCCGTCCGAGGAAGTTCCCTCATCAAATATGATGAACATCATTGTGGCGTCGCCGCTGTTAAAGGCCTTATAAATGTCATTGGGCAGCATCTGCATCGGAATACTGATATCCATTATGCTGTCGTACCACAGAACATTGGATACGTGGTCAACCTTCTCAATATTTGCCTTGAGGGCCGATATATCTTTCTCCTCCATGCCCTCTACAACATACAGGACAAATGCCCCAGTGCCGAACTGATCAAGAAGGATATCCTGTCCCTTCATGGTCTCAATATCTTTAGGAAGATATGTAAGTATGTCGTAATTGACTCTCGTCTTCAGATATCCGATTCCTGAAGGAATCAAAAGAGCCATGGACACGATCAGAATTACATATCTCAGCTTAACTACAAGCTGTGAAAGCTTATTCATAACCTGCCTCCGTAATTGATAAAAATTTTCTTGACCGATGGTCATTTTCATAGTATGGTATATCACATAAATGACCGACGGTCAATATTTTAGTCAAAAAAAGTTGCACATGAGTATTTATGCACATGCTAATATAGTATGTAGGAAGCAGCATTTCCTTATAAGAGGTATAAAAAATGGGAAAAGCAGATATTAATAAGAAAATGAAAATGGAAAGTCTTTTGAACACCTCCTTTGAGCTATTTACTTCAAAGGGGCTCAACAAGACGTCTATCTCGGACATAGTAGAGAGGGCCGGAGTTGCCAAGGGAACCTTCTATCTGTATTTCAAGGACAAATATGATATAAGGAACAGACTCATCTCCCACAAGTCAAGCCAGCTGTTCATGCAGGCCTACGATGCCCTGGAAAAGGCCAAGATCGAAGCCTTTGATGACAGGATAATCTTTATAATAGAATATGTTCTTGATGAGCTTTCCAGGAACAAGGGCCTTCTTGCATTTATCTATAAGGACCTGAGCTGGGCTGTATTTAAAAGAGCTCTCACCAATCCCGTCGGTGAGGAGGACATAGATTTCGGAGAAGTCTATCAGCAGATGATAGACGACGCAGGGGTAGACATTGAGGAGCCGGAGGTAATGCTCTTTCTCATAATTGAGCTGGTGGGCTCCACAGGCTACAGCTCCATCATGTACAACGATCCCGTATCCCTGGAGGATTTAAAGCCCCATCTGGAGGAGGCTGTAAGAGGCATTATAGCCAGATATACCCGCTGAATCTTTAACCCGGCTGTCAGAGCATTGCCCTCAAAAAGGCCGGGTTATATATTTGTTTGAGATTGACAAAAAAATATCAATATGGTAATATATAGAAGTGCTGTCCGGTAAGGGGGAGTCAACCATCCGGCTGGCACAGGGGTAACAACTTAACTATTCAGGAGGGTATGAACAATGGCAAAAACAGCAATTATCACCGGCGGCTCCAGAGGTATCGGAGAGGCTATGGCACTCAAGCTCGGCGAGCTTGGCTACAACGTAGTTATCAACTTCAGAAGCGAGTCATCCAAATCACTTTCAGATGACCTTGCAGCCAAGATTGAGAAGGAATACGGAGTAGAGACTTTAGTAGTAAGAGCAGATGTCAGCAAGTATGAGGATTGCGAAGCTCTTGTAAAGGCTACTGTTGACAAGTTTGGTGAGAACATCGACGTACTTGTTAACAACGCAGGTATCACCAACAACTGCAACTTCGTTGATATTACCAAGGAACAGTATATGAGCGTTATCAACACCAACCTCATGAGCTTCCTTCACATGACACATCTGGTTATGCCTTACATGATCAACCATTCAAGCAAGGACAATCAGTGCTGCATCGTCAACACATCTTCAGTCGGAGGACTTACAGGTGTTATCAACCAGGCAGACGACTGCGCTTCCAAGTCAGGTATCATCGGCTTCACAAGAGCTATCGCCCTTGAGTTCGCAGCAAGAGGCATCCGAGCCAACGCTATCGCTCCCGGCATGATCATGACAGACATGCTCCGCGGCGTTAACCAGGATGAGCTCAATGCTCTGGCAGCTACAATTCCTCAGGGATTCATCGGTGATGTATCAGATATCGCAGGAGCACTTGAGTATATCCTTACAGCTCCTTACGTAACCGGACAGGTTATCTCACCTAACGGCGGTTTCGTTCTT
>JAEEGF011475451.1_pt1 | contig 11358 bp, 10 predicted proteins | sample 9134171 | NCBI WGS metagenome assembly JAEEGF01 (sample SAMN16246542, study PRJNA631951) | gut metagenome | biome: gut microbiome; feature: rumen; material: AP-attached | host: Bos | place: Iran: Karaj | collected 2018-10
GCTCATTGTCCGACCCCCTTCAATACCGTTTCGATTGCGGGCTGCAGCTCGGTAAAGCCCATGAATGCAATGGACATCAGCGCCGCAGCAAGCATGACGATCGGTGCGCCGCGTACCGGACGCGGGATCTCGTTTTCGTCCACGCGCGAGCGGATGCCGGCGAGCAGTACGATCGCGATCGTGTAGCCGACCGCCGTGCCGAAGCCGGAGAAGACGCTCTCGATGAAGTTGTAGCCGAACTTGTCGACGTTGTCGATCGCAATGCCGAGCACCGCGCAGTTGGTGGTGATCAGCGGCAGATAGATGCCGAGCGATTTGTAGATCGCGGGGGACTTCTTTTTGAGGAACATTTCGACGATCTGCACCAGCGCCGCGATGACCAGGATGAAGATGATCATCTTCATGAAATCAAGGCCGAGCGGATGCAGAACGAGGCTGTAGAGCGCGCTTGCGACCGCGGAGGCGATGGTCATAACGAAGATGACCGCGCCGCCGAGCGACGCCGACGCCTTGATCCTCTGGGAAACGCCGAGGAAGGAGCAGATGCCGAGGAACTGATTGAGAACGACGTTGGAGATCAGCGCGTTCAGGATCACGATCAGAATTAAGCGGATCATTTTGCTTCCTCCTTTGCTTCTTCACAGCGCATCGCGCACTTTGCGCAGCAGCCGTCGCAGCCGTCCGACTCGACGAGCTGACGCTGACGCGTCTTGATGCCGATCGCGTTCATGACGATGATGAACACCGCGATGATGATGAACGCTCCCGGCGGTTGGGTCATGATGCGGATCGCGTACTCTTCGGGGAAGACCTTGAAGCCGAACACCGTGCCGGCGCCGAGGAGCTCGCGGAAGAGACCGGCGAGCGTCAGCGCAACGGTGAAGCCGAGGCCCATGCCGATGCCGTCCATGACCGACAGCCCCGGCGTATGCTTGTTCGCGTACGCTTCGGCGCGGCCGAGGATGATGCAGTTGACGACGATCAGGTCGATGTAGGTGCCGAGCGCCTCGTCGACGGAGGGCAGATATGCCTTGATCAGCAGCTTGACGACCGTGACCAGCGACGCGACGATGACGATGTAGGCGGGGAGACGGACCTGATCCGGAATGACGTTGCGCATCACGGAGATCAGGAAGTTGGAAAGCACGAGGACCGCGAGCGTCGAGAGACCCATGGATACGCCGTTGATCGCCGCGGTCGAGACCGCCAGCGTCGGGCACATGCCGAGCATCAGGACGAGGGTCGGGTTTTCCTTGATGAGGCCGTTGTACAGCCGTTCCATATACGGATTCTTCATATTACTTGCCTCCCTCCATGATCACATTTTGGAAGAAGTCGAGGCCTGCGTTCACGGCGTTTTTGACCGCCTTCGAGGTGACGGTCGCGCCGGAGATCGTGTCGACGTTTTCCGTGGAGGTCTGTCCGACGAACAGATCCTTGAACGCCGGTTCGTCCGCCTTGGAGCCCTTGCCGGGCGTTTCGTTGAGCTCGATGAACGCGATCTTCAGGATCTTGCCTTCGGGATCGACGCCGAGCGCGAGCTTCAGCGGGGGATTGTAGGCGTTGCGGTTGGTGATCGCAAACACGTATCCGACGGTGCTGCCGTTCGCGTCGACCGCCTCGAGGACCTCGTCGACCGTCGTGGAGCCGAACTTGCTGCCGCCGTAGCTGCCGCCGCCGAGCGCTTCGATCGCTTTGCTTGCCGCGTCGACGTCCTTAAAGTCCGCCGCGGTCTCGCAGACGATCTTATAGGACTCGCGCTTCTTTGCAAGTTCGTTCGCCTCGATCGGACCCTTGGTCACGGAGAACACGCCGGACAGCGCGAGCCCCGCGAGCACCGCGATGATCGTCAGCGCGATGACGGGCTTCGGGATCCGCTTGAGAAGCGGGGGCTTCTGTACGCCCTCGGCCTTTTCGATCGCATGCTTGCGGTACGCATAGGGCTTCGGGATGATGTACAGGTCGATCAGCGGCGTGAACAGGTTCGCGATGATGATCGAGTAGCTGAAGGAGTCCGGATCCTTGCCGAAGATGCGGAACAGCGCGCCGATGATACCGATCATGCAGCCGTAGACAAACTGGCCGAGGCGGCTCACCGGGGAGGTGGTGTAGTCGGTCGCCATGAAGAACGCGCCCATGACCACGCCGCCGCTGCACAGATGCGCCGCGAGGAAGCCCGGATCGAAGCCGTGACCGCCGAACAGCGCAAGCACCAGCGTGAACGCGCCGATGACCGAGAAGCAGATCTCGCCGTGGATGATGTCAAGCCCCCACAGCACGAGACCGCCGATGAGCAGCGCGAGGATCGAAGCGCCGATGACGCCGCCCGCGGTGCCGAAGAACATCTGCGTCACGTTGACCATGCTGCCCTGACGGAGCAGCGCGGCGGGCGTCGCGGAGGAAAGCGCGTCGAGGCCGGGATAGCTCGTCATGCCCTTGACGCCCGAGAACGACAGGAGCAGGAAGCAGCGCGCCGCGAGCGCCGGGTTGATGAAGTTTCTGCCTAAGCCGCCGAACAGGCACTTTACGACGAGGATCGCAAAGGCCGAGCCGATGACCGGAAGGAGCACCGGCGTCTCGGGCGAGAGACACAGCGCCAGCAGCATGCCGGTAACGGCCGCGCTGCCGTCCCAGATCGTGATCTTCCGTCTGGTGATGAGACAGAAGAGCAGCTCGGTGAGCACGGCGGACGCGATCGACGCGAGGATGATCCACAGCGCGTTGAGACTGTGGAACTTGACCCAATGCACGACGACGCCGACCGCAGCCGTGGGAACCAGCGCGATCAGAACGATCATCATGATGAACGGGGTCGTCCAGCGGTCGCGGACGTGCGGACCTGCGGAGAGATGCAATGCTTTGTTCATTTGTTGCCTCCCTGTGCCGCACGCTTGCGTGCCATGATCTCGGACTTGGTTTGCTTGAACGTCTGGGTCAGCGGACGCTTCGCGGGACAGATATAGGTGCAGGAGCCGCAGGAGATGCAGTCCAGACCGAAAAGCTTCTTTTCATAGCGCTCGTAGTCGCCCGCGGCGACCGCGTCCGCCATCATCTGCGGCATCAGCCCGTTCGGACAGACCGTGGTGCAGCGTCCGCAGTGCAGACAGGCCGTCATCTTCCGATCGGCCTTTTCGACCGGATCCTCCGCAAGGACTGTGATCGCATTGGTCGTCTTGGTGACCGGGACCTCGGTCGTGCCGACCGCGATGCCCATCATCGGACCGCCGGAAATGACCTTTGCGGCTTCGACGCCTTCCTTGAGACCGCCCGCCGCTTCGATGAGCTCCTGAAAGCTCGTCCCGTCGCGGACGATGAAGTTCGAAGGCTCTTTGACCGCTTCGCCGGTGACCGTCAGCACGTGGCGGAACAGCGGTTCGTGATAGAGCACCGCGCGGCCGATCGCGTAGATCGTGCCGACGTTGTCGACGATGCAGCCGACGTCCGCAGGCAGCTTGGTGATCGGATAATCGACGCCCGCGATGACCTTAATGAGACTGCGCTCGCCGCCCTGCGGGTATTTCGTGCGAAGCCCCAGCACGCGGATGCGCTTGTGCCCGTTTGCGGCCTTCTCCATGGCGGCGATCGCTTCGGGCTTGTTGTTTTCGATGGCGATCACGCCCTGCGCGTTCGGAAAGAGCTTCAGGACGATCTCCATGCCCTCGACGATCTCCTTTGCGCTGCCGCGCATGAGCTGATCGTTGCAGGTGATGTACGGTTCGCACTCCGCGCCGTTGGCGATCAGATACTTGATTGCAAGCGGATCCTTCGGAGCAAGCTTGACGTGCGTCGGGAAGCCCGCGCCGCCGAGACCGATGATGCCCGCGTCCTTCACGGCGCTCAGGATATCCTGCTTCTGCAGATTTTCCGCGTCGATCGGCTGCTTCAGGATGCCTTCGGCCTCCGTGTACTGCCCGTCGTTGTCCACCACGACGCACTCCTGCATGGCACCGGAGATCGTGCGGCGCTTTTCCACCGCCTTGACCGTGCCGGAGCAGGAGCAAATGACGTTGGCGGAGACGAAGCCGTCGGCTTCCGCAATGCGGGTCCCGACCAGCACGGGATCGCCCTTCTTGACGATCGCCTTTGCCGGTTTCCCGATGTGCTGTGCCAGCGGGAAGACCAGTTCTCCTTTTGCGTCAAAGACGCGCAGCGCCGCTTTCCGACTCAGATCCTTGTGCTCTTTCGGATGAACGCCGCCGCGAAACGTGTCTCTCACGATTGTGACCCCTCCTTAATGCGTCAGAGATTCATCCGCGCCGTTCCCATTTCGGCGCAGACGTATACACACTATTAGATTAACAGAAAACGCGCGGTTTGTAAACAGCAAAGTCCGCTCTTTTCGGATCGGTTTTTCCGAAGGCCGCCCTTTTCCGATTGCGAAGCGCGGCAGACTGCACCATGTGCGCGAAAAAAGCGAAACAGAAGCGTTTGCTGTGGACAAGCACGACGGCTTGTGATATAATTATACGAACTATTGATTGGGAATCATCGGCATTCCGGCCGTCCCGTCCGCGCTTTGGCGTGATGACGGCTTCGGAAACGGAACAGCCGGGGGAAGGTTGGGAAGAACAGCATGATTTGCCCGAATTGCGGAAAGAACATCACGGCCGAGCAGGACGTTTGCGCGCATTGCGGTCAGCCGACACAGTTTTCATCCAGGATCCGGTACATTCCGAAGGCTGTGCCGTTTGCCGGAGCGTCTCCGGTGAACCCCGCGGCGCCGCAGACGTCGCAGAGACCGGCAGCCTCGCAGCCGTTTGCAGCACCGCAGAAGTCTGCAGACGGAAAGGCTGCTTTGGAAGAGAAGAACAGAACGATCCGCAAACAGCGGATCCTGATCGTGATCCTGGCGATCGAGTCGGCGATCGCGATCCTGCTGACCTGTCTTTTCGGCGTTCTCTCGTGCCGCTCCTGCAAGGATCAAGGACCGAATCCGGAGCCGAAGCCGATGCCGACGGAACGCATTGAGCCCGAACCCGATCCGAAGCAGGAGCCCGATCCGAAGCAGGAGCCCGATCCGGGATCCGAGCCGGAGCAGCCGGACGATCCGGAACAAAGGCCGGAGCACGAACCGAATCCGGAGATGTTCCTGTTCGGCGGTGTGGAAATCAAGAGCGGCTCGGTCGCCGTCAGCGGCATTTTTACGGGGATCAACGGAACGGCGGATCATCCCCGGGTGATCACAAAAAGCGAGATCGAGGATCTGGTCCGGCTGTGTCCGGATCTGGAGACGCTGACCCTGAATCATTGCATTTTGGAAACCTGCGAACCGCTTTCCGGGCTGACAAAGCTGAAAACGCTTGCGTTGAGCTTCTGTTCCGCGGACGGAGATCTGCACGCGCTTTCCGATATCGGCTGGATCCGATCGCTGGTTCATCTGACCGAGCTGGATCTGAGCGGCAATCCGATCTCGGACCTTAAGCCGCTTGAGGAACTGAAGGAGCTTGAGATTTTGCGTCTCCATCACACAAACGTGAAGGAGATCTCATTTTTGGCGGAGCTGAAGAAGCTGCGGCTGATCCATATCGGATGCGGCTTCGACGGCAATCCCATGGATGAGGTCACATGGGACGGCAAGCCCGTCAGTTGGAGCGAAGCGATCGAATACAACCGCGCGATCAAAGCGATCGCTGTGGAAAAGAAGGAAGACAGAATACGGGAAGATCTGAAGACGGCCCTTGAAGAGGGAAAGCTCGACAAGCTGTATTAAACACACATACGCAGGGAAGGAAAAGGATTATGGGAAGCAATTACAAGATGCCCTACAACGTGGACCTGGTGTTCTGCATCGACGCGACCGCCAGTATGGACGGACTTCTGGACATGGTGAAGCGGCATGCGCTGTCTTTTCATCGGGATCTCAGCGAAGCAATGTCCGCAAAACGGAAAGCGATCAACCAGCTCCGCATTCGCATCGTCGCGTTTCGTGATTATACTTACGACGGTCAGGACGCGATGCTGGCGACGAATTTCTTTACGCTGCCGCAGGATCAGGAGATCTTTGAACGCTGCATCGCCGAGATCGAAGCGGATGGCGGCGGCGATGATCCGGAGGACGGCCTCGAAGCGCTGGCGTACGCGATCCGTTCGCACTGGGCCGAGACCGGCGTCGGCATGAAGAACCGGCAGGTCATCGTCGTCTGGACGGATGCGGCGACCCATGAGCTCGGCTTCGGCTGGGAGGAGGAAACGTATCCGCGAGAGTACATGGCGCGCGATTTCAACGAGCTGACGAGCTGGTGGGGCGACATTTCGGATCCCGGCTACATGGACCAGCGAGGGAAACGACTGCTCCTGTACGCGCCCGATGCGCCTTACTGGAACACGATCACCGCAAACTGGGACAACGTCCTGCATTTCCCGTCCGAGGCGGGACAGGGGCTGGACGAGGTCAGCTACGAGGAGATCATCCACACCATAGCCGAAACGGTATGAGGATACGGACGGAGAACCGGACGTGAGAGAGAGAATGAACATACAGCCGATCCTTGGTTTTGAGATCGAACAGAAAAAGGGACGGGGCGAGGACGCTGCCGTCTGCATTGCTCCGCCGCACAGCAAGGCGGCGCTGATCGCGTGTCTGGACGGCTGCGGCGGTTCGGGCGCGAAGATCTATCCCAATGCGGAAAACTGGACGGGAGCGCGGATCGCATCCTATTCCAACGGGCGAATGCTCGCCGCATGGTATGAACACAACGCGCTTGCACGCTTGGGACTGCAGGATTATCCTGCGGAGAGGATCGCGCAGAGCATGGCGCAGGCTTTGCGGGAGAACACCGAACAAATCAAAAACGAGGCGGGCGGCACATCGACCCGCGCGATCGTCAGCAGCATGATCCGCCAGTTTCCGACGACGCTTTCCTGCGCGATCGTTTCCGAAACGGACGACGCGCCGCGCTGTCTTTGGCTTTGGGCGGGCGATTCCCGCGGATTTCTTCTGACGCAGCAGGGGCTCGTGCAGACGACGGTCGACGATATCCGGGGCGCTGCGGACCCGTTCGACAACATCGAACAGGACGGTGTGCTGTCCAACGTGATCTCGGCTGCGCCGTTTCGGATCAATGTGCGCGAGGCGGCGATCAGGAGGCCGTGTCTCGTTCTGACGGCGACGGACGGATGCTTCTCCTATTTCCGTTCGCCGATGGAATTCGAGATGACGCTGCTTGCGACGCTGCAGGCGGCAAAGAGCCTCGCCGAATGGCGGGAGTTTCTGATCGCGCGGATCGGACAGTTTGCCTCCGACGACTATACGATGGAGATCCTGGGCGTCGGCTTTGAGACGTTCGACGCGATCAAAGCGTACTATCTGCCGACGCTGCAGCGCTTCCGGGAACGTTACGGACAGCGTATCGCAAACGCCGGGAGCCGTGAAGAGCTGCGGGCGGTCTGGGAGCAGTATAAAGAGGGGTATCTGAGGACGCAGTTATGAGTGAAATGCGAAGCACGCTGCCGAAGAAAAAGGATAAAGAGCTTCCGGTCATCGCAAATTACAGACTGCTGGAGCCGTGGCGCAACACGAACAGCGGCAACGCGAGATGGTCGTTCGCCGAAAAGAACGGAAAGACGTATTTCATCAAGGAATTTCTGTCTCCGGTCTTTCCTGCCGCAGACAGCGTCTCCAAGGAAACGCGCGACAGAAAACGCGCCATTTGCTACGAGTTTTACGGAAAAAAACGGGAGCTGTATCAGAAGATCGCAGACAGCGCGACCGGAAACATCGTTCTGATCGACGATTTTTTTCTGTTCGGTACGAAGTACTATATCACGACCGAAAAGATCAACGAAGCGGCGATCCCGACGCAGGATATCGCCCGCGCGTCCGAGGAAAAGAAGCTGCTTTTGCTGAAGATCCTGTCATACAGTCTGGTGAAGCTGCATGAAAACGGCGTCGTTCACGCGGACCTGAAGCCGACCAATATTCTGATCAAGGAATCGGAGACCGGAAACCTGATCGCAAAGATCATCGACTACGACAGCAGCTATCTTGTCGGGCAGCAGCCGCACGGGGAGGACGTGCAGGGGGATCTTCCGTACCTTGCGCCGGAGACCTGCCGGTATATCTTCGGCGAAGACGTCTTGCTGACACAGAAGGTCGACGTGTTCGCCGCGGGGCTTCTTTTCCATTTATATCTGACCGGCGCGCTGCCCGAGCTCGACGAGGGCTTCGACTATGCGCATGAGGCCCTTCTGGACGGCGGGAGCGTACATCTTTCGCCGAAGCTCTCCGATGCGTACGCCGATCTGATCGCCGGTATGATCGCGCTCGATCCGGAGGATCGACCGGATATGCGCACGGTCCTCGATACGCTGAACCGTATGACGGAAAGACGGCAGGAAACGCCGCCTCCTCCTCCGCCACCGCCTCCGCCGCCACCGCCGCCGGAACCCGAGCCTAAAAAGCCCTCCCTCTGGTATGTACCGAGCGGATTTTGAAAAAAGGAACCGACCGTGCAGAACGGTCGGTTTTTATGTGTCGTTTTCGGGTGTTTATTTGCGCCGCAGCAGCTTTTTCAGGATCGGTGTGAGCCCGAGCTTACGCGCGGCGCATTTCAAAAGCCGTACGCCGTGGTGCCAAAGGAACCGCAGCGGATAGATGAGATTCCAGAAGCGGCAGTACAGCCGATAGCCTCGGTCCGTGACCGCGTGCATTTTCCCGTTCCGATTGAAGCGTTTCAGCACGCCGAGCACGGTTTCGTTCGGTACGTGCTCGATGGCGTAGGTGTTGTCGCCGCGGATGCGGTAGTACCCGTCGCGGACGCCGATCACGCGGTGCAGGACGTATTTTTCGCCGCGCTTATACAGGGCGACGTCGTATTTTCCGAGCTTTGAAGCGGCGGGCTCGATGATCACAAGGTCCCGGTTCTGCCGCAGCATGGGCTTCATGCTGACGCCCTTTGTTTTATATACCAGCCTGCCGTCCTTCTGAAGCAGTTCTTCAAAGGTAGCCATTATACGATCGTTTCAATGCGGAGTACGTTCGTGTTGCCGCTTGCGCCGGTCGTGTCGCCGCCGGTCATGACGACCGTGGAGCCGGGGGCGAGGCCAAGCGTCTTTTTCGCGCAGCGCGCCGCATAGAAGTAGAGGACCTCCATGCTCGGGAACTGTTCGGTCAGCACCGGCACGACGCCCCAGGAAAGCGCGAGCTTGTACCACGCGTTCCGGTTGGTCGCAAGGCCGAGGATCGTGATCGGCGCGCGGAAGCGCGAGACCATGCGGACCGTAAGACCGCTTAACGAGGTCACGACGATCGCGCTCGCGTTGAGGTCGATCGCCATCGTGCAGGCGGCGTGCGAGATCGCGTCGACACGGTTGTGGATCGTGAAGCTCTGCGTCTCGAACTGCTGCTTGTAGTCAATGTGGCGTTCGGTCTCCTCGGCGATCTCGCTCATCGTGCGCACGGATTCGACCGGATACTTGCCCGCCGCGGATTCGCCCGAGAGCATGATCGCGCTCGTGCCGTCGTAGACCGCGTTTGCGACGTCGCTGATTTCGGCGCGGGTCGGACGCGGATTGCTGATCATGCTTTCCAACATCTCCGTCGCGGTGATGACGCGCTTGCCCAAAAGACGGCATTTCGTGATCAGGTGCTTCTGGATCGCGGGCAGCTCGGTGAACGGGACCTCCACGCCGAGATCGCCGCGCGCGACCATAACGCCCTCGCAGCAGGAGCAGATCTCGTCGATGTTGTCAACGCCGTGGCGGTTCTCGATCTTTGCGATGACGTCGATGAAATCGCCGCCGTTCTCGTGCAGGAAGTTCTTGAGGTCGAGCATGTCCTGCTTGCAGGAAACGAACGACGCCGCGACGAATTCCACGCCGTTTTTGATGCCGAACAGCAGGTCCGCCTTGTCCTGCTCGCTGAGGTATTCCTGACGCATGATCTTGCCCGGGAAGCTCATGCTCTTGCGGTCACTGAGAACGCCGCCGGTCACGACGCGGCATCTGATCTCCGTGCCCTCGATCTCTTTCACCTCAAAGATGACGAGACCGTTGTTGACAAGGATCCGGTCTCCGACGGAAAGATCGTCCGCAAGACCGGAATAGCTGACCGACACGATCTCGTTGTTTCCGACGACGTCGCGCGTGGTGAACGTGAAGCTGTCGCCGTCGTTCAGCGTGATCTTTCCGTTTTCAAACGTTTTGATCCGATACTCCGGTCCCTTGGTATCGAGCATGATCGGGATCGGCAGGTTCAGTTCCTCACGTACCGCCTTGATCATGTCGATCTTTTTCTGATGCTCCTCGTGCGTGCCGTGGGAGAAATTCAGCCGCGCGACATTCAGCCCCGCAAGACACATGGCGCGAAAGACTTCCGGCTTATCGCTCGACGGTCCGATGGTGCAAATGATCTTTGTCTTTCTCATGGGCGTGATCCTTTCTCAATTATCATATATTATTTTACAGCATTTTCCGCAGGAAAGCAACCGGAAAAACAAATCCGTTTCGCTTTTGTTCGCCCGAACGTGCTGTATCGCGGCGGCGAAAACGGGCGTTTCCGCTTTTTTTCTGCAGTTTTTTGAATTTTCCCTTGACTTTGCATAAATGCTGTGCTATAAATATCCTTTGCACGTGCAAAAAAAGCCGATGCTTTGAAGAATGCTGAATGTTTAAGGACAACTATGCCCGTTCAGCGGTCCTCAAAGCGTCGGCTTTTTGATACCCCGCAGTACAGCACCTTGACAACTGAATCCGCGAATGCAGCGGTTTTCTCCCGGGGAAGCACGCCGTGACCCGCAAGGTCGGCGGGAAGCGTGCCAAGGGAGGAGCCGCTGCAGATCGCGACACAACAATACATTCCGAAGTGATTTCGCACGGCCGGATCGCCGCGGGGGAACGGGCCTGCACGGCGAAACGCCTCGGTTCATTCCATAACGATATCAGAGAAAGAGGTGACAATGATGAACAGCCAATTCAGACCGAAAAAAACGGAGATCACCGGCGTATCGGAGCTGACGTTCCCGAAGGAATCGGGATACTGCGACAGATCCGCGTCTGCGGCGAAAGCAGCGGAACGATTTATCAAAACGGCGGGTCTGCTGCGGAAGAACGGAACGCTCGGATGGCAGCTGAACACGGACGGCGCGGGAAACCGGTATCTGTTCGCCTTTACATGCAGCGACGCGGTTATGGCAGAGGATTTCGCCTGGATCTTTGAAAAATACGCGGCGGCGGGCACGGCGCCGGCGGAACGCATGGAGCAGTTCCGCGACGAATACGGGAAGGTCTACAGGATCCGACCGGCTTCGAAGAAAACGCATGCCGCCGCAAACGTGAGCGAATACTTCCGGGAGCTGTTCGCGATCCTGGACCGGTATGAGACCGCAATACGGATTACGGCGGAGGAGGACGGGACGGGCA
>JAEEGF012315478.1_pt1 | contig 11358 bp, 8 predicted proteins | sample 9134171 | NCBI WGS metagenome assembly JAEEGF01 (sample SAMN16246542, study PRJNA631951) | gut metagenome | biome: gut microbiome; feature: rumen; material: AP-attached | host: Bos | place: Iran: Karaj | collected 2018-10
GATAGGAAAGAAGCCTCTTTGATCTTATGGATACGCTGTTACCCACGCGGCATATCTCACCGTTTTTGTCACGGTAGGCATAATCATTCTTAGGAAGAGGCCAGGGTGAACCTATATAGTCATACTTCAAAAACTCATCCGACCAGTTTTCCGGATGAATGACAAAACCATCCGCATGAACTATCAGCACAAAGTCGGTCTTGATGTGCCTTCCCAGCTCGTAGACCATTTTGTAGTTGAATTTATCTATGTTATCAAGCTTTGTTGTAAAGCTGAATCTGATGTCCTTTGGAAGGTAAAACGGCTTTTTGTCCGTAATAAGAACAGCATCGCCGAACTCTATGTCCCGCATGCTGTACTTCATGGCCTGCACCGTCTCATATACATCAACGCTTGTCATCGCTGCGATAGTAACATTTGGAAGTCGCAGCTTTTTTCCTTCACTCACAATAAAACCTCATCTGGCACAAAGCGCCACCTCATTTATAAAAAGGCTTAAATCATTCTATCTTTTAATTACATTATTTCCCAAAGGTCTTAATAAGACCTGTTCTTCTTCCAAGAGATCTCACAATCTTCCAGAAGAAAAATCTTCCGTACAGAAGTCTTCTCTTTATATTCTGGAAAAAGACAGTAACCTTTCCCGGTCTCACATTCCTCTTAGCATAAAGCGCAGATTTCTTTTTGTACTGCTCCAGTTCTGCTCTGCACTCGTCAGCTGTAAAAAGTCTTCCCTTCTTGTCCTGATAGGTAAGGAAGCTGTATATATTCTGCTCAGAGGACCAGAAACCATCTGAAATATTATGTCTTGCCCAGTACTTTGGGGCAATCGCACTCTTAAGCTCCGTGCTGGACATAACAGGCATCATCGCAAAGGAGGAATTTGACAAAATAAGGTACCTTGCATTTTTAATGGTGACGTAGTCCTTACCCATATCAAAATGATGACACTCATACTCAGGAAGTACCTTTTTCGCTGCCTCCTCATCCTCTGTAACTATCATGAACCTCATGGCAGGATTGATCTTTTTCATGTTTTCAATTGCATTAAGCCAATACTTCCTGTCCAGGAAAAGCTCCGGGCAGCTTGTGTATTCTCCGCCGCGCATATTGATTATGCAAAGATCGTCCGATGTATACTCATAGGACTCAGCCTCTTCTTTTACATGGAGCCAGTCCTTAATCTTATGTCTGTACTTCTCAAAATAGGACTGATCCTGGAGATTCCCGTAGATCAGTGTATTATCCTCAACATCAAAGAGCCTCGGGTCCGCACCTGATATGTAGCATCCATTTGTCATATCGTGAACGGAGTTACCCATGTAAAGTCTGTCATCCTGCTCCTTAAAAATCGTGAACTTATCCATATCCTCCCTTGGAATTTCCTCCCCAAGGTCGATATCCATAAAGTACATTCCCTTATTTGAGTGGAAGACATTACCCACCTGTCCCGGATTAACGAATCCGAAGGGCACGCCCTTTTCCTCGGCAAGACATCTTGTAACTATATAGAAAAACAGCTGGTTTCCCAGGCCGTATCCTTTTATAAATTCTGTTCCTATCATATTTATATCCTTCTTACAGATATCCCCTCATCCGTCAGCCCCCCAAGGAGAAGGCTTTACTTCTTTATAAACTCTTCTTCATACCACTGCTGGAACATCAGTATATACCATATCTGAATACGGTAAATTCCGCGCTCGGTGAAGTCTGTCCAAATTTTCTCAACAACATCAGGATCAAGAATACCCTGCTGCCTGATCTTTTCCTTATTAAGAAGTCCCTCTGCCCAGTCGCGAAGCTCGCTCTCCTTAAGCCACTTCTCAATCGGAATTGAAAAACCCTTCTTGGGGCGCTCCATCATCTCCCTGGGAACATAGCGGTAAAGCACATCTCTAAGAACCTGTTTACCAACATTTCCGTCACGGAGGTATTCTACAGGAAGTGTCCATGCGAATTCAACCACGTCCTTATCAAGCATGGGGACACGGGTCTCAAGAGAAACCGCCATGGCAGTCCTGTCTACCTTCACAAGAATATCATCAGGATGGTAAACCAGCATATCCATAAGCATGGTCTCATGGTTCACTTCATTAAGAAAACCGTTTTGAAGCTCAGTATATTTATAGTGAAGATTTCCCTTTTTAAGCGCGATCATCTTGGTAAGAGGATCTGTCTCATGCTCCATTCTGTGGAGATCAACCGGGCCCACTGCTCCAAGGAGCGTACCTTTTATCCTGTAAATTTCCTTCTTTGATAAAGGAGAGCCGAGCACCATAGCGCTTGCAGCCTTCCTGATAGGATAAGGGATTCCATGCATCTTGCCCCAGATTCTGCTGATGGACTCATAAGAGGTATAACCGCAGAACAGCTCATCTCCGCCGTCTCCGCTAAGAGATACCGTCACATGATCCCTGGTCATCTTGCTTACAAGATAGGTAGGAATTTGTGATGAGTCAGCAAAAGGCTCAGCAAACATTCTTGCAAGCTTTGGAATTACAGCCTTTGCATCCTTCTCAGTGATATACAGCTCTGTGTGCTCTGTTCCAAGATGCTTTGCAATCTCAGCTGCATAAACCGCCTCGTTATAAGCCTTATCCTCCATTCCGATGGTGAAGGTCCTTACCTTACCCGGCTGTAAGTCCTGCATCAGAGCAACGATAGTACTTGAATCAATACCTGCTGATAAAAATGCTCCAACCGGAACATCTGCAACCATCTGTCCCTTAATGGACTCCTTAAGAAGTCTCTCAAGCTCCATGGAAGCTTCCTGTCTAGAGCCCTTAAAGGGATTGTCCTGTCCTTTCTTTGCAGTCTCCTTCATTGACCAGTAGACCGTCTCCGTGGTTTTCAGAGTATCAATGTCTATTGTTAAAAGAGTACCTGCCTCGAGCTTATTTATACCTTTATATATAGTGTAGGGTGCCGGAATATATCCTTCCGTAAAATATATATCCAGCACATCAGTATTTATCTCATTGTCAAATCCGTCCACAACGCGAATGCATCCAAGGTCTGAAGCAAAGCCCAGAGCCCCTGCCACATTTCCGTAGTAGAGCGGCTTTTCACCTACTCTGTCCCTAGCAAGAGTAACCGTTCCTTCCTTAGTATCATAGACAGCTATGCCAAACATTCCCTTGCACATGGAGAGAGCTTCTTTTGCTCCGTAATACTCTATAGCTTCAAGAAGAACCTCCGTATCAGAGCTTCCCCTGAAATCAGAATCAGCAGCAAAACCATCCGCTATCAGCTTCTGCTTTACATCCTTATTATTGTAAATCTCTCCGTTATAAACCATCACCAATCTTCCGGAGTGGCTCGTCATGGGCTGTGCACCATTTTTCGAAAGGTCCACAATAGAAAGGCGCCTGTGTCCAAGCGCTACTTCCTTATTATCACTGATATATAAGCCATTATCATCCGGGCCTCTGTGCTCCATGCGGTCATTCATCCTCTGAATGTTCGCCTTAGCATCACCACGGTATTTGATTAGTCCTGCTATTCCACACATATGTATTTTCCCTGTTTTCAAGTTTATGTTCTAAATATAAACATAGTACCACATTATATGTAATAAGAAAAAGAGCGCCGTACCTAATTAGTACAGCGCCCTTCAATAATCACATTTTTATATAAGACTTATCAAGCCTTTACGATTTTCTTAAGCTCCTCAGCCTTATCTGTCTTCTCCCAAGGAAGATCAAGGTCGTTACGTCCGAAGTGTCCGTAAGCAGCTGTCTGCTTGTAGATAGGACGACGAAGGTCGAGCATCTTGATGATTCCAGCAGGACGAAGGTCGAATAACTCACGAACTGCTGCAACAAGCTTCTCGTTTGAAACCTTACCTGTTCCAAATGTATCTACAAGAACAGATGTAGGCTGAGCAACACCGATAGCGTATGAGAGCTGAACCTCACACTTATCAGCAAGACCTGCTGCTACGATGTTCTTTGCAACGTAACGAGCTGCGTAAGCACCTGAACGGTCAACCTTTGTGCAATCCTTACCTGAGAAAGCACCGCCGCCGTGACGAGCAGCTCCGCCGTAAGTATCAACGATGATCTTACGTCCTGTAAGACCTGCATCACCCTGAGGTCCACCGATTACGAAACGGCCTGTAGGATTGATATAAATCTTTGTATTGTCATCAACCATAGAAGCGTCAACTACTGCATCGATAACGTGCTTTCTGATATCAGCGTGGATCTGCTCCTGAGTAACCTTCTCATCATGCTGAGTTGAAACAACAATAGCCTCAAGTCTGATGGGCTTGCCGTTCTCATCATACTCAACAGAAACCTGGCTCTTACCATCTGCTCTAAGATAAGGAAGAGTTCCGTTCTTACGAACCTCTGTAAGTTTCTTTGTAAGCTTGTGAGCAAGTGAGATAGCGTAAGGCATAAGCTCCTCTGTCTCGTTTGTAGCATAACCGAACATCATACCCTGATCGCCGGCACCGATTGCCTCGATCTCCTCGTCAGTCATCTTGTTCTCTCTAGCCTCGATAGCCTTATCAACACCCATAGCGATATCAGCTGACTGCTGATCAAGAGCTACCATAACTGCACATGTGTTACCATCAAAACCCTTCTCTGAGCTGTCATAACCGATCTCTACGATAGTCTCTCTTGCGATCTTTGCATAATCTACAACTGCCTTAGTTGTGATCTCACCTGTGATAAGTGCAAAACCTGTGCAGGCTGTTGTCTCACAAGCAACACGGCTCATGGGATCCTGTGCAAGGCAGGCATCAAGGATAGCATCAGAGATGTTATCACAAATTTTATCGGGATGTCCCTCAGTAACTGACTCGGAAGTAAAAATAAACTTTTCTGCCATTATAAATTTCCTTTCTGCGCTCCAGCGCTCAAACAAAAAATTAAGTCCATCTGGTTGCGAAGCCAAATGGACCTGATATCAGATAATCAAATCCTCTTATTGCTCGCAGATCCTATCGGCAAATATGTTGCAAACCGATTTTTGATCACTTACTCACTACGCTCAGGTTGGCACCTTCCGGATGTCCGGGGTTGCCGTGGCTTCTCAGATCCTATGTATCTCCACCACTCTGAATAAGAGAAATGTCACAATATGGAATTGTCATATCTTTTAGATACACTACTATATAAATTTAAATCTTGCAAGATGTTTTAAGAAAAATTAATAAATCATCGAATAATATAGCAATAACAATTCTAATATTATAAAATGATAATACATTTTCATTTAATAAATCACTTTCGATTTTTTAAATTAAATAAAATAATGAACAGTAAATTCAAGATTGGAGGTAATTGTGAAAAGCAAAGATTTGAATCCACGCGAAAAAGAAATCATGGATCTATTATGGAAAAACACTGAAGCTATGACAAGCACAGATATGCTTGAAAAGCTCGATCCTGAAAAATGGAACAAGCTCACTGTTTTCAGAACGATTAATAGCCTTATCAAGAAGGAATTCATAATTGTAAACGGTTTTGAGCAGTACAACACACAGTACGCCCGTAAGTTCACATATGCCATGTCCAAAGAAGAATACCTGGCTAAACGCATGAAAGAGGATGGAATGGGGATAAAGTCCTTAAGCAGCATAGCGCTTGCCTTCATGGGGAATGAGCTTCCAAAGGACAAGAAGGAACGCAAAGAATTAATCGACGACCTTCAGAATATTATTGATGAATTAAAGTCAGAGAAATAGTGTCGTTCAGGGAGGGCATAAAAGAGTTATGTCAATAATGGATGTGTTCGCTGATTTATTTATGGGGATTTTAGCGAGCAGTTTTTGCATCTTAATTATCTATTTTTTCAGAAAAAATTTTTTTGATATGGGAGTGCTTACTTTTAAAGGTCTGACCTTTATCTATGGACTAATTATCCTTAGAGCACTTGTTCCATTAGAACTTCCATTTGCAGTTCCAGTCAGATGTCAGCTACTCGTTCCGGTTACTGATTTTCTATTTTTTAATCCAATACAATATAAAGGTACAGAATACTATGGCTGGCAAATAGTAGTTAACCTGTACCTCACATTAGTTTTGCTTTTTATATTCCGGCTTGTTTTCTATTATGTCAAAGCTGACAGAACTTTAAAGCATATTCCATGCATCACAGATATGAATACTTGTGCACTTTTAGGGAAGGTAATTAGTGAAGCGAAGCAAACTGTCAATGTTAGACTTCTGACATCCTCTGATATTTACAGCCCCATAAGCTCAGGTATATTTGAGCCTGCGATAGTTCTGCCTGCAAATTATCATGAAATTTACTCCGAAAGCGAATTATATTTCATCCTAAAACATGAGTATACCCATGTAATAAAACATGATTCTACCAAAAAACTTCTGCTTAATATCGCGTCCTGTTTTCTTTTCTGGAATCCGTGCATGATATTACTAAAAAAGAATTATATTCAATTTGTAGAACTTCAATGCGACAATAGAACCATCTCAGAGCTTTCTTCTGATAAAAAGATTGCATATCTTGGAACCATGCTGTCTGTACTGAAAAATAAAACGGATATATCCAAAAAGAATAATACTGCCTATAAACCTGCTTTAAGCTTTGTATCAAATGAAGCTATATTTATAAAAGAACGATTCAGTGCAGTTAAAAACTATAGCGATGAACTTTTTCAAAGGAAAAATGCTCTGGTTCCAATTATAATTGCAGCTATTATTCTCTATTCCTACACTTTTATTTTCCAAGCCCAGTACGATCCGCCGGTACTGAATCCAGACACTTATTATTTGGACGGAGGAGTAAATATGGACCAGGATTATCTGGCGGTTTATCCTGATGGAACCTGTAGGGTTTTCTTCCATAATGGATTAGTTAACGTTGTCCCTAGCGATTATATTGACCTTTTCAAAGAATATAATGGAAAGATTGTTTATGAACCATAGGCAGTCGCCATACAAATCGCAATAGCTTTACATTCATAGATACATAAATACTGGTATCTTTTTGTGATATCAGTATTGTTTTTTTCTAAATAGTTGCTATGATTGATACAAGGGCTTTATAGCCACAAATTAACTAAATATAGGAGAAGAAAAGGTATGATAAAAAAGGGGTTTTGTTTCACACTATTTGCTGCAGTTTCTATTGCAGCTGCATTTAATGTTCATTCTATTAAGGCTGATGCCGCAACTCTGTATCCATCTAATGAATATATTAAAGACAGCAAGCTTAAGGTTGGAGATCTGGTTATTGATGACGAAGACAGCGAACCACTATTCTATAGGGTTGTAAAGACCGCTTCAAAGAAAAACAAGGAAATCGAGATTGAAGTTGCAGGAATCAACCAGAATTATGATTGGTCCCAAAAAAATCCCAAATATTTTGACCGCAATAACTTATATATTACGCTTGATAGTGAAGATATGGAGGAGTACGCCCCATATAAGATAATCGGAATTGCAGATAATGCATTTAAAGATGATAAGACCATTCGATATTTTTCTATCGGCGCAACTAACGTCCAGTATGTAGGCATAAGTGCCTTCGAAGGCTGTACTAACCTTCAGTACTTTAGTTCAAATGAGAAAATAACAACAATTAAGGATCGCGCTTTCTATAATTGCAAAAGTTTAAATAATTTTTACTTAACTGAGGACACATTAAAATCTGTAGGAACAGACGCTTTAAGAAACACAAGTCCAATAATAAGAATAGATACCTACAAAATGAGTACCAAGCATGCATCAAAGATAAATAAACTATTCAAAAAAGCCGGTGCTCAAAAGGTTTATTTCAAAATGGAGGAGCCTAAAAAGGATGGCAAAAAGAAAAAATTACTTGATGAGTCTGATGTAATTCTAGAGCTTCCTAAGGGTGCATCCTTCAATTCAGATGAATTTACTTACAGAGTCATCAAACCCGCAACCAAGAAGCATCGCGGTAAAGTTGAAATCACTGGCTTTAGTCCTTCTGCTTCGCAAAGTGACCTCGAAAATGTTGACCCTTCTGAATACGTCAATGACATCGGTTATGAGCGCTATGATATAGTAGGCATCGCAAATAATGCGTTCAAGGACAATAAAACCATCACTCTCGTTTCACTAGACTATATCAGATATGTTGGGAAAAGTGCATTTGAAGGTTGCTCCAATATCAAAAATATTTACTTTACAAACGCCAATAATCTCACAAAAATAAAATCACGTGCATTTTATAACTGTTCCTCAATTAAAGAAATTTCCTTATCAGGTAACAATCTGAACACCGTTGGCAAAGAAGCCTTTAGTGGCACATCTAAAAAGATGAGAGTTGAAGCAAGAGATATGAGTTCAAAGCAATTCTCAAAAGTTAAACAGCTTATAAAAAAATCAGGTGCAAAAAAGGCACACTTTAAGAAAGTATCATAACTATATATGGACGTAAGGAGCTGCCAAGATTGGCAGCTCTTTTTTGCTATTATGATAGCATTTCATTGAATAATATAAGCCTAAATGCTATTATAATAGCAATAGGAGAATTAAGCGATGGATTATTTATGGGACACCCCTTCTGACGTTGCAAAAAGATTGGCAACAAAAATAAGAGATATCAGAAAAAGAAAAAAGATAACTCAAAAAGAATTAGCAGGACGTAGTAATGTAAGCTATGCTACGCTCCGAAAATTTGAAAAGACCGGGCAAATATCTTTGGAATCATTTATAAAACTAACCATGGAACTTGGCGTTGTTAATGAACTCAATGAACTATTTACCGAACCCGTTTACAACAGTATCGAGGAAGTTATAAATGCGAACAAATAAGACACTTGACGTATATTATCACGGACAGCATGTGGGAACACTTGCAGAGACTCCCGACAAGAGAATCGCCTTTCAATATAGTAGCGAGTGGCAAAGAAATGGCTTTGCCATTAGCCCCTTTTCATTACCTCTACGGAATGATGTCTTTGTACCTAACGAAAGGGCTATGGATCGTTTTAGTGGTTTGTTCGGCGTTTTTGCTGACAGCCTGCCGGATAGCTGGGGTGAGCTGTTATTAGACCGACATCTTGAGACACTTGGCATAAAGCGTGGAGAAATATCAACTCTTGAACGTTTAGCATATGTAGGCCAAAGCGGAATGGGCGCTCTTGAATATTTACCATCTAAGGAATCCGACTTTGATTTGAAAAATATTGGCCTTGACTATGATATGATTGCGAAAGAATGTGCAAATATCCTATCATCAAAGCATACTGAGCAATTGGATATACTCTATAAAATGGGTGGATCAAGTGGTGGAACACGTCCCAAAATACTTCTTTCCGAAGATAACCGGGAATGGATTGTAAAATTCCCATCCAAAACCGATCCCGAGGTTAGTGGAAAACGCGAATATGACTATTCTCTATGCGCTAAAAGCTGCGGTATTTCCATGACTGAAGCAGAACTTATTCCATCTTCTGTCTGTGACGGTTACTTTAAAACTGAACGATTTGACAGAAAAAGAGGAGAAAAAATTTTTACCATAACCTTCGCAGCACTTTTAGAAGCAGATTTTCGCTCTCCCTCATGTGATTATGAGGCTTTTTTCAAATTAGTAAGAGTACTTACAAAAGATGCCTCTTATGACATAGAACAGTTGTATAAAATAATGTGTTTCAACGTCCTGGCTCATAACAGAGATGATCATACTAAGAATTTTTCATTTCTTTATACAGATATGAATGGTTGGAAACTAGCCCCGGCATACGATCTCACTTATAGCGATACCTACTGGGGCGAACATACAACTTCTGTGAATGGTAAAGGGAAAAACATATCCGACAACGACTTAATCACACTCGGAATTGGTGCAGGATTATCTGAAAAAATGTGTAACCAGCATCTGACTGATATAAGAAACAAAGTAAAAGCATTAGAAAAATATTTTGATAATCTGCAAACAGGCAATAATTCCCACGTACCATTTAACAAACGGTTATCTGATATTACCAAACCGAACTTGTAAATCATGTCAAAAAACGATCATGAAAAGACAAATTTCGGTAAGACAATCTCCTATCCCTTTGTGCTAAACTTTATATGTAACAGTATGTAATCAGAATAATCTTTAAGATTCACAATATATTGAATTTAGCATTAAGGATATAGAAATGGCACAAAAAACTACAACCAGAAACATGACAAGCGGCTCTATATTAAAGCAGATAATTGCTTTCTCACTGCCGCTAATGTTCGGTAATATTTTTCAGATGTTATATAACACCGTGGATTCAATCGTGGTGGGCAATTTCGTAGGAAAAGAAGCCCTTGCAGCAGTGGGCTCCACCACCATGATTGTAAATATGCTGGTGTTCTTTTTTAATGGCTTCTCAATAGGAGCAGGAGTTTTAATCTCAAGATATTTTGGTGGAAAGGACTTAAAAGGTCTACACCTTGCTATCGAAACAACAATTGCAACTACGCTTATTTTCTGCGTTCTCTTTACAATAATCGGAAGTGTCGGCGTTACACCTATGCTTAAATTTATGGCCACTCCTGAAGATGTTATGCCGGATGCTACTACATACCTCAGGATATATTTTCTTGGTTTTTCCGGTCTTCTAATCTACAACATGGGTAGTGGTATCTTAAGGGCTGTAGGCGATACCACCAGACCTCTTATGTTCCTCATTCTTACAAGCCTTATGAACATAGTTCTTGACCTTGTTTTCGTAATCGGTCTCCACGCGGGAATTGCAGGTGTAGCCTATGCGACCATTATCTCACAGATGATATCTGCCATACTTACCCTTATGCTTCTGACCAAAACCAATGACATTTATAAGCTTGTATGGAAAGACTTAACACTCGATGCAGGAATCCTTAAAGGCATATTCATGGTTGGTCTCCCCGCAGGAATACAGTCAGTCATCACAGCTTTTTCAAATGTATTCGTTCAATCCTATATTAATCACTTCGGTTCAAGCTGCATGGCAGGCTGGAGCAGCTATAACAAGCTAGATACCTTCATAATGCTGCCCATGTCCAGCGTTGCCATGGCTGCCACTACCTTTGTAAGTCAGAATATCGGCGCAGGAAAAGAGGATCGTGCAGAAAAAGGCACAAGATCCGCTATTCTCTTATCCACAGGTATCACCTTTGTGATAGCTTTTCTTTTGTTTGTCTTTGCAAGACCGGCCATAAGGCTGTTTTCAGCGGATGAATCTGTAATTGAATTCGGAGCTCTTTTCATTCAGACAAACGTTTTCTTCCTGATTGCCAACTGTGTAAACCACACTCTGGCTGCAGCTCTTAGAGGGCGCGGCGATTCAAGAGGCCCCATGGTCATCATGATCGCAACCTTCGTAGTAATAAGACAGATATATCTCTTCGTACTGACTCATTTCATAGTAAATGATCCCAAGTGGGTAGGCTT
>JAEEGF011323852.1_pt1 | contig 11357 bp, 15 predicted proteins | sample 9134171 | NCBI WGS metagenome assembly JAEEGF01 (sample SAMN16246542, study PRJNA631951) | gut metagenome | biome: gut microbiome; feature: rumen; material: AP-attached | host: Bos | place: Iran: Karaj | collected 2018-10
CAGCCAGGCTCTGATGTGCTGCTCATTCTGAAATTGTTTGTTTGCGCTGTGATACCGCAGGAATGTGTCCTGCAGGACGTCCTCAGCGTCCGCGGAATTTCTGCAGACGCTGAACGCCGCCGCATAGACGTTCTGCTTATAGGTTTCATAGAGCGCTTCGGTTTTGATACGCATATCGAATCCTCGTTCTTTTCAAAAGGCCTTTCATCTATCAAACGTTTCAGAGGCGGAAAAGGTTACAATGGGGTAAAAAATAAGGGGTTGAGGGATTAAGGAATTAAGGGATTAAGGGATTGAGGGATTGAGGGGTTGAGGGGTTGAGGGGTTGAGGGGTTAAGGGATGGAAAAGAAGGAACTGCGTTTGCAGTCCCTTCTTCTTTTTTGGTTATCCGGCCATCTGGCTTCTGTTACGCAGCTTTCTTCGCGGTGGCAAGCTTGATCACAAGCAGCGTTGCGATCATCAGCACGACGGCGATCGGCAGCACGATCAGCCAGTTCGACACGAAGCCCGCGATGATATAGCTGACGGCGGAAACGCCGGCCACGGTCAGTGCATAGGGCAGCTGGGTCGACACGTGGTTGATATGGTCGCACTGGGCGCCCGCGGACGCCATGATCGTGGTGTCGGAGATCGGCGAGCAGTGGTCGCCGCAGACGGCGCCGGCCATGCAGGCGGAAACGGCCACGATGGTGATCGGGTCACCGGCAGAGAACACGGAAAGCACGATCGGGATGAGGATGCCGAACGTACCCCAGGAGGTACCGGTGGCGAACGACAGGCCCACGGCGATCAGGAAGATGATGGCGGGCAGGAACTTTTCGAACGCGCCGGCCGAGCCTTCGATCAGCTGCGAAATGAAGATCTTCGCGCCGAGGGAGCCGGTCATGGAGTTCAGCGTCCAGGCGCAGGCAAGGATCAGGATGGCGGGCACCATGGCCTTGAAGCCGTCGGGCAGGGATTCCATAATATCCTTGAACTTCAGCACGCGGCGGCAGATGAAGTAGATCACGGTCACGACAAGGGTGAACGCGCCGCCGAGCGCAAGACCCACGGAAGCGTCGGAGTCGGAGAAGGCGTCGATAAAGGACGCGCCCTCAAAGAAGCCGCCGGTATAGATCATGCCGACCACGCAGGAAGCGATGAGCACGACGACCGGAAGGATCAGGTCGATCACGCGGCCTTTTTCGTTGACCTTCATGTCGGCAACGGCCTGCTTGGTGCCGCTGGTGAAGATGTCGCCGTTTTCAATCGCGTTGCGTTCATGCTTCTTCATCGGGCCGTAATCGAACTTGGCAACGGCCAGGAAGATCATCATGACGATGGTCAGGATCGCGTAGAAGTTGAAGGGAATCGACTTGACAAACAGCGCGATGCCGCTGTCGGCGCCGGCGTCCTTGGCAAAGCCGGCAACCGCGGCAGCCCAGGAGGAGATCGGCGCGATGATGCAGACCGGCGCGGCGGTCGCGTCAATGAGATAAGAGAGCTTGGCGCGCGAGACCTTGTGGCTGTCGGTCACGGGACGCATGACGGAGCCGACGGTCAGGCAGTTGAAATAGTCGTCGATGAAAATCAGCACGCCGAGCAGAATGGTCGCCAGCTGGGCGCCCAGACGCGACTTGATGTGCTTGACCGCCCAGCGGCCGAACGCCGCGGAGCCGCCCGCCTTGTTCATCATGGCGACCAGCGCGCCGAGAATGACAAGGAAGATGACAATACCCATGTTCCAGGAATCGGCCAGGTTGCCGATAAAGCCGTCCTGCACCACATGGTTCATGATACCCTCAAAGTTGAAGCCGGCATAAATCACGCCGCCCGCGAGGATACCGAGAATCAGCGAGGAATAGACTTCCTTGGTGATCAGGGCCAGCACGATGGCAATGATCGGCGGCAGCAGCGACCAGAAGGTCGCATAGTTCTTGATGCTTTCGCGCACCTTGGCAATGGCGGTCTGAATATGACTTTCAAAGCCCGGGTCCGCTTCCAGGTTGCCGGCATAGCCGTCCACGTATTCCTGCGCGGAATCGGCGTCGGTCAGATCATAGTCGACCGCGTCTTCGCCTTCGCCGACCGTGAACGCGGTTTCGCCGTCTGCAGCGGCACCGATCGTCAGCACGTCTTCGGCCGCCGCGGCAACGTCTTCCACCGCTTCAGCCGCTTTTTCGGCCGCATCCTGCGCGGCGGCGGCAACAGCGTCGCCCGCTTCGGCAGCGTCTTCGGCAAGCTCCTGCGCGGCGGCGGCAACGACTTCGCCCACGCTGCCCGTTGCGCTTTCTTCCGCGAACGACGCCATGGTGAACGGGATCGCCAGCGCGAGCACCAGCATGAGCGCAAGAATCAGTCTTGCAAGGGTTCGTTTTTGTTTCATGGTCTTTGTCCTCCCAAATAAAAATGTGTGGGCATACGAAGACGCTCACACAAAGAAAACCCGGGGATGTGTGATAGCGCTCCGCAATTGCGACAGTCGGCAGGATGTTTTCCTTACCGCCCAGCAGCGCGCCCTGCAGCCGGCGCTCCGCTTCGGCAGCCGCGCCTTTCGCCGCACCCTGTTGCCCGCTGCCGGGCAGTGTGCCGTTACTGATCGCGTCTGCGCCTCTATCGAAAGCTCCCTTTCTCGAAGCTTACCCGTTCATTATAACAGATTATCGCTAAAAATCAAGTGCGTTTCCGAAAAAATACGGATTCTGTAAAAAAACCGGGATCTCTCCATCCCGGTTTTTCCTCATTTGCCCTGCGCCGCTGCCGCCGCGATTGCTTTGGCAAGCTGATCGGGGCAGGACGTCGATTTGAAGCCGCAGCGGATACCGCTGAGCTTTGCAACGACCTCGTCGGGGGTCAGGCCCTCCACGAGCCGCGCCACGCCCTGCGTGTTGCCGGCGCAGCCGCCCAGAAAGCGGACGTTATGCACCTTGCCGTCCTCCAGTTCAAAGGTGATCCCCTGCGAGCAGACGCCGCTGGGACGATAGGTATACTGCATGGTTATGCCTCCTCTTCGGATTGATGTTTCTTTTTAAAGATCACAAATTTGCTCAGCAGATAATTGAGTATGACGACGACGCCGCCGATGATGATCTTGGCCATGATCTTGCCGCCGAGCTGCAGCAGCTTGAAATCGAACACCTTTTCGTCAAAATGCAGCAGTTCCACGAAGCACCACAGACCGCCCTGCTCAATGAAATAGGAGCCGATCCGGGCAGAAAAGAAGCCGGGAATTTCCTTCTTGAGCACGTCGAAGGTCCAGCGCTTGCTTTCAAACACAAACAGCTTATTGGTCACAAAGGCGAACGTCACGGCGGTGATCCACGCAATGGTGTTGGACAGCAGGTACCACCGGCCGCCGAAGAACAGGTCGAACACCTTGAACACGACAAAGTCGACCAGCGTGGTCATGCCGCCGAACAGAAGATAGGTCAGCGTTTCGCGGTTGAACACAAAATGGATCAGCTTTTTCATGCGTCGCGCCTCTCTTTCCCGGGAAAGATCCGATGCACGACAGCCAGCGCTTTTTCTTCCGCAGCCGGATAGAGCCTCGGATAAAAGTACCGGACAATCGCAACGGCGATCAGCGCATAGATAACGCCGAACAGCGCGCCGAACAGCACGTCGGTGCAGTAGTGCACCTCCAGATAGACGCGCGAAAAACCCATCAGCACCGCGAAGACGCCGAGCAGCACCCCGCCCTTCCGGCTTTGCCAGAACAGGGCCGCTGCCGCCGCAAAGGCCGCCGCCGTATGTCCCGAGGGGAACGAAAAGGAATCGGGCTGCGCAACGAAGCCGGGATAGCGGTAGACCGCCAGCCACCAGTCGTAATCCAGCGCAAACGGCCGCGGACGCGCCAGAAGCTCCTTGACGATCACGCTGTTGCATACGGTGGTGATTGCCAGCGCGCCGAGCACCGCGACGCCCGCCTTGCGCCATCTGCGGCTGAAAAGCAGCAGAAAGCCGAGCAGGAAGAAGACCGCGCCCTTCGTGCCGAGCAGGGAAATCACGCTCATAACCGGCGTCAGAACGCTGTTCTGTATCGACTGGATCCACGAAAAGACGGCAAGGTCAAACGATAAAAACGGGTCGAATAACGGTTGCATGCGCTCGCTCCTTACAGTTCAAACAGTTTCTTCAGCACCTTGGCGGCGGAGCCGACCGCAAGCGCAACCACGTTGTCGCCCGCCATCAGCAGCGTGCTGCCGCGGGGAATCATCAGCGACCCGGCGCGGATGATATAGATGAGAACACAGTTTTCGGGAATCTCCAGATCCATCACGCGCTTGCCGGAATGTTTCCACGTTTCGGGAATCGTGTATTCGCTGATGATGGCGTCGGAGTTCGAAATGTCGGCAATCAGCTTGACATCGGAATTGTCGATCTCCCGCTCGATCAGGTCGGCGATGATCTGGGTGGAATCCAGCACAAGGTCGATGCCCAGACGCTTCATCAGCGAGATATTCTTGGTGTTGTTGATCTTGGAAATCGTGCGGCGGATGCCGAATTGCTTCTTGCCGATCTCGCAAGCGATCAGGTTGTTTTCGTCGTGGTTCGTCACGGCGATCAGCACGTCGCATTTGCCCGCGCCGGCGGCAGCCAGGGTCTCCACCTCGGTGCCGTCGCCACAGAAGACGCGGATATCCAGCGCGTTGACCAGACGTTCGCAGTTTTGCTTATGGCGGTCGATCAGACGGATCTCGTGGCCCGCCGCCTTCAGATGCTTGGCCAGATAATAGCCGTGCTGTCCCGCGCCGATAATCAGAATACGCATGGACTCACTCCTTTGCAATGATCAGCATGTCGCCGTCTTCGATCGTCAGATCGTCCTGACAAAACAGGAGCTTGCCCGTTTTGCGCCGCACGGCGAACAGCATGGTCCCGGGGCGGGTCTGGATCTCGTGGAACGCGCGGCCGATCTCTTTTTTGTCCGCTTTCACCATGGAAAAATGCACGGCCGTGCCGCCCATGGAGATGGAGTCGATATCTTCGCTGTCCTGGCTGACCAGACTGAACAGCAGATCGCTTTCCAGCCGTGTGGGACAGATCGTGCGCAGACCGAACTTGCGGAACACCGCCTCGCGCGAGGGGTCGCTGACGCGCACGAAGGTGTTTTTCACCTCAAATTCCAGCTCCAGCGTCTGGGCCGCCATCACGTTGACATTGTCGTTCTCGGTCACCACAACCGCCAGATCGGCGTTGTCGGCGCCGGCGTTGCGCAGCACGTCCATGTCGGTCACGATACCGCAGACCGGCAGACCCGAAAAGCGCTCGCCCAGCGACTGGAACGCCTGCTCGTCGGCGTCCACGATCGCCACGTCATAGCCGTATTCATCCAGCTGTGTGGCCAGCCGCGCGCCGGTTTTGCCGCAGCCGATAATCAGAACATTCATGGAAAAGCCTCCCTTGATCAGAATGCGCAGCGGCGAAACGAAACGTCCGTCTGCTGCCGGGTCAGAGTCAGAACCGCATAGGCGCCGTCGCACAGCGCGCCGGGGTTGACGCACAGCACGCCGCCGCGCGTTTCGCTGCACGGCCGGTGGGTGTGGCCGAAGAGCGCCACGTCCGCGCGCACGCCCTGCGCCTTTTGCACCAGCTCGCCGAGTCCGAAGCGTACTGCGGCGCGGTGCCCGTGGGTGGCCACGATCGTGTGCCCCTCGAGGAACTGATAAGCAAAATCGTCATAGGATGTATATTCGCCCGGTGGGTCACAGTTGCCACGGACGGCAACAAATTTTCGCGCGGGGAAAGCCGCCTTCGCCTGTTCCAGGTCGGAAAGCCCGTCGCCCAGAAAGAACACGACCGGACAATCCGCCTCCGCCTCCAGCACCGCAAGCATCCGCCGCACGGCGCCGTGGGAATCGGAAAGCACAAGAACGCGCATGCATCAGTCTCCTTTTTGTTCCATAGACATAGAATAGAAGTACAAGTTGAATTTTACCATAAATTCGGAGGTATTGCAATGGATGACGGAACAAAACTTTCGCCGAAGCAGCTGTTCTCGCTGCTTTCCCTCTTCAAAGGCGGCAAAGCGGACGCCGCGGCGGATCCGGCGGCGTTTTTGAAGGCGCACCTGACCGAGGAGCAGAACGCCGCGGCGCAGCAGCTGCTGCAGGATCCGCAGAAGCTGCAGGCGCTTTTGAACCGGCCGCAGGTACACGCGCTGCTGCAGCGGCTGCAGCAGCAGGCAGACGAGCATGGCAGAGACACCGTTTGATCTCGGCGGTCTGCTCGACGCCCTGCAGGGGCAGGATCTCTCGCAGCTGCTGGAAACGGCGTCGGCCCTCTTCGGGCAGACACAGGACGACGCGCCGAAGCAAACGCAGCCGCCGCCCGACGCGATGCCCGACCCTGCGCTGCTGATGAAGCTGACGCGCCTGTTTGCCCTGCTGAACCACACCGAGGCCGATCCGCGGGCCGATCTGCTGCGCGCGCTGCGGCCCCTGGTCAGCGAACAGCGCCGGGAACGGATCGATCTCGCCGCGCGGATGCTGCAGCTGACGCACATTCTGCCGCAGCTGCGGGAACTGGATCTTTGACGACAACGAAGGGAGGCGAAGCGGGTGGACGATCTGGAGGAACTGACGCGCCGCGCCCTGCAGCAGATGGCGCAGATGGCGCCGCCGAAAGAACCGGACGCGCCGGAGCCGGCGCCGGCTCTCCCGCCGCTCCCGCCGCGGCAGCAGGGGCCTCAAAGTCTGCTGCGGTTTCTGCGGCTGGATTCCGACGCGCTGCTGATCTTGCCGCTGATTCTGCTGCTGGGGCGCGACGGCGCCGACAGCGCGCTGCTGCTGGCGCTGCTGTATATCATGCTGTGATTCTTGCAATATGCAAATAATATTCATGATTTGCGCGATTATTCAAGATAATATACAGATATTCTCTGATTTTTAGAAAAATTATTCATTTTTACTCTTGACAAATGCGGTGGGAGCGTGTATAATACGGGGCAGAATCTGAAAAAGCAAGCGAGGCATTACCATGAACAAGGAAACTATCAAAAAAGTCGTACTCGCCTATTCCGGCGGTCTGGACACGTCCATTATCATCCCCTGGCTGAAAGAGAACTATAACAACTGCGAGGTGATCGCGGTCTCGGGCAACGTCGGACAGGCGGACGAGCTGGAAGGGCTGGAAGAAAAAGCGCTCAAAACCGGCGCGAGCAAGCTCTATGTGCTCGACCTGACGGACGAATATGTGGACGAATACATCATGCCGACGCTGAAGGCGGGCGCGGTTTATGAGGAATACCTGCTCGGCACAAGCACCGCGCGGCCCTGCATTGCCAAGGGACTGGTGGACGTGGCGCTGAAAGAGGGCGCCGACGCGATCTGCCACGGCTGCACCGGCAAGGGCAACGACCAGGTCCGCTTTGAGCTGGCGATCAAGCACTTCGCGCCGAATATGCCGATCATCGCCCCCTGGCGGGAATGGACAATCAAATCGCGCGAGGAAGAGATCGAATACGCCGAAGCGCACAACATTCCGCTGAAGATCAACCGCGAAACGAACTATTCCAAAGACAAGAACCTGTGGCACCTTTCGCACGAAGGGCTTGACCTCGAGAACCCGGGCAACGAGCCGACCTATGAAAAGCCCGGCTTTCTGGAAATGAGCGTCTCTCCCCTGCAGGCGCCGGACGAGCCGACCTACATTTCGCTCGATTTTGAAAAAGGCGTGCCCGTCGCCCTCAACGGCGAAAAAATGAGCGCCAAGGACATCATCCTCAAGCTCAACGAGATCGGCGGCAAAAACGGCATCGGGATCATCGACATCGTCGAAAACCGCCTGATCGGAATGAAGGACAGGGGCGTTTACGAGACACCCGGCGGCACGATACTCTATTTTGCTCACGAACAGCTCGAGATGCTGACGGTCGATAAGGAGACGCTCCATCTGAAACAGAAGCTCGCCGTTGACTTTGCCGATCTCATATACAACGGCAAATGGTTCACTCCTCTCCGCGAGGCGATGACCGCCTTTGCCGACAAGTCGAACGAGCACGTAACGGGCTCGGTAAAACTCAAGCTTTACAAGGGCAATATCATCCCGGCGGGTACGACGTCTCCCTTCTCCCTTTATTCCGAGGATCTCGTCACCTTCGGGGAATCAGATTACGATCAGGGTCAGGCAGAGGGCTTCATAAACATCTGGGGCCTTCCGACAACCGTTCAGGCCATGCTTGAGAAAAAAGGAAAGCTCTGATGTCCCGCAAAATGTGGGCGGGCAGGACGGACGGGAAAACCTCCGCCGCCGCCGACGATTTCAATTCGTCGATACGCTTCGACTGCCGGATGTACGAAGAGGATATAAGGGGGTCTGCCGCCCACGCGGCGATGCTCGCCGACTGCGGAGTTATCTCGCGCGAAGACTCCGAAAAGATCCTCGCGGGGCTCGACGGCATCCTCTCGGATCTGCGCTCCGGAAAGCTTGAGATCGACCCGGGCGCCGAGGACATACACATGTTCGTGGAATCCGTCCTGACGGAACGGATCGGCGAGCCGGGAAAGCGGCTTCACACCGCGCGTTCGCGCAACGATCAGGTCGCGCTCGACATGCGCATGTATCTGAAAAAAGAGATAAACGTGATCTCGGCCGCCGTGAAGGAGCTCATTGAAGCGCTGATGACCCGCGCCGAAGAAAACGCCGGAACAGTCATGCCGGGCTACACCCATCTGCAAAGGGCGCAGCCCGTTACGCTGGGGCATCATTTCATGGCGTACGCCTATATGCTGCTCCGCGACCTCGGCCGTCTCTCCGACACCCGCCGGAGGACCGACGAGTGCCCCATCGGATGCTGCGCTCTCGCCGGCACGACCTTCCCGACCGACAGGGTTTCGGAGGCCGCCGCGCTCGGCTTTTCGGGGGTCGCGATGAACAGCCTCGACGGGGTTTCCGACCGGGATTTCTGCGTCGAGCTGCTTTCGGCGATCTCAATGATAATGATGCATCTCTCGCGTCTTTCGGAAGAGCTCGTTCTCTGGAGCTCATGGGAGTTCGGGTTCATAGAGCTCTCTGACGCCTATACGACCGGCTCGAGCATAATGCCGCAGAAAAAGAACTCCGACATGGCGGAGCTCGTGCGCGGTAAGACAGGACGCGTCTACGGCGATCTGATGGCGCTGCTGACAATGTTAAAGGGCCTTCCTTTAGCGTATAACAAGGATATGCAGGAGGACAAGGAGCTGATCTTCGACGCGTGCGATACGGCGCTTTCGTGTCTCGGCATCACCGAGGGCATGATCCGGACAATGTCGGCGCGCCCCGATCGTATGCGCGCTGCCGCCGGCGAAGGGTTTATAAATGCGACCGACCTCGCGGACTACCTCGTGGGCAGGGGCCTTCCGTTCCGCAGCGCATACAAGATATCGGGCGGGATCGTCGCCTATTGCATTCAGAACGGGAAGACGCTCGAAACGCTTTCGCTCGATGAATATAAAGGCTTTTCAGACCTGTTCGAACCGGGCGTGTTCGCGGCAATAGATATGGAGGCGTGTGTTAACCGCCGCACAAGTGAAGGCGGCACCTCTGTCGCTTCGGTCGAAGCTCAGATCGCCGCCGTGAGGAAGTCGATAAGTGAAAGTGAGCTGACAATATGAAAAGGATATACTGCTTCACGGTCGCGCTGTTATTGACCGCCGCGCTGCTTGCAATGTTTTCCGGATGCAGACCGTCCGGCCCTAAAACCGCGGAAAGCTCCGACGGTATCGTTGTCAGCGACTCTGTAAAAATATTTATCGGGGACGTCGTGGAAAACGAAACTGAATTGACCGCGCGCCTCGGCGAAGCGGTGCGCCGCCAGGAAAGCCAGAGCTGCATTGCCGTCGGCACCGACATAAATCTGGATTACGAAGGATTCTCGATCGCACTCTATCCATACGGCGAAACTGCGCACGTTGTCGGCAGCATAAAGATAACTTCTCCGGAATACGCCACCGAGACCGGTATACGCCCCGGGGACAATATTTCTTCGCTCGATTCTTCGCCGTATACTTTGCGCTCACATTACGGCAGCGTCAATGAATCCGGTACTTTTTCGTACTTTATGGGTGATTCGGTGTATTTTCTCGTCGCTTCCGCGGATGATTCGGGTACGATCACCCGCCTGATACTCGGCAGTTCGGAGTTTACGGCAGAGTGACGACGGAGGGCGCAGCTCGGCTATATGAGATTTTACATGTCTTCTTCGACGGTTTCCGATAGCTTTTCGCCGTAAAGCGCGGAGAAACGCTTAGACAGTTCGTTCAGCAGCTCCAGATCGCGTTTTGAATAATCGAGATACTGTCCAAAGCTGCAGTAACTCCTTTTAACCTTACCGAACGACTTTGTTTCGTAGTCGAACGAATAGCTCCAGGGGCTGTAGTCGGTAATAAATATGTCGCTTTTCGGGCGTTTTGATAGTGACAGAATCTTTTTTGTATTTATAAAATTTTCCAACTCTGCGAGCGCTTCGGGCAGCACGCTGAATGTCATCGTGACGGTCGGAGAATTGTGATCTTCGGAATTGGTCGAGATGATGACCCACTCTCCGTTCTCCTGTTTTTGCAAAGAAGTTCCGCGGCTGCCTCCGCTCATATCGCAATAGCCGGGGCTGTAGTGCATCCCGAGCAGTCTGATCTTTTTCATCTGTCCTCTCCTCCCGTCGTTTTACGATTCACAAACTGATTTTCCGGAAATGTGCTCCGGAACGATCGCGAACATAATTGTCCCCGGTCCTGAGTGCTTTATTTCGTTGCCGATGTACTCCTCGTCGTCCGTAAACTTGCGGCTGAGTGCCGCGGCAATTTCATAAATTTTTTCCCTGTTGTCAATAAATTCGACCTTACCGAAGACGATCACGCTTTTTATGTGCAGCGCCCATTCTCCGTCATTCCGGTACCCTTTGTCGTATACGCAGAACGAGACTTTCCCGCATCTGCGCAGGGCGTCGATTTTATGTCCGTTTTTTCCACTGTGAAAGTAGATTTTTCCGTCGTCAACGTTATAGAAGTGGTTCATCGGCATCCCGTACGGGTACCCGTCGTCTCCGATGACTGACAATACTCCGCGTTTTTCGTTTTTTAGTATTTGTATGCATTCTTCGTCGCCCAGGCGCTGCTTTAAGCGCGTCAATTCTCTGAACATGTTCTCACTCCTTTTATTTATCCTACCATAGATCTGCTTCTCTGTCAAAATCGGGCGGAACGGGGGACAGAGACCGGTTGGGGCCGGTGGAACGGGGGACAGAGACCGGTTCGGGCGCGCTTGCGCTCCCCCGCCTTAATAAGGCTGCCGTGCGGGGCAGCGCCGCGGGCGCGCTTTTCCGCGCATTTCCGGTAAGGGGGCATCTATTTCCGGGATATTACGCCGCCGGTAAAATGGCGCAAAGTAAGCGCAATAA
>JAEEGF012382906.1_pt1 | contig 11357 bp, 6 predicted proteins | sample 9134171 | NCBI WGS metagenome assembly JAEEGF01 (sample SAMN16246542, study PRJNA631951) | gut metagenome | biome: gut microbiome; feature: rumen; material: AP-attached | host: Bos | place: Iran: Karaj | collected 2018-10
CTCCATGTCGCCGGAAAACTCGTGAACACGGGAGAGCTCACGACAGGCCAGGCGGTGGCCCTTTACAACTACATGGGCCAGATACTGGTGGAACTCCTGAAACTGGCGAATCTGGTGGTGACGCTTTCAAAGGCGTCGGCTTCCATGAAGAGGATAGGGGAGATCCTGGATACGGAACCTTCCATGACATATCCGGAGACTTCCGGAGAACCTTCCGAAGGGGCGCCGGCTGTTGAATTCAGGAACGTCACCCTGAGATACAACCCGCAGTCTGACGCCGCACTGTCTGACATATCTTTCTCGGTGAACAGGGGAGACACTCTCGGTATCATCGGGGGCACCGGCTCGGGGAAGACTTCCGTGCTGAGCCTGATACTCAGGTTCTATGACGCCACGTCGGGGACCGTGCTGGTGGACGGTGTGGACGTGAGAGACTATACCGCGAAGGACCTGAGGTCGAAGATCGGCTACGTGCTCCAGAGAGCCACGCTTTTCAAGGGCACCTTAAGGAGCAACCTGACCTTCGGAAACAGGGCTGCTGACGACGGTCTGATCGGCAGTTCCGTAAGGACCGCGCAGGCGGAAAATGTCATCACATCCAGACAGGACGGACTGGGATCGGAAGTCGAACAGAACGGAAAGAACTTCTCGGGCGGACAGCGCCAGAGGCTCACGATCGCGAGAGCCCTGGTGAAAAAGCCTGAGATACTCATACTTGACGACAGCTCGTCGGCCCTGGACTACGCCACTGACGCGGCCCTTAGGAAAAGCATCTCTGAACTCGAATACAGGCCCACGTCCATCATAGTGTCCCAGAGGATCGTTTCGGTCATGAATTCCGATCTGATCCTGGTGCTGGATGAGGGAAGAATCGCGGGGCTCGGGCGGCACGAAGACCTGCTCGAGAGCTGCGGCATATACCGTGAGATATACATATCACAGTACGGCTCTGTCGGCGCCGGGAAAGGCGGTGCCGTATGAGAAGACTCAGATCCGGAAAAGGAACGGTAAGTCGGCTTGCCGGATATCTGAAGAGATATACCGTCCTCATTTTGCTCGAGGTGCTCCTCGCGGGCGCCATCACAGCATTCACCCTGTTCATCCCGGTGCTGTGCGGAAAAGTAATAGACTGCATGACAGGGCCCGGAAAGGTGGATTTTGACCTGATAGCGAGATACCTGGTTTATATGGCCGTGTGCGTACTGGGCTCGGGGATCCTGCAGTGGATATCCGATCTCATATCAAACCATATCTCGTTTTCCGTATCGAAGGATCTGAGAAACGACGCCATGGAGACTGTCTCCAGGCTGCCTCTCTCCTATATCGATTCCCACAAGTACGGAGAGGTCGTCAGCCGCGTCATCAGCGACGTGGACCAGCTGACGGACGGGCTCATACTGGGCCTGAGCCAGTTCTTCCAGAGCGTGTTCACCATCGTCGGCACCCTTGTGCTGATGATATCAATCAGCCCGTATACCGCTCTCATAGTCGTGCTCCTCACACCGGTGTCCCTGATCGTGGCCGCGTTCCTCGCGAAGAGGACCCACAGGCTGTTCAGGATCCAGGCTGAGAGCAGGGAGGAACTGGCCGGTTACGTCAATGAGATGGTGTCCGGGCAGCAGACCATAAGGGCGTTCTGCAATGAGGACGAATCCGTCGGGAACTTCAGCAGGATAAACGGGGATCACATGAAGAAATCCCTCAGGGCGATCTTCTTCTCATCCATAACGAATCCCACGACAAGACTCGTGAACAATATAATCTACGCTCTTGTGTGCCTGGCCGGCGGCCTTTCGGTCATCGACGGCGGCCTTACTGGCGGCGCACTTGCCAGTGCGCTGGCGTTTGCAGGCAAGTACGCAAAGCCCTTCAATGAGATCTCGGGGGTCGTAACCGAGCTTCAGAACGCGCTGGCGTGTTCCGAAAGAGTGTTCGAACTCATAGACGAAAAGCGTTATCCCGCCGATCCGGAAGAGCCGGCGGAAATCGGCATGCCCGAGGGCGATATACGTTTTGACAGTGTGGATTTCTCATATACGCCCGACAGGCCTCTCATAGAGGACTTCAGTCTGGATGTTGCAAAAGGGGAGCATGTTGCCATCGTCGGCCCCACGGGGGCGGGCAAGACCACTCTAGTGAATCTGCTGATGAGGTTCTATGAACTTGGTTCCGGGACCATATACATCGACGGCACGGACTCCGCTGACATAAGGCGGGACGCCATCGGAAAAATATTCGGCATGGTGCTTCAGGACACCTGGATCATGCACGGCACCATCAGGGAAAACATACTGATGGGCAGGGAAGCCACCGACGAAGAGGTGGAAAAGGCTGCAAAACTCGCCCATGCCCACGGGTTCATCATGAAGACAGCCCGGGGATACGATACCGTGATCAGCGACGAGGACGGTATGCTGTCCCAGGGCCAGAGACAGCTCATATGCATCGCCCGGGTGTTCCTGAAGATCCCTCCGGTGCTGATCCTTGATGAGGCCACGTCCTCCATAGACACGAGGACGGAACTCAGGATCCAGGACGCCTTCAACAGGCTCACCGAAGGAAGGACCAGCTTCGTGATAGCCCACAGGCTCACCACCATACGGGACGCGGACCGGATTCTGGTGATGAACGACGGACACATCGTCGAGTCCGGCAGGCATGACGAACTTCTCGAAAAGGACGGCTTCTACAGGGAACTGTGGGACAGCCGGTTCAGATAGGCAGCAAAAAAGCGGATCGCGATCGATCCGCTCTTTTCGGTTTTTCTCACATTATTTGTCAGCGTCCTCAGCATGAACGTCTACACTGCGGATTGCTGAACGAAGCACTCTGACCTTGTTGCGCTCGCTGCTGGTTTCGAGGAGCACGGTCTCATCCTTTATGGAAACGATCTTTCCGATGATACCGCCGATGGTGGTAACTTCGTCACCGACCTGGAGGCTGTTTCTCATGTTGGCTGTCTCTTTTTCCTGTTTCTTCTGGGGACGGTACATAAGGAAGTAGAAGATAGCAACTACTGCGACCAGCATCAGGATGGTGGGGAGTATCTGCAGTACCGGGCTTACGGTCTGTTCAGTTTCAGCAGCTGCATCAGCTGCGGCTGTCAGGAATAGTCTCATTTATGTTCTCCTTAGGGTGAATTGTTTTTTGCTGAACCAATTATACATTAACGGACGGCAAAGTGCAACAGAAAAAGCAAAATTGCCCGTTGACAATGCTTTTGCTTGCCTCTATACTTAAAGTACAGAAACTACAGGGGGCTTTTTATCATGAATTCAAAAGCAGTATCCGCACTGAAGAACTACTGGTTCGTGGGCATCATATTCATTGCGCTGGGGATAGTAATGATCGTCTGGCCCAATATCACCCCCATGGCGCTGTGCATCACGATAGCAGTGCTGCTCATGGTGATGGGCCTGTACAACGTGGTCCATTTCTTTACGGTGGACAAGGAAGAGCACAAGGTCCTGGACCTGCTTCTCGGCATTCTGGCCATTGCAGGCGGGGTCATCATCCTGGTAAGGCGGGACTTTTTCATACAGTCGTTCCAGATCGTGTCATCGGTGGTGATGCTGTACGGCGTGATCCTCATGTTCATAAACGCAGTCAGGCTCAGGAAAGAGAAAGGTGTGTTCTTCATCCTTTCACTGGTTTTCGGTATCCTTACTCTCCTGTTCGCCGTCGCCCTGATCCTCATACCCATTTTTGATTCCCAGAGCCACATTTCAGACTACTTCACTATCGTGCACGCAGTCGGGCTCATAGTCGAGGGGCTTGCAATGATCATAGTTCTGAGAAAGATACAGGTCAGCAAGAAGGAAGAAAAAGCTCTTGTGCCGGAGAAAGCACCTGAAGGGCCGGAAGTGCAGGAGCAGGAAAAAACGGAAAAATAAGAGAGAAATAATAATTACTGCCGGGATGCAGCATGGGTTTGCTGATCCCGGCAGTTTTCTGTTTGTCTGTTATAGCTTCGGATATCATTCCTCTTCAAGGAGAGCTACGAAATCGTAAAGCACCTGTGCAAATTCTCCCCTTGTGAGGGTAGTAAGATCTGTGGTGGGCTCGATGGTCTCGTCAGTGAGCTTGGAGTACAGATCGAATACGTCTTTGGTCTTCAGCTGTCCGTCGAGCTTCATCTTGACTGAAACAAGACTGTACTGGACGAGCAGATCCTTGCAGGCCTCGGGGTCGAAGTCTCCGCCGAGGAGCACGTAAGTGGATCCCATCAGGTCCGCGTTGGTTGCCGGTTCATTTACGCCGAATTCGGTGTCGGACATCGCAGGAAGCAGACCGTTTTCGAGACAGAACTGCACTGCCTCGTAATACTCATAATCTTCATCAAAGTCGGTGAGGTCTATCTGGCTGAGGTCCACCGCATTGAAGGGGTTCATTATGAGGTCGTACATGTCGGCATGCTCGTTGATAACGGAAGCCGGGCCTGACGTGCACCTTACGCCGTTTTCAGCCAGCTTCTTGTACATCTCGGCATATTTCTGGATATCTTCCGGGGTGACTGACTTGAGCTGTTCAAGATATTCATCCGTGGTATCCTCTTCATCGTAGATCGCATTGAGAGCCACATTTATGGCATTCGTGAGCTCACCGGCGGGAAGAGCGTAGGATGAATACGAGGACAGGATGTATCCGTCAAGTGTCTCCTGGTCGATGTCAAGTTCCGTGATATAGTCATAGAGCTTGTCATACTCGTCGAAGGTCTCCGTTATGTTGGGATCTCTGTAGGTCATTATGTATACACCGTAGTCATCCATTGCGTAGGTGCCCACGCTGTATACGCCGTACTGGTCTCTCAGTACCGGCATCAGGATCTTGTCTGTAATAAGGGACGAGATAGCTTCAAGACCACCGTCGTTTCCTTCTATCCCAAGGAGTTCGTAGTCAGGGCAGAACAGGATGTTGCACTGTGTGCTGGCTTCCACGATCAAGGCCTCGTTCTGCATCTTATACTCGAATTCATATTCCACAGGAACGATCTCTTTTGTCTCGAACTCCATCAGGAAGTCTTTCGCGAGAGGATTGTTGATCTCTATGCTGGCCTCGTTTCCTGAATACACGGACACAGCGTTCGTCCTGTTCTGGAAGTGCTGCTGGATCGCATTGAGGTTTGCGATAATGGCGTCAGGGTCTTCGGAAAGCATCGTTTCCACCGTTCCGAGGAAGTCGTACAGGTCAAGCATGTTGACACTGGCGTAGTAGCTGTAAAGCGGGGATACCGTTGCCAGTGCCCTGTAGATCAGCGCGCTGTACGGTGAATTGTTGATGGAGGACTTCAGGGAAGACTTCATTGAGGACACCTTGTCCAGAAGCTTCTCGGCATTGCCGAAACTGGTATGGAACACGATCTCTTTCATAAGGTCGTATCCTTCGTCAAGGTCGCCGTCAAGCCCGATCCATGACATTCTCAGATAGGGATGTACGTTCTTTTCCGGATCTTCGAGAAGCGAAACGTTCACTCTGAAGTTGTACAGATATCTTGTTATCAGCGTCTGGAGCTCGTCCCTTGTGTGAGCGTCAGTGTCAAGGTCTCCGACGAGGCTCGTGAACAGCCTGAACCACAGGAGCTGATCCTGCTCAAGCCCTGAAGCGTCAAAGAATATGTTGGCCTGGCCTATGCCGTCCACACCGGCTACCGCGTTGATGAAGCGGATGCCGTCTTCGTCCGTGTCATCGTATACGGTATACTCTTTCCTGTCGTTCGGCAGGGAATCGACCGTCACGGCCTGAAGCTGAGCCACATATTCGGACGCGTCGTCTACCGTGTCGTCTGTATTCGTGAATTCGATTATCTCATTGATCTCTTCTTCGGAAAGCGACTCCTTGAGAGCTGCGAGCCGGTCTTTCAGTTCCTGGTCGTTGATCTCTTTCTGCCCGGGATCCGGGGATGTGATCACGCATACGGTCAGGTCATTGTCCACGAACCACTTCTTTGCCAGCTCGGCATATTTTCCTTCCTGGTTCCATGTGTCCATCTTATCGCTGCCGTTCACATAGTCGATATATCCCCAGCAGTTTCTGGTAGAGGCGTAGTATGAGGGGAACTGGGTGAAGATGTCGTCGACAAAATCAATCCCCGTGGTCTCGCGGGCAAGCAGGTTGCCGATCGACACGGAAGCCATTATTCCGTCCAGCTGTTCCTGGGGGAACCCGTTTTCGGCTATCTCCGCCATTCCCTCATCGATGATCGTACGGAAGAGTTCCTCGTCTTCCGGATTCAGGTGAGTGCCCATGAAAACAAAAGCGTCATCAGGCCCGTCGAGCTCTATATACATACCGAATGTTCCGTGGGGGAGCTCGGCGTCGAGCCTTTTCTGGATGTTGGACGATGAGGCGTATATAAGGTCGGAAAGAGTATTGACCATTACTTCCTCTTCCGGATCGTCCTTTAGTCCCGGAAGGATGAATGCGTAATAGATCTCGGTTTCGTTCTCCGTTGGGGACTGTGCCTCCACAGGGTGTGTGAAGTATGCGGTAACGGGCCCGGAGATCCTTTCGTATCCCTCGTCCTCATGGGCAAATTCCTTCCTGTCGTATTCAGAGAAGTAACCGTCCAGGAGCTTGAAGAATTCTGAATAGTTCTCAAGGTCACCGTAGAGGTAAGCTGAGCAGTTCGACGGATGGTAATACTTGTTGTGGAAATCTCTGAGATCCTGCCATGTCATGTCGGGAATGGAGTCCGGTTCACCGCCCTGGTCATATCCTACAATGGAACCGGGGAACGCTGTCCTCAGAAAACCGTAGTAGGCTGTGCGGGAAAGGCTGGTGGCGCCGAGCATCTCTGAATATACAGTTCCTTCGATCGTCAGCTCTGAATCGGCATCAGGGAGTCTGTACCTCCACGCTTCCTGCTTGAAGATGCTCTCGTTGTCCATGATGATGGGATTGAAGCAGGAATCCGAATAGTAGTCGGCATATTTCAGGAGCTGAGCTTCTGACAGGCTGGAGATCGGGTATGATGTGTATCCTTTTCCAGTCATGGCGTTCATATAAACGTTGTATGTCTGGTATGACAGATTGAAGAACAGATCCTTTGACGGATATTTCTCCGAGCCGCAGGTGGTCGCGTGTTCAAACACGTGCGGTATACCGGTGTTGTCCTGCGCGTCCGTGAAGAATGTCAGGTCGAAGATCCTGTGGGTGTCGTCATTGGCGATATAGATCAGTTCGGCACCGGTCTTCTCATGCTCGAATCTGTATATGACAGCGCCCAGAACGGGAAAATCCACCGTCTCCTTGAGAGAAAAACCGTAAACGGTCTCGCCCTCTTCAAGGGTGTCGATGTCCTTCTGCTCATACGGGACCTCAGGGTCCGGCTCGCCGGTATCGTCGGTCTCCGGCACGTTGGTATCGGTTTCCGGAGGTTCAGTCTCGGTATCGGGGGTGTCTTTCGTGTCCTGGGTATCCTGCGTGTCAGGCGTCTGGGGCTGGTTCTGGACGCATCCCGCCAGAGCCGTGAGCGCAAACACCAGGGTGAGGATAAGCGCGATTATTCTCTTGCTCATAAAATGACTCTCCTTGTGAGTTTTTTCACAGTGAGATTATATTACACATCGCCCGTTTTTTCAAGAATCACGATGAAGATACGCAACGTCAAATTACACAATAGGAAAGCGGTGTTTTGTAGCATAATGCCGATTCGCTCCGGGCTCGATTGAATTGACAGTTACGCGATGATATAATCGAGGTGAGATAAATCAGAAAGGAAACAAACATACTATGAAAAAAGTACTGATCATACTTGTCTCGGCAGCTGTTGCGGTGTTTCTGGCCGTGACCGCTTTTGCGGCAGTCGGCACCGTGGTGGAGGCGCCGAAGACAGATAAGGCTCCCAGCATGGAAAAGATAGATGCCTCCTGGGGAGAGCCGCTCATCCACGTGAGCAAGAACTCCCCCAACACGGATCTCGTCAGGTACTGGGATATAACCGGGGGCCATGAGGATATAGTCCCCGAGGACGTCGAATTCGACCTTTACGTGTGCTGGACGTCGAAGTGCATCTATCTCGGGGTCAAGACCGAGGACGATTTCATTTCCGGCCATGTCAGCGCTGATGCCGGCGACGGTATCGAGTTCTTCATGATGCCCCTTGACGGACTGACGATCCGCGGAATGGACAAGAGCGGACTGTGCGATAGGGAAGACGGCCTTTACCAGACCGAGATCAACAGATTTTACCAGTCGATAGTCCCGTCCAACGTTTTCGCGGTCACTCTCGGGTTCGACGACTACTCCGTCGCCACGAAGATGCCGTACCTGATCTCGTCCCTGGCGTCCAACGACTGCGAGAAGAACATCTATCAGGAAGAGAACGTGCTGGACATAATGATCGAGATACCTTTGAACACATTCGGAGGAGTGAATTCGAAGAACGCCGAAGGTACTGAGTTCGGCATCGCCCTGATGAGGATGAGCCTCGGCGATCCCTCGGATACTGAAGGCAAGAACGGCTGGCTGGAGTGGGGCAAATATACTGTCCAGTCAAAGTGCACGTCCGTGAACACAATCATTCTTGCCGGTGAGGGAGGAGCTGTCAAGGACACTGACCCTCCGGAAACAGAGGATACCAATGTTGAGACACCGATCAACCTTGACGGCGTTTCCAGCTGGGCTCTGACGGAAGTCGAGGCCGGCATCAGGGAAGGATTGGTTCCCGAGAACCTCCAGGCCAACTACACTTCTCCCGTATCGAGAGGCGCAGTCGCCGGAATGTTCATCAACCTGATCGAGAAGGCTACAGGCAAGACCATAGACGAGATCATGGCCGAGAAGGGTGTCTCCATCACGGAAGGCGTGTTCGAGGACACCACTGACAGGAACGTCCTCGCCGCCAATGCTCTCGGAATCATCAACGGAACATCTAAGACCAAGTTTTCACCGGACGGCACGCTGAAGAGAGCCCAGATTGCGGCCATCATCAACCGTGTTGCGAGAGTGCTGGGCATCGAGACCGAAGGATTCACCCATGAGTTCAACGACATCACCGACAACTACGCATGGGCAGATTCAGAGCTTGGCTGGCCGGTACACGCGGGCATCATCAACGGCGTGGGCCAGGGCAGGTTCAACCCGGGCGGAGACCTGACCACAGAGCAGGCCATCCTCATCACCTACAGAGCGCTTGGGGCCCTGAAATAGAAAAAGGAATATATGCAACAAGGGAGATGTCACCTCGCCATCTCCCTTGTTCCAAAGAAAAAGCCACCTTGCGGTGGCTCGTTCTGTTATTTAAGCACTGATTCTACCATTCCGTAACCGTACGGGACTTCCTCTGCGGGAGTGTATACGTACTTCACAGCGTTTATTATAACCTGCTGTACCTGCTTGTTGTAGTATGTCGGATATGATTCGTGCCCCGGCCTGAAGTAGAAGATCTTTCCGCGGCTCCTTTTGTACACGCATCCGCTTCTGAATACTTCGCCTCCGCTGAACCAGCTGATGAATACCAGCTCGTCCGGCGTGGGGATCCTGAAGTGTTCACCGTAGGTCTCTTCTTGCTCAAGGATGATGTGCTCGCCTACGCCTCTTGCTATCGGATGGCTCGGATCGACGCACCACAGTATCTCCTTATCGCCTGTTTCGCGCCATTTGAGATCGCCTGAAATGGTTCCCATCAGCTTTTCGAAAATCTTCGACTGATGCGCGGAATGGAGGGCGATAAGGCCCATACCGTTCTGGATGTGCTCAAAGACTCTGTTGACGACTTCATCGGGCACAAGATAGTGTCTCATATGTCCCCACCAGATGAGGACGTCGGTCTCGTTCAGGACTTCCTCGGTCAGCCCGCATTCCTCGTCATACAGCGTGGCGGTCCTTACCTTAAAATCTTCACCCGATTTTTTCAGAAAATCGGCTATCGCTCCGTGGATTCCTTCAGGATATAGCTTCCTGATATCCGGATCTTCCTGCTCATGTGCGAATTCGTTCCATACTGTGATTCTGATCATATTATCCTCCGAAATCTTAAATCAGGTGTGATACAGTTTTTTATTCTCATATACAGGCTCGCATGTGAGATTCAGCTTGAGCTTCCTGTACGTTGATGAGTCGACGTGTGAGACTATGACGGTCGAGTGGGCTTCGCATCCCACGAGTTCGGGCAGACAGTCAAGAGCAGCCTTTGCATTGGGATCGGTGACGGCGCATATGGAAAGCGCCAGAAGGATCTCATCGGCATGGAGTCTCGGGTTCTTCGCGCCGAGGCTTTCGGTCTTGAGCCTGCATATAGGTTCTATGACGGAAGGGGATATGAGGTGGATGGAATCGTCGAGTCCCGCGATGGTTTTGAGCGCGTTTAGCAGAACGGATGCGCAGGAGCCCAGAAGTTCACTGGTCTTTCCTGTGACGATGGTCCCGTCATGGAGCTCGATAGCGGCTGAAGGGCCTTCACTGGCCTCGGATTTGTCTAGCGCGAATCTAACGACTTTCCTGAAATCGGGAGTGAGCTTGGCTCTGTTCATCACGAGCTCAGCCTTGTACACTTCTTCGTCGTCGCACTGGCCCTTGGTGTTCCTCACGAGGCAGTTGTAATACCTTCTTATGATCTCCATCCTTGCGGCGTGGGAGACAGCTTCGTCGTCATATATACAGTATCCTACCATGTTGACGCCCATGTCCGTGGGGCTCTTGTATGGACACTCGCCGTAGATGCCGTCGAACAGCCTTCTCAGGACAGGGAAGACCTCAACGTCTCGGTTGTAATTTATGGCTGTGGTGCCGTATGCTTCCATGTGGAACGGGTCTATCATATTGACGTCGGAAAGGTCGACGGTCGCGGCTTCATACGCAATGTTGACAGGATGGTTGAGAGGAAGGTTCCACACCGGGAAGGTCTCGAACTTCGCGTAACCGGATTTGATGCCGCGCTTGTTGTCCAGATAGAGCTGGGAGAGGCATGTGGCCATCTTTCCGCTGCCCGGTCCGGGAGCCGTTACGACGATAAGGTCGCGTTCCGTCTCGATATAGTCGTTTTTGCCGTATCCCTCGTCGCTGAGGATCAGTCGGGTATTGACGGGATATCCCGGGATCGGGTAGTGCTTGAAAACCCTTACGCCCAGGCTTTCAAGTCTGCTGATGAACTTGTCTGAAGAAGACTGGCCTTCGTAATGGGTCACGACGACGCTGCCTACATAGAGATCGTAATCCCTGAAGGCATCGATGAGTCTCATGGCGTCCATGTCGTACGTAATGCCAAGATCCGCGCGCATCTTGTTCTTTTCTATGGCCTCAGCAGAGACCACGACTACGATCTCGACCCTGTCCTTAAGCTTGAGCAGCATCTTGATCTTGCTGTCAGGTTTGAAACCGGGGAGCACTCTTGAAGCATGGTAGTCGTCGAAACGCTT
>JAEEGF010505245.1_pt1 | contig 11356 bp, 10 predicted proteins | sample 9134171 | NCBI WGS metagenome assembly JAEEGF01 (sample SAMN16246542, study PRJNA631951) | gut metagenome | biome: gut microbiome; feature: rumen; material: AP-attached | host: Bos | place: Iran: Karaj | collected 2018-10
CATAACGGGCCGCAAGTCAGTACCGGGTCATCACAAATTGCCGCGTTCAATGCCATGCATTCTTCGGCTATTGGTATTGATGTGCATTCCACTTTGATGGCAGCCTGTTTCCAAAAAGGAGAATTCGGCAGCAGTTCTTTCACCGAAGAATTCAAGGAATCCGGCACTTCCTTAAATGCCATCAGGAGTTTAGTGATCTGGTGCAGCAGCAAAAATCCTGACATTATTATCATGGAATCAACGGGAATCTATTGGAAGACTCTCTACACGGAACTTGAGAAGAGCGGTTTTCCGAGGGAGCACATAATTGTCATAAACCCGAGGATTCTGAAACCTCTGAAGGGACGCAAAACTGACAGGAGCGATGCCAGAAATCTTGCCGGACATGCCAGAATGGGAAGCTTCACTAATTCCTTTATTCCCAAAAAGGACATCCGGGAACTGCGTTCATTATGGGCCTCATTCCAGCAGATAAAGCACCAGTACGAGAACAACCGCAGAAGCCTGCTGAATTCTCTTGCCGACTACGGATGCCAGTTTGCAAGTATTGTTTCTAACAGCCGGGGTGTAACTGCCCAGATGATTTTAGACGCAATACTGACAGGAGACACCGGAGACGCCCTGAAGAAACGCATCAGGGAAATTTTGGATATCATGAGCCGGCGCCGCGGCAGGAAGCTTGTCGCAGGTTTGGATCAGATATGCGAAGCTATTGAATCCAACATTACTCCGGCTATTCGCATGACTCTGCAAATGCGTTCGCAGCAGCTGAAGATTTACGAAGAGCACATGAAGAAGATTTTCGACATAATCAAAGTAATGGTTATCAATTCATACAAGGAACTGTACGATCTCCTTGCGACAATCCCCGGAGCCGAGGATATGTCTGTGATTGGTATCATCTGCATTGTCGGCGATGATCTCTCCAGTTTTTCTTCCATCAAGAAGTTCAGCAGCTGGAGCGGCCTTGCTCCTGGCAATAATATATCGGCAGGCGTGAGCTATTCATCGCGGATTACGCACGGTAACAAGTACTTCCGCAGGTGTGTCCTGGCCATGGCGCAGGCATGCGCAAACCAGAAGAAGAACAGATCCTGCCTCGGAAACCTGTTCCAGCGTCTTCGCGAACGCAAGGGGTATAATAAGGCCAAGGTGGCAGTAGCGCACAAGATCGTCAGGATCATCTACGTGATAATAACGCGGAAGGTCAAATACGCCGAAAACCCCAACGATCAGTCACTGGCAAAATTCCGGATGGATCAGGTTAAGCGCGCCATCTCCAGAGCCAAAGTAACTGAAGGCCTGTGCGTGAAGAGCGAAACCAGCAATCAGGGCAAAGCGATCTGTGCCAGCGTCTGCATGACCCAGCTAACTTAACGGGGCCGGAACGGATCTTGCCGAAGAGATCCGGGCCGCTACTCCATTCCAGGGCATGCAGCGTTCCGAATGCGGCTTGACGGCCGTCGCCTTCGCTCGTCCCGCCGTGGCGCTTCTTTCATAATAAAGAAATAAAAAAGATTTATCCTGAATACAATAGTAACGATGAATATATTTATTGTAAATTCGATTTTAGGTATAATACACGCTCATGGAATAAAAGTGGTCACAACAATCGAAAAACAACAGTTAACATTAATAACATGAACGAACCAAAGAAATATATTGAATTTAGAGAAAACAGCATTGATTCGATAAAGTTGGCGGCAATATCACTTCATGCCGGAAGGGATAAAACTATTAGAAACCCATGCTTTACCAAAGAAGATTTTATAGAATTTATATTTCGATAAACGCATAAAATTCACTTCAGCTTGATGCCTATGATTTAAAATATAAGTTTATGAGATAAAAACATGAAGTTTCAGCAATTCATGAAACTGCATATCCTTTTAGGATGCAGGGAATTACTCATTAATAAGAATTTGCTGAACAAATATGCTTCTCCCCCTTTGACTAGTGGGAATGGAATAATAGGCATCCTCTGTATCGCAGAGTATTGACCCGATGTACGGCTCAATTTTTTTCAAATGATTCCAGTCAACAGTTTTGATATGGGAAATATCATAACCCAAGTCTTCTATCAGCTTCAAAACTGTACTATACCATTCATCATTCATTTGATAAGTAAGATTACCGCCGATCATATCTTCCAGAATATCCATACATGCATTTCTTACGGTGTTAATCTTTTCATTTTTTGTGAGTTCAGAATACTTCACCTTGGGGCAGACGTCAATTAACTCCTTATTTGAGAGAGTACCCGGTTTAGGATAGCTATTCATAAAAGTTCTCCTTTTCCAATTACACCTTAATTATACCTCTTCAGAACCCTGAATTCAATCATTTTTTTTTCGAAAGAATCTGGGATTGCTGATTTCTTTTGCTTAGGGTCATTATTTTCATGATGATTTAACCTGTTTCTCGATTTGCTGCCGGATCAACTATCCTCTGCAACAGAGCCTTTTCCAAAAGATTTGACTTTGTCTTAAAAGGATTTTCAAGTCTGTTTTGCGCTATATCAAAGGCATCTTTATTCCTGTCAATTCCGATATACCTTCGGTTTAAAAGTTTCGCGCTGACTAACGTTGTTCCGCTCCCCATAAAAGGATCCAGAACAAGATCATTCTCGTCAGTGCTAATTTTTATAATCCTCTCCAGCAGTTCAATCGGCTTTTGAGTCGGATATCCTGTTCTTTCTTTTGCCTTTGGATTCAAGAATGGAATATCCCATACGTCAGATAACGGAACTCCTTTCTTTTCATCAGCCTGAACCACCTCACCGTTATCATCTGTTTTGTAAACTGCTTTTCCGTTTTTTCTTTCTCTCTGCTGTAAAATCTGATCTAAATTCGTTGTCGGCGAATAATCACAGTAAATCGTGTTAAATTTGTATTTAGCACTCTTTGAATAAAAAAATATCGTTTGATGATTTGCTAAAAGACCTTTTTTGGAATTTGACCAGCGTTTAAAAGTCCATACAATTTCACTTCTGAAGTTGTCCGGCTCTTCTGAATACGCGAAAGCATTTTGTTTTTAGCAGTGCTGTTTCTCCCAACTGAAATATCGATCTTAGCGGCATTGATAATATCAGTATATGTTGCATCAAAACGCACATTATTCTTTTCGACAGCGGCATTTAGATTATAACTATTAGATAAAATTTCTTTTGCAGGAATAAAAATACTGCTCGTCCCCTTAAAAGCTGCCTCCCAGGTGTGTTCCCCCGTTACATCAGCATTCCACTTGCTGTTTTTTTCACAAAAGCCTGCCGTTAAAAGCTTGTTTTTCGGGGAATCTTGTAATTCATCTATAGCAGTAACACGAACAGACGCTTTGGGATTACCTTGCCTTCTGGAAATCAGACGAGAAATGTTATAATCATCTGGAAGCATTACAGAAACAATCTTATAAGGGAATGAAATCTTCGGATCCGTGCATTGGCATGCTGAATATAATACTTTCAGAAGATGTGTTTTTCCAGTGCCATTCTCACCGATAAATATATTAATCCCGTGATCAAAATCAATTTTAACGTTAGTAAAAACAGTAAAATTTTCCAGTTTAATCCTGTTTATTATCATTATAAGGCGAGCTCCGAGAAAATGCAGCCACTCCAAAAAATTACATAATCACCGGCTGAAAAAACAGACTCATGGCCTCTGTTGCATTAGGTCTGACAGCTATTTTGGCATAGGATTATTTGTCATTTTCATCACCTGAAATTGTCTCAGTTTAAGCTATGATCAGTTTAGAGGCTTCTCCCTATAACTCAGGCTCATACCTTTCATGCACCGCAGTCTGAATATAATTCGTAAAGCCATTATTCTCAAGGCTTTACCCTCAATTATTAACGCAGAAAGTCAAAAACCTGATTGTTGCTTTTATCCCTGTTCCGAAAGCCCCTGCTGCCCGCTGCTCATGCTATGGTCTCTTTCCCTTGGTTCTCAGGACTCCCCTGTTACCTGATATCCCCGAGATCCCGCACCAGAACGCCGCCCTGCTCCAGCCGGCCGGTATCATACCGGCGGGCAAACAGGGTCTCGCCCGAAACGGGGATCTCCTCAGCATGGTCTCCGGCGTTTATGAATACCTGATATCTGCCGTCCCGGCCCCGGGAATACCGGATAAGCCGGGATCCGGGAGCTTCCGCTGTTTCTCCCGGTTCGTTGCCCGTTCCCCCGAAAACCGCCTCCCGGGCGCTGGCGAAGCCGGGGTTCCTTCTCACGGCAATAAGCCCTTTGATATCCTCAAGAACATCCCGGTATTTCCCGGCGGCAATGTCCTTCCAGGGCATGGGCCGGCGGTTCCAGGGATCGTTTTTGCCTTCCAGGGTGATTTCGGTGCCGTAGTAGAGACAGGGAGCTCCGGGCAGGGTCATCAGGATGGTCATTTCCTGAATGAACACGTCATAGGAGCCGGCCCGGTTAATGATCCGGGAAACGTCGTGGCTGTCCAGCTGATTGAAAAGCTCCCGGGTTATCTGTTCCTTGTACAGGGAAAGGCAGTAGTTTATCTTCTGCCGGAAATATGAGGCATCCAGACTCCGGTCAGTGAAAAAATTGCCCACGGTCTGCATGAAGGGATAGTTCATCACCGAATCATACTGGTCGCCGTCAAGCCAGGGGGCGGCATCGGTCCAGATTTCTCCCAGAAGAAAGATATCCGGCTTCACCCGCTTAAGCTCCTCCCGAAGATGCCTGATAAACCGGTGCGAAACCTCGTTCCCCACATCAAATCTGATGCCGTCGATGTCAAACTCCCGCACCCAGCCGAGGCTGATGTCAGTAAAATACTTCATGACCTCGGGATTATTGGTGTTGAGCTTCGGCATCTCCGCCACAAAGGCAAAGGAATAGAAACGGCCGTCCTTGGTGTTCCCCTGCTTCTTAAGGCTCTCCGGATCATTGACATAATACCAGTCAAAATACCGGGATTCCCGGCCCCGGGCCAGCACATCCTGCCAGGCAAAAAACTCCGGGCCGGAATGATTGAACACCGCATCGATCATGATCCGGATGCCCCGGTCATGAGCCTCCCGGATAAATTCCCGGAACTCCTCATTAGTTCCGAAGACCGGATCCAGCTCCCGGTAATCAGTGGTGTCATAGCGGTGATTGCTGAGGCTCCGGAAAATCGGATTAAAGTAGATGCCGGTAATGCCCAGATCCTGAAGATAATCCAGCTTGTCTCTGACGCCCCGGAGATTGCCGCCGTACAGGCATTTATGGCTCTTAACAAAGGGCTTGTCCCAGTCTTCGAATTTGCCGGGACGGCCGTCCGGAATTCTGTTAAAGCGATCCGGAAAGATCTGATACCAGACAGTGTCCTCCGCCCAGCGGGGAGTCCGGCAGATATCAGCCTCATTCATCCAGGCGAATTTAAAGAAGTGCCGGGCCATTTCCGTGCGGTTAACGAAGGAGGGATCATAAAGCCCGTCCTCCAGAAGAACCCGGGAGCTCCCGTCGTCAAAGGTCAGCAGAAAATAATACTGCGCTCTCTTATAGGGAGGCTTCAGGGTGGCCGACCAGATGTTCTCCCAGGCAAGTTCCCGGGAGATCGCCATCTCCTCCGGCCGGCCGTCCCAGGAATAAGCGCCGGAAATCCCGTTAATGTAGGGATCCTCCCAGCAGATAACCGCCCGGACCACTCGGCGGTTCGCATGGAGATTCACCCGGAGTTCGTCTTCGTTAAGACAGTAGCAGTCGTTATAGCCGCATCTGTGGCTGATTCCTTCGTACATCATGGTTTTGCTCCGTTATGCGGCAATCAATCAGGCCGGCATCATTTGCATCAATGCATTATTCCCCTGTCACTATCCGGCTCTCCGGGCTTTCAGCCGCAGTTTAAAGCCCCGGTTCCGGCCGGTATCTTAGTTAAGTTTATGCGGAATCCTTCGGAAAATCTGTCATGATGCTCTTTACAATTTAACACAATCCTATTATTCTCAGCCGGAATGATTACCGCCCCGGTTATCCCGGGCTATACGGAGACCACGGCATGAATCCTCCCAGGCTCCTCCACGAAAGCAAAAAGCACGGCAAGGAAAACTTTGCTTTCTCCGTCTATCACTCTCTGGTGCCCCGGCTCATCAGAAGCTTTCCGTTTCACTGGCATGACGAAATCGAAATCACCTTCATAAAAAGCGGATCCGCCCTTTTTACCATTTCAAGCCGCAAAATCGCCGCCAAAGAGGGAGACATTCTCATCGCCAACGCCAAATATCCCCACAGCGTGGAGCAGCTCGGAACATCACCGGCGGATTTTTTTTCAGTGCTGTTCAATCCCGAGCTTCTGATAAATCCGGCGCTGGATCCGGCAAACCTGGCCAGAATTCAGGACATCATCTCCGGGGGAACGGTTTTTCCGGAAGAGATCCCCCGGGGAACGCCGCTTAATCAAAGGCTCCTCCCCTGGCTCAGCGAGCTTATTGAAAACCGCCGCCGGAGCTACGGAGATTTTCAGCTGGGGGTTATGGGATGCCTGTTCATGATTTTTCAGGTACTGAGCTCCCATGCCCTTAAGGCCGGCCGCGCTGTCCGGGAATTCCGGGTGGAATTCTCCAAAATCCAGCCGGCGGTGGATGCCGTGATAAACCATTATGAGCAGAAGATTTCCGTAACAGACGCCGCCCGGGCCTGCTGTCTTTCGGAGAGTCATTTCATGAAGCTGTTTAAAAGGATCACCGGGAAAAGCTTTAATGAATTCCTGATTGAGCATCGGCTGAACATGGCTGCGAAAATGCTCCGGGATACCGGGGATCGGATTATTGCCATTGCCGGAAGCTCGGGCTTTGACAATCAGTCCTATTTCTGCCGGATGTTCCTGAGATACTATGGCATGACGCCCGGAGAATACCGGAAGATGAACCGGAGCCGCCCTCCGGCAAAGGTTCCGGCTAAGGATGAGGGAAAGGCTCAGGAAACTCCGGACGCGGCAAAAACAGCGCCTGAGCCTGAGGAAAAAACAGCGCCGCTCCTGAAGGACTAAGAGGCTTCGGCGCAGAGGGGGCAGGAAGAGTCCTCATGATCCAAAAGCCACCGGAGGAGATCATCTCCGTCTGCTTCCCCGGCGGCAGTCTTCATGACAATGTCGTAAAGCTCCTCCTGAGTGTAGCTGAGCGCCACGCCGTTAAGATCCAGAAACACCAGCATGGCATGAACGCCGATCCTTTTGTTGCCGTCAATGAAGGCATGGTTCTTAATGAGACCGTACCCCAGGCGGGCTGCCTTCTTCATGATCCCCGGAAATACCTCCCGGCCGCCGAACGACTGAAAAGGCGCCAGCACTGCCGCTTCCAGAAGTCCGTTATCCCGGATCCCGTCCGAGCCGGCGGTTTCGGAAAAAAGCTGCTCATGCAGGGCTTTAACCTGCTCTGCGGTTAACATCTTCATTTGGAAAGCTCCGTATAGGCCTGCCGGTTCCGCTCTATAAGCTTCCGGGAGATCTCCAGCGCCTCCGCGTCCTCCGCCGGGGTTTCCGGGCCGGCGCCGGAAACCGCCAGGAGCGCATAACGGGGCTGGCCGTTTTTCAGAAGAAGAACGCCGCCCTCTTCATCAACAAGCCGGGAAACGGCCGCAAAGCTTTCTTCCGCAAAGGCAACATCTCTGACGGGCAGAGCGGCAAAATCGAAGCATGAATCCATAAAACCTCCTGATATCGTATAGCGGCCTTGCGCCGCATCCGCCTTATTCGTATCAGTCTTGATTATAGGTTTTCAGATCGTAAAAACTCAATGTTTTTTCAAAAAAATATTAATATTTCCGCTGCGGCAACCCAGATGAAAACGAAAACTGGAAGATCCGGAAAATTATGACAACGAGGGGCGGCCCGTGTTTTTGGCAAACCTGAAAAAGGAGGCAGTTTCCGGGAACCGGGAGGAGCGCTTTCTTCTTCCTTAGATCAGCCCCGCCGAAAATGCATGAGTTTACCTAAACAGTTTTAATCGGCAGGGACAGCAGTTTTAATCAGCAAAGACAATCTTTAATTATCAAAAATTAACAGTTTTATTTAAAACTGCTGTCAGCACAGCACTCCGAGAATCATAAAGGACACGGTGAGCTCCGTAAGAACAACAAACATCAAAAACATCCAGAGCATAGTTTCCTGAGGCTTGCCGCCGGTACTGTCGAACCTCCCCCGGAAAAGGCCGGAGTCAAACCGCCACTCCTCCACCAGTTTCAGGTACTTCGCTATAGTCTCGCTGTTCTCCCGACCGGTGCGGATAAAGGCCCGCGCTTTTTCCAGAGCATCTTCCGCCTGAGATCCGGAGCCGGCAGCTGCCGCAATGCCGGTGAGTTCCCTCTCCGCCTCAGCGAAGCGGCCAACGGCAACCAGATGCCTTATGCTCCTGAATCCGGAAAATGCCGCCGGGTTCAAAGCTCTCAGCCGGGAGAGCTCCCGGCACTGGCTTTCGTAAAGAGAAAACTCGGCGGCATGTTCGGCCTCGAATTTTTCCAGCGCCCGGATCTTGCGCTCATTCTTCCCGAGAAATTCCTGAATCCCCATCAGGGAATCATGAGCTCCGCCAAAGGAAGTGCCGCTAATGGGCAGAATTGCCGCATAAGGGATAAAGGCTAAAAACGCGAAAAGCCACCATATGTTATGCGTTGATGAAGTATCGCCCGGCCCCGAGAGAGCGGTGATAACAGCCAGCGCCGCCGGAATGGCGATTAAAATGCAGAACACCAGAATCACTGTCGCATAGCCGCGCATCGTTTCGGCGCATTCAGATCTTCTGGGAAGACCCAGAGCCGTAAAATAAGCGCGGGTCCGGCGGGCGGCTCTGATAAGCAGCGCGGCAATCAGGGGCCCCAGAAGCAGGAGCGGGATCCAGAACACGGCGGTAAACACCACCGCAAAATAAAGAATTTTCAGTCTGGCGTATTCATCCAGAAGCTTCTGGCAAAGCCGGGAATCCCAGGGGCTTTTCGCTATAGCTTCATTAAAATCCGGCTCTGTTCCGTTATTCTTAATCATCGTGGTTCCTGATCCTCTCTCAATGGCTTTTGACATTTCAGCCGGCTTCTGACATAAAACACCGCCGCAGAATCCATCCATGAGTTTGCGGGCCATGAGCATGCGAAAACAGTTTTATTCAGCAAAAACAGCTGCTTAATCAGCGATTATCACAGTTTGATTTTATCCCAATGTTATCACATCAGACGGAGCAGCATGACCAGCAGCACCGGCCCCAGAAGAATAAAACAGAAGAAAAACTTCCAGGGCGCATCACTAATGCTGTCAGGAGGACTGCTGTCCCTGTCCCGGGCCAGACCGGAACAGAACTGCCAGTCCTCCAGCAGCCGCCGGTACTCCTTAAGGAGCTCGCAGTTTTCCCGGCAGAAACGGACAAACTCCCGCGCCTTTTCCAGAGCATCCGCCGCCTGCCCTGAGGAGCCGGAAACGACGGCAATGCTTCTGAGCTCAGTCTCCGCCTCATTAAAGCTCCCGATAATGACGAAATGCCTTAAGCGCCTGAAACCGGAGGATGCCTCCGGGTTTAAGGCTGCCAGCCGGGAAAGCTCCCGGCATTGGCTTTCATAAAGAGAAAGCTCGGCCGCATGCATGGTCTCAAACTTATCCAGAGCCTCAAGCTGGTATTCATGCTGCGAAAGAAAATTACTGTATTCCTTCAGGGCGGTATGCACATCGTTAAAGGCCAAACCGCTCATGAGCAGAAAGGCCGCAAAGGGGCAAAACGATATCAGCGGGAACACCCACCATCTGTTAAGCGCCCAGACCGGTCCGAAGGGCTCCGGAAGAGAAGTAACATAAGCATGCGCTCCCAGAATGCCGGTTAAGACAAGAAAGATCAGAATCAGTATCCCATAGACCCGCAGCTTTCCGGCGCGGCCGGCGTTATTAAAAAGATCCATGGACGCAAAAAGAGCGCGGGCCCGGCCGGCGGATCCGATAATGAGCGCGGCAATCAGGGGAGCCAGAATCAGGAGGGGAATCCAGAGCGCCGAGGTAACCCCCAGCGCAATATAAAGCATTTTCAGCCTGCCGAAATCCCGGAGCAGATCCTTGCAAATCCGGGAATCCCGGAGTTTTTTCACCGGGACGTCAGTAAAATCCTGGTCTGTTCTGTTATTCATCGCGCTTCATAAACCTCTCTCGGCGGTTCCCTGTTCCTGTCCGGTCCGGAAACAGCCAGTCTGCAATAAAAAACGCCGCGCCCCCGAACAAAGGCGCAGCCGTAATCGTAACAAACGGGGCATTAAAAAGGTCTCCGGCATATTAAGAGTCATTTATTGCAGTTCGCAGACTGTACGGGTGTCACCGGCCTTCTGATGTCCTTCAATGGTACGCCCCATGTCAAAATCAGCCATTTAACGGCAAGAAGAAAACGCGCAGAGCCGCTGTCAGGCCAAAGACAGCATTTTCTTCTCCAGCATTTCCTTGTATTCCTCGCGCTCATTATCAGGAATGCCGAGATTGGTCATCGCCTGTTCCTCAGTAACATTGTAGTTTTTGACATTTGACCTGATGACACGAAGCAGGGTTTTTACGAAACCCTTTTTGAAACCTTTCCTGTAACCTTTCCTGTAACCTTCATCAAACAAGGCTTGTCCCAGATTGCACATTTTGTTCATCCCCTCTTCTGTCCCTGAGAGTACCTCTTAAGCATTCAAAAGCGGCAAGACGAAAGCGCGTACAGCCTCTGTCTCACCGCCTGCATAAACAAGAAAACAGCAAATACTTAAACCCGGCGCCGCTGTCAGGTCAAAGCCAGCCCCTCATTCTCCAGCAATTTATTGTATTCCTCGTACTTATTTTCAGGAATGCCGAGATCGGCCATCGCCTGTTCATTAGTGACACCGTAGTGTTTAACAATAGATACAATGGCTCGAAGAAGGCCTTTTACGATACCTTTTTTCACGCCTATCTCAATGCCTTCTGCTTTGCCTTTTTTCTCACCTATTTTAATCCCTTCAGCTTTGCCTTTAGCTTTGCCTTCCTTAAACAAGGCTTCCCCAATGTTGCACATAGTGTCAATCCCCTCTTCTGTCTCTGAGAGTACCTCTTAAGCATTCAAAAGCGGCAAGACGAAAGCGCGTACAGCCTCTGTCTCACCGCCTGCATAAACAAGGCAACAGCAAATACTTAAACCCGGAACCGCTGTCAGGTCAAAGCCAGCCCTTCCTTCTCCAGCAATTTATTGTATTTTTCGTACTCATTTTCAGGAATGCCGAGATTGGCCATCGCCTGTTCATTAGTGACACCGTAGTGTTTAACATTAGATACAATGGCTCGAAGCAGGGTTTTTACGATACCTTTTTTCACGCCTATCTCAATGCCTTCTGCTTTGCCTTTTTTCTCACCTATTTTAATCCCTTCAGCTTTGCCTTTAGCT
>JAEEGF012180305.1_pt1 | contig 11355 bp, 4 predicted proteins | sample 9134171 | NCBI WGS metagenome assembly JAEEGF01 (sample SAMN16246542, study PRJNA631951) | gut metagenome | biome: gut microbiome; feature: rumen; material: AP-attached | host: Bos | place: Iran: Karaj | collected 2018-10
CCCGGGGAATTCAGGTGGTCGGCCGGGAGGTACCAGGCGTTCTGGGGGTTCCAGGCCTCGTCGCCGCGGACGACGTCGTGCATGTAGCCCACGCGGGCGAAGGTGCCCTCGAGGCGGATTCGGTTGTAGCAGGCGATCACGGCCTCCTGGAGGTCGGACTCGGTATTGCCGAAGTCGTAGGTGGTCTGGTTGTTCACGTTCTTCACGGCCAGTTGCTTGTCGCAGGAGGCGAAAGCGGCGAGGACGGCGAGGGAAGCCAGGATGTACGATATCTTTTTCATAATCTCAAGCATTTAGAAGGACAGGTTCACGCCCAGCATGAAGGTCATCGGGGCCGGATACGAGCAGTAGTTGAAGCCCGGGGTGAAGACGCCGCCGGCGAAGTCGATGTTGTAGCCGCGGTAGGCGGTGAGGGTGTAGAGGTTCTGGCCCGACAGATAGACGCGGGCGCTGGAAAGGAACGCGTCCTCGAACCACTTCGAAGGGAAGTTGTAGCCGAGTTCGACGTTCGCGATCTTCCAGTAGGCGCCGTTCTGCAGGAACCGGGAGCTGAAGAAGTCGTTGTTCACGGTGCCGTCGGCGCTGTTCGCGACGCGCGGCACGGTGGTGTTCGGGTTCTCCGGCGTCCAGGCGTTCACGAGGTCCACGCTCTTGTTGTTGATGCCGTAGGAGCTGTGCAGGGCCTGGTCCACATAGTCCACGAGCTTGTGGCCCGCGGCGCCGTAGGTGGACAGGGTGAGGTCGATGTTCTTGTACTCGAAGCGGGCGCTCAGGCCGAAGGTGACCTTGGGCATGCCGCTGCCGAGGAAGGTGCGGTCGTCGGCCGTGATCTGGCCGTCGTTGTTGATGTCGCGGTAGGCCACGTCGCCGGGATGGGCGCCGTTCTGGATCACGAAGCCGCCCTGCTCGTTGACGTGGTGGTCGATCTCGTACTGGTTCTGGAAGATGCCCTCGTAGACATAGCCGTAGAAGCGGCCCACTTCCTCACCCACGACGGTGCGGCACATCGCATCGTCCCGGGAGACGGTGCCCATGCCCAGGGAGGTCACGACGTTCTTCGGGAACGTGACGTTGCCGGAGAGGTCGTACTTGAATTCGCGGCTGTAGTTGCGGTAGCTGGCGCTGAGCTCGACACCGGAGTTCACCATCGTGGCGGCGTTCATCGTCACGCTGCCGTTGGTGGCGCCGGCCTCGGCCGGGACCGGGACGGAGTACAGCAGGTCCTCGGAGACGTTGCGGTAGTAGTCCGCGTTGAACTCGAAGGCGCCGCCGAACATGGAGAAGTCCATACCGATGTCCAGGGACTTCTTCTTCTCCCAGCGAATGAACTCGTTCACGTAGTTGGAGATGGCCGAACCGGTGACCTTCTGGCCGCCGAAGCTGTAGGTGTAGTTGCCGCGGGCCATCGTGTCCATGAAGGCGTAGTCGCCGATGTTCTCGTTACCCAGGATACCGTAGCTGGCGCGGAATTTCAGGAGGCTCACCAGCTGGGGATCCACGGCGAAGAAGGGCTCCTTGTCCACTCTCCAACCCACGGAGAAGGACGGGAACCAGTCGTAGCGGTTCACGCTCAGGCGGGAGGAACCGTCCCGGCGGACGGTGGCCTGGAACAGGTAGCGGCTGTCGTAGTCGTAATTGACACGGCCGATGAGGGAGGCCAGCACGTGCTCGCTCTCGTAGGAGCTGGCGTCGCGGTCGGTGGCGTTGCCCACCTGGAGGTAGTACGGCTCCGGCATGTTGTTGCCCCAGCCCGCGAGGGTGTGGTACCGCTCCCGCTGGAAGGTCATGCCCACCACGGTGTTCAGGTGGTGGTTGCCCATCTTGCCGTCATAGGTCAGGTAGTTCTCCACCAGGAAGTCGGAGTAGTTGTTGTAGTTCTCGCTCAGGCGCTCGTTGCTCTTGGCCAGGTAGTTGGCGTTCGAGAGGATGAAGGCCGGCAGGAAGGTGAAGCCCTTCACGAAGGAACGGCTGTAGGAGAGGTTCAGGTTGTAGTCCAGCTTGTGGTTGTCGCTCTTCACGCCCACCATGCCCAGCAGGTCCACCGTGGCGGAGCCGGTGGCGACCACACGGTCCACCGTGGACTTGCGCTGGATGAGGGTGTTGTACAGCAGCGGGTTGGCGATACGGATGTCGCCGTGGATGGCGTCATAGTAGGTGCCGAACCCGTAGGCGTCGTAGGAGTAGTCGGAGGCGGCGCCCACGACCCGGTCCAGGAACCAGGTGCTTGCGTCATAGGCCTTGATGGTCGGCGGGATGAACAAGGTCGTCGCCATGATCGGGTACTGGGTGCCGTACAGGCCTTGGACGTACTCGTTGGCGTTGGAGGAGGACATGTTGTCCTGGTCGGAATGGGAGTAGACGATACCGGTGCGGAGCTTGACGAACTTCACGTCCATGGTGTTGTTCACACGGGCGGTGAAGCGGTCGAAGTTCGGGCCCGCGCCCACGAGGGTGCCCTTCTGGCTGAAGTAGTCGAGGCCCACGTTGAAGGTGCTGTTCTCGCCGCCGCCGGAGAGGTTCACGTTGTGGTTCTGGCGGATGCCCGTCTTGAACATCTCCTTGAACCAGTCGGTGTTATTGGTGGCGGGATCGAGGTAGCTCTCGGAGCCCTTCACGTAGCCGGCGGGAACCTTGTCGCCGAGGCCGTTGTTCTCGTAGGACATCCGGATGTAGTCGCCGTACTGGGCGGCGTCCATCACGTTGTACACGCCCTTGCGGATCTGGTCGACGCCCGCGTAGCCGCGGTATTCCACGCGGATGGGCTGGTTCTTCTTACCGTTCTTGGTGGTGATGATCACGACGCCGTTCGCCGCGCGGGAACCGTAGATGGCGGCCGCGGAGGCGTCCTTGAGGACCTGGATGGTCTCGATGTCGTTCGGGGAGAAGTCGCGGATGGTCGTGCCCATCGGCACGCCGTCGATCACGTACAGCGGGCTGGTGTCGCCGAAGGAGCCGATACCGCGGATGCGGACGGCCGGGTCGGCGCCCGGCTGGCCGTCGGACGTGATCTGCACGCCGGCGACCTTGCCCTCGAGCATGGAGGAGATGTTGGAGTGGGAGACCTTCTTCATCTCGTCGGCGTCGACGATGGCGACGGAGCCGGTCAGGTCCACCTTCTTCTGGGAACCGTAACCCACCACGACCACCTGGTCCAGGAGCGTGGTCTCGGTCTTCATCGTGATGGTGCCGAGGTTGCCGTTCGGGCCGACGGTGATCTCGACCGTCTGGAAGCCCACGGAGATGAACTGGAGGACGGAGCCTTCCGGCACCGTGAGGACGAAGTTGCCGTCCAGGTCGGCCGTGGTGCCGGTCGTGGTGTCCTTCACCACGATGCCGGCGCCCAGCAGGGGTTCGCCGAGCTCGTCCACGACGGTGCCCGTGACGGTCACGTTGTTCTGCGCGAAGGCTGCATAGCCGCCGTCCCTGCCGCTGAAAGCGGCCGGAGCGAGGGCCAGGAGGGCGCAAAGGAATATCGTATTAAACAGGTTTTTCATATCGGAAGGCGGTTATCAGTCGAAATCAAGGTAGGAGGCTTCGGTGACGAAGGCGAACTGCACGTCGGCGCTGTCCACCGTGATGTTGTCATAGTACTGGAAGTGGGTTTCGCCGTTGGCGTAGACCACGTAGTAGCGGACGGAGGCCTTGCCGTTGCCGCTGTTGGCGACGGTCACCGTGACGTGCGAGCCTTCGATGTTCGCGGCGAAGCCGTCCCAGGTCCAGTTGCTGGCGAGGTTCCAGCCCAGCTCGGCGAGCCCCTCGTTGGTGTTGGTCGCGTACAGCCAGCCGAAGTGGTCCATCCGGACGACACCGTACTCGGTTCCATTCGCCTTGCGGACGATGGTGCAGGGGCTCTGGTGGTTCAGCTGCGCGAGCGAATGGACCTCCATGCCGACGCTCAGGCTCTCGCCGGCGGCGACGGTCCAGTCCTTGGAGAAGGTGCTCCACCAGCCGTTGCTGAAGTCGTCGGCGCCCACGCGGGCGGCCTGCTTCGCCTGGTCGCTGGCGGCGATGGTGAGGGCGCCCTGGGCGGTCAGCGGCTCGCCGCCGGCCGGGGTGTAGGTCACCGTGAATGCGTCGGCGTAGGTGCCGGGCGTGGCGTCATAGACCACCTTGTCGCCCGTGAAATTGACGGTATAGCCGCCCGGAAGGGTGATTTCCTCGCCGTTGGCGCGGGTGGCCTTCACGACGACGTTCTCGGGGGAGAGGGTGACGACCTTCGTCCCGCCCACGACCTTGGCCGTGGCGCCGGCGGAGAGGCTCACGATCTTGTTGGGATCCTCCGGATCGGGATCCGGGGTGGTATAATCGCCGGGCACGAGGACCGCGTAGCAGTTGTCCACGGTGCAGGAGAGATACACATCGTCCGGATCGTTGATGGCGATGTTCTTGTACAGCTGGTAGTGCTCTTCGCCGTTGGCCCAGAGGACGTCGTAGCGGACGACGGCGTTGTCTCCGTTGTTGGTGGCGGTGATGGTGACGTGGGCGTTGGTGAGCATCGGGAGGAAGAGATCCCAGTTCCAGTCGCTCTCCTTGTTCTCGTCGGCATTGACGAAGTTGGAACCCCAACCGAAGTTGTCGATGCGGACCACGGCATATTCGCCGGCGCCGCCGAGCGCGAGGTCGCCCTTGCGGAGGATGGCGACGGGCGCCTGCCAGTTGCTGGCCGCGACGGAATAGACATCCATCTCGAAGGAGACGCTTTCGCCCTGCGGAACCTTCCGGTCGGGCGCGAAGTAGGTCCACCAGGCGGAGTTCAGCTCCGGAACGCCCAGGGCGAGGCCGCCCTTGACGAGGTTGATGCGGGTGGTGGCGGTGACGGGCTTGGAGCCGGGCTTGTAGGTGAAGGTCACGTCCTGCTCACCCTCCACGAGGGCGATCGGGGAGACGGTCACGTCGTCCAGGGTGAGGTCCACGGTGGTGCCGCCCTGATAGGTCGCCTGCAGCTGGATGCCGTACGGACGGAAGTCCAGGCCGGTGTTGTCGTAGAAATAGTAGGTATTGTGCGAAGGCGCCTGCGTGATTTGCAGACTCTCCAGGTCTGCCACCAGCTCGAAGTTGTAGTAGCCGGCGGCGGCCTCGGTGAGGACGCCCTTCTTGGAGCGGCTGTAGGTCACGACCACGGTCTTGTTGCCGGGCGTGGTGAGATCCGGTTCGGTGATGCTCACGGCTTCCTTGTCCACCGTCATCGAGGATTCGTCCTTGAAGACGACGGTCACGACGGAATTGCCCCACCAGTCGATTTCCTCCGGGTTCTCGCTGTAGTTCACGGCCTTGGGAGACTCTGTGATGACGAGGTAGTCCGGATCGGAATCCGGGATGATCGGGTAGTCGGAAGTGGAGAGGAAAGCGCTCTCGAGCACGAAGTGGTCGTGGTCGGCCACCAGGAAGGCGTTGATGTCGTCCACGAAGGAGACGGCCTGGCTGTAGGTCTCGGTGATCACCGTGCCGTCCGTCGCGGTGGCGACCGCCTTGACATAGGCGGTACCCTCGCTGGCGTGGTCCACGGTCATCTCCACGTCGGCTCCGTTCATCTTGGCGCGGAAGTTCTCCCACCAGGCGTCGCCGTCGGGGGCGACCCCGTCCATGTCGAGGGAAACGCCGGTGTTGGAACCGTTGTCTCCGCTGCCCCATTTCCACATGTCGGAGCGGAGGACGAAATACTCGGCGTAACCGTCGCCGCCGCGCTCTTTCGCGTTCGTGACGGCGAGAACCCAGTTCTGGTAGTTGGCCTCTCCGAGGGAGTAGTTCTTGAATTTGAGGACGAGTTTCTTCGCCACCGGAATGGTGAAGTACTGGCTGAAGTCCGCCCACCAGCCGGAATTGTTGTCTTCCTGGCCGACAACGGCGGGGGAGATTTCAATCGGCACGGCATCGTCGGGAACGACGTTCTGGGCCTCCTTCTCCGCCTTGTAGGCGGCGATCTTCTCGGCCAGGTCGTCCGGAGCGTCGATGGCGTAGGGCTCCAGGCCCGTGCAACCCACCGAAACCACCGCCGTGAAGGCCGTGGCGATGAGCGCCTTGAGCATCAAATCTCGGGTTTTCATAATGTGGTTGTTGGTTGAATTATTAAGGTTAATCAATTGTCAAAGCTGGATGGAAGGCCAGCCGTCCCGGTCCCAGGTGACGGGGCGGACCAGGAGGCCGGCGTTGTAGCCGGTTTCGCGGTCGTAGGCGTGGAAGAGCATCTTCTCGCCCCCTTCCGTGGAAACCACGGCGCAGTGGCCCACGCCGGGGTAGCGGTCGTTGCCGCTGACGACGACGGTGCCGCCGCCTTGCATCAAGGGCGTGCCGGCGGCATCGACATAGGGGCCGGTCACCTTGTCGGAACGGCCCACCACTACTTTATAGGTGCTCTTCGGGCCCCTGCAGCAGAGGTCGTAGGAGACGAACAGATAGTACCAGTCCCCGTGCCGGACGATGAACGGGGCTTCCACGGCGCCGTTGCCGGGGTCGAAGTCCTTGCCGCGGGGATCGGCCTTGATGGCGTCGTCGGTCTCGGAGGTGTCCTCGGCCGTCCCTTCCGGGCGCCGGCAGAGGGGAAACCATTCCTGGGGTTCCGCGACGCGGGTGAGGGACGCGTCCAGGCGGACGAGCTTGATGCCGCCCCAGAAGGAGCCGAAGCTCATCCAGCCGGTCCCGTCCGTGTCGATGAAGACGTTCGGGTCGATGGCGTTCCAGTAGTCGCGGCCCGCGACGGAGCGGACGACGCAACCCTTGTCTTCCCAGCGGTAGTCCGGGGAGGACGGGTCCAGGGTGCGGTTGGTCGCGACGCCGATGGCCGAGTCGTTCTTCCCGAAGGAAGAGCAGGAGTAGTACAGGTAATAGGTGCCCTCGTGGTAGAGGATGTCCGGGGCCCAGGTGTGTCCGTGGTAGCCCGGAACGGTGTCCAGGGCCCACTGCGGCGGGGTGTCGAAGACTCTTCCGGCGGGTTCCCAGGACTTGAGGTCTTGCGAAGTGAGGACGCTGATGCCGAACCCGGTGCTGAACAGATACCAGGTTTCTCCGCAGCGGACGGCGACGGGATCGTGGGCGGCGGGTTGGAGCGGATCGAAGGCAGGTTGACGGCGGACACCCTGGGCCGAAGCGGCCAGAATGAGGAAAAAGGTGCCGAAAAAGGCGGTCAAATGTTTCAGCGTCATCGATTGTAATGGTTAACCGATGGCAAAATTAGGCACTTTCCGGGTGCCTGTGGTGTACAAACAGACCTAAAAGGTGGATTTTTGAACACTAGTCCTCGGCCAGGTTGCTGGGCGGGAAACCGAACTCCTTGGTGAAGCATCGGCTGAAATACTTCGGGTCGTTGAATCCGACCTCGTAGGCGATCTCGGAAATGTTGAGCGTCTTGTTCTCCCGGTTGGAGCGGAGCATTTCCCGGGCGACGGACAGCCGGTAGGTCCGGATGAACTGGGCGACAGGCTGGCCGAAGGCCTCCTGGAGGCGTTTGTTGAGGAGGGTCTTGCTCATTCCCATCGCGGCGCACAGTGCGGGCACGTCCAGGTCGGGATCCTTGTACAGGGAACGGACCGTCTGGAGGACTTTGTCCGCGAACGGGTCTTCCGACTGCGCCTGCGGCGCCGCAAGAAGCCGCCGGCCGGCCAGCTCCTCGTTCTGGTGCCGCAGAACGACATTCTGGCGGGCGAGTTCCTCGGCCTTCTGCTCCACGAGCTTTTTCTGCTCCCGGATTTCGCGGGTCCTTTCATCCACCGTCCGCTGAAGCAGCTCCTGCCGCCGGACGAGCGCCCGGGTGCGCCAGGTGAGCCCGGCATAGGCGGCTGCGGCCGCGGCCGCAGCCGCGAGGAGGATGAACCACCAGGTCTTGTAGAAGAACGGCCGGACGTCCACCGCCAGGTACAGGGTCTTCTCCGCGTCGCCGTTGCGGGGAATCGCCCGGACGGCGAAGCGGTAGTCTCCGTGGGGCAGCGTGGAGTAGGCGGCGTCGTGCCGGTCCCCGGACAGGCGGGTCCAGCCTTTCTCGAAGCCTTCCAACCGATATTCGTAGGTGTATTGGCGGCGGGCGGCCGGGCTCAGGACGGCGAACTGGAAGAGAATGTTCCGGTCCCGCTCGTGCAGCCGGACGCGTTCCAGGTAGGGATTGCGGAGGTGCTTGTCGCCGATCCGCACGTCCGTCAGGCGGAGCGGGCCGTCCATCGTCCGGGCCACCGTCCGGGTCGGGTCGATGGCGGAGAGCCCTTCCACCTGGCCGAAATAGAGCAGGCCGTCGGTGCCCCGGCAGGCGTTGTTCCAATGGAACTGCGTGCTGGCGAGCCCGTCTTCGCGGAAGTAGGGCGTGATGCGCCCGCTTGCCGGGTCCAGGACGTTCAGGCCGTGTTCCGTGCTGATCCAGATATGTCCCGCCGCATCTTCCGCCAGTCCGCGGATGCGGTCGTTGGACAGGCCGTCACGGGTGGAATAGCCTTTGAAGACGATGTGTTCCTCGCCGACCCGGGTGCCGCAATAGACGCCGCCCCCGTTGCTGCCCAGCCAGAGGCGGCCGTCGGCGGCTTCGATGATGCAGCAGATCATTTCCCGGACGCCGGATTCGGGCGCGTCCAGCTTGAAGGCGTACAGGGTGGCGGGGAAGCGGCCGTCGTCGGTGCGCTTTTTCAGGTCGAAGGCGTACAGGCCTTCGCGGCAGCCGATCCAAAGTTTCCGGGTGGAGTCCAGGCACGAGCCGATGCAACCGCTCGCTTGTTCTTCAAGCGCGGGCGTGAGTACGCGCGTCGTGAAATCATAGAAATAGACGCCGCGATTGGAGCCGATCCAGAGCAGGCCGCTTTCCGGGTCGTAGTCCAGGGAGCCGATGAAATCCAGGCGGGTGTCGCCGGGCAGGAGATGCTCCAGGACGCGGTAGGGTTTCCGGGTGGAGACGATGTCGATGCCCCCGCCCCAGGTCCCGACGAGCATCCGCTCCTGGGGGAGCGGACAGAATTCGCTCACGCTGTTGTGGCAGAGGCCGCCCCGTTCGCGGGTGAGGTGGCCGAATTCCTGGCTTCCGGCTTCCCGGACGCTCAGGCCGCCTTCCACCGTCCCCACCCAGAGCCGGCCGTCCGGCTCCTGGAGGACGGCGTTCACCGCCCCGGCGGCCAGGGACTGCGGATGCTGCTCGTCGTGCCGGAAGTTGTTGACGGAGAGTTGTTTGGGGATGAATGTCTGCAGCCCGGTGGTCTCCGTGCCCAGGAGAATCTGGTCGCCGTTGACCTTGATGCAGTTGATGACTTCGCCGCCGATCCGCTCGAAATCGTCCGTGACGGGATTGAACAGGTTCAGTCCGTGCAGCGAGACGGCGACGGTCTCCCCGGTACCAGTCCGGGCGAGGCCGGTGATGAAATTCTGGGTGAGGGAACGCGGATTCCGGGGATCGTGGGCATACCGCTTCCATTCTCCGGTCCGGCGGTTGACGAAATACAGGCCGTTTTCCGTCGAGATCCAGAGTCCTTGCCCGGCAGGCAGGAAGTCGGACAGGTAGGTCTGCTCCCCGAACTGGAGGCCCGGGAGGACCGGTTCGGTCTGCAGGCCGCCGGCGGGTCCCGCTCCAATCTTGTACAGCCGGCCTTGGAGCGCCGCCCACACGGTGCCGTCCCCGTCGACGTCCTCGAAGACGAAATTGGTGGGCGAGAGCCCCTCGTGGGTGAATTCGAGCACGTCGAGGACGGCCCCCCCGTCATCGAAGGAAACGCGGACCAGCGTCTTTCCGGTCTTGAACCAGAGATTTCCCGCCGCATCCAGCGTCAGGAAAGAGCAGAGCCGGCCGCCGTATGGTTCCAGGGCGGGATGCGGCAGCGGAATGCGGTCCAGCGTCCCGAGGTCCAGGAGGTCCAGCCCGCCTTCCGAGGCGATCCACAGCCGGTGGAAACGGTCTTCGCAGACGTTGCGGATGAAATTGCTCTGGAGAGGGACGGCGGAGGTGGCGCCGAATGTGAGGAGGTCGTATCCGTCGAACCGGCACAGGCCGCCGCCCGAGGTGGCCAGCCACAGGAAGCCGGCGTCGTCCAGGCAGACATCGTCGATGAAGTTGCAGGGGAGGCCGTTCTCCATCGACAGGGTGCTCATCAGGTAGCCGTCCTCGAACCGGTCCTGGGCCAGGACCGGACAGAGCGACAATCCGAGTTGGAGCGCGAGGGCGACCCCGCAAGATTTTACACCTCTAAAGTTCATTTGTCCACCGTTCGGCTTCCAAACTTACTTATTTTTGCGTAAATTTGAAAATCCAACGTTAATTTCGACCCATCTATGACCCGGAAACAACTCCTTCTCACGGCGGCGGCCCTCCTTGTCGGAGCGGTCTCCTTCGCGCAGGTCCACCGCATGGACATCGACCTCAAGAAGGTCGGCGCGCCCATCCAGCCTACGATGTACGGCATCTTCTTCGAGGACATCAACTACGCGGCCGACGGCGGCCTCTACGCCGAGCTCGTGAAGAACCGTTCCTTCGAATTCCCGAACGACCCGCTCCAGGGCTGGAAAGCCTTCGGAAAGGTGGAAGTGTGGAACGACGGCCCGTTCGAGCGCTGCCCGCACTATGTCCGCCTCGTCGATCCCGGCCATCGGGACAAGTGGACCGGCCTGGACAACGAAGGATTCTTCGGCATCGGCGTGAAGGGTGGGGAAACCTACCGCTTCACGGTCTGGGCCCGCGTCCCGGACGGCGGCGCCTCCGATCTCCGCATCGAGCTGGTGAACACCGCGTCGATGGGCGAGAACCAGTTCGTCTGCCAGGAGCCCCTCAGGGTCGCCGGCAAGGACTGGAAGCAGTATGAGGTGATCCTGAAGCCCGATACGACGCTGGAGAAGGCGGTCCTCCGCATCTTCCTCGTGGGCGCCCGCAATGCCGTGGACCTCGAGCACGTGTCCCTGTTCCCGACGGACACCTGGATGGGCCATCGCAACGGGATGCGGAAGGACCTGGCGCAGGCCCTCGCGGACCTCAAGCCCGGCATTTTCCGCTTCCCCGGCGGCTGCATCGTGGAAGGAACGGATCTCCCGACCCGCTACAACTGGAAGAACACCGTGGGCCCGGTCGAGAACCGGCCCATCAATGAAAACCGCTGGGAATACACCTTCCCGCACCGTTTCTACCCGGACTATTACCAGAGCTACGGCCTCGGTTTCTTCGAGTTCTTCCAGCTTTCGGAGGAAATCGGCAGCGAACCGCTTCCCATCCTGAGCTGCGGCCTCGCCTGCCAGTTCCAGAACGACGATCCGTCGGCCCATTGCCCGGTGGACGAGCTCCAACCCTTCATCCAGGATGCCCTTGACCTCATCGAGTTCGCGAACGGCCCCGTGACCTCCACCTGGGGGAAGGTCCGCGCCGACATGGGCCATCCGGACCCCTTCAACCTCAAGTTCATCGGCATC
>JAEEGF010546774.1_pt1 | contig 11352 bp, 10 predicted proteins | sample 9134171 | NCBI WGS metagenome assembly JAEEGF01 (sample SAMN16246542, study PRJNA631951) | gut metagenome | biome: gut microbiome; feature: rumen; material: AP-attached | host: Bos | place: Iran: Karaj | collected 2018-10
AAGACGTACACTTCATTTGCTGAGACGCCGCCGAGAACCACAAAAAGAAATTTTGTAATCCTGAATTTCCGAAACAGCAAGAGCAGTGCGATGCTCGCATCAACAATGCCGAGTCGTAACGGAAATCACGAACATTGTTCGTAAACGCACTTGGTGCTATATCATCGTTAGCGTTAGCGTTAACGTTATCGTTTAATAATACTTTAACCCTTAACCTTAAAACTTTAACCTAAAAAATTGGAGGTATACCAATTTTTTCGTACCTTTGCACCCGAAAATAGTCATTTTCGGCCTTTTTCACATTTCCGAGTTTCGTAATAACCTTTGGGTCAAGCGTTTACGCCACTTAAGGGGAGTTTAGATTATGTTTATTCAAGAATCGATGAAAGATAGTCATAACCACATAGTAATCATGGCAGGCGGAGTGGGAAGCCGCTTCTGGCCGATGAGCACCGCAGAGAAACCCAAGCAGTTTATCGACGTGCTTGGTGTAGGACGCACATTGCTTCAGTTGACACTTGAACGTTTCGAAGGCATCTGCGATCCAAAGAATGTATGGGTGGTGACCAACAAAAAATATGTGGATATCGTCCGCAAACAACTTCCTCAGGTTCCTGTGGATAATATCCTTTGCGAACCCTGCCGCCGCAACACGGCACCATGTCTCGCTTATGTCAGTTGGCGCATTAAGAAGCAAGACGCCAAGGCAAATATCGTGGTGACACCCAGCGACCATATCGTCACAAACACTGAAGAGTTCCGTCGTGTCATCAGACAGTGCATGAAGTTTACCTGTGAGACCGATGCCATTGTAACCCTTGGAATGAAACCCACACGCCCTGAGACCGGTTATGGCTATATCAAGGCAGACCTTTCAGCAAGTAGCCCACATAATAAAGAGATATTTCGAGTTGATTCCTTCAAGGAGAAGCCCAGCCAGGAAAAAGCCCTGGAATACATCAGAGACAAGAGTTATTTCTGGAATGCTGGTATTTTCATTTGGAGTGTTAGCACGATTGTAAATGCCTTCCGCATCTATCAGCCTGTCTTGAATCGCGTTTTCGAAAGTCTTTTGCCCGTCTATGGAACACCTCAGGAACAGGAAGAAATTGACAAGCACTTTCCTGAATGCGAAAGCATTTCTGTGGACTATGCCATTATGGAGAAGGCCGAGGAGATTTTTGTCTGTCCTGCTGATTTCGGTTGGAGCGACCTTGGTACATGGGGCGCATTGCTGATGCAGACCAGCCACGATCTGAACGGAAACACCGTAATAGGCCAGAACATCAATCTTTATGAAACACGCAATAGCATTATCCATACTATTGGCCACAAAAAAGTAGTCGTACAGGGACTTGACGGTTATATCGTGGCCGAGGAAGACGGTCGCTTGCTCATTTGTAAACTAAGTGAAGAACAGCGCATCCGCCAGTTCGCTGAAAAATAGAAGAAAAAGATATTATGGAACAAAAAGTAGCATTAATTACTGGTATTACTGGTCAGGACGGCAGTTACTTGGCCGAGTTTTTGATTGAAAAGGGATACGAAGTTCACGGACTTTTACGCCGTTCATCATCGTTCAACACCGCCCGCATCGAGCATCTCTATTTGGATGAATGGGTACGCGACATGAAGAAATCTCGCCTGGTGAACCTCCATTGGGCCGACATGACTGATTCGTCATCATTAATCCGTATCATTGGCGAGACAAAACCCACAGAGATTTATAACCTGGCCGCACAGAGCCATGTAAAGGTATCGTTCGATGTACCCGAATATACCGCCGACACCGATGCCGTGGGCGTTTTGCGTCTTTTGGAAGCCGTGCGCATCTGCGGTTTGGAGAAGACGTGTCGCATCTATCAGGCCAGCACTTCTGAACTTTATGGCAAGGTGCAGGAAGTGCCTCAGTCCGAAACCACTCCGTTCTATCCACGTTCACCCTATTCCGTGGCCAAGCTCTACGGTTTCTGGATTATGAAGAACTACCGCGAGTCTTACGGCATGTATTGCTGCAACGGCATATTGTTCAACCATGAAAGCGAACGCCGTGGTGAAACATTCGTAACACGCAAGATTACGTTGGCCGCCGCCCGCATTGCCCAGGGACATCAAGATAAGTTATATCTCGGAAACCTCAATGCCCTTCGCGACTGGGGATATGCCAAAGACTATGTGGAATGCATGTGGCTTATCATGCAGCAGCCCGAGCCCGACGACTTCGTGATTGCTACCGGCGAATACCACACCGTCCGCGAGTTTGCCACCCTGGCCTTCAAGGAAGTGGGTATCGAATTGCGCTGGGAAGGTGACGGAGTAAATGAGAAAGGTATCTGCGTAAAAACGCTCAACTCTCAACTCAAAACTCAAAACTTAGAGGGCAAGGTACTCGTAGAAGTAGATCCCAAGTATTTCCGTCCTGCAGAGGTGGAGCAGTTGCTTGGTGACCCAACAAAAGCCAAGGCCAAACTGGGATGGAACCCGCGTAAGACGACTTTTGAGCAGTTGGTCAAGATTATGGTGGAGCATGACATGAAGAAAGTCCGCAAACTCTACCTCAAATCCCAAATCGACGACTAAGATGGCACTCGACAAGAATAGTAAGATATATGTAGCAGGCCATCACGGCCTTGTAGGCTCTGCTATCTGGAATAACTTGAAAAGCAGGGGATTCACGAACCTCGTAGGCCGTTCCCACAAGGAACTGGACCTTTTGGATCCCTTGGCCGTCAAACGCTTCTTCGACGAGGAACAACCCGATGCCGTGGTTTTGGCCGCCGCCCATGTGGGTGGCATCATGGCCAACCTCCATTACCGCGCCGACTTCATCTATCAGAACCTGCAGATTCAGCAGAACGTAATTGGTGAGAGTTGGAAACACGGTGTGAAGAAACTCCTTTTCTTAGGTTCCACCTGCATCTATCCGCGCGAGGCACCCCAGCCGATGCCCGAGGACAGTCTGCTTACCTCCCCCCTGGAATACACCAACGAACCCTACGCCATCGCCAAGATTGCAGGACTGAAGATGTGCGAGAGCTTCAATCTTCAGTATGGCACCAACTATATTGCCGTAATGCCCACCAATCTCTATGGCCCTAACGACAATTTCCACTTGGAAAACTCACACGTACTCCCGGCCATGATCCGCAAGATTCATTTGGCCAAATGTCTGAACGAAAACGATTGGGATGCTGTTCGCAAGGACATCTCCCTGCGTCCAGTTTCCATGACTTCAAACGGAAACACAGAACGCGTGGATGGCAACAGCAATAAAGAAGACATCCTCCGTGTCTTAGCCCATTATGGTATTCAGCCCGAAGCCGTCACCCTCTGGGGAACAGGCCACCCGATGCGCGAGTTTCTGTGGAGCGAAGAGATGGCCGATGCTTCCGTACATGTGCTCCTCAATGTGGATTTCAAGGACACCTACGGCAGCAGCATCAAGAATGCCGACGGCATCACCGAAATTCGCAACTGCCACATCAACGTAGGAACAGGCAAGGAAATCAGCATCCGCGAAGTAGCTGAGCTCATCATGAAGGAAATCGGTTTCCAAGGCGAACTCCGATGGGATGCCTCAAAACCAGATGGAACCCTAAAGAAACTCACCGACGTTACCAAACTCCACCAGTTAGGATGGCATCATAAAATCGAGATTGACGAAGGCATCCATCGCCTCTACGAGTGGTACAAGCAAGGAATCTGTATCAATCATCAAACAACTTAGATTATAGATAATACAATGTTCTAAAGCGACTAGATTACTAAGGTATCTACATTTGGAGACATAAAACCATATGAGTGCATGAAATTATCGATTGTTACAGTCTGTTTCAATTGTAAAAGTGGTATTGAATCCACAATTTTGCAAGTTTTAAACCAAGATTTCAAAGATTTGGAATTTTTGATTATTGATGGAGCAAGTTCCGACGGAACTTTAGATATTATCAACAAATATAAAGATCAGATTGCATACATATCAAGCGAACCAGATAAGGGTATCTATGACGCTATGAATAAAGGGATTAGAAAAGCGTCTGGAGAATGGATTTTTTTCTTCAATGTTGGAGATCGTTTTTATAACAATCATGTTCTAAGCTCAGTTTTCAATCAAGATCTTTCAAATTTCGACGTATGCTACGGAGATTATTACTCAGACTTAGATAAAGGTGTTACATTGATAAAAGCACAAACACCATTTTTTAAAGATAAAAGAAAATTCCATGGCATGGGCTTTAGCCACCAATCTGTCTTTACACGTTCATCCCTTGCAAAAAAACATCCCTTTGTTGATAATCTTAGATATTGTGCTGATTACAATATGATGATGACATTATACAAACATAAATACAAATTCCATTATCTTAATTTACCTATTACTATTGTTTATGGCAAAGGGGGCTTCTCTGCCAGCAACAGGAAACGGCAAAGATATGAAGAAGCGATGGTCTGTGGTGTAGAAAACACGTTCTATTTTAAATGTTTTTGTGTTTATGAGGATATTAAACTTAAAATCAGAGGATTAGTAATCCCCGTCTATTTAATAATAAAAAGGCATCCTAAATGAAACAAGAGACAAACTTTGGTTGGAAAAAATGCTAAGATTATGCTATAAGAATCATTATATTATAAAACCAAAAAGAACCTTATAACAAGTTCTTCTATATATTTTCCACTATACTGACTTCAATGGGATGCTTCAAAGCCCGATGGCACCCTAAAGAAACTCACCGATGTAAGCAAACTCCATCGGTTAGGATGGCACCACAAAATCGAGATTGACGAAGGCATCCATCGCCTCTATGAGTGGTACAAGCAAGGAATCTGTATTAATCATCAAACCACTTAATCGTTGGGTTTGAAGTTTAGAAGGTGTTAGATAAAAGTTATTGTTATCTTTTTTCGTACCTTTTAACAAGCTACTCCCGCTTGACAAAGCAAAATAAAACAAATTTATTTACATTTATACTCGCTTACTCGTACCTTTGCACACTTCATGAAATCTTTAAAACTCTTACATAACCAGCGGTCACAGTCTCGAAGAGGGAAAAAGTAAAAATGGCAGTTTACTTTCAAAGTTTATATGGAAAACTTAGAGCCTTCGTGACTTTATGCCCAAAGAAATATTAATATCGTTATATGGAAATCATAAAAACCGACATCCCTGGAGTACTTATCATTGAACCACGAGTATTTAAAGACAATCGTGGGTATTTCTTCGAATCATTCTCCCAGCGAGAGTTCGATGAAAAGGTCACATCTATTTTAGTTGAGGCAGGAATACTCAAAGGTTCTAAAACAATCACATTTGTGCAAGACAATGAGAGTATGTCATCTTATGGTGTAATGCGAGGTCTTCACTATCAAAAAATGCCTTATACTCAAAGTAAACTCGTGCGTTGCGTAAAAGGAGCTGTTCTTGATGTTGCCGTTGACATACGCAAAGGCAGTCCTACTTTCGGGCAGCATGTTGCAGTAGAGCTCACAGAAGACAATCATCGACAGTTCTTTATTCCTAAAGGTTTTGCTCACGGTTTTGCCGTATTAAGCGAGATTGCCATTTTCCAATATAAGTGCGACGAATTCTACCATCCTGAATCAGAAGGCGGCATCCAACTCCTTGACCCAACGTTAAATATAGACTGGCAAATCCCGATAGGCAAGGCTCTACTTAGCGAAAAGGATGTTGTTCGTGATGTTCTTACAGACTGCAGTTTGGATTTCACATACGGAGATTATTTATATTAAACTGCTTACCCAAATCATCTGCACTTGAATTATACAAAAAAGATTTTGCCATACTTTTGTAATACTTAACGAAGGCTGCATTTCTTCTTGCGAACTAAACTATGAAAAGACCTCTGAAATATATACTATTCATGATGATAATAGTTAACATGTCTATTTCATGTACAGAAAGTAACTTCCAAGATGAAAAAATGGTTCTTCCAGATAACCTTATAGCAGATAATACTGAAGGGAACGACACAACTAATTCAACAGGAAAAGATTCTTTGAATTCGTATAAAAGTGATTCTATCACAGGAAATACAACAAATAATACACCTAGTGAAGAATCAATTATTAGTGTTTACAAAGATTCACTTATCATCGCACATTGGAATATTGGCCATTTTGCAAACGGGAGATACTTTGACACAAATATTACATCTGAAAACTATTCTGAAAAACGGTCCCAATACATAAGTATAATAGACAGCCTAAAAACTGACATTTTTGCCGTTTGTGAATACAATCCTAATTTTGACAGAGATGGTAACCTAGCACGTGATGCCATATTCTATATGTACAACTATGCTAGCATTGGACCTAAATATACATATAACTGTAATGCCATTTTTACAAAAGATATACCTCTAGAAAAGGAAAAATTTACAGAATTTTGCAATCATGCACAAAGTAGATATATGCAATCTGCAGAGATTCGGGTCAACGATAATAATATTATAGTAATAGAAACCCATCTTGATTTTAACCAAGGTGAAAATGGTGCGGAGTATCGCAAAAGCCAAATACAGGAACTGATAGATTTAACGAAGGATTATGAATGTGCCATTATCTGTGCCGACTACAATATAGCCAGTATATCAGAATATAATGCATTCAAAGACGCTGGTTTCACTTTGGCTAATTGCGGAGATTTTGGAAGATTTAATACGGCATCTGCAGCCAAACCCTCATCTCCCATTGATAACATCGTTGTAAAAGGATTAAAGATATCAAATGTAGAAACATATGCGCTACCAAACCTAAGTGACCATTGTATTTTAAAATGTACCTTATTTTTTATTAAAGATTCAATATAATGAACGTATTAGTTACAGGAGCCAATGGGCAATTAGGCAATGAAATGCAGATTGTTACGCAAGGCTGCATAGACAATTATATCTTTACAGATGTCGTTGGCGATTACCAAAAGTTGGATATCACCAATGCCAATGACGTAATGAAGATGGTTCAAGACAATCATATAGATATTATTGTCAATTGTGCCGCTTATACAAATGTGGACAAAGCGGAAGACGAAGCGGATTTCTGCGAGGTTCTTAACTCAAAAGCCGTAGAAAATCTTGCTATTGCCATAAAATCGGTTAACGGATTGTTAATCCACATTTCAACCGATTATGTGTTTGGAGGTAATCAGAATAACACTCCTTGTACAGAAGAGGAGAAAGAAAATCCCACAGGCGTTTATGGTTTAACCAAACTACATGGTGAACAAGCTATCAAATCTGTAGGCTGTAAACATACCATTCTCCGAACCGCTTGGCTATATAGTGAATTTGGAAAGAATTTTGTGAAGACCATGCTGAATCTCACTGAAACAAAACCTATGCTGAAAGTTGTATTCGACCAAGTAGGAACACCGACTTATGCTTTGGATTTGGCAAAAACCATAGTCAAAATTATTGATGACTATAAATCTGAAGCATCCAAAGAAAGCTATTCCAAAACAGGCATTTATCATTTTTCGAACGAAGGTGTTTGCAGTTGGTTTGATTTCACCAAAATGATTGCAGAAATAGCAGACCATAAGAATTGTGACATTCAGCCTTGCCATAGCAGTGAATTTCCTAGTAAGGTAATTCGTCCCAATTATTCTGTCTTAGACAAAACCAAAGTTAAAGAAACATTCAGTTTAGATATTCCCTATTGGACAGATTCACTCCGGAACTGCATTAACAACCTAGCAAAATAAACTCAATATGAAAGGAATAGTATTAGCTGGCGGTAGCGGGACGCGCCTCTACCCTATCACCAAAGGCATCAGCAAACAGCTGATTCCCATTTTTGACAAGCCTATGATATACTATCCAATATCTGTATTGATGTTGGCCGGTATCCGAGATATTCTTATTATTTCCACCCCAACCGATCTTCCTGGTTTTAAGCGTTTATTAGGCGACGGAAGCAATTTCGGAGTGAACTTTGAATATGCTGAGCAACCTTCTCCTGACGGGTTGGCACAAGCTTTCATTATAGGAGAACAATTCATAGGAAATGATTCTGTATGCCTGGTCCTCGGCGACAACATCTTTTATGGTGCAGGATTTACCACACAATTACGTCGAAGTGTTGAAGCCGCAGAAAGAGACGCCAAGGCAACTGTCTTTGGCTATTGGGTCAATGATCCTGAACGATATGGTGTAGCAGAATTCGACAATGAGGGGAATTGTCTTTCTATAGAAGAGAAGCCTCTGCACCCCAAAAGCAACTATGCGGTGGTAGGACTCTATTTCTATCCAAACAAAGTTGTGGAAGTAGCCATGAACATCAAACCTTCAGCTCGAGGCGAACTAGAAATCACAACCGTTAATCAAGAATTCCTAAAAGACGGAAAATTAAAAGTACAGACTTTAGGGCGTGGATTTGCTTGGCTTGACACTGGAACTCACGACAGTCTTAGCGAAGCCTCCACGTTTGTGGAGGTTATAGAAAAACGCCAAGGACTGAAAATAGCGTGTCTGGAGGGAATTGCATTCCGCAAGAAATGGATTTCGGCCGAAAAACTACGTGAGATAGCCCAACCCATGATTAAGAACGATTATGGCAAATATCTTCTAAAAGTCATCGACGAGGTGGGACGTACAGGAAAAGAGAATTTGGATTATTAAGAAATACCATTATCGGTTAAAATATGAGAACAATTGTCATTACCGGCGGTGCCGGATTCATCGGAAGTCATGTAGTTCGCCTCTTCGTGAACAAGTATCCCGACTATCACATCATCAACCTCGACAAACTCACGTATGCTGGAAACCTCGCTAACCTGAAGGACATCGAAGACAAGCCCAACTACGAGTTTGTGAAGATGGATATCTGCGACTTCGACGCTTTCTATCAGCTGATGCAGGACAAGAAGGTGGACGGCATCATCCATCTCGCTGCTGAGTCGCACGTAGACCGTTCCATCAAAGACCCCTTCACCTTCGCCAAGACCAACGTGATGGGAACGCTCTCATTGCTGCAGGCCGCAAAACTTTACTGGGAGTCGCTCCCCGAACGCTACGAAGGGAAGCGATTCTATCATATTTCTACCGACGAGGTGTATGGTGCCTTAAAACTGACCAACCCCGAAGGTATTGAGTCGCCCTTCACCACCACTGCCTCATCAGAGCATCACCATGCCTACGGCAAGGATTTCTTCGTTGAGACTACGAAATATACGCCCCACTCCCCCTACTCTGCCTCAAAGGCTTCAAGTGACCACTTCGTGCGTGCCTACCACGACACTTACGGAATGCCAACCATCGTTACCAACTGTTCGAACAACTATGGCCCATATCAGTTCCCTGAGAAACTGATTCCGCTCTTCATCAACAACATCCGTCACCGCAAGCCACTGCCCGTCTATGGCAAGGGTGAGAACGTGCGCGACTGGCTGTTCGTGGAAGACCACGCTCGTGCCATCGACCTGATTTTCCATAAGGGAATCATTGCCGAAACCTATAATATCGGAGGCTTCAACGAATGGAAGAACATCGACATCATTAAGGTGGTCATCAAAACCGTTGACCGGCTGCTTGGCCGCAAGGAAGGAGAAGACATGGATCTCATCACATACGTCACCGACCGTCTGGGACACGATGCCCGCTATGCCATCGACTCCCGCAAACTGAAGGAAGAACTCGGGTGGGAGCCTTCACTTCAGTTCGAGGAAGGTATCGAAAAGACCGTCCGTTGGTATCTCGACAATCAGGAATGGCTCGACAACATTACCTCTGGAGATTACGAGAAGTATTACGATTCAATGTATTCTCATCGTTAATTTTATAACAGAAATAAGATGAACAAAAACAACATAACCGTAACATCCCCACTCCTTCCTAATCTCGATGAGTTTCACGAGATGTTGAAGGAAATCTGGGACAGCAAATGGATTACCAATAATGGTTCTTTCCACAAACAGCTTGAAAAAGCTCTTGCAGAGTATTTGAGAGTACCATATATCAGTCTATTCACCAATGGAACGCTGCCCCTGCTGACAGCATTACAAGCACTTCGCATAAGTGGAGAGGTAATCACCACACCATACAGTTTTGTAGCTACTACACATAGCATTTGGTGGAATGGCTGCAAACCAGTATTTGTGGACATCGATCCAGCAACAGGCAACATCGATCCCGATAAGATTGAGGCAGCCATCACGCCAAAAACAACCGCCATCATGCCCGTCCACGTCTATGGTAAGCCATGTGATACAGAACGAATAAAAGAAATCGCTGACAAATACGGACTAAAGGTTATCTACGATGCTGCCCATGCTTTCGGTGTGGAAGTAAATGGTGAAAGTGTTCTGAATGCAGGTGATATGAGTACGCTAAGTTTCCATGCCACCAAGGTATACAACACACTGGAGGGCGGAGCCTTGGTGATGCACGACGAACAGACCAAAAAGCGTATCGACTACCTGAAGAACTTCGGCTTTGCCGGAGAAACAGAAGTGGTCGCTCCCGGTATCAACAGCAAGGTGGATGAGGTACGTAGTGCTTATGGCCTATTAAACCTTCGTCAGGTAGATTCCGCTATTGAAGCACGTCATCAAGTGGCTACTAAATACCGTGAGGCATTAAGAAACATTAAAGGCATCACATTCTTTGATGATATGCCTGGTGTTAAGCATAACTATAGTTATTTCCCTATCTTTATTAATGCAGAAGAATACGGCATGACTCGCGACGAACTCTATTTCAAAATGAAAGAACAGGGAGTGCTTGGCCGCCGCTATTTCTACCCGCTCATCAGCACTTTCAGCACCTATCGTGGCCTGCCGAGTGCTGCTCCTGAGAACCTTCCTGTTGCAACAAGAATAGCCAATGAGGTCATTTGTTTGCCTATGCACCACTTATTGACAGATATAGATATTAATAGAGTTCTTAATTGTGTGATTGGGTAATAAGCGTTCTATAATTAACAACATTTTGAGAAAAAAACTATCCCTACACCGTTTATAACAATATATCATTATGCCGTCACTGTTTGAAACACAAATAAACACACCATTTGATCCAGCGTCTTTAAGGGTTGAGGTAAAAAACACCACAGTTGGGCAACTGGCTGATATGCTGAGAAATAATATGATTGATTTGCAGCCAGATTTTCAAAGGCATGGTAATTTGTGGGGCAGAGCAAAGAAAAGTAGGCTCATAGAATCAATTATCTTAGGGCTGCCCTTACCAAGTTTCTATTTCTATATTGACTCTGAACAAGAAAAATGGGTTGTAATAGATGGATTACAGCGTCTATGTTCCATTTACGATTTTATGGTAGAAAAGAAACTTAAGTTAACGGGGCTTCAGTTTTTGAACAAAGAACACAAAGGACATCAAT
>JAEEGF010607065.1_pt1 | contig 11352 bp, 11 predicted proteins | sample 9134171 | NCBI WGS metagenome assembly JAEEGF01 (sample SAMN16246542, study PRJNA631951) | gut metagenome | biome: gut microbiome; feature: rumen; material: AP-attached | host: Bos | place: Iran: Karaj | collected 2018-10
TATGGAGGGGAGTAGATAGCGAAAGCCTTTTTTGAGGCTAATGTACTCCCCGCCCCTCAAGGGGAGGGGTTAGGGGTGGGGTCTGTAATCTCTTTTAATCCCCAAAACATCTGCCGAGACTTCTGAATACTGACCCCACCCCTGCCCCTCCCCTACATGGGAGGGGAGTTTGTTTTGCCTACATGGGAGGGTCCTTTTGCGGTTTATTGCTATTTACTCCCCTCCATATAGGGAGGGGTCGGGGGTGGGTCTTTTTCTTCGGGGAGGTTTGGAGGGGGTTGGTTGTTTTTTTTATCACAGCCCGCGAGCTTTCAGCAGACTGGAGGCGTCGGGCTGGGCCATTCCCGTGAAGTCGGTGAACATCTGCATCAGGTCGCCTGTGTTGCCGCGGCTTAGCACCTTCTGGCAGAAGTCGCTGCCTGTGGCGGGGTCGAGGGCTCCGCGCTTGGCAAAAACATCGGCGATATTGACGGCAAGCACCTCGGTCCACAGATAACTGTAGTAGCCGGCAGCATAGCCTCCGCCCCAGACGTGGTTGAAATAGCTGGTGCGATAGCGGGGAGGAATCTGGTTGTTCAGCAAGCCCACCTGCTGAAGGGCCTCGGTCTCGAAGGCAGCAGCCTTTTCGGCCGAAGGAATCTTATCAGAAGGAAGCATGTGCCAGGCCAGGTCCAGACAGGTAGCTGCCAGATTTTCGCCCAGCGCGTAGGCGGTCTGGAAGTTGATGCTCTTCAGCATGCGCTCCTTCAGTTCGGCCGGCATCGGCTTGCCCGTCTCGCAATGCCGGGCATAGTGGTCGAAGACTTCGGGAATGGAGGCAAACGACTCATTGAACTGCGAGGGCATCTCTACGAAGTCGCGGGCCACCGAGGTTCCGCTCAGACGGTTGTAGTTGCAGTCGGAAAGGATGCCGTGAAGGGCATGGCCAAACTCATGGAACAGCGTGGTCACCTCGTCCCAAGTGAGCAGCGAAGGCTTACCTTCGGGTGCTTTCGCATTGTTGCACACGTTGAAGATGATGGGCAACTGGTTGTAGCGGCGGCTCTGCTTGGCAAAACCGTCCATCCAGGCTCCGCCACGCTTGGTGGGCCGGCGGAAGTAGTCGCAATAGAAGAGTGCTTTCTGCTTGCCGTCTTTGTCGAACACCTCGAACACCCTCATATCGGGATGATAGGTGGGAATGTCGGTGCGCTCCTTGAAGGTGAGTCCGTAGGCGCGATTAGCGGCATAGAACACGCCGTTTATCAGTACGCTGTCAACGTTGAAATACGACTTTACCTCGTCGTCGCTGATGTTGAGCAGCTGGTTCTTCATCTTTGCCGAATAGTAGAAACGGTCGTAAGGCTCCAGCTTGAAGTCGGGACCTTCCGTCTTGCGGGCAAATTCCTCGATGGCCTTTGTCTCGGCATCTGCCTTCGGCTTGTATTGTGCGATGAGGTTTTTCAGGAATGCATACACATTGTCGGGCGTCTTGGCCATGGTTTTCTCCAGCGAGTAGGCGGCATAGTTGGGGTAGCCCATCAGTTCGGCCTGCTCAGCGCGCAGCTTGGCAATCTCGCTTACAATGTCGTAGGTGTTGAACTTGCCGGTGCCGTCGGTGCGGTGAATGGAAGCCTCATAGACCTGACGGCGCAGGTCGCGGTTGTCGAGACTGGCCAGCAGGGGCTGCTGCGTGGTGTTCACGATGACGATGGCATAAGGCGCCTTGCCGCCTTGGCCCTCGGCGTCTTTCTTGCATTGCTCTATGTCGGCATCGTTCAGTCCGGCAAGTTTCTCCTTGCTGTCCACCCACACCACGGCATTGTTGGTGGCTTCGAGCAGCAGGTCGCCCCACTTCTGCTGCAAGTCGGTGATACGCAGGTTGATGGCCTTCATGCGCTCTTTCTTGTCATCGGGCAACAGCGCTCCATTGCGCACAAACTCCTTATAGGTTTCCTCCAACAGTTTCTGGTCCTCGCCCTGCAGCGCGTCGTGGTCGCGGTCGTACACCTGACGGATGCGCTCGAAGAGCGGCATGTTGAACGAAATCTCGTTCTCCAGCTCGGTCAGCATGGGCATCACCTTCTTCTCTATCTCGCCCAGCTCGGGTGTCTTGTCGGCTTCGGTCAGGGCGAAGAACACACGGCTCACCTTGTCGAGCAGGCGCCCGCTCTCCTCGTAGGCCACAATGGTGTTCTCGAATGTGGCAGAATCGGGATTGTCCACAATCTGGGCAATGTTGTCACGCGTCTGCTGGATGGCACTCTCGAAGGCCGGCAGATAGTCAGCGGTCTTAATCTTACTGAAATCGGGTGCCCCGTAGGGCAGCGCGCTTTCCTGCAACAAAGGGTTGTCGCCTGTTGCCTGCTGGCAACTGCTTACTGCAAAAGTCAATGCAGAAGAAATTGCAAAAGTCATAATGATGTTCTGTAGTTTCATAAGTTTCACAGATATTTGATGATTATTTTGTTTCCATTCTCTATGATGAAAAAGCACAAAGGACTATCCGGCATCATCAGCCGAATAGTCCTTTGTCTCCAGTTCATATTGCAGCGCCTCCAGTTGCCGGAGCGTCATCTGTTCCACACGATGCTCAATCTCACGGATTAGTTCCTCGCGGCGGTATTCTTCGTCATTCATATCTTAGATTTGATGCTTTCGGCAGCAAAGATACAAAATATAAATGAAAGTACATTCAAAAAGCCCATCAATTTTGTTACTCCGTTTATTTCTTTCCCGTGAATTCGTCAATGTCTTTGATGGCATTGTTCAGCGAGCGCATCTCGCGGGAGAAGACATAGAATAATCCGGCCGTTGTGACGACAATCAACACGATATAGAATACCAACCTTTTACTTGAGGGGAAAAAGGGGATATCGGTGCCGTAATACACGTCAAACAGAAGCCATACAACCCAGAGAAAAATGAAAGGAAGTATGCCGAATGTATAAAGCTTCTCCCTGCGCTTGAAGGTTATCAGCCGCTGCTGGGCACTGAGCACATCGTCTGCTGCCAGATGCTTGTCGCGGATGGTACTGACATTCCAAAAGTTGAAAGCGGCCTCACCAGCCAGCAGAAGTACTACGGCAATAATAGGTAACCATGAAACGCCGACAATGCTTCTTAGCCCGTAAACTAACAAGGGTAATATCACCAATTCCCCTACGCCACCCCAAATGTTCATCTGCTTAATCCACGACACGTGGCCTTTCATCGCCTCTTTCAACAGGCGTCGGCTAACAATCTCCTGCTGTTCCATGCGGTTCTTAAACTCTGCGACCTGACTGCGCAGTTCTTCCAATTCCTGCAAATTGTTATTCTGATTCTCCATAATTCTTTTGTTTTTTAATCGTTTGACATATTCTTTAATTCCTCCTTTATGCGGTAGAGGCGCACCGAAACGTTCTTCACCGATATGCCCATGATGGCCGCAATCTCCTCGTAGTTCATATTCTCCAGCCAGAGCATGATGATGGCACGGTCGTATTGTCCCAGCTTTGCAATGCGCTGGCGCAGCATGTCCATCTGTCGCGAATTCCGGTTGGTCTCCGTCTCTTCGAAGGGATTGATGTCCATTGTCAGCGGAACCGTCTTGTGCCGTCGCTTCTTGCGGTCGAGCGAGATACACACGTTCAGGCTTACGCGGTAAATCCAGGAGCGCACGTCGCTACGTCCCTCAAACGAGGGCAGACTCTTCCAAAGGTTGATAAGCACCTCCTGGAACAAATCGGCCACTTCGTCCTGGTCGTTTGAGAACATATAGCACACGGTGTAAATCGTGCCGCGGTTCTTTCTGACCATTTCTTCAAACTCGTGTTCTAAATCTTTCATCTTTTTCTTCTTGAATAAATCAGCATTTGACAATTAGTCACACCTAAGGGACAAAAAACTACAGAATCAGAATTTTTTTTTGCAAAGTTAGCATTTATTTCTATTCTATCTTTAAAAAGCTGACTAAAAACTAACTTGTAGACAAACAAAACACACCATTTTAAACAAAGTGTCTGATAGTTAAATCCCAAACTTTTTCATTACTTTTGCACCGTAAAAAGAAAAAATATCGCTTTCGGGTTAGCATTTTGAACGTCTGAAGGGTATTACAGTAAAAAAGACGTGATGGAAAGTAAAATCATCCAGCGGCTGTTCAAGCAGCACTACGCCAAGATGTTGAGGGTGGCACGCACGATCCTCTACGATGAGCAGGAGAGCAAAGATGTGGTCAGCGACATCTTTGAGAGTCTGCTCCGCGGACAGACGGTCATCATGGCCGACACCGAGGAACGCTATTTGCTGACGAGCGTCCGGAACCAGTGCCTGAAACGTATCCGCCACCAGGAAACGAGGCTCCGCATGGAGGCTGCTACTGCTGAGCAGACTGCTACGGCAGATGACGATGAGCGATTGTCAGATATCGTAGAGTTCGTGGTCGGTCACCTGACGGAACAAGAGCAGCGCATCTTCAACCTCCGTTTTACCGGAGGATACAGCTACGATGAGATTGCTTCTGCTGAAGGTATCAGCCGCGTGGCGGTATGGAAGCATCTTTCCCACGCCTTGAAGGAAATCAGAAACCGTTTTAATCCGAAAGCATTATGAAACCAACTGACCGCAACAAACAGCTTTACCGCGATATGACGGAAGAGCCCGAGAAGTATTCCGACCAGGAGTTAGAGGCCATGATGGACGAGATTGACCAAATGCCCGACGTAGAAGAGGCTTGGCATCTTTTAAGTGAAAAATTAAGAGCGAAGAACCAACGGTCGCTGGCCCTCTACACTCTTCACTCTTCATTTAAAAAAGTGGCCGCCATTCTCATCAGTATCATCACGATATCGGGCCTTGCCTTTGCGGCAATTCACTTCGTGCGCAACCATGAAGGAAAGCCTGCTGAGACAGAACAGCAATCCGCAACTGTTGAAGCACGGACAGCCGATGCCGCCAGGCAACCTGCCGACTCGACGGTCAGCACGCAGCCCGTGGTCTTCGACAACGTGACGCTGGACAGCATCCTCCCCCAGATAGCACGCCACTATGGCTACACGGTCGACTTCCGCAATGAGCAGCCGAAATCCCTGCGCCTGTACTTCACATGGAACCCGCAGGACTCCATTCAGAAAGTGACGGAAAAAATGAATCTCTTCGAGCAATTCCGCGTGGTGCTTGAGGAACAAACCATCATCATCGAATAGGCTATGAGCAGACTGTGTTTATTGTTTGTCATTCTTCATCTGTCATTTAGCGGAGCGATAGCGCAGCGCATCAGCCGTAGTTATCAGAACCTGCCGCTTTCAGCAGTCTTGAAAGACCTCAACGCCGCTTCAAGCCGCTACGAGGTGAGTTTCATCTACAACGAGTTGGAGGATTTCCGCGTCACCACGACGCTCCATCGCGCTACCCTACCCGATGCCGTCCGCCAAGTAGTGGGCTTCTATCCCATGCGCGTCACCGAGACCGACAGCATGATGATCGTGGAATGCATTCACAAGACCGACCGCCACCTGACGGGCACTATCATCGATGAGCAAGGGCAGCCCATTGCATACGCCAACGTCTCGGTACTTAATCCCGCCGACAGCACCCTTCTTTGCGGTGGTGTCTCTAACGAGAGCGGGTACTTTGCCGTTCCATACGAAACTCCTCCCCCCATCGGGGGAGGTCGGGAGGGGGCTATCTTGGCCCGCATTTCCTGCATCGGATACAAGACCATCTACAAGCTCTGCGACAGGCCCGAAGTGGGTACCGTCAGGATGCATCCGGACAACTACATCATCAAGGGTGTGGTGGTACAGGGCGAACGGCCCAAGGTGCAACTGCAGGGTAATTCGCTGATGATGAACGTGGAGGGTACGGTGATGGAGCGACTGGGCACGGCCGAAGATGTACTCTCTCGGGTGCCTACCATCTCGAAGAAAGGTGAAGGCTATGAGATTCTCGGAAAAGGCGCGCCGCAGATTTACCTGAACAACCGCAAGCTGACCGACCTGAACGAACTGCGCAATATCCAGTCGGACTTTATCCGCACGGTGGAGGTGATTCAGAATCCCGGCGCCCGATATGACGCTTCGGTCAATGCCGTCATCATTATCCACACCAAACGAGCGGCTGGCGAAGGATTGGGTGTAGAGTTATCATCATGGAGTCGCAAAGGACATGGTTTCGCGAATAACGAGCGTATTAACCTAACCTTCCGCACTGGAAAACTGGAACTGTTTGCAAATCTCTTTGGTGCTTACAACAAGCGGTGGGAGAAGGGCGAGTTCGAACAGACCGTCTTTGCCGATACACTATGGGTAATTACCAATAAGCAAAAGGACAAGGTTTACAATCCATTCCTCGAAGGCCGTTTCGGCTTCAACTACCAGCTGAATGACAACAACTCTTTTGGCGGCTTCTATCAGAACACCTACGACTACGTGAAGACTTGGAGCGACTATGACGATGACCTGCAAGCTAACGGCAATATGTATGACCGTTTGCAAAACAGCAGTGTCAATAGAGCCGAAGGGGCGCCCAAACACCAAGTGAATCTCTACTACACGGGCAAGATAGGAAAGCTCGCAATTGATTTCAATGCCGACTATACCTACCGTGACCAGCGCAATCGCAATCAGCAGCAGGAACTGAGCGACGAGTACGATGACCGCGACGTAAACACCTATGCCCTGACGCGCAGTCGTCTGATGGCAGAGAAACTCTTCGTGACGCATCCGATAGGGAAAGGACAAATTGAGGTTGGCGAGGAGTATACTAACACCCGATGGAACAGCAGTTTCGAGAACGTGGAGGGCTACATCGCCAACAGCAACAACGAGCAGCATGAGCAAACCATTGCCCCCTTCATGGAACTACGTCAACAGATAGGTCGCCTTCAGTTGTCTGCTGGATTGCGCTATGAGCATGTGACGTCGGAATACTTCGTTGGTGGCATCCGCCGCGACGACCAAAGCCGAACCTACAATGACTTCTTTCCATCGGTTTCCTTATCAACTTCGGTGAAGAAGGTGCAACTATCCTTTAGCTATGCCAAGCGCACCAGACGCCCGTCTTACTGGCAGCTGAGTAGTGATGTCATCTATGAGAACCGTTTGAACATGCAGACGGGAAATCCTTATCTGAAGCCTGTCAAGTATCATAATGTGAATGCGATGGCTATGTGGAAGTGGCTCTATCTCACCGTCAACTTTAGCCATTGTGACGACCCCATCCTCTACACGGTAGAAAGCTTGGAGAGTGACAGCAAGGTGAACCTCGTTACCCACAAGAACTACGACTATGCCGATTGGATCACGATTACGCTGGGGGCACAGAAGAATGTCAAATTGGGTCACGAAGTCACATGGACTCCACAATACAACATCTCACTGATGAAGCCGTGGCTTAAAGCGGAGTTTCTGGGTGAGCAGAAGAGTTTCAATCATCCTATGCTGTCCCTACAAATGGGCAACATAGTCACCTTTCCTCACGACTGGCTTGTGCAAGCAGACTTCAACGTGCACACCCATGGTGACACTGGCTCGAATGCCAATTTCGATTGTACTAATCCTATCCTTTCGCTTAGTGTCAGCAAGGACTTCTTCAAGCGTCGCCTTAACATCAAGCTCTCAGGCAATGACCTTTTCAATGGAGCCATCAACCGATTCACGCTCTACAGTAACCGCATGATGTTCCGCAAGATGGAGGACAACGATTCCCGTTGTGTCACCCTCTCCCTGCGCTACCGCTTCAACGTCACCCCGTCGAAGTACAAGGGCACCGGTGCCGGTAACGCCGAGAAGAACCGGCTGTAACTCCAAGATAGCGTTCTTATGGCATCACGTTTCTATCTGCTTCATCATTACAACTAAAGGAGAAATTCTATGCCAAAGAACGCTTTCAAGTATAGCGTGGGCGGAACTTATCTGACTATTATGGTACTTTCTACAGCCACGAGGGAAAGATAAAGGACGTTCACGCTTCCTTTATGCTCTGCGATTAGCAATATTTAACGCCCCACAGCGTCATATTTCCGCGATTACGGCGTATATATAATAAAAGGTAACAACAAATAGGAAACGAACAATGATACATCAGAAATACAACAAACTATTCCTGCTACTGTTGGTTCTGCTGGCAGTAGTAACATCTGCTAATGCACAGATTAAAGTCGAAGCATCCGAGACGGTGGAACTCATGGCCATCCTCTCACGAACGGCAGGTTTCCGCGAGTATTGCATGGACATGGGAGGTCAATACACCAAAGATACAGAGGAATGGTTTGCACCGTACAAACAACATCCTACAGTTCTTTACCTAAAAGAGCTACGAAACAAGTACAATATTGGTTATGATGCCGTGATGACTATGGCTATCAATCTCGAAACAGACGGGAAGAAAGTAACGATGACAGGAGAAAAGCTCAACCTTGGCAACCGTTGGCAGAATGTTGAGATAGACACGTTCCTCGTCCACCTCAATCAATTCTATGCCGACACCCGCTTCCACGATTTCTATACGCAGCATCAGTCATTTTATGAGTCTGTCCTTCGTACCTTCGAGAAGAACGTGATGCAGTACTTTCATCAAGACTGGTATCCACGCTTCTATGGCACAGAGCCGACAGAACGATTTCGCGTTGTCATCGGCTTCACTAACGGTGGCGGCAATTATGGCCCAAGCCGGCAACTGCCCGGCCACCCCAAAGAGGTCTTTGCCATCTGTGGCTACAATATAGACGAAAAGACCGGGAAGGCTTTCGAGAATGGGATGGACTTTGCCTCGACAATCATCCACGAGTTCAACCACTCCTTTGTCAATCCTTTGTATGCCGCATACAAAGAACTGTTGGACTCAATCGGCGAAAAATTGCTGAAGCGGCACTATCGTGGATTGAGCAACCAAGCCTACAGGAATGCTGCCACTGTCATCAACGAGAGCGTTGTCCGTGCCGCTGTCATCATCTACATGCAGAAGAACTGCTTCAGTGCCGAGCAAATCAAAACAGAAATGTACGAGCAGATAGAACGTGACTTTCTTTGGATGCCAGAACTTGTCACCGCTCTACGTCACTACTCCAAGCATCGCAACCGCTATAAGACTCTTGGCGACTACTACCCCGAAATAGCCAAATGTCTGGAGGAATATCTGAAAGTAGAAACAGAAAGAATAGATAACGCTTTATGAACCAAGCAAATTTTCTCTTCCTCCTGTTTTTAATATCACAATATCACCATTTAGTAATATACTGAATACCTGGTGGTTGTGCGTGATATGCTGTGATATTCAATATCACACTATTTCCCGTTGGGTATCAGATAATTGTATAAGCCGTGATATTGTGATTATGATTTCATAAAAAAGAATATGGAATTCGGTTTCACTCCTTCACTTGCCTTGAAACCATTAGCATTCAGAATCATGCAGGTGAAACCGCGGTTTCAATTCGGTTTCACCCTTCCCACGAATGTCATCTCCCTATTCCTCGGTATGCAAAAGATGCCTGATTGCGGAGTGATTAGGCCCTAATCACTCGGTAAAAGCCTATTAGAAATCTTTCTCACAGGCAGGGATTCATAAGTGATTGTGGGTGAAACCGAAGTGAAAGTGCGGTTTCATCCGCATCATACTGTGTGTTAATGGATTACAGACAGGTGAAGGAGTGAAACCGATTTGCATGGTTGTAAATTCTTTTGTCTATTTTGTGTCCTCTATGCATAATTTATAATTAGCCATGGCCATGAACGAGCCGCTCTCGAAATGTAGGACAACCAAACAAAATACACTATTTGAGACAATAAAAACACCAGCGAGACAAGCAAACAAAATTTGTTTATCTCGCTGATATTTAATTACTTAGTAGAATTTCTACCGCTTAATACTCATCCTCGTTGAAAACTTGGCTTCCAACGATTCTATACTGATTTTCAATTACTTGCTTCATTCTTAACTATTTTTAGCCAAATAAACCGCACGGTCTGAGGAGGTCAAAGGAGATTCATTGGCGGGTCCGACAAACTTATTACTTATTATGAATTTGCGTAATTAGAGAAAAATCCCCAAAATTTCATGCTGATGTACCTGCGATGTAGAGAAATTAATAACATTGTAATATAAATCCTTTCTATTTTTCGGAAATAGTCTGTAACTTTGTGCCTTGAAATACAGAAGAATCATGAAGATACTTGTTGTGGATGATGAGCAGGATATCTGTGAGATACTGCAGTATAACCTCGAGAATGAAGGTTTTGAGGTGGTTACTGCCTATTCAGCAGAGGAGGCTCTGGAACTACCTCTACAAGATTACTCGCTGATTCTGCTAGATGTTATGATGGGAGAAATGTCGGGGTTCCAGATGGCACGCAGCCTAAAGAACAATCCCGCTACAGCACAGATTCCCATTATCTTCATTACGGCACTCGACGGCGAAGACAACTTGGTGAGAGGATTGAATATCGGTGCTGACGACTATATTGCCAAGCCACTGAGTATGAAGGAAGTGAAGGCCAGGGCCAGGGCCGTGCTCAGACGTACTCAATTGCAGCAAACGGTTTCGGCTGCTGTAGATCATAAGATTGCTTACGAAGGAATAATGGTTGACTTGAATGCCAAGACTGTTATATGCGACGGGAAGGAGCTGGAATTCACCAAACTGGAATTTGAATTGTTGTCTTTTTTCCTCCAACATCCTAACACGGTGTTTTCTCGGGAAGACTTGTTGAAGTATTGTTGGCCACATGATGTGCTGGTGCTTGACCGTACGGTAGACGTGAACATCACCAGACTACGCAAGAAGATAGGCCATTATGGCAAACGAATAAAAACGCGTGTGGGATATGGCTACTGCTTTGAAAAGTAAATCCTTCCAACGTAATTTATTGCTGAGCATCGGCGGTGTGTTCGTGCTCTTTGCCATATGTTTCAGCGTATATCAGTATAAGCGTGAAAAGGAGTATAAAATTGATATTCTTCATTCACGACTGCAGATGTACAACTATGAGATGGTGCAGACGGTAGGCAAGGATAGCATGGGCTGTAGCCGACTGTTTCGCGATTATGTCTTGCATCATCAGATGGAGGGGCTTCGAGTGTCTGTGATAGACAAGGAAGGGCGGGTCATCCTTGATAGCTATGATACTGATGTGGAAGCATTGGGAAACCACCTGCAAAGAACGGAGATCCAGCAGGCTTTGCGAGAGGGCAGCGGCTACGATATCAAACGTATGTCACAGTCTACTCACGAGACCTACTTCTATTCTGCAACTCGCTTCGGCGATGTGATTGTACGTGCTGCCGTACCATATTCTGCAGAGCTGACACGTTCGTTGCAGGCTGACAATACTTATATTTATTTTTCAGGCTTTCTCACCCTGTTTCTGGGCATCGTTCTTTAATATATCA
>JAEEGF010182607.1_pt1 | contig 11351 bp, 10 predicted proteins | sample 9134171 | NCBI WGS metagenome assembly JAEEGF01 (sample SAMN16246542, study PRJNA631951) | gut metagenome | biome: gut microbiome; feature: rumen; material: AP-attached | host: Bos | place: Iran: Karaj | collected 2018-10
GTATGCAAATGCTTTAGCTCCTATTATATTTATATTACTTGCATGAACTGATTCAAGTTTATCGCATTTCCAAAAAGCTGACATTCCAACTATTGTCATCGTATCCGGCAATAAAATGCTAGTCATAGTATGCTTCACATTTTCATAGCAATGCGGTCCCAAATAGGTTACCGGTAGAAAGAATATTCTTTCAGGTACAACTATTTCAGTATCGCTTCCTGTATATTCATTTAATGTTACAGTTCCTTGAGTAATAGTTATTCTATACTCTTTGATTTTAAAAGGAATAGAAACATCCATCCAAAAAGGGAGTAGATATATAATTATGCACACTCCAAATGTTACTATTGCAAAAAATGCAATTATCATTTTGCAAATATTAATCTTTTTCATGTTTACCTTATATTCAATAATGTTCATAGTCTTCTCTATTAGGACAATTTTCAAAATCATATATCAATTCGTATAATATGGCTTCATCCAAAATATAAACACTCTTCCTTGAATACTTTTCTGAATTCGCGTCTTGAAAATTACACAAATACATATAATACCTATTAGTTAACTCTAGTCCTCCAGTTTGTATTGGTACTGTTCTTCTCTTTTTTTCCATTCTTTATATACTATCATTGCAACTAAACTGATTACTGCTACAAGACCAATCGCAAGAACAAATATCCGTATTGTCTTCTTTCTTTTATTCATTCGGATGCTCCTTAATATATTCTTTCACTTTATCTTTATTAACCTCTGTAACAGTAGCATATCCTAATTCTTCAATAGCATCTTCTACATCACCAATAGCTGCAATTACCTGTTCTAAAGATGCCTTATCAATATCAATATCATCATTAACTAAAAGTTGCAAAAGATACTGCATCAAAACCGAAGCAATAGAATGATTCATTGAAAATTACAAAAGAGTAAAAAACTCCCTATGATATTGTACATATATCTACAATTTGTCACTTTATAATCCGACGAAATGCATTTTTTATCCGATGAACTGCATTTTCGCTCTACAATATATTTACCCACTCCCACTTTATAACCGACCAATGACATCTCAATAAAGCTATACTTCCTATCTTGTGTATAGCTTATAATCTGTTTTATAATAACTGCATTGAATACCAATTATTTAAAAGAGGAAGTCATGACTAACCGAAAAAGAAAAAAGAAAAGTTCAGGAGCAAAACTCGTTCAGTTCCTTTTAATGCTAGTAATCCTTGGACTTGTAATATTCATATTTAAGATCGCAGTATGGGATGCAATACTCAAGAAAAAGGCTGTTAACTACGCCGTATCCAACGTAATCGAACAAGTAGCCGCATCTTCCGGCGTATCCGTAACCTCAAAAGAAGTAGAAGAAGTCCTCAATTCTATGGATCCTGAAGACCAGGAAAAACTCAATACTATCATTGAAGAGAACGTTGATTCAGAAGCAGTCTCAACAATAACATCTTATGTTTCAAATGGTGACATGGAAAGTGCCGCTGAATACGTTCAGGAAAACCTCTCTGAGGAAAATGTCGAAGACCTTCAGGAACTCTACGACAAATACCTCGCTGGCGAGTATGGTGATATAGATATATCCCAGTACGGAAACCAATAATCACACACCAATTCATAGCTCTTATGATTGACATAGACTAAACTCAAAACCATACACCAATGTCCATAGCGATAGCTGAGATCAGGGACTTGGGCAAATAATATCATACGCCGATTTTAAAAAAGATCTCGAATTATCTAAGGGGATTATCCGCTTAGATAATTCGAGATCTTTTTTACATGAGGCGTATGATATTATTTGCCCAAGTCCCGGCCTCAACTCCCCCCATGTCCCTTCTTGATGAGGAGTTTTTCGAAATCTGCCAGTGTCATCGGCCGATAGTAGCAGTTGCCCTGAATGTATCTGCACCCGATACCCTTGAGGTTCTCGACCTGCTCGCGTGTCTCAGCCCCTTCGGATATTACAGGGATATTTCCTTCCCTGCCCACATCCAGCATCATCTTAACAGGGTTAAAAGCCTTACTTGCCATCGGAAGCATACTAAGGTAGCTCTGATTCATCTTGATGCCGTCAAGGGTCGTTCCATAGAGCATTCTAAAGCTGTCAAATCCGCAGCCACTGTCATCCATAAACACCTTGATCCCTGCACTTCTCATAATATCGATCTGACTGCTGATATTCTCAGGGTCATCAGCATATGTAAGTTCTGACAGCTCAACCAAAAGCAGCTTCGAATCAAGCCCGTACTCACTCAAAAGCTTTATAAGCGTCTCTGCCACTTTAACATAGTGGAAGTCAACATGAGCGATATTTATAGAACATGGTGGCACACTAATACCTTTTTCTTTCATCTCTTTCATCCAGCCAAAGAGACTTCTCCACATCCTGATATCCAGAGAAAGAATATATCCGCTCTCTTCAAGGATATCTATAAAGCTTTCTGCTCTTAAGAGATTAATACCTCTCTGCCATCTGATAAGAGATTCCGCTCCAACTATCCTTCCTGTATCTATCTCAACTATTGGCTGCATATAGCATTTGAACTCATCCTGAATAAGCGCCATCTGTATTTCCTGGACGTGAAGTCTCTTGCTTTCAGTTTCAGTCCTGAAATCACTGTCGCTATATACATGCACATGCTCAGTATAATTGTCCTTAACATTAGACAAAGCTATAAGAGCCCGATCATGCATTGTAGCAAAGGTTTCTTTTCTATCACTTGTTGTATATATTCCTACAGCCGGGGCAAAGCCTCCATCAAGGCGGTATTCCCTTAGATTTTTTCTTACATAATCTGCAAGATTGTCAGCTGTGCCATGATCGACCATAAGTCCAAGTACGCAGAAATTGTCGCCTCCAAGATATGCAGCAAGTCCATGCAGCATATAAGCCGCCTGATTGATCGCACCTGTAGCCATCTGAATGAGCTTATCTCCTGCTGCCCTGCCAAAGGTATCATTATAAAGACGAAGGTGTCCCAGATTTACAGCAATAGTACATACCGGCTCACCTTCTCTTCTCTGAGAAAGCCAGTCTTCTGCCTGCTGAGTAAATTTCTTATTTAGATAAAGCTGCTTCTGGGCAACATAATCTTCAGAACTGCTTGTAAGATTTTCTGATATAGGCTCTCTTTCGCGCTGATCGCTTATATCTCGAAGAGAACTGATAAGAACTATCTTGTTGTTGCCGCGGCGCATCATGGTGATCTGCTCTTCTACCCAGCACCAATAGCCGTCCACTGTACGTGCACGGTACTTGATTATTGCGGCATCTTCTCTATGTCTTTTTTCAAGATTAGTTATAAGAGATGATACATTCCAGAAGTCCAGATATTTAAGCTTATCACTTGGATGTATCTGGTGATCTGCGATTGAATTCAGTTTCTGGGAGAAAATACCTGTCTTCTCACGTCCGCCTCTGTCCTCATATTTGTGGGGAACGCAGTAGATAACTCTATAGCCGTTTTCCTGAGGATATACTTCCATTACTTCATCAGGTCTGCTACTTGTCTCTTCTCCCTCTTCAAAAGTCTTATAGGATGACTTTTTGTCCTTGTACATAAGGTCATCAGCCTGAGACTTAAGTTCATCAAAATTTCTTGCATAGCTATCCGCATAAACAGCACCTATGGCAACCTGAACATCATGAGCCTTAAAGCTCTCACGTACCTTGACCTCTTTTTCAAAGAACTCAGCCTTCTCTATATCAGACAGGATAACAAGAAATTCGTCGCCGCCGATCCTGTAAAGTGAATCAGGAGGGAAAACTTCTCTTATGGCATCGCAGGCCCTTTTAAGAAGGCGGTCTCCTGCTTCATGGCCTTCAGTATCATTGATCTCCTTCATGCCGTTAAGATCTGCAAACAAAATGGCAAGCGGGACTCCGACTCTGAAAAGCTCAATATCTCTAGTTAAGGCATTACGGTTAGCTGCGCCTGTGAGCTTATCTGTAAAGCCAATATCCTTAAGCTTTTCGATAGTACCCTGACTGTGATAAAGATTTCCAACAAGATAAAAAATGCCCTGGAAAATCGCAGAAACATTCTGTATATTTTCCAAGGCAGGATTTACAACAAGCCAAAAGCCCAGATCTTCACCCATATGTGAAAGCTGGCCCATGATAACGGCTTTAGGATTAAATTGTTGAAGCTTTTCGTAAAGCTCTTCGTTAGTTTCTTTTATACTTTCGACATCTTCTATTATCGTAACTCTTCCGTCTTCGACAACGTCAAGCCATGGCATCATATCAAGCCAGGTCAGCTCCTGAAGCTGATCTCTTACAGACTTAACGCCTTCGCCGCACCACTCATCTGTGCATCTGTATGTGTCTTCTGGTGTACGCAGCAGTACCAAAACGCGGTCGCACTTAAACATATCTCCGACGTATGATAGCAGCGCCGCAGATGAACCGTCCTCAAAATCTTTCCAGACAGATCTGTATTGAATTCCTTTTTTTGCGTTTTTTCCGGTCAGAAATGTAAAGTCAAACAGAGCCATCTAATATCTGTCCTCCAAAACCTATTAAAACAAGTTCTAGATTATTATCGGAAAAAATGGCAGAATTCTTCACTCAGTTAAAAAATTGTCATACTAATGATATCTTGGGTCATTTTCATTAGCATAATCATTTAAGTGGTCGATTTTCTCGGCCTGATCCTCAGGGCTTCCAACTCTTCCCTGTTCAACAGCATGGATTATGTAGTGAATATAGTATTCAGCCATATCATCGCCAAGCTCAGCTGCTATATCAGGATATCTGTTTTTAAAATAGATAGGATCAAAATTCACACTGGCCCTTCTACCCTCTGCCATTCCGCACAGAAGGAAATGCTGGAAAAGAGCTTCTTCATTAAGTCCAAACACAGCCTGAAGATCTGGATTTGCATTGTAATAATATACATAATCAAATACATCGCTCATATCCTCAGGTGTAGGTACAAGTCCTGCTGCCCTGTGATATACGTAGCTGTTGATCCAGCCTGCTTTATAGAGTCTTTCAAGGACTGTTACAGGAACTGTATATCCATGATCATACATATCAAGGACTTCGCCCATAGTCATAACGCGGTACCTAAAGCACAGCTCAAGCTGCTCATAGATGCCGTTATCATCTGTATATGGATTTGTAAGTGCCGGCTTAATAAGTGTTTCAAATACATATGTCTTGGTAAAATCACTGTCATATGCAGGCCCTGCACTTGCTGTTATAGGGGCAAGCATAATGGATGCAGCTATAACGCCGGTTACACCTAAGGTAACAACCTTATACAACTTCTTGCTAAATCTTTTTTTCATAATCTCATTCCTCTCATAATCACTCTGATCTTAATGCATCAATAGGATTAAGCTGGCTTGCCCTTCTTGCCGGCATCCATCCAAATATGATTCCGACCGCCGCTGAAAACCCGACTCCAAGTGCTATAGCACCCCAGGATATAGTAAATGCTACATCCATAAGACTTGATCCTATATAAGCTATGACAAGTCCAAGCAGTATTCCAATAAATCCGCCCATAAGTGACAGTATTATTGATTCCATAAGGAACTGTACCTGTATTCTGGCAGGCTCTGCGCCAAGTGCCTTACGAAGGCCTATCTCTTTGGTCCTCTCAGATACAGATGTAAGCATCATGTTCATGATACCTATTCCGCCTACAAGCAAGGCTATGGAAGCTATACCGCCCAGCATTGAAGTAAGCATCGACTGAACAGATCCCATTACATTAACAAGTGATTCAAGATTGATAACGGAAAAGGCGTTATCTGCTTTATTGTAAATACGGTCAAGCTCCTGACGAAGGGCTGTCTCTACGTCACTTGTAGATGCTCCGTCTTTGACATATACATTTAAGTTTGAAATATTATTGGTAAAAGTCATCCTCATAACATTTCTGTATGGCACCATTACACTTCCATCAGAGTTACTGTTATCAGAATATGCTGCAGAGAGATTGGTGCTGTCACCCTGTATACCAATAATAAGATAATCATATCCGCCGATATGAACGGTCTGTCCGATCACATTTCTTTTTTTCAGGACTTTATCTGTAAATGTCTTATCAACAATGCAGACCTGAGTATAACCGTCAGCCTCAAATTCTCTGAAGGATCTTCCTTCTTCGATAATGTCATTGTGGGCAAAATAACTTACGTCAACGCCGTCCATTGTAACGTTGTCATATATTTCACCGTCCCGTACAGCAGAAACTGTAGTCGATACAGAAGGAGCAATACCATCTACGCCATCAAGATTTCTTAATGTATCAATGTCCTTTTCAGAAAGTCCTGCCTTAAGAGATGTTCCGGGAGTCATAACCGTTATAGTGCCTGCACCAAGTTCAGAGAACTGTCCCATAACATAATCTGTAGCTGTCTGTACTATAGTGATAAGACCGATTACTGATGCAACACCGATCATGATTCCCAGCATGGTAAGGAAAGAACGCATCTTGTTGCTCTTTATGTTCTGGACAGACATCTTGATGCTTTCTGTGATCATTCCAATAATTTTACGCATCTTCGACATCTCCTTCACTTATGATTCCGTCCAGGATCTTTACTATACGTCTTGCATGTCCGGCTATTTTTCTGTCATGAGTGATCATGATTATAGTTCTTCCTTCTTCGTTTAAGGAATGGAACAGATCCATAACAGCAGCGCCTGTCTTTTGATCAAGAGCACCTGTAGGCTCATCTGCAAGAAGTATAGTAGGGTTAGTAGATACGGCTCTTGCTATGGCAACTCTTTGCTGCTGACCACCGGAGAGCTGATTTGGAAGATTGTACATCTTGTCAGCAAGACCTACTTTTTCAAGAACTTCTTCTACTCTTTCCTTTCTCTTTTTTTCAGGCATTCCTGCATATATAAGTGGTAGTTCAACATTTTCAAATGCAGTCTGCCTTTGAAGAAGGTAGAAGGACTGAAATATAAATCCGATCTCTTTATTTCTTATATTGGCAAGTGATGTTTCATCCTCATCTGCTATAACGCGGCCAGACAATTCATATTCACCGCTTGTAGGTACATCAAGACATCCAATTATATTCATAAGGGTTGATTTACCGGATCCGGAAGGACCAAGGATTGCAAGAAACTGGCCTCTCTTTACAGAGAGATCTACATTCTTAAGAACGTGAAGTGTCTCGCCTCCCATAACATAGTCCTTGCAGATATCGCGCATGACAAGGATCTTGTCGCTATTATCTGTAACTATATTACTCATTGGCACCACCTTCACTAGAGGTAGCGACACTTCCGCCTGACATCTCTTCCATTAAAAGTGCCATGGAATCAGTCTTTGGAACAAGGATAGCATCACCATCAGAAATGCCTTCTATGATCTGAGTATAAGATCCGTCTGATACGCCGATAGTTACAGGCTTTTGAACAGGGGTTGTGTTCTTAGGGTCAGATATATCTTTTATATATACAAAATAATTACCTTCTGAATCTGACTGTACTGCGCCGCTTGGTACAGATACTACCTGTGATACATCATCTATGATGAGCTTAACTTCTGCGCTCATACCACTTCTTACTACTTCATCAGCCTCTATCTCAACTTCTGCTTCGAAATAGGATACACCGCCCTGTACAGTAGCAGCCTTGGCGATCTTTTTGATAGTACCGTCATATGTAGCATCAAGTGCATCAATAGATACGATAACGCTGTCTCCTTCGTTAACACCAAGGATGTCATACTCACCGATCTTGACTGCTATCTTCATCTCACTATAATCTGTAACAGTTGCAACACTACCTGCAGATGCCACATAAGATCCAACTTCTACAGGAAGAGCTGATATTATTCCATCTCTTGGAGCTGTGATAGTGCAGTCAGACAATTGCTTTTGAAGATCTGCAAGCTTAAGCTGGTTAACAGAGTCATTGCTCTGAGCTACAGCAGACTGGATCGTAAGCTGATATCCTTCAAGCTCCTGATTGACTGCAAGGACTGCTGCATTATATGAATCTATAGCATTAAGATAGTTTATCTGTGCTGTGATAAGAGAATCATAGAGCTGAGTCAGTGAATCCTCTTCTTTCATCTTGGCAGCTTCATACTGGGATACTGCGTAGTTATAACTGTCCCATGCGCTGTCAACGGAAGACTGGGCATCTTCTACAGCTCTTTTATAGTTTGTAAGTGAATCTCCGCTAAGGCCGTTATCTTCAGCTTTGGAAAGATCTTCCTGAGCTCTTGAAAGAGTAGTCTGCGCACTTGATACAGTAGAATAAGCTGTATCAACACTGTGTATTGCAGAGCTTATCTTATCTGAAAGCTGTCTGTTATTAAGCTCAACTTCGTTATTATAATTCTCCTGGGCAGATACGAGATTTGCAAAAGCTGTATCGATTCCGCTAAGAGCATTCTGAAGTGATACATTTAGACCATTATCAATTTCATACTTAAGATCATCGTAGGACTTCTGAGCCTGAGCTATACTGATAGCACTAGTAGCATCATTTATATCCATAGAAGCAGATAACTGATCTATTGAACTTTGTATACTATAAGTATCAAGTGTCATGATGACATCTCCGGCTTTAACTTCATCGCCGACTTCAACCATGACCTCTGTTACCTTTACTCCTGTTACTGCCGGGATTACTTCTGAAGAATTTACAGGTTCAGTAGTACCTGTAAATGTATGATAGGTCTGAATATCTCTAAGAGACGCAACATCATCTGTATATAAAGACTGCGTTACATTTTTGGCTGCATTCCTGAAATACAGAACCACTGCTACAATTATTACTGCAATTACTCCCCACTTGATAAACCTTTTCCACGTCTTCTTTTTAATCTTTGCACTCATCAGTCACAAACCCTTTCAAAGCCCGACGCATACGTACGCCAAAACAGTCCTGAGCAAGGCACGCAGCGTCCTTTAATCCTGTTTATTCTTCCCAATCAGATTGAGCAAAATCAATCTTTTATAAGTGTATACATATTTTTCTCATAAATATACCCTTTTTATACTTTTTTCAGAAGATTTATACTCTGGTAATAATCTGGTCAAAAAGGGCGCAAAAATGCCCGTATTTTCAAAAGAATCCATCTTATTAAAGCCGCATTTCTTCCATGATACGAAGGCGACGGTTATTGTATACATATGAAACAAGCTGATCTGCAGGAAGAGCCTTTGAGAAATAAAAGCCCTGGAGATAATCGCATCCCATGTCCCTTAACTTTTCAGCCATATTATGGGTCTCGACGCCTTCTGCTACTATTTCATAGCCCCTTGAACTGAAAGTCTTAACTATATCAGGAAGGACGTCTGATGTTCCGTTAAAATATGACCATACTAAAGACTTATCTATCTTAACTATCCTGAAAGGAAGCTCTAAAAGCTCAACAAGGTTAGAATATCCTGTTCCATAATCATCAAGAGAGAATGTGCTTCCTCTTTCGATTATCTTATTCATCATTTCTTTTAAGATCTTGCCATCTGTCATGGCAGATTCTGTTATTTCAAAATTGATCTGTTTAGGATCGATCTCATATCTGTCCATAAGATTAAAAAGATCTGATACAAGCTCTCCGGATTTACACTGGATAGGAGACAGATTGATCTCTATGAATCTAACACCAAGATCTTCCATATCTCTTTCTCTGATAAAAGAGCATACCTGTTCAAAAACCTGCGAACCGATAAAACCTATCGTTCCATTTTTTTCAGCGATAGGAATAAACTGATCAGGTTCTATTATTCCAAGCTCTTCATCTTCAAGTCTTGCAAGAGCTTCTATTGATATGATCCTTTCTTTTTTAGTTGAATAAATTGGCTGGAAGGCAACCTTTATCCTTCTTTCTCTTATAGCTTTACTTACAGCCCGTTCAACTTTGATCCCTGCTCTTATTTCTTCTATTCTTGCAGCACTGATATTCTCCGTCACTTCATTATCTTTCATCTCGGCAATTCTAAGACCCTCTTCCAGAGAATCAAATATTTCCCTGATACTCATCTTAGGAACGTCTTCACCCAGATGAGTTATATGTATCTTGAAAGTAACCTTGCCGTCTTCTTCACCCCAGGGCATCTCAAAACGCCTTCTTATGGCCTGCTCAATTTCTTTATGATTGTTATTTTTATTAAAAAGAAGTGCAAACCTTCCCCTGTGCATATAGAAAAGATTTACTCCCTTGACCTGCTCTGTGATCTCATCACCGATATCATGGAGAACTCTCATCAGCTTTCTTCTGCCATAAATACTTTCAAGTACAGGAAAATTCTCAATTCCTATAACGCTTATATCTATAGGATCACCATATTCAAGCTTTTCATCTATTACTTCACCAAGAGCCCACTGGTTATAGATTCCTATATCAGCATCCGTAAACTGTGAGGGATTCTGGATATCGAGATAAATAATGATTATGGCCGCAGCATTAAATATTCCTTCAAGAAGGACGTCTGTAAAAACGAATCCTTGAAGAATCATACCTGTAAGTGACAATGACCAGAACCCTATCGTATACACCATTCTGTTAGGTGCCATGTGTACCTTATAGTACCAGGCATAAGAAAGAGGAAGCAGTATATAGAATGCAAGGAATACAAGCCATGTGTTGTAATATCCCCAGCCCCTGTGATATAAACCAGTTTCATCAATATAGAAAAACATGTGAGTATATGGAGTTAGTACTACAGATAAAAAAGAAAGCAGATAAGGAAAGGCAAAAATAAACCAGGTACTTCTTTTTATGCTTTTACTCTTTCCTGTCATAGCAATAGTGAATATGGCAAATGACCAGATCTGCATAATATAGCTTACATAATAGGCAATATTAACTATATAATGAGCCGTAATAGAATAAGAGGATGGATTCTTGGCCATACCACATGCAACAATATTCATGAAGCAGCTTACTATCTGCAAGCTGATAAGCCAAGAAAAATAATTCCAGGATCTGAAAGGAAGATGCTTTTTCCACAGATCAGACAGCATAAGAACTACAGAGATCAAAAGTGCAGCAATTTCAAAGTATACGTTCCAGATCATTGATATATCTCCCATCCACAATATAAGTCTAAGGGTTTATTTAATACTTAAATACTGTTATACTGTAATACATCAATTCAGTAAACTGTTCTTTTTTCAGGAGGAAATATTTATGTTCGTTACATGCTTAGATCTTGAAGGTGTTCTTGTTCCCGAAATCTGGATCGCTTTTTCCAAAGCAAGTGGTATCCCAGAGCTTACAAAAACCACCAGAGATGAGCCCGATTATGACAAGCTCATGAAGTGGAGACTTGGTATTCTTAAAGAACACGGTCTTGGCCTTAAAGAGATCCAGGAAACAATCGCAACTATCGATCCCATGCCCGGT
>JAEEGF010189380.1_pt1 | contig 11351 bp, 10 predicted proteins | sample 9134171 | NCBI WGS metagenome assembly JAEEGF01 (sample SAMN16246542, study PRJNA631951) | gut metagenome | biome: gut microbiome; feature: rumen; material: AP-attached | host: Bos | place: Iran: Karaj | collected 2018-10
CTCATGTGTCGCGGACGGAATCTATTCGGCTACCACCATGCATTTCTACCTCAACGAGTCCAATGACCTAGATATCCCCATCGTATGTTATTTCCAGCCGGTAGGGGAAGGTGCGATCATAATCACCCCGAAAGGGAGCCGACTGACTGCCAACGGACAGGTATTCGCAATGATGAAGGCCCATCAGGACGGCAGGATCTGCAAGGTTGAGGGCAACGAGGATTATTCCACCGCGGCGACTCTCAAGGACGGGATACTCACGGTCACCCTCGTCAATTCATATTACGACAAAGAGCGCGTGTTTGATTTCAAGCTGAAGGGTACATTCCTCGAGGGGACGCTACTTGCCTCTGAAGACCTGACCCCTGACAGTTATTTCACCGGATATCCTCTCGAAGTCAACGCCGGAAAGAAGAGTATCGGGACTACGCTTCCTCCTCATAGTGTCGCAATTATGAGAATCAAACTGAAATAATAATTATATTTGTATAATTGTTATTCCAGGTAATATGTCCGATACTCAGTGTCTGGATCCGCATTGCGAAGCGATCCTTGAAGAATACAGGGAGAATCTGCCCAGGTTCAATGACATGGCCAGGCAGCTTCATTCCCGTTTGAAGAATACTTTCGATGATGCCGGCCTTCTGGTTGCAGCCCTGGAATACAGGGTCAAGACCGAGGGTTCACTCGCCGGAAAACTCGAACTCAAGGGTACAAAGTACAATAGCCTGTCTGATATCACGGATATCATCGGGTTGCGTGTCATCACCTTCTATATCGACGATGTCGACAAGGTCGCCTCGGCGGTCGAACGGATGTTCGATGTGGATTGGGAAAATTCAGTCGACAAGCGCAAGCTCCACGAGATAGACAGTTTCGGATACCTTTCCGTGCATTATATCTGTTCCGTGCCGGAGTTCCCCTACAGGTTCGAGATCCAGATCCGTACCGTCCTCCAGCACGCATGGGCAAATATGAGCCACGATACCGGCTATAAGAGCGGGGTCGAGGTCCCGAAAGGGTATCTGCGCAGCATGAGCAGGATAGCCGGTATGCTGGAACTGATCGACGATGAGTTCAGCCGTATCCGTATCGAGCTTTCGGACTACCGCCGTCGTGTACAGGCATTGGTCGCATCCGGCAATCTGGACGAGGTCCCGCTCGACGGTGATACTTTCCGGAGCTATCTTGAGCTGAAGCCTTTCGAAAGGTTGAACAGGAGGATCGCCTCCGTGAACCAGGCCGAGATCCAGCAGGTCCCGCTGATGCCTTACCTTCAAGTTTTCAAGGGCTTGGAATTCAAGACACTTGGAGATATCGACGCGTTGATCAAGGATTACTTCGAAGGGGCATACCAGATTGCATGCTACCAGATAGGACTGACCGACCTGGACATCATCTCTTCTTCCATCGGTCCACAGGACCTTTGCATAGCGTATATTTTGAAAAAGGGTGGTGGCAAGGCCGGAATCCGTTTATTGTTCGATGTCCTGAACGGCAAGTCGGAGAGCAATGACATGATAGCCGAGCTGCTGGTCGAACAATCCAAGGATCTGCCCTTCATGAACCAATAACCGGAAGAGATGCCTAACAAATCACTGGATACCGCCCTTCTGGACCGGGCGATAATATTCGCAGTCAAGGCGCATGCCGGTACGGAGCGTCGCGGGAAAGGTTTCCCCTATATCATCCATCCCCTCGAGGCGATGGAGATAGTTTCCACCATGACTCCTGACCAGGAGCTCCTGGCTGCGGCGGTCCTGCATGACACCGTGGAGGATACGGACGTGACACTCGAGATGATCCGGGATGAATTCGGGAGCAGGGTGGCCAGCCTGGTTGCCGCCGAGAGCAGCATCATCGAGGAGGAAACCAATGAAGAGAAAAACTGGTACGCCCGCAAGAAATTGACCCTCGACCGTCTTGCCTGTGCGACATTGGAAGAGAAGATCGTGGCGCTCGGTGACAAGCTTTCAAACATGAGGGCGATTTCGCGCGACTACGTCGAGAAGGGAGATGCGCTTTGGAACCTTTTCCACACCAAGAATCCAAAGGATCATGAGTGGTACTACCGCGGTTTGGCGTATTCGCTGAGGGACCTGAAGGATACGTATGCCTTCCAGGAATTCGAGATGCTTGTGGACAAGGTCTTTTCAAGATAGGAAATGGAAGCCAGGAAGATATCATTGGATGATTTCGTTCTGTCCGGCGGTGGGTTCAACGGCGAAAGCTACGACCACAGGACGGATCCTTCAGTGATGCTCAAACTCTATTTCCCCGGAAAGATAGAACAGCCTCTGGATGAGATGACCCTCTCGCGCAAGGTTTATGACCAGGGTATTCCCACTCCTGAGCCCGGAGAGTATGTGGTAACTGAAGACGGACGTTATGGAATCATCTTCCACAGGGTCCTCGGGAAGAAATCCTTTTCCAGGGCGACAGGGGATAATCCCGAGTTGGTCGCAAAATATGCCGGAGAGTTCGCCGAAATGTGCCTGAAGCTGCATTCCACACATGTGGACACCAGCCTTTTCGAGAATGTGAAGGACAGGTATTTCCGATTGCTTTCCGAGAATCCATTCTTTACATCGTCGGAGAAGGACCGGATCGGCAGATTCATATCCGATACACCCGACGAGGACACGGCCATCCATGGGGATCTCCAGTTCAGCAATGCCATCTTCGCCGGAGACAGGAAGTATTTCATCGATTTGGGAGACTTCTGCTACGGCAACCATCTTTTCGACATCGGTATGGTATACCTTTGCTGCAACCTCAGCGGCGATCCCTATATCCGTGAGACCTTCCATATGCCCAAGTCCCTTGCGATCCGTTTCTGGGAAGCCTTTGCTCCGGTATATTACGGACCCGGAAGGTCGCTGAAGGATATTGAAGAAGAAATACTGCCTTACGCAGGTCTTAAAACACTGATAGTTGAGCGCGACTCCCATTGCCCCATGCCGGAGTTCCGCGCTGCGTTGAGTTCGATATTATGAAACTGAACAAGAGCGAGATACGTAAGTCCGCAATGATGAACCTCCTGCTTGTCATCCTGGCGGCTTTAGCCCTGGAGGCGACTTCAGTGGTTCAGTACTATTATTCCCAGAAGGAAATCAAGGAGGAAGCCTCATTGAGGGCGGAAGGCCAGCTCGAGAATACAAGGATACAGATCTCAGATGTCCTGGACCAGGCCGAAGCGGCGGTCCGCAACAACATTTGGATCGCCCAGTGGTGCATCGCCGAACCGGACAGCATACAGAGAGTCACCGAGAGGGTAGTATCGAACAATCCCGTGGTTGTGGGTTCTACGATGGCCTTCGTTCCCGGATACTATAAGGACTCCGCTCTTTTTTCTCCATATACATACAGGGATGGCCAGACAGATGAGCTGAAGTACAAGACCCTGGCCACGCAGGAATATGATTATCCCAACCAGGAGTGGTTCCAGAAGGGAATCGCCATCGAGTCCGGTCACTGGTCTGAACCGTATATCGACAAAGGCGGAGGGGATATGCTTATGACAACTTTCTCCATGCCCGTCAAGGATTATTCAGGAAGGACTGCCACCGTGCTGACCGCTGATATCTCCCTGGGATGGCTTACCAGCATGTTCGGGGATGTGAAGATGTATCCGAGCGCATTCAGCATGATGGCAAGCCGTACGGGCAAGGTCATGGTCAGCCCGGCTCCTGCTTTCGCCTCGTATGGTACCATACAGGACATTGCTGCGTCAATGGAGAATAACGAGGTTGTCGACGTCCTGAGCCAGGAAATGCTTGCCGGCGAGTCGGGCAGCAAGACGGTCCGTTTCAGGGGGGACGATTATTTCGTATACTATGCTCCGGTGGAACGTACCGGCTGGTCGATGTGCATCATCGTTCCGGAAGACGAGGTTTTCGGGGAAATAAGGACTATGGCCTGGCTGATCAGGCTGCTCCAGATCGTAGGACTCTTGCTGCTGGTGTTCATCCTCAGGGCAGTCACGAGGAACCAGTTGAAACTGAGGGAAGTAAGTGTCAAGAAAGATATGATGGAAAGCGACCTGAGGATCAGCCGTGGAATCCAGATGTCCATGATACCGAAGGTCTTCCCTCCTTTCCCTGACCGCAAGGACATAGACATGGCCGGAATGATCATTCCGGCAAGGGATGTCGGAGGCGATCTCTACGATTTCTACATGCGGGACGAGAAACTGTTTTTCTGCATTGGCGATGTAAGCGGAAAGGGTGTTCCGGCTTCTTTGGTCATGGCCATAACCAGAAGTACGTTCCGTTCCGTTTCCGGCCGCGAGACAAGTCCTGCAAAGATTGTCTCCCAGATGAATGAAAGCATGGCCGACGTAAATGAGAACAACATGTTCGTGACATTCTTCTGCGGTGTCCTCGACATGGCTACCGGTAAGATGACGTATTGCAATGCCGGTCACAACGCACCTTTGCTCATTTCGGATTCGATAAAGGAACTGCCGGTAGTCCCCAATCTCCCTCTGGGTATACTTGCAGATATGTCCTTCCAGGAACAGGAAACGGAGTTGCATTGTGATGATGCCCTGCTTCTCTATACGGACGGCCTCACCGAAGCTGAGGACAGCCATCATGAGCAGTTCGGCCTGAAACGTGTCTTCGGGGTTCTCCATGAGCACAGGACAGCTACCGAGCACCTGGAAACCATGAGGAAGGTGGTCAATGACTTCGTTGGAAAAGCCCCGCAGAGTGATGACCTGACGATGCTGCTCATCCATTACCTAGGAGACGGCTCCGGACAGGTATCATGCCGGCATCTGGAGATGGATAACGATATCAGGCAGATACCCAGGCTCGAGGCATTCGTTGAGGATATAGCCGTAAGGAGGTCTCTCGACCCCGGTTTGGTCGCCAGTATCAATCTTGCCCTTGAGGAGGCTGTTACGAATGTCATCATGTATGCTTATCCCAAGGGTACGGAAGGAACTGTCAGTATAGATTCGAAAGATAGTCCAGGGTCGTTGGAATTCACAATTTCAGACAGCGGTATGGAATTTGATCCGACCTCGGCTCCGAAGCCGGACACTTCCCTGGATGTGGAGCAGCGTAGGATAGGGGGACTTGGCATCCATCTTGTCCGCAGCATAATGGACAGCGTCACCTACCAGCGCAAGGGTGGCAGGAACATACTCAAGATGACAAAGAAAATCTGATTATATGGACGTTAATATCACTAAACATGAAAACGTGACCACGGTGGCTTTTGTTGGCCGCCTGGACACTCCCTCAGCCCAGACTGTTACCGAAACCATTGCTCCTGTCATGGAGGCAGCGGACGGTACTGTCGTGCTGGACTGCAAGGATATGACATACATCTCCAGTTCCGGGCTCAGGATTTTCCTGGCCCTCCGGAAGGCAGCAGCCGCACAGGGAGGCAAAGTCATCGTAAAGGACATCAATAACGATATCCGTCAGGTCTTCATGATGACCGGCTTCCTGAGCCTTTTCGATATTCAGTGAGTTTATAACAGCCGTCGGGCGTCTTCGGAAAGGAATGCCACCACCTCTTCGACAGGGATGGTGAATGATGGCATGCCCTCGGCATAGCTGGCTATCTCGTATTGCTGGTACGTGAATACGAGGCCGCCTTTTCCGTCAGGGTAAGGATTCCATGAGGGGAGGGGAATGATCTCCCCGTCGATCATAAGATGGTCTTTCAGCTCTTCAGGTGAGATGGTTTCGCCGAATCCCTCGTAATAGCTCGTCAATCCCTTTACCAGGATGGACTGCATCGCTTCGGCTTGGGCCGGGTCGATGACGGGATCCACCAGATGTCCGTCATTCTTGTCAAAAGTAAGGTATCCTGCCCCGGTCACGCCCCCGTGGGCTCCACCCATGTAGATATAATCTTGGGACTGGAACACGGCATATTCTTCCGTCTCTACAATCTTACCCAGTGAAAAGTCATATTCCCATGCCGGGGCATCCCATCCGTCGTCTTCGGAGTACTTCGCCCTTTCATCGGCATCTTCCTGGGACATCTTTCCGATAATCTCGAGGGAGCGGTCCTGATAATATGCCAGAAGCTTGCTGGTATCGTCCGAGTCGCCTTCATACGGAGGGTAGAAACGCTCCTGTTCGTATGAGGTGATATGGCTCAGGCGCTCGTCCAGAAGATTGACGAGCTGCCCGCGGATGGCGGACTGCACCCCTTTGGCAGGGACCGGCAGTTCAACGTGGACCTTGAGGTATGAGTGGGCGGTGGAATCCGAATAATCATGGATTTCGGTCCTCAAATCATTTTTATGGTTGCAGGAAACCGCTGCGACCAGAAGGAGCGCAGAGGCTCCCAGTTTCATGATAATCCTGGTGATGTCTTTCATATTCAAAACGGGCATTCTATTATTTCCCGATATAAAAATAGACAATTATTTGTTATCTTTGAATAAACAATTATCCGATATGAAAGAGTATTCAAGAAGGGACTTTATCAAAACGGGTCTCACTGCAGCTGCAGGCGCCGCTGCTTTTACCATTGTGCCAAGCCATGTCCTTGGGAAGACACTGGGACATGTGGCTCCCAGTGACAGGCTGAACATCGCGGGAGTGGGAATCGGCGGTGTAGGCCGCAGGAACCTGAAGAATATGGCGACGGAGAACATCGTCGCCCTCTGCGACGTGGACTGGAGCTATGCCATGAAGACGTTCAACGACTATCCTTCCGCCAGGCGTTTCAAGGACTGGAGGGTGATGCTGGACCAGATGGGCAAGGACATCGACGCCGTCGTCGTGGCCACTCCTGACCATACCCACGCGGTTATCGCAGCCAATGCGATTACCCTGGGCAAGCATGTATATGTCCAGAAACCTCTTACCCATTCGGTATATGAGGCACGCCTTCTGACAAAACTCGCAAAGAAATACAAGGTGGCCACCCAGATGGGCAACCAGGGCAATTCATTCGACGACTGCCGCCAGCTTTCCGAATGGATATGGTCCGGCGTCATAGGGGACGTCTACGAGGTGCATGCCTGGACCGACCGTCCTATCTGGCCACAGGGACTTATGCAGCCTGCGGGAGGCGTCAAGGTTCCCAAGACACTTGACTGGGACCTCTTCATCGGACCCGCCGAGATGAGACCTTACGATCCTGCATACACGCCCTGGAACTGGAGGGGATTCTATGACTTCGGTACCGGAGCCCTCGGCGACATGGCCTGCCATATCATGGATCCCATCGTCATGGCCCTGGGAATCAAGTATCCTACCAGCGTCATGGCAAGTTCCACCCTCAGCAACCTCTATTCCCCGCCTCACGCCGAAACCATTACCTATACCTTCCCGGCCCGTGCTCCCAAGGGCAATGTCAGGATGCCGGAAGTCAAGGTCCACTGGTACGACGGAGGACTCCTCCCTCAGCGTCCCGAAGAGCTTCCGGACGGTCAGATGATGGGAGACGAGAACGGAGGACTCATATTCGTAGGGACAAAGGGCAAGATAATGGCCGGCTGCTATGGACTGAAGCCGATGCTTCTGCCCGAGTCCTCCATGGAATTCTTCAAGGAACCCAAGCCTGTCATCAGGAGGGTCCCCGGAGGGAACGGCGACATCTGGAGCACGAATGCCCACGAACAGGATTGGATCCGCGCCTGCAAGGAATCTCCCGAGAACCGCGTGGAGACATCCTCGAATTTCCAGATATCAGGTCCCTTCACCGAGATGGTGGATATGGGTGTCCTGGCCGTACGCCTGTCCGGCCCCACCGGCCTCCATCGCGAACTGAAATGGGACGGAGAGGCCATGCGTTTCACCAATATTTCGGATACAGACAAGATCCGGATAGTCAATTACGACGACTTCAAGGTCATCGACGGCGATCCACGGTTCGACCGCAGGTATGCCGAGTTCAATGCAAAGGAGATGGCTGAAGAATGGGTCCGCCATACCTACCATAATGGATACTCATTACCTGACATGCCAAATGACTAGAATCAGAATGTTCCTGGCAGCCGCTGCGATAGCTGTCGCTGCCATCGGTTGCGCTCCCAGGCAGACCGCTGCCGAAAAACTCGGGTGGAAACTCGCCATGCAGTCATACACCTTCCACAAATTCTCCTTCGAGGAGGCTTTGGACAAGACTGCGGAACTGGGTGTCAAGTATATCGAAGCATATCCCGGTCATAAACTGGGCGGAAAATGGGGAGACCAGACCTTCGGCTATGCCATGGATGGGCAGACTCGGAAGGAGGTCCTCGAACTCGCGGCATCCAAGGGAGTCAGGATCGTAGGCTCCGGAGTATTCGTACCCTCCGACCCTTCCGAATGGGAGAAGGAATTCGAATTCGCCAAGGCCATGGGTCTTGAATACATTTCCGCCGAACCTCCTATGGAGGATTGGAATCTCGTCGAAAAGCTGTCCGTTGAATATGGTATCGCGGTTTCCGTCCACAACCATCCCAGGCCATCGACTTATTGGACTCCAGACAGCCTTCTGGCTGCGGTTTCCGGGAGATCCGCCAGGCTCGGGTCCTGTGCCGATGTCGGGCATTGGAAAAGGTGCGGTCTGGATCATCTGGAGTGCCTGAGAAAACTGGACGGCAGGATCATTTCCCTGCATTTCAAGGACATCGCCCCTGAAGATGCCGAGGGCGGCCCCCACGATGTGATATGGGGGACAGGCGTCCTTGGTGTCCCGGCGATGCTCACGATTCTCAGGGAACAGGGATTCAAGGGATACTTTGCCATCGAGTACGAGTACAACTGGGACAATTCCGTTCCTGACATCCGTGAATGCATGGATTATTTCAACAAGATTTCATCAAGTTTCTAATCAGTATTATGAAACATTCCGTAAAAGAATGGTTCGTGGTAACCAGGTACTGGTCGTTCGCAGTCTCCACGATGCCTGTAATCGCTACTTTCGCCTATCTTTTCAGCCGCGGGCTCATCCCCGGAGGATTCCGGCCTTATCTGATCCTCCTGCTCTGTCTTCTGGGTGTCGTACTCCTGCATTCTGCAGGTAATGTGCTCAGCGACTGGTTCGACTACCGCAGCGGAGTAGACAATGAGAATGCGTTCGCCGTTCCGAACCTCGTGTTCCACAAATTCGAGCCTAAGGAGTATCTCCGTTTCAGCGTAATCCTTTTCGTGGCGGGAATCATCGTCGGCCTGGTCATATTCAAGATGACCGGCCCGGGACTGCTTCTGATCGGAGTGATCGGCGTCCTTCTGACGATGCTGTATTCCTTCTTCAAGTTCAATGCATTGGGAGACCTTGACATATTCATAATATTCGGAGTCCTTACGGTACTCGGAACGGCCTATGCCCTGACAGGGCGGTTCTGTCCCGAGACTCTGGTCCTGTCTTTGCCGATCGGAATCATCACGGTGTCCGTGCTGCATGCCAACAATACCTATGACACCGTTTCCGACCGCAATGCCGGGATCAAGACCTTCGCGATGGCCATCGGCCTCAAGGCTTCAAGCATCCTCTACCGTGCATACATGGTGATTCCCTTCCTCTGCGTTATCGTTTCGGTCATCGCAGGTTGGCTGCATCCGCTTGCCCTCATAAGCCTGGTAGCGGCTGTCCCCGCCTGGAAGAATTTCAAGAAGGCTGCCGGATTTGAAAAGGAAGGACTTGAAGCGATGAGCGGTCTTGACCAGGCATCCGCCAAACTCCAGATGGTATTCTCCGGTCTGCTTTCGATCGGGCTGTTCATAGCCGGCCTGCTATGACAAGGGACGGGAGGAACCTGCTTCTCGCAGTAGCAACCGCGGCTCTCCTGTGGTTCTACATGTTCAGCCCCTGGACCCAGGGACGCCCCAATTTCTGGATAGTAATGTCCTGCTCCGCGGTGATACTCACTTCCCTTGGACTTGCATTCACTCCGGACAGGCAGGAACTGTCGAGGATTGAAAGGCCCATGCTCCAGATTCTCGGAGGTATAGCACTAGCATTCTTCCTTTGGGGAATATTCTGGATAGGGGACAAGGCTTCCTCCTGGATTTTCGACTTTGCTCGCACGGAGGTGGATGCCGTATATTCCATGAAACACGGTCTTCCCACATGGACGATAGGCCTCCTGCTGCTGTTTTTGATCGGGCCTGCCGAGGAGCTCTTCTGGAGGGGTTATGTCCAGCGGACCCTGTCGAGGACACTTGGCGGCAGGCACCCCGGGGACTGCGCCTTCCTGCTGACGGCGGTGGTATATGCCCTGGTACACATCTGGTCGTTCAATTTCATGTTGGTAATGGCCGCCCTGGTGGCCGGACTCGTATGGGGTTTCATCTACCGTCTGTGTCCCAAGGCTCTCCCGGCCCTCATAATCAGTCACGCCCTCTGGGACGTCCTGGTCTTCGTGATATTGCCTATTTAGAAACAGCGACTTATAATATTATCCACACGTGAATTGGTCGGGAAAGCTTTCGGTCCCAGCGTTCGCGACGGTGTATACTACAGTGAGACCAGGCTGAGCCGAAAAGGTGATGTCGTCCCCAAACTTACCGAAATTCTCAAGAGGGATTAACAACTCGCATATAAAACAAAAAGCACCGGCATTACTGCTGGTGCTTTTTCTTGCTCCTCAAGCAGGACTTGAACCTGCGACCCCCTGATTAACAGTCAGGTGCTCTAACCAACTGAGCTATTGAGGAAGGTTAATCCCCGTTCGGGATTGCAAAGGTACAACAAAAACACATTTATCCAAATATTTTTGAACATTTTTTTGTGTACCTTTGTATGAATAATCTGAAGCTTGAGATGGACATCGACCTTTTCTCGGACATAGTCAAGAACCTTATTCTTGACAATGATGAAGTTACGTTGCCAGGAGTAGGAACGTTCGTTTCGGAATTGGTACCATCTTCATTCTCGGACAAAGGCTACACCATCAATCCTCCATACCGCCGCCTGTCATTCCGCCAGCGTTGGAATGAAGAAGACGACATGCTGGTCAGGTTCTATTCGGAGACCAACGGGACCGATCCGGAAACCTCCCGCAGGATTCTCACCGACTTCCTGAACGGACTGAGGGAGACCCTGCAATCAAAGAAAGTAGTACCCATGCCCGGACTGGGCAGGCTGAGGGCGACGAAGGAGAATACTTTTTTCTTCATAGCCGATGAAGACCTGGACATCTACCCATACGGCTACGGCCTGGAACCTGTCTCCCTGAAGACGCATGAGGAGACCCCGGAAGAAGTCGCCGCCGCGGTCCAGGACCTTCAGGAGATAGTCGAATCCGCTCCGGTCGAAGCTGTTGAACCCGAGGAAGCTTTTGTCCGGGAGGAACCGGTACGCACGAAGGGCCCGGTGAACTGGGCTTTCGTGATACCCCTGTTCATCGTGTGCGAGGTCGCCCTTTTCTTCATCGTATTCTTCATCAT
>JAEEGF010460492.1_pt1 | contig 11351 bp, 2 predicted proteins | sample 9134171 | NCBI WGS metagenome assembly JAEEGF01 (sample SAMN16246542, study PRJNA631951) | gut metagenome | biome: gut microbiome; feature: rumen; material: AP-attached | host: Bos | place: Iran: Karaj | collected 2018-10
GAAGAGGCAAAGGCAAATGTCAATCTTCCCTACTGGTTTGATGCATCCACGCTTGACTTTTCCATTTCATCCCTCGACTATGACTGGAACATGGCTGTCTTTGCATACATGACGACATTGAGTGCATTCGAGACTGCCGATGCGACTGACGCTATCGACCGCAATATTAAAAAGGCCGATTATAAAGGAGCTGAAAACGCCCGGACATTCCTGATAGACCGTATGGGATTTGAAGATTTCGAGTACAATACAGGCTACAGGGATGCGCCTACAGATCACTCCATCGGAGTATGCGCTGCCAGCAAAAAAATGAATCTGAACGGCGAAGATTATACGGTGATCATTTTGCCGATAAGAGGAGCTGGCTATTCTTCGGAATGGGCAAGCAATGCCAGAGTGGGATCAGGGGAAAACCACGCGGGATTCGATGAGGCATCGGATCAGGTTCTTGAGTTTCTTGATGAATATATTATAGAGAAAAATATTACCGGAAAAGTTAAGATACTGGTAACCGGATACAGCAGAGCTGCCGGGACAACAAATCTTGTGGCTGCAAAGCTTGACAATATGATCAGAGGCAGTCAGGGAACGATTTCATCTGCAACATTTTCGAGGAAGGATATTTACGGGTATTGCTTTGAGCCCCCTGCAACTACGAAGTATAGTGACCGACATAATGCTTTCACATATGGAAACATTTACTGCTTCATAAACCAGCGCGATCTTGTGCCCATGGTTCCGACAGAGATCTGGGGATTTGGACGTTTCGGAAAAGAGTATTATTACAAGAATATAGACTTTACGTGGGAAGGAAACAGAGGCAGCCACGCGGAGGTTTTAAATCTGTATAAGAAATTCTCGGGAAAAGAACTGACTATAACCGGAATGTTTGTAAATAACCGACAGGTAGATGTCAGTGAGTGGACAAGTTATGCTATAAATGGCATAGCAGGTGTGATTGGTTTTCCTAATTTTCTAAAGATACAACCGGTTCTGGAGGAGGTTCTTAAGGATGGTCTGGGAACACCAATGGGAAGTGCTGTGAAGGACAGATTCTACGACCTGGTTTCAGATCTGGCATTTGAATACAATATTACAGAAGCGGATCCGGTTTTCTCAGTTATATCAGCCTTTTTATTTGTACTGTCGCATCCTGAAGAAGTCATCGATGCCGATTTTCGCGCGGAGCTTTCTGCAACCCAGCTGCTGTTTTTTCTGGATATATATGATTTACGTTACGGCGCAACGGATGATACATACATCCAAAACAAAGTAATTCCGTATTATCGTCAGAAGAGGATCATTACGAGCATGATCGATACCATGAGCGGTTATAAGATCGGTCAGGAGCACTCACCACTGCTGAATTTTGCATGGCTTGTTTTTTATAAAGACTCCGGATTTTCAAATGTCGGCGCGGCTTACAAGAAGGTTTATGTCAAATGCCCGGTTGATGTTGAAGTTTATGATGAAGAAGGCAGGCTTGCAGCGACTATCATAAATGACGAAGCAACCGTTATTGACAACAGTGAGAGCAGGATCGTAGATATCGTTGCCTACGTTGATGCAGATGAGCAGAAGATAATCAAGTATCCTGCAGAGAGGAACTACAGCATTAAGATCACGGCCACGGGCAGCGGAACCATGGACTTCTCTGAGGAGTATTATGCCATTGGAGAGGGCGTGACCCGCCGTCTCGACTACCTTGATATCCCAATAGAAGTAGGTACACAGATCAGCGGTACCGAGGATGCTTCCGGAGATCTGGTCGTTGTCAAGGAAGGCGAGGCATTTACTCCCGAGACCTATACGGAACTTGTCAAATTCAATGTCACACTTGCTGCAGAAGGAGAGGGCTATGTCACAGGAAGCGGTGAGTACACGCAGCATGATTATGTTGTGGCAAGGGCCATTTCTTATCCCGAAGGCGAATTTGACGGATGGTATAACGGAAATGAGCTTGTATCAAAGGATACTGAGCACCGCTTCCGTGTCGACTCCGATGTAGAGCTGACTGCTCGTTTCAATGAGTCAGAAGGCATCAGGGTAGCACTGGCAGAGGAGCAGCAGTACTCGGGATATGCATTAAAACCTGAGATCCTGCTCTACGATGGAGCCCAGCAGCTCATCCAGGGAACAGACTACACAGTCAGCTACAAGAACAACAAGAATGCATTTGTTTTTGAGAATGAAGACGAGCTCACAGATGCACAGAAAAAGAAAGCTCCCCAGGCCATCATAAAGATGAAGGGCAACTACGCAGGACAGAGGACAGTGTTCTTTGCGATAGATCCGCTTTCAGTTGAAAATGAGGCTGCATTTGCGGCATCCCTCAAAAAGGGCAAGAAGCCTACGGTGACCTTCAAGTATAATGGCAAGGCTCTGAAGGAGAACACCGATTACAAAGTGGACAACCTTCTTGAAAACTCTGTGGTTATTACGGGAATTGGCAATTTCTCCGGCACTCACGAATTCTCTTTTGCATCAATAGAAGGAATCACAAATGTGCTTATGAGCAAGGCTGTTGTTGAAGCAATACCTGCGCAGACCTATACAGGGACAGCTTTAACAGCCGGCAGTCTCAAGGCAAAAGACGGTGTGACGCCATACGAGATAAAAGTATCATATCCGAAGGGAACGCTGCTCACACCGGGTAAGGACTATGTAGTATCCCAAATCATCAATGCTACCAAGGCCGGAACTGCAACGGTAGTGATCAAAGGCCTGAAGGCAGACGGAGAAGAAGGAGCAAACAGCAGCTATTCCTTTACCGGAGAGAAGAGGGTAACTGTAAAGATCAATCAGTGCCCTATAAATGCAGCTGCAATAACGGGGACTGACGGCACTGAGAACCTGAGCGCCATATTTAATAAAGCAGGTGCAAAGCCTGAAGGCCTTGCGGTTACCATTAATGGAAATGTACTTAAGGCAGGCAGAGATTACACTGTCAAGTACTCCGGAAATACAAGCTTTGTCGGAACCGGAGACGAATCCACCAGGCAGGGTAAGCTCACCATAACAGGAAAAGGCAACTACAAGGGCTCAAAGTCAGTCAGCTTTAAGATCACAAAGAGACCGTTCACTAAGGAGGCCGGTGTAATTGTAACTGCCACGGACATACCGCAGGCAGCCAAAGCCGGCAAGTACACCACTACTGTCAAAGTCTATGACTCGGAGGGCAAGCTTCTTAAGGCCGGAACGGATTATGAAAAGAACATAGTCTATACCCTGGATGGAGTTAACGCGCTTGACAAGACTTCATTCCCACAGGCAGGTGATGTGGTTACAGTAAAGGTTACCGGCAAGGGCGGTTACTGTGCTGATGTTTACAGCACTACTTTCAGGATCCTTGAGAGCGGAGCATCCAATGATATATCAAAGGCAAAGATAACAATAGACTCTTTTGCCTATAACAGAGGAACCATCGTCCTGACAGGAGATAATGCATCCCACGTCAAGGCAACGATAGGAAAAGCAAAGACCCCGCTCGCCTTCAGTACAGACGGAACCACCGGCGACTTCTGCGTTGTTCCGGGAAGCTATGTGGGTAACGACAAAAAGGGAACAGCTAAAGTAACCTTCATCGGAATAAACGGCTTCAGCGGGACCAAGACGGTTTCCTTCAAGATAGGAACCAGGTCACTGGCCGAATGGTGGAAAGGATTGTTCAGGTAAGATATGAATAGATAATACTGAAAACTATGCTGCTGCGGAAGCAATTCCGCAGCAGTATTTTTTATGCACAAAGATAAACAAAATATTAAAAAAATATAAAATTTAACTGCTCATTTGGGGTGTGTTGGTGTTAGAATTAAAAACGACGAATATACGTCTATGTTTCGCAAGGGGGTGTGAAAAATGAGTGTAAAGAGGGTTTTGGCGCTTTCTTTGGCAGGTCTTTTAGCTGTCACGTCTATTAATGCTGGCAGCCTGAAAGTTTATGCACAGGAAGCGGAGCTGGTCGCTGAAGAGACCGGCATTCAGGAACTTGTAGAGGAGGTTCCGGAGCAGATAATCGAGGAGGAATCTGAGCCTGAACTGCCTTTTGAGACGGCTGACGATTATGTTGCGGCAGAAGAGTCTGCTGTAGAGTTTTCTGAAGAAACAGTTGATGTCACCTTTAATGCAGAGGGCGGCTTGTTTCTTAATGAAGAGGAATCTCTTTTCCTGAATCTGTTAAAAGGCTCAGTGATCGGAGACATTGAAGCTCCTGTGAAAGAGGGCTTTTCTTTTGAGGGCTGGTTCCTTGATGAGGAATACACACAGCCTGTGGATCTTAATTCTTTTGCGTTCGAGGAGAATGCAGTCTTATTTGCCAAGTGGCAGGAAATCTCTGACATCGATGAAGAGATCGTTGCAGATGAGGATCCGTCTTCAAAGCTGCTGGATGATACGATCTATACCATAACCCAGGATGCAAACGGCGGCCGTTTCATGAAAAGAAATCCTCAAACCGGGGAATACGAGTATTTTGACCGGATAGTCATCGAGGTTCGTGCAGGCGAAATGGCGCAGCTCTCAATACCCGGATCGGATAAAAAAGAAGAGTTTATGGGGTGGTATGCAGATAAGGAATTTTCCCGCCCTATCGACAATTTCTTTATACCGACAGAAAGTATGACTTTATATGCAAAGTGGCTGCCAAAATACGATGTTACGCTCGACTATGGAGAGGGTAATGTCAATGGGTTTGGATCAGATACAAGGGATGCTTATGAAGGCGCAACTGTTTCATATCCTTTTTCAACCATACCCGTGCCGGTGCCCAATGATCCGACCAAGGCTTTCGAAGGCTGGTACACAGAACCCGAGTTCATAAACAAGGTTGAAAAGGCAGACCTTCTCAATATAGTTGTTACCCGTGATCTGACGTTCTATGCAAGATATACAGCGTCTTGTGAAGTGACCTTTGATGCAGGTGACGGAGCTTTCGTCTCCAAGGAAGGCTCTACCTATACCGTGAAGGTTGCGCAAGGGCTGACTATATCAAGCCTGGTACCGGCTATGACTTCAACCGACAGAAATGTATTTGAAGGCTGGTACATAAAAGACGGTGATAACTACCAAAAGATCTTAAATATATATTCTTACAAGGTTACAGGCGATGTGACGCTTTATGCCAAATATACACAGTGCTTTATTGTTACTTTCCATGCTAACCAGGCCGGAGCTCTTATTGATGGAAAAGAGACTATAGCAGTACAGGTTCCTAAGGGCTCGGCGCTCAGGTATCGGAAGAGCAGCGGCGACAGAGAGGCGGTCTTTGAGGGACCGGATGTAGATTCTTCAGGCGTTAACAGTTCTGTTGCACTTCCTGTTCGCTACAAAAATGGCAATCACACTTATTGCTGGACCACCAATAGTGCAGGAACCGGAAACTATTACTATTTCGGAGACCTGGGAGGATTCTACTACACAGCTGATGAAACGAACAGCGTACAATTCCCTGTATATGGCTTCGTTCCTACGTCTGATGTGGATTTTTACCTTAAGTGGGGAGCTCCGGTAACCGTGATATTTGATCCCAATGGAGGAATTTTCAAGGAGGGAGCAACATATGATAAATATGGATATCTGAATGCTGAAGGACAGCGTTATCAGATTGTTCCCAGTGGAATCCCGTTTGGCCAGATCACAACTCCGACTTCAACCTCAGCATATCCGCCGGAGGGCACTGACTATGCCACAGCAGTCTGGGGATACTATGGACAGGTGGACCAGGTTCGTGTCAGTCTGTTCAAAAGAATCACTGAAGACACCACAGTATACTGCAAATGGTATGAAAAATCTTCCGGCAGCAGTACAGGCACAAAAAAGACGGTGACCCTTCATGCAAAGGAAGGCTATTTTACCTATGAAGAAACAAAGACTAAAACCTTTACATATACAGGCCTGAGCACAGATAAATCTTATTCTACTACCGTTCCAAGTATTAAGGACAAGAATCTGGCCTTTCAGGGATGGTATTACGATGATGCTCTTACAAGACCCTATCCTGCCGAATATCAGTTTTACAGGACCGGGTTGTGGCACGTCATTGTTAATGAGGACATCACGGATCTGTATGCAAAGTACGGGCCGGCATATACTGTAACTTTTGATGCCAACGGCGGTTACTTTGACGTGGATAAGGACAGAGTAAAGGATCCTGATCAGACAATACGTGAAAGAACAAAAGTATCATATAAGCAGCGCGTGTCCGGCAGGAGCATTGCCATAACCGATTATTCTCTGAGACTGCGAAAGGATGGCAGCGACGTTTTTGATGGCTGGAGCCTTTCCCCTGACAGCGACAGCAGAGTACTGACAACAACAGAGGATAACGACTACGAGGACTATACCCCCGAGAACAATGTAACACTCTATGCCATCTGGAAAGATTACAGGTGCCCGGAGAAGATAACAATTGATGTTCCGAGGTATGTAACACTGGGTGATGTGATCGAAATACCGGCAACCATAACCCCGGCTACCTTCTCCAGGAATGACCTTCACTGGTATGTATCGGGCTATTCATCCACCGTTGATCAAAATCCGCTCAGCATACGACCCGCAACCCTCACTTCCGAGGGCGTACTCATCACCAAGGCGCTGGGGTATGTAAGTATCTATGCTGAATTAAACGGCTGCATGTCCGAGCAAATCGGTATCACTGTAATGCCCGATGAGGCTGAGCAGAGTGTGGTTCTTGACAAGGATACCATCGATCTTGTTAAAAACGGCACCGCAGTAGTCACAGCAACGGTTATCCCGGAAACTTACGAATCAAATGTAACGTGGAGTTCTTCAGATGAGAGCATTGCAACGGTGAAAGGGCAGGCAGCAAAGGCTATCATAACTGCAGGAACAAAAACCGGAACGGCAGTGATCACTGCTACCCTGGGTGAAGCACATGCTGAGGTGACAGTAAATGTCAAATCAGCAGTAGTGCCGATTGGAACTGCGGCGGCGCCGACAGCTGATGTAGGATCAGGTGCTGTCAAAGCGGGAACCGTTGTGAAGCTTACATCTTCAACACCGGATGCGGCTATCTATTTCACAAAAGCCACAGGCGGCGCAGAACCTGAAGATCCTGTTCTTGCTGATGGAGTGCCTGCAGAAGGAACAACTCTCTACACAGAAGAATTTGTTATAAATGAGACAACTGCGATCAAGGCTGTTGCTTACAAAAACGGTCTTGTGACCAGCCCTGTAAGTGCGTTTAACTACACGGTCAATGATGATGACTGGGGCGTTGACATCGAGAATGAAGCCGAAGCTCTCAAAGAATTTATAAAGGGCCACTTCGATAATAAGGCCTCAAAGGTCACAGATGATATCTGGTTTGTCTTTGGAAATGAAGAGGACGGCTTCGAGTATAAAGACGCAGGCTCAGATCTGCAGGCTCAGATCACGCAGCTCTATACCAGCGGCAAAATCTCTTTTGACAGTGAGATAGTTGTATATCACGGAACCAGAAGACTGATACAGAACAGAGATTACACCATTACTTATGCCAACAATGTCATGGCTGCAGGCAGTGATGCTGCCAAGGCTCCTGCATTTACGATTGTGGGCAAAGGCCAGTTTAACAGCTCGGTGCAGTTTACCTTTACGATCGAAAAGGCTGACATTAACGGTGCTGAGATCACTTCCGAAAAGACAGTAACAGTCATTGCAGGAAACAGCACAAAGCTTGGAAACACCAAGCCCGTAGTCACGTTTGGCGGAAAGAAACTTGTACTTGGCAAGGATTATGTCCTGAATTACTACATGGGTGATTCTGCCGATCCCGGTAAACTCATTCCGGATCCTGCAAAAGAAATTATAAAAGACACCTCGACTGTCTACACCATTGAAGTTGCAGCTAAGGAGGGCGGCTCCTTCAGCGGAAAGATGGAAGAGACTGTAACGGTTCTTCCCATCTTCAAGTCAGCAAATATTGTTCCGGCAAGCAAGCTCAAAGTGGGCGATGCAAAGGGCAAGGCGCTGAGCGTTCCTTACACGGACGAGGAGGTTGACCTTGAAGAGCTCTTTGATAACAGCTCTGAAGACAAGAAGCCTAAAGCATTTGTAAAGAACGGAAAGACAACGCTTGTCTACGGAACAGACTTCACGGTTGATAAGCTTCCGGGCGAAAACTACACATCAGCAGGAACTGCAAACTTTGTGATCCGCGGCATAGACAAGATAGAGGCCGTTGAAGGCGCTGCAACGGATGCAATCTGGTACGTAGGCGATAAGACGGCAACACTCACAATTGCCGGCACTGACATCAGTAAGGCAAAGATCGCAGGACTTAAGACCACAGTTGAATATACCGGAAAAGCCATCACAATTGATGACCTCTTCAATGCAGCAGACAAGACCTGCGTTTCTGAGAAGTGGAATGAAGTGACGCTTTACACGGTGGTCAATAAAGTAAAGACACCTCTTGTGAAAGACAGGGATTACAAAGTATCCTGCGAAAACACAGGAGTTCTGGGCAAGTTTGATGTTGTGTTCACCGGAATAAACGGATGCACAGGAAGCCTTAAGAAGACTATCACTGTAAAAGCACATGCAATAAAAGGCGGCGACTTCACTGTTACTGCAGCTGACGCAACTTATGTTAAGTCAGGCGCCAAGGCAAAAGTGACAGTTGAGTACAATGGAACCACACTTCTTGAAGGAATTGATTACACTGTCACCTACAAGAACAACACTCAGGTTGCAGGAAAGAATGACAAGAAGGCACCTACAGCTTTTGTAAAGGGAATCGGCAACTACACCGGCTCCGGAGCAAAGGCTACCTTTAATATCACTCAGGCAGATATTTCGAAGAATGTAGAGGTTACGGTAAGTGATGTGATATACAATCCTGCCAAAAGCGGAAAGAGCGGCTACTTCCTTGTTACCCCTAAGCTCTTTGACGACGGAAAGGCAGTGACTGTGGGAAATAACAAGGACATCGATGCGATCGCCAAAGATGCCTACGAGTACACTTACATGTTCAAAACCGATCTTGAAGACGGTTCAACCAGATCTGCAGGCGACACGGTACTTGCCACGGATAAGGTGCCTGCAGGAACGACCATTTTAGTATCTGTACCTGTAAAGATCTCAAACGCAAAGAGTCCCTACAGGGCTGATAAGCCGGTGCTCACCGGGTATTACAAGGTGATCGATAAGTCAAAGGACATCTCCAAGCTTGTTGTCCAGATAAAAGAGGAGAGCAAACATAAGCTCACAATGCACAACGGCGATGAGATAAAGCTCAGCAGCAGCGATCTTTTAGTGGGCGTTAAGTCCGGAAAGACAATAACTGCCATCGACGAGTCCAACTACGAGATCAAATCCATCACAGGCAACAGGTTCCTTGGAACTGCAACTATTATTGTTGTTGGAAAAGGCAGCTATGGTGGAAGCAAGAAGATCACATGTAAGATCACAGCAAAGAGTCTGAAGTAAATAATTACAAAACACGGTACTGCTGCGGAAGCGATTCTGCAGCAGTACTTTTTTGCAGAAGGTACATTTTTTGGTATATAATTGTTGTGTATCGGCTTTTTTACATTTCGGACAGAAATGTATGAGATTTCACATGGAAAAGAACTATAAAAAATTTCTTAAATTTATAAATTATGTTATACTTAAATAAGGTATAGGGGGCACAATGCGTTTTCGTACAAAACTATTAATAACGTCATTGGCGATAGTGGTCATTCCACTGATCCTCTCCTTTGGAACATATCTGGCCCTGGGCCGCTACCTCATCTACAAGCAGCAGGTTCAGAGCACATCTTCGGGAGTGGACTACGGAATGGTCTCGGATCCGGGAGGAACCTTCGCAGAGCTGACGGATGAGCTGGTAAAAGATATTTACTTGCGGATGCGCTCTGATCCCTTCGTTCTGGAGGACATAGGTTATCTGGAGGAGCTGGATTCAAAGGTCGCTGCCAAGTACTGTTTCGTAATTGTAAAAAAAGATCGCGACATATACTATGTTGCCAACAGAGACAGGGCAAAACCCGTAATATCTGAGCTGCCATCCTACGGCAACAGGGTTGGCGGAATATATTACACCCCCTCGCGGAATCTTGTCAGACAGGTGGATTTTCTTTTCTCTGACGGTTCCCAGGGAAGCCTGTATTTCGTATCGGGCATCAGAACAGCACTTACTACTTCGCTGATAGTATATATGTGCATAGCCATACTGCTGATCCTGACGATCACGAGCCTTTTGCTCACCATGTGGATCGGCAACAGCTTCTTTAAACCGATAGACGAGCTGAATGTGGCCATGCAGCACATCAAGGACGGAAACTTTGACTACATCCTTCCCACGGATGTCAAGGAGAAGGGCGAGATCGGAGCCATGTACCGCAACTACGAGGACATGAGACTCAGACTCAAGGAATCCGCCGAGGAGAAGATCGAGAGAGAGAAGCAGAACAAGGAACTTATAAGTAACATTTCTCACGATCTCAAAACTCCCATCACTGCCATTAAGGGTTACTCCCAGGGCCTTATAGAGGGCGTTGCGGACAGTCCCGAGAAGCAGATGAAGTACATCAGGATAATACACAGCAAGGCCAATGATATGAACAACCTCATCAATGAGCTGACGCTGTACTCAAGTATAGATAACAACAGGATCCCCTACAATTTTGTCAAACTCAATGTGGCAGAGTACTTTGGGGACTGTATTGAAGAGATCGGAGCTGATCTCGAGAGCAAGTCCATCAAGCTCAACTACTCCAACTTCACGGCGCCGGATACCCAGATCGTGGCAGATCCGGAGCAGATAAAGAGAGTTGTGAACAACGTTGTGAGCAACAGCGTCAAGTACCTTGGAAGGGACGACGGCACAGGCCAGATCGACATAAGGATTCTGGACGAGATCGATTCGGTGAGGATAGAGCTGGAGGACAACGGAAAGGGAATCGCCCAGAAGGACATTCCCAATATCTTCGACAGGTTTTACCGGACCGATTCCTCCAGGAATTCCAAGCAGGGCGGAAGCGGTATAGGATTATCGATAGTAAAGAAGATCATAGAAGATCATGGCGGCTATATATGGGCTACCAGCCATGAGGGTGAGGGCACCTGCATGCACTTTGTGCTCAGGAAGTACATCGATTATGCGGACGGCTCTGACACAGTAACGGTAGAACACGAAACTTAAAGAAAGCGAGAGAGGGTGTATGAGCAGAATACTTATTGTTGAGGATGAAGAGGCGATCGCCGACCTGGAGAAGGATTACCTTGAACTCAGTGACTTCGAAGTGAAGATTGAGAACACGGGTGATGCAGGCCTTCAGACAGCGCTGGATGAGGATTTCGACCTCATTATCCTGGATCTGATGCTTCCGGGAATTGACGGCTTTGAA